>R03__coassemble_868_pt1 | contig 15734 bp, 10 predicted proteins | sample R03__metabat2_high_PE_038 | metagenome-assembled genome bin R03 | reverse complement strand
AGTTCAAGAAGTTCAAGAAGTTCAAGGAGTTCAAGTGGTTCAAATAGTTCAAGAAGTTCAAATAGTTCAAGAAGTTCAAGAAGTTTAAGTAGTTCAAGTAGTTTAAAAAGTTCAAAAAATATGAAGAAGTTTTGCATTTTAACTGTATTGATAACCCTGGCCGTGACGACGAGGGCTCAGGTGTATTACTACATCTGCAAAGACACGACATATCAGCGCGTTGAGATAAACGACGGGCTGGAACTGCCTACACAGTGGGACGACATAGACAGCATCACATTCGCAGTACCACAGTTCCCAGTGACTCCTATCGAAACCGATGGCGACACAGTGACCATAAAATGGTCAGCGAGTGGCACAGAAGTGGGCATACCTGTGCAATATAAGGACTGCATCACCATAACTGCCCAGAGCGGAGCCGTGGTGGTGAACAACACAAACACCGACTCGGAGATAGTATTCCGCCTCTCAGGTTCAGGCACAGGGTCGCTGACATACTATGGGTCGTATAAGACTACCCTGGTGCTCGACGGACTCAACCTAGTTTCGGCCTCGGGAGCAGCAATGAACATACAATGCGGCAAGCGTATAGCCATAGAACTGGCCGAAGGCACTGAAAACACCCTCACCGATGCTGCAGGAGGTGGTCAGAAGGCCTGTCTGTACGTGAAAGGCCACACGGAATTCTCCAAGGGAGGTACACTCACCATCAACGGCAACGAGAAGCACGGCATCGGGAGCAAGGAATATGTGCTCGTGAAAAAGACCATAGGCAAGATAACAGTGAAGTCAGCCCCTGGCGACGGCATACACGCAGGACAGTATTTCAAGATGAACGGCGGCGAAGTGGCGATAGAAAACGGAGTGCTGGGCGACGGCATACAGGCCGAAGCCACCGACGACGAGACCGACGAGCAGAACGGACAGATGATGCTCAACGGAGGAGTGCTCTCCATCGACATCAAGGGCGACTACATGAAATGCCTGAAATGCGACTCACTGATGACCATAAGCGATGGCGAATTCACCCTCAAGACATCGGGAGCCAGCGGAGTGAAACCAGAGGAAGAAGACGATCCGATACCTACCCCGGAAGGTCCGTCGTATAAGCTCTACGTATCGGTATCGACCAAGACCGGCAGTGGCGGCGGTGGCGGTGGTTTCCCTGGCGGAGGAGGTCAGACCACATCGTACTACTGGAACCAGGACCACGTATATCTCTATACCTCGACAGGAACGCTCGTAGCCACACTCAACAAGAAATATACCGTCAGCACAGGTAGCGTGAGCCGCACATTCTTCGTATATGACTTCGGCAAGGCAGCATCGGGAACCACCTACTACTTCAAGAGCGACGACTACGCCGGAGGCGGTGGCGGCAGGACCAGCTACACCATAAAGTCGAGCAACTTCACGCCTACGCTTGACGGCACGTCGGATCTGTTCTACGTGATAACCGACAACTACTCATCGTCAGGCAGCACACGCACATTCACCATTGGCAACCAGACCTCTACCTACTCCGGAGGTACCATAACCGAAGGCGGCACGAGCAGCGAAGGCGACATCACATATGCCACCTGCATCAAGGCCGAGAACTATCTGCAGGAAGGCGGAACCATCACAGGAACTGCCACAGGCACGGCAGGACGCGGAATAAGCGTTGACGGCGATATGACCGTGAACGGCGGAACAAACACCTTCACCTGCAGCGGAGCAGGAGTGGCCATAGGCACAAGCGACAACTACTCGGCACGCGGATACAAATGCGATGGCAACATGTATCTCTACGGAGGTAGGCACACCATAAAGATGACCGGCAAAGGCGGCAAAGGCATAAAGGTTGACGGCAAGATGGTGGTGGGCGACAGCGACACGGAAGACATGGCACTCACGGTGACCACCAGCGGGTCGTATATCGGTACCACAGGTGGCGGTATGGAAGGAGGATTCAACGGCAGCACAAAGGCCATAAAGGTGATGGGTAGCTATACCCAGAACGGCGGCGATGTGTACGTAACCACAACCACCAACGGAGCCGAAGGCATAGAGTCGAAATCGACCATGGACTTCAACGGCGGAACGGTATATGCCAAATGCTACGACGACTGCATAAACTCGGCAGGCAAGATGACCTTTAACGGCAGCCTGGTATACTGTCTCGGCACAGGCAACGACGCCATAGACTGCAACTACAACACCACAGGCGGCATCACCATCCAGGGCGGAGCCGTAGTGGCCTTCTCGACCAAGGGCGATCCGGAAGAAGGCATCGACATCGACAACATGTCGAACCTCGTGGTAAAGGGCGGATACATGTTCTGCGGAGGCGGAAAGCAGTCGAGCGTGAGCAGCCTGTCGTCGTCAAGCACCCAGAGCTACGGCATATATTCAAGCACCGTATCGCTCACCAGCGGCAGATACTACACACTGCTCAACAACAGCAGCGAAGTGCAGTTGACAGTAAAAATGCCGGCAACGGTGAGCAGCAAGCTGACCATCCTTACCGGCAAGGGAATGACTAAGAGTGCAACCAACTATGTGAAATATTCCACTGCTGCTCCAACCGGAGCAAGCGAACAGTTTGGTGACTATATATATATAGGTGGAACCACAGGCACACTGACCAACGCCTTCAGCGTCACAGGGAAGTGAGGACGCTGAGCAGCTGTTCGCCAAGGCCTATGGTATAGCCCTGTTTCACCCAAACCACACGGTTGAACGTATCGGCAATGATGAAGAGCGGCAGTTCGCTGCTCTCCAGATGCATGTTCTCGCGAATTTCGGCCACGAGAGCGGGATTGTCATCGGCTCCTAGAATGAGCACAGGACGACCCGTCTGGTTGAGTTCGGCCTGTTTGAGGGCAACGTCCTTGAGAGCATGGTTGCTAGGTTCGTGGTTGTTGCGCACAAGTCCAAGGACATAGTATCCACGACCCGTGGTTGAGAGAATCGACTTAGGTTCGGAGAGTTCCAGCACCTCACCGTTGAGCACAGCATGAATACCATGGTAGAGATTCTCGCTGTTGAACGAGCCGATGACCTGAATCTGCTTGTCGTCGTGGCGAATCAGAAGCGGCTGTATGCATTTGTCGCTGTCGGCCACAAATATATTAAGGTGTACCAACACACCGCCATTGGCAAGACGAGTGCCAGAGACAAGGGCATATTGGCCACGCTCTATGTCAGTGCCATCGCGGAAGGTGCTTTCGTAGGTACAACCCACCTCAGGATACTCCTGAAGGCGCATGGTACCATCGTTGATCTTCGAAAGCGAGAAATGGCTATAGTAGCTCGGATTCTCTTCGCATGTAAGGTAGAGTCTGGAGGTTCCAACATTTTCTCCGTTTTCTCCGTTTTCTCCGTTTTCTCCGTTTTCTCCGTCAAAAGACACCACGTTGCCCACCGGGATTTCAACCTTGCCTGTAATCTCGTTGATGCGCGAAGGGATACCCAGTGACCTTGCACAGGCCACGGCAAAGATATCACGACTGTGGGCATCGCATCGACGCATACGCCACACCCCCATAGGCGACATGCAAAGTCGGAGCGGATTGCTCTCGGAGTCGATGGTGATGTTCTCCCGAATCCAGGAGACTAATTGAAGGGGAGTTGAAGAGGAACCCGAGGGGAGTTCAAAGGAAGTTGAAGGGACGATAGCTTGGAGCGAGTCTCTCAAAGCTCCGCGCCATGGGCGCAGCATCTCGTTGCTGATACGCGGATTGAGCAGATACTTGTTATAGTTTTCGACGTTTCCTACGTTTTCATCGTTTTCAACGTTCAGATAATGGTCCTGCAAGACGTCAACGGTGACATCCTTGCGGTCCTTGTCGGCAATGACATCGATGAGAGTCTGCGCCAGGGTCTTGTCCTCAGCCCAGTCGAGGAAAAGCTGAAGGTCGGGATTGGTGGTATCTTTGGTGAGGCGCAGAGAGTCCTCGTAGGCCAGGCGAATCTTGTTTCGGGCCACTACATCGTCGGAGAGCTGGGGAACTGTATTGCGCTCCACAGGAGGAACCACATCGATATCGAACTCGCCACTGAAACGAGAGTCCTTGTCGAGAGTGACAACCACCTCCTCCTCGCCAGGACTATGTTTGGCAAAGCCAAAACAGGTGCCATCGCTGGCCCATACGAGCAAGTCGCCCAAGCCGGCAGAGAACTGCGTGAGACCATCGTCGCCGGATTCCTTGCGCGCCACGGTGTAGAACTCAGCATAGTTGTAGAGTTTGAACTCCACCTTGGCCGATACAGGTTTGCCGTCGCGGTCAAGGGTCTTGACACGGAAAGTCTCCGTAGGGGCATAGTTGGCAGTGACGTCGATGGTGGTGTAGCAGTGGTTGGTGTTGATCACGTTTTCAGGACCATCATACTCACCGAAGACATTGGTGTGCATAAGCATGCCCCGCGAAGCAGGAGCATTGAACCACCCCAGGTTGAGTACAGGTTCGGGTTCGCAAGCCCCGAAGAAATACCACTGGCCATCGGCCCAGGCCTCGACCCAGGCATGGTTGTCGTCGGTATGGGCCCAACGCGGAGTATAGACCTGACGCGCAGGAATGCCCATGGCACGAAGGGCAGCCACGGTGAAGGTACTCTCCTCGCCACAACGCCCTATGGCATTGCGCAGTGTGGCCAGCGGCGAACTGGTACGTCCATCGCTCGGCTGGTAGGTGACCTGTTCGTGGCACCAGTGGTTGATTTCGAGTATAGCATCGGTCATGGAAAGACCCTCGATGCGGGGTTTGAGGATACGATAGAACACCTGGCGCGAAGAGTCCAGGTTTTCGTTGTTTACACGCACCGGCAGCACGAAATGTTTCCATTCGCGTTCAGGAACGCCCCACCCCATCTCCTCGCGAGTGAGGATGGCACTGCGGATGTTGGTGCGCCAGAAGTCCTCGCTATAGTCCACACTGTCGGGCAGAGGCATGTAGTGGTAGAGAAAAGCCAGACATTCGTCCTCCGACATTGTAGAGTTGCCAGTGCAACTGGTCATGGAAACCATGGAAACTATGGATACCATGGAAGCCATGGATACTATGGATACTATGGTGGTTAGGCAGGCTCGCCAACCAACTATTGATTTAATGCTCATATTGTTCTTGTTTTTTTTAGTATTCAGCCTCGAGGAGACCACCAGCGGTGAGTTCGGAGTGAGTGATATAGGTACGCTTGAGAGGTTCGCCATTGAGTTTCCAGCGCTTCACCACAGCCTTCTTAGGATTGCCCTTGGTGCGAATGGTGAAAGTCCGACCTGCTACCTGCTCCCCGCTACCTGTTACCTGCAACTGTATAGTTGCTTCAGTTACCGCAGGACATCCTAGTTGGTAGATGCCGCCACAAGGTTCGACCTGGTAGAGTCCCAGGGCCGACATAAGGTACCACGCCGACATCTGCCCCACGTCTTCATTGCCACAAAGGCCCGCAGGTTGGTCGTCGTAGAGTTCGTCCATCACACGGCGCACATATTTCTGAGTCTTCTCAGGACGACCCACGTAGTTGTACATGTAGAGCACATGGTGACTCGGTTCGTTGCCATGGGCATACTGGCCGATGAGTCCCGTAATGTCAGGATTGGCATTCTCGCCCAAGTCGCCATCGGCAGAAAGGAGGTCGTCGAGTTTCTGCTCGAATGCCTTAGCACCCCCAAGTAGTTCGATAAGTCCCTCTACATCGTGAGGCACGAGGAAGGTGTATTGCCAAGGATTGCCCTCGGTGTAGTCCTCGGTTTGGTGGCCAGGATTGAATCCCTCGGCCGAGCGGAAAGAACCAGTCTTGCTAAGAGCACGCATGAACCCTACCCTCTCGTCGTAGAGCAGGCGATAGTTTTTGCTTATTTTCAACAGAGCCTCATAATCACTGTCATGTCCCAGTTTTTTGGCCACCTGAGCCGCACTCCAGTAGGCAAGCATATATTCCAGGTTCTTGGCCACGGTCTGTCCCTGACCATTGCCCTCGTCGTAAGGTATGTAGCCATACTGGCGTATATACTGTTTGCCATGAGGTTGGTAGAGGCTGGTGTATTTCCCTGCTGTAGGCCATTCCAAACTGCTCAATATAGCCCGGTAAGCCTCCTCGGGATCAATATCGGCATACTGGTCCTTGAGCACCATATCGGCAAGCACAGGCACGCCAGGTTCGCCGACCATGCAATAGGTTTCGTTGCTCATGAGGTGCCACATAGGCAGTTCGCCAGCCTGGCGATAGATATCCATCATGGTGTGGATATAGTCACGGCTGCGATCGGCAAAGGCAATGGTGAAGAACGGATGGGCGGCACGGTAGGTATCCCACAGGCTCCAGGTGGTGAGGTGGTCGTAGTCGGCACCATGGCGCACACGGAGTTGGGTGTCGAGATAGTCATGGTTGCAGTCGTTCCAGAGTTGTGGAGCCACCATGAGATGGTACATGGCCGTATAGAATATACGCGATTCGCGCTTGGTAGGGAATTCGGCCCTGACACGACCCAGTTCCTTCTCCCACGCCTCATCGGCAGCACGGCGTGTAGCCTCGAAGTTCCACCCAGGGAGTTCCTCCTGCATATTGGCCAAGGCGTTAGCCTCCGAAGTAGGCGAAAGGGCCACCTTCACAAGGAGTTGGTTAGCCGGAACATCTTGAACTCTTGAACCTCTTGAACCATCTCTAAAGGAGACCACCGCATATTGTTTGCCAGCATTGGCACGGCGCACACCATCGCGGTAGTCAATATTGGCTATAGGCTTGGAAAATCGGATGGCAAATCGCAGCATCTGGTAGTCGGCCCAACCATGAGAATCGCGGAAACCGATGATGGTATGGTTGTCGAGTTGCTGGAAGCGGCACTCGGCGGTACGGTCCCACGTGCCAGTGGCATTCTCGAGGTCGATGACCAAGGCCTTGGTCTCTGCAGCCTCAGGATAGGTGTAGCGATGCATTGCCACACGCTTGGTGGCTGTCATCTCGCAACGGATGTCGCCCAGCGACACGGCATAATAGCCAGCGTGGGCATCTTCGGTGGAGTGAGAGAAAGCGCGTGCGAGCCCACTGCGCGAACACGTGACCTGACCCGTCACAGGCATAAGAGAGAGATCGCCGAGGTCGGAACAGCCAGTGCCACTGAGATGGAGTTGGGAGAAACCGATGATAGAGTCGGACGAATAGTGATACCCCGAACACCAGTCCCAATCGGACTGGAACTGAGTAGGTCCGGCCTGGACGAGTCCGAAAGGCACATTGGCACCAAGAAACACATGGCCATGATCGCCAGTACCTATTATAGGGTCGACAAAGTCGGTGAGTCGGGTCTGAGCATTTGCCGCGAACGACAGTGCAAGGGCAAGGAGGATAAAATGTGCTTTTTTCATTGCAGGAAATTATAATTCGAAATCGTAGTGCTTATCGTAGTTCTCTTGGATATAGAGGCGCAGTTTGCGTCCGGCGATGTCGTAGACAGAAGTGTTTACGGTCTGCCAGAAACCGATGCCACGTTCCTTGCGACGCCAGCAGTCGATGCTAGCCTGGGCATTCTCCATCAGAGCCTCGTGAGGAGAGTCGATGGTGAGGCCATTGCCCACAAACTCAGAATACCAGAACGGATCGGTGTTTACGTCGTAGGCCTGGGTGTAGCGCACACGTTGCATGAGTTGCGACATGCCATCGAGAGTGCCACCCTCATCGTAGTGCTCCTTAAGCAGGGCATAGCGTTCTACACCCGAAGAGTTAGGAGTGATTTCAGGAAGTTTGGTAGAGAAGAGGTTGGTCATGATATTGGAGTTGCATACAGGTTCGCCACGGTAGCACACCTGTTTGTTGTCGACGAACTCAACGATATAAGTCTCCTTCTCATCGGAAATCATGTAGTGGAGACCATAGTGGCCGAAACTGCCAAGCATATTGTGTTCTTCGAGCAGCTTAACAGCATGGGCAGCCGACTCAGCATGGTCGAGGATATAGCGGCCGGCAAGGAAGCAAGCAAGTTTCTTTCCCTTAGGATTGGTGCCGGTGACGAGGGCAGTATCATCGCCAGGAACGACGTTGATGTTGAACGTGACACCATTCTCGTTGATGCCATCGATGACCACCAGAGGGATTACAGAGTAGAGTTCCTCCGGGATGCTGTCCATGACCTCTGGAGTGAGTTCGGATATACCTCCACACACGGCAAGAGAGGCGAAACGCTTCTCGCTCTTAGCCACGTGGACCACAGTTTCGCACATATCGTTGAAGAACAAGTCGAGATTGCGGCCATGGAAGTTGCCGTTTCTCACAGAAGAGCATGCACCCTTGACATCGAGAAATGCACGTGAGGAATAGGAGATGAGCGGAATGAGGTCATCATCGATGTCGGTGTATGAAACCTCGTAGAGATAGTCAGCCACTTTTTCGAGTTCGGAGTGCCAGGAAGTGTTCTCTGCTGGTTTTTCGCTGCAACCAGTAAGCATGCCCAAAGCAACGGCAATGACCATTGCAAAGAGGAAGGAAATTTGTTTTTTCATTGTATCTTAAAATAATTTTTGTAAGCAAAATAAAATTTCACATCGCAAATATACGAAAAAATTTGGCAAAATCAAAAATTTTTCGTAAATTTGCAGTCAAAATTTTTAATTAAGGTATGAAAGATGTAAAAACTATGCTGAAAAACAAGATGAACATCAACAGCATAGAAATTTCAGGTCAGATATGCATGCTGAAATGTATGCCGGGTTATGCTGCACCGATTGCAGCATTTGTTGACAATGCCAAGATCAAAGGCGTGATGGGTACCATTGCCGGCGACGACACCATAGCAGTGTTGCTTCGTGAAGATGCCGACAAAGACTTTATTTCGAAGACCATACGCGCCCTGTTCTGTGTATCGGAGATAACCGTAAGGGTAGCCACCGAAGAAGACACGAAATATGCCAAGGAGATATGCGAGGAGATATATATTTCGTCGCAGGAACGCAAAACCGGCATTGCAAACAGAACGGAAGAATACGTAAACGAGAAGATTCGCGCAGGCAAGGCCGTGATAGCCGTGACCGAGACAGGGGACTTCGCCGGATTCTCGTATATCGAGTCGTGGGGCGGTAAGAGTTTTGTGGCCAACTCGGGATTGATTGTTGCACACGCATACCGCAAGATGGGTGTGGCCACAAGAATAAAGGAGCATATATTCCAGTTGTCGAGAAAGTTGTTCCCAGATGCAAAGATATTCTCCATCACCACGGGTGCTGCGGTGATGAAGATGAACTACAACCTGGGGTTCCGCCCTGTGCCGTTTGCAGAATTGACCGATGATCCGGAATTCTGGAAAGGTTGCGAAGGTTGCCGTCATTTCGACATCCTGAAGAGCCATAACTACAATATGTGCATATGCACAGGTTTGCTGTACGAACCCGAAAAAAAATAAAGAATCATTATGAAAAAAGTTGTTGTTGCGTTTAGCGGTGGGTTGGATACGTCGTATACGGTGATGTATCTGGCAAAAGAGAAAGGTTACGAAGTGTATGCTGCATGTGCCAATACCGGAGGATTCTCCGAGGAGCAGCTCAAGACCAATGAAGAGAATGCCTACAAACTCGGTGCGAAGAAGTATGTGACACTCGATGTCACTCAGGAATACTACGAGAAGAGCCTTAAGTATATGGTTTTCGGCAATGTGCTGAGAAACAACTGCTACCCTATCTCGGTGAGTTCGGAGCGCATTTTCCAGGCACTGGCCATTGCCAGATATGCCAAGGAAATAGGTGCCGATGCCATTGCTCACGGCAGTACTGGGGCTGGAAACGACCAGATAAGATTTGACATGACATTCCTGGTTATGGCACCAGGAACAGAAATCATCACCCTCACACGCGACGGCAACCTGAGCCGCCAGGAAGAGGTGGATTATCTGAACAAAAACGGTTTCAATGCCGATTTCGCAAAACTGAAGTATAGTTATAATGTCGGACTTTGGGGAACCAGCATCTGTGGTGGTGAGATTCTTGATTCAAAACAGGGTCTGCCAGAGTCGGCATATCTGAAACATCCTACAAAGGAAGGACCGGAACTGCTGAAACTCGGTTTCAGTAAGGGAGAACTATGTAGCGTCAACGGAGTGGAATACAGCGACAAGGTTAAAGCTATTCAGGCTGTGGAAGAGATTGGTGCTGCATATGGCATAGGCCGTGACTGCCATGTGGGTGATACCATCATAGGTATCAAAGGCCGAGTAGGTTTTGAAGCCGCTGCCCCTATGCTTATAATAGGTGCTCATCGTTTTCTGGAGAAATACACCCTGTCGAAGTGGCAGCAGTATTGGAAAGACCAGGTAAGCAACTGGTATGGCATGTTCCTGCACGAAAGTCAGTATCTGGAGCCAGTTATGCCCGACATCGAGGCTATGCTCGAGAGCAGTCAGAGGAATGTGAACGGCGTGGTTACGCTTGAACTCCGGCCGTTGATGTTCCAAACCGTGGGTGTGGACAGTCCTGACGACCTCGTGAAGAACAAGCTCGGCGAATATGGTGAAACCGCCAAAGCCTGGTCTTCGGAAGATGCAAAGGGATTTATCAAGGTAACTTCGACAGCACTCCGTGCATATTATCTTGCTCATCCGGAGGAGAAAAGAGGTTAGAGATTAGAGGTTAGAGGTTAGAGATTAGAGGTTAGAGTAATGATTAGAGTTGGTATAATCGGTGCTGCGGGGTATACTGCAGGGGAATTGATAAGATTGCTTGTCAATCATCCCGAGGTGGAGATTGTGTTTGCACACTCCGAGAGCAATGCGGGGAATCCTGTAAGCGATGTACATTCAGGACTTATCGGCGACACGGATCTCAGGTTCTGCAGCGATTACAACATGGACGACATCGACGTCCTCTTCATGTGCGGAGCCCACGGCAAGAGCAAGGAATTTTGGATTCACGAATCCAAAATTCAGGGAACAGGGAGCAAGGAGCAAGGTGTAGGTCTGTTGAAGGTCATCGACCTTGCTCAGGACTTCCGCGACGAGAGCGAGGGATACGTATATGGTCTGCCAGAATGGCAGAAAGAAAAAATATGCGGGGCTCAGAAAGTAGCCAATCCAGGGTGTTTTGCAACAGCAATACAACTGGCCCTACTTCCACTTGCAGGGGCAGGATTGCTCAACAACGAGGTACAGATAACAGCCATAACGGGTTCTACAGGAGCCGGAGTAAAACCAACTGCAACCACACATTTCTCGTGGAGAAGTAATAACATCTCAACCTATAAGGTATTCCAGCATCAGCACCTCATCGAGATAGGTCGGAACCTCTCTCTCCTGCAGGGAAGGGATGTGCCGGCACTCAACTTTGTTCCGGTACGGGGAGATTTCACACGAGGCATCTTTGCCAGTGTATATACACGGTGCGACCTAAGTGAAGACGAGATGGTGGCACTCTACAAGGATTACTACAAGGATGCCGCATTCACCTTTTTTAGCGACAAGCCAGTGGACCTGAAACAGGTGGTAAATACCAACAAGTGTGTGCTGCACATTGAGAAGCACGACGACAAGATAGTCGTGTCGTCGGTCATCGACAACCTGCTGAAAGGTGCCTCGGGCCAGGCGGTGCAGAATATGAACCTGATGTGCGGACTCGACGAACGATTGGGCCTTAGGTTAAAGGCCAGCGCGTTTTAAATAGTATATAGTAAATTGTCAAATAGTAAATCTCACTATGAAGCCTTTTGATGTTTATGCCCTTTATGATGTGACTCCAGTACGAGCTAAGGGTTGCAGGATTTGGGACGATACCGACACCGAGTATCTTGACCTCTATGGTGGTCATGCCGTGATATCCGTTGGTCATGCACACCCACACTATGTGGAATCTGTAACCGAACAACTCAAGAAGATTGCATTCTACTCCAACAGTGTTCACAACCCTCTGCAGGAAGAACTGGCACAGAAACTCGGCCGGCTCAGTGGATATGATGAATGGTCGCTGTTCCTTGTAAACTCAGGTGCTGAGGCAAACGAAAATGCGCTGAAGTTGGCTTCGTTTCACATAGGCAAGAGCCGTGTAGTAGCCTTCGAAAAGAGTTTTCACGGCCGTACCAGCGGTGCTGTAGCAGTGACCAACAACCCTCGCATTCAGGCACCATTCAACCGTGGGCATCAGGTGACATTCTGCCCACTCAACAACCTCGATGCCGTTGAGGCAGAGATACGCAAAGGCGATGTGGCAGCAGTGATCATCGAAGGTATTCAAGGATGTGGCGGAATCAATCTGCCTACAACAGAATTTATGCAGGGACTACAGAAAGTGTGCAACACAAGCGGAGTGGCACTCGTCCTTGATGAAGTTCAGAGCGGATGTGGCCGTACGGGACGATTTTTTGCCCATCAGTGGTATGGCATCACACCCGACCTCATCACCATAGCAAAAGGCATAGGCAATGGTTTTCCTGTAGGAGGAATGCTCATCTCGCCTAAGTTCGAGGCACGCAAAGGAATGCTTGGCACCACATTCGGAGGCAACCACCTGGCCATGGCCGCTGCAATTGCCGTGGTGGATATCATCAGTGAAACAAAATTGATGGACAATGCCCAGAAAGTGGGAGAACACCTTATTGGGCAATTAAAACAATTAACAACTAACGTCCCTACAACTCCACTTCAATTAAAAGACGTTCGCGGTAAAGGCCTGATGATTGGGTTGGAGTTCAGTGACAGCATAGCACAGCTCAGGAAGGATATACTTTTCGAGGATAAGATATTCACCGGTGTGGCAGGAACTAATATGATTCGTCTGCTTCCACCACTCACCCTCACCCAGGACGAGGCAGATTGGTTCCTTGAGAAATTTGGAAAACGGTTAGCGGTTAGAGGTTAGCGATAGATTTACAAAAATAGTACATTGTACATGACCAAATTGTACATTACAAGATGAGAACATTTTTCAACGTAGAAGATATAGGACCTCTGGATAAAGCCCTGGAAGAGGCACTGGAGGTGAAACGCACACCATTTGCATGGAAACATCTGGGTGAGAACAAGACCATCATACTGGTGTTCTTCAACAGTAGTCTCCGTACTCGTCTCAGCAGTCAGAAAGCAGCACTCAACCTGGGTATGAACCCCATAGTGCTCAACGTCAACGGCGACAGCTGGAAACTCGAAACCCAGATGGGAGTGATTATGGATGGTGACAAGACAGAGCACCTGAAGGAAGCAATACCAGTGATCGGCAGTTACTGTGACATCATCGGTGTGCGCTCGTTTGCCGGGCTCACCGACCGAGAGTATGATTATAACGAGACCATCCTTCGCCAGTTCATTGAATACAGCGGCAAACCAGTGATTAGTCTCGAATCAGCCACAGTGCACCCATGCCAAGCCTTTGCCGACCTAATCACCATCCACGAGACATTCGTCCCTTCAACTCCACTTGAACTCCCTTTCAACTCCCCTTCAACTCCACTTAGGAGCCCAAAGGTCGTGATGTCCTGGGCGCCGCATCCTAAGGCACTACCACAGGCCGTACCAAATTCGTTTGCACAGTGGATGAACGCAGCCGATGTGGACTTTGTCATTACCCATCCTGAGGGATATGAACTCGATTCGCAGTTTGTGGCCGGTGCGCGTGTGGAATACGACCAGATGAAGGCACTTGAAGGTGCAGACTTCGTATATGCCAAGAATTGGAGTTGTCCTGGTGTGACTCGTCCTGAGGACTATGGAAAGATACTCAGCAAAGACATGAACTGGACCATCGACTCCAAACACATGGCAGTGACAAACAATGCCTACTTTATGCATTGTCTGCCAGTGAGGAGGAATATGATTGTAAGCGACGAGGTCATCGATTCGCCTCGCAGTCTGGTTATCCCAGAGGCAGCAAACAGAGTGGTCTCGGCACAGGTAGTGATGAAACGTATGCTCGAATCGTTATGAAGCCAACGCTGGACGTCATAAAAGTAGGAGGACAGATAGTCGAGGAAGAAGACTCCCTTGCCAGACTCTTAAACGAATTTTCTGCCATGGAAGGCAGGAAAGTCCTGGTTCATGGTGGAGGACGATCAGCCACCAAACTCGCTGCACAACTTGGTATAGAGACCAAAATGATTGATGGTCGGCGTGTAACCGATGCCGAGATGCTGAAGGTAGTTACGATGGTCTATGGAGGATTGGTAAACAAGAATATCGTTGCCAAATTGCAAGCCCGAGGGGTAAATGCCATAGGACTTACAGGTGCTGATGGCAACGTTTTACTGGCGCACAGGAGAGGGGTTCTGAAAGTTCAAGAGTCCAAGAATTCAAAGGTTCAAGAAACTGTAGATTATGGTTTCGTGGGTGATATTGACAAGGGGGATGGCAAGATACTCTCAACACTTATCGAACAGGGTATTGTACCGGTTATGGCTCCGCTGACTCACGATGGCAAGGGATCTCTGCTCAATACCAATGCCGATACCATCGCCGCCGAAACTGCCAAAGCACTTACTCCTTATTACGATGTGACACTCACATACCAGTTCGAGAAACCCGGTGTGATGCGTGACCCAGATGACGACGAGAGTGTGATTCCCATAATTACGGCAGCCGATTTTGAACGTCTCAAAACCGAAGGCATAGTCAGTGGCGGTATGATACCCAAACTCCAGAACGCCTTCGATGCTCTCGAAGCCGGCATTGCGAGAGTGTTCATCAACAAAACAGAAATAACGGTTAGAGGTTAGCGGTTAGAGGTAATGATCATGATTGAACTACTGAAACAACTGATATCTATTCCATCCTACAGTCGTGAAGAAGGGGCAGTGGCGGACTTTCTTGAACTGTGGATGAAGGACCATGGACTTGATGTACACCGCAAGCACAACAACCTCTGGGTGGAAAGCCAAGGGAGCAGGGAACAAGGATCGGGGAGCAGGGTTTTGCTTAATGCTCACATCGACACTGTACGTCCTTCGCAGTCATGGACTCGTGATCCACACCGGGCCACTCAGGAAGGAGACCGCATCTATGGTCTCGGCAGCAACGACGACGGAGGTTCGCTGGTGGCCATGCTCGCTGCGTTCATGCAACTCACACAGTCGTCCCAGCATTCGTCCCTTCAACTCCACTTCAACTCCACTTCAACTCCACTTCAACTCCCCTTCAATATAATCCTTGCGCTTACCGCCGAAGAGGAAGTGAGCGGAGAGAGAGGTATTCAAACCCTGTGGGACGAGATTGGACCTGTGGACTATGCCCTTGTGGGAGAACCCACAGGGATGAGGGCCGCAACCAGCGAGCGAGGACTTTTGGTCTTGGATGGTGTTGCCACTGGCGTGAGTGGACATGCAGCTCGCAATGAAGGTGTAAATGCACTATACAAGGCCATGCAGGACATTGAAATCCTGCGTAGGCATCGGTTTGAGAGAGTTTCTCCTACAATGGGTGAAGTACGACTCAATGTTACCCAAATCAATGCCGGAACGGCCCACAATGTGATTCCCGATCGCTGCGAGTTTGTGGTGGACATACGTCCTACGGAGCAATATACAAACGAAGAGATTTTGCACGACCTTCAGCAGGAATGCCAGAGTACACTCACAGCGCGCAACCTCAGGAACCGTTCTTCGGCAACCCCACAGGACTCACTGCTGCTGCAAGTGGTGAAGGACCTGGATATCGAGACCTTCTCCTCCCCTACCACATCAAACTGGATGCGTCTCCCTGCCACCTGCGATGCCATAAAGATAGGTCCAGGTGACTCGGCCCGTTCCCACCACGCCGACGAATACATAACTATCAGCGAAATAGAAGGAGCCATCGA
>R03__coassemble_845_pt1 | contig 16107 bp, 7 predicted proteins | sample R03__metabat2_high_PE_038 | metagenome-assembled genome bin R03 | reverse complement strand
TCCGTTTTCTCCGTTTCCTCCGTTTTCTCCGTTTTCAAGTATGTAATCCGCTGCTTGCACCGTGTTGATTGGGTTGTCCCACTTCTGCACTTGCTTCTGCCTGAGCAACCAAAGCGTCATCTCGCCTATTAGTTTCCCAACGTTTCCACCGTTTCCACCGTTTCCACCGTTTCCTCCGTGAGGCGCAGTCTCTCTAATCGCATGCATGGCAGCAAGGTGCGTCGGAATGCGATAGTCCATCCAGGAATACTGTGCTTTTCTGGTGTCGAAATATCTGCCCCAGCCTTGTTTATATACTGTGTACTGCATCACACTCTCTATAAACTTCTTTGCCTTTTTGCTGTAGCCGAAATGCTGTAGCAGCAGCGAACCATTGGCTTTGCCGTAGATTGAGAGCTGAGAGCTGAGAGCGGAGAACCTGGAGAGATATGTCTTGCATATTTTGGTGAGTTCTTTGCTCATGCTTCGCTCTGGCATCAGGGTGTAGAGATACATCCAGTGAAGAGTGCTTTCCGAAGGACAACCCTTATACTTGGTTGGTGAACTTGTTGCCCCATTGGCCCCCTTGAACTCTTGAATTTCTACCTGATCAAGGTAGTCCATACCCTTCAGCAGCGCCTCTCTACATTCTCTACATTCTATACATTCTATACTCTCTCTACTCTCTCTACCCTCTCTACTCTCTTTACTCTCTTTACTCTCTTCCCCCCACAGCATCGCCAGATTTTCGCATACGGCGAGGGTGATATACCTGCTGCCATTCATGCCTTCAAACCAACTCCACGACCCATCTGCATTCTGCAATTTCATCAACTTCCGTGTCGCCAACTCAATAAGCGAATCGATATCTTGAACTCCTTGAACTCTTGAACCATTAGCCCCATTAGCCCCATTGGCCCCTTTCAACTCCCCTTTAACTCCCTTTGAACTCCCCTTCAACTCCCCTTGAACTCCCCTTAACTTCACGTTAGCATATATCGATGCCGCCAGAGCCGGAGCATTGTCGTATTTCGGAACCTGCATCACCTCGAGTGCATCGACCACCATACCGCGTGGGTCTGTGATAGGCGGAAGACTGCCTGTGACAGTCTCTGTGCTATCTGCCGCAATGATGGTGAGACTATGGCGCTCGCCGTCTGTGAAATTATTTGCGGAGGCAGAAATCTCACAGGTTAGAGTGGAGAGGTTAGAGGTTAGAGTTGGGAGGGTGAAGGTTGCCGAGGTGGTGCCATTGGCTTCGGCAGAGAATGGGAGGGTGGAGCTATAGACTATGTTGTCGGAGTCCTTGAGCAGGATGGTTGCTGTGCCTTCCTGCAGAGTGCTGCTCTGGTTGATGATTGATGCCGTGATGGTGGCTTCGTCGCCTTGGCGCAGAAATCGTGGCATATTCGGCCTGACCACGAATGGCTGCTGGGCAACGACAGTGGTATCAATATTGCCGAAATCTACGTCCTTGGTATGTACCACACCCATAAACCTCCACTCTGTGAGCGACTCTGGCAGAGTAAAACTGATGCTGATTTCGCCATTCTTGTCGGCAACGAGGTGGGGGTAGAATAGGGCGGTTTCTGTGAAATTGCTGCGCATGGAAGGGGTGCTTAAGTGGAGTTCAAGTGGAGTTGAAAGGGAGTTCGAGGGACGAATGTCTGTATTATCGGCAACACTGGCTTTTTGGGCTCCAACGGCTAACTCTGCTACATTGCTTAGACCGGCAATTCTTCCAACGAAATTGGATGCGAGACGTGTTCTGTAGAATCCGTTATAACCAAAGTGTGTGGTTAGCCGTGTGAAATCATCGGCCGAAGCATCCAGCAGTTCATATGGATATTGGAGATTGAGATGGTATGTCCCGTTCCACGACGAATTACTGCCCAGATATGGTATGAACCTGGAAAACCTGGGCCTGTAATACCAACTCTGCCTTGCAAACTGTTCTAGCGATGCGTCGTAGAGGGTGGCTGTCATTTCGGCATCGCGCACCGGATTCCCGTCTTTGTCGGTGACGGTGAGGGCCCAATCCACTTTCTCCCCGGGAGAGAGTTTGTTGCGGAACGACTTCCACGCCACCTTGAGGTCTTTGTTTGGCCGAGGGCGCTCTTTTCGATAGTCTTTCGTATGCAGCTTGCCGTCTTTCAGCCATGCCAGTCTCACCCACATACCATCGCCGTATTCGTCCTTGTATTCAAACTCTGGTTTGTCGATGGTCTTTTCTACGTCTATCTCGTGTACCTCAACTGTCTTTCTTTCCGAGGTGACTACGGCAATGAGATGTGTACCTTTCTCTATGGAATCTGTCTCTTCTTCCTCTATGTGGGGAATATAGTTCTTGGGATATGCCGTTACAGCGTATTCTCCGGTCTGAGTCTCGCCAGCAAGGTTGGTGACCTTGAATTCGGCCTTGAAACGCATTGGCTTGCTGTCGATGGTGTCTCCGAGTACTATAGGGATGGTCACCTCGCCCCTGCTATCGGTAATGGTATCGCCATCGTCGATGCTGTCCCAGTCTCCATAGCGGTAGAACCATGGTCCGGTGATGCACTCTACCGTATAGCTCACACGTGCATTCTGAACCGCTATGCCGGAAAATTCCTGGGCCTTGGCTGTAACCCATATCGTGTCGCCGAGGGTAGCGGTGATTTGGTTGTCTTCCGTAACCCGTAACCCATAACCCGTAACCTGAGACGACATTGTCGTCTCTACATAGAACGTAGGCCGTTTGTATTCTTCCACACGTATGCTGTGATGGCTGCCTCCTGCAGATATGGTCCATTGGCCTGGCTTGCAGTCCTTGGGGATGGTGAAACCACACACACTGCTTCCGTATTCGTTGCTCTCTGCCTGCTTGCTGTCTGTCACCTTGCCATCCACATCCTTAAGCACTGCTTCAAGCGTCTCTCCTTCTTTCACGCGCGTTGTGTCGCCATATTGTTCATACACCACCACCGTTGCACGTATCTCTTGCCCTGGACGATAGATAGGCCTGTCTGTGAAAATGACTGTTTTGAGATGCTGCTCTTCTGGTACCGTGTTATTGGCGTGCCAAATGCGAATTTCGTCGGTGCAGTCGTCTTCGCTGCGCTTGGCATAGACTATGTTTGGACGATTGTCATCTGGGTGTACTATCTCGACTTCTGTAACAGTGAGACCTGTTTCGATGTCGAGCACTTTGAACAGACTCTGCCCGTCAGGCATATCGAAATAGAGCAATTTCATGGATGTGAGGTTCACCTCCTTCACATCCTTGTCATCAGCCCCCTTGGCTATAAATACATAATGCCCCGGACCAATCATGAGCGAAGAATAAAACTCCTTGAACCCAGTTGGTGAACTTGTCGCCCCATTAATCCCATTAGCCCTATTAGCCCCATTGGCCCCATTAGCCCCATTAAACCCTTCAAGACAAATTTGTCTTGAAGCCACCAACTCCCCATCAGTACGAAGGCTGAGGTCCTTATTCTTGCCATTGTATCGGCGTACTTCCAGCTTCACCTCACTCATATTGCGGTAGCGTATCGTAAACTGATAGGGCGAATGTGGCATATACACCTCTGGGAAGGAAATGGTGCATTCTGGGTTGGTGAGTTCGGTGATGTGGTTTCTGAATACCTCATTGTGCTCGGGAAATTCTTCGAGGGCACGGCAGGCGAAGTCGTATTTCAGACTGTCAGCTATGGTGTGGTATTGCCATTCCAGACTCTGGATGCGCAGCAGGGAATAGGCATCCTGGTTGCCGTGACTGAGGTAGAATGCTGCCACACTATCGCAGAGACTTATCTTCTGATCACGGTTGAGCCGCTGATGGTCCAACAAAAACTGTGTCATCACACTCAGCATGTCGTCACCATACAGTCTGCTGTCCTTGCCCATTGTTACGAGTGGCTGAAAGTCCTTGGCCTTGGCTTGGAACAATGCTTCTTTGTTCTGTAACACCTTATTATAATATATGCCGGCTGAGTCTCCGCCGTTTGTGGCCATCAGTGCATTGACCATGGCATCGCGGTCATCTGTGTGCTTATACTTTGGCGGCGTAATCACTTTCATGCTGTCGGGCGAAATACTGCGCTTGGCATTGACAATGGTCACCCACGCAGCCATTTCGTGAGCAAAGTCTCCGCGTTTCTTGGCATGCTGAAATATGGTCTCGGCATATTCTATAACATCCCGGGGCAGATCATCTGCCTGGGCTTGCTCTACTTGGTCCCAAAGCTTGGTGTAGTTTTGAGCCAACGCTTCGCATACGTTGACAACGCTGAAAACGCTGAAAATGCTGAAAACTATTAATAGTCTAAAATTCTTCATCTACTTCTATGTGTATTTTCTGTCCCGTAACTGGGTGTGTGAATTCTATTGCCTGGGCCTGCAGATACAACTGGTCGGCGGCTGTACCATAGAGACGGTCTCCTACGATTGGGGCATCCATCCCTTCCGTACTGGCCATGTGGATACGCAACTGATGGGTCCTGCCAGTGATAGGGTAGAGGGCGAGTTTGGTGACCTCATCCCAGCCCTCTCTATATGGAGTGGCAGAGAGCACCTCATACTCCGTTATGGCTTCCTTGCCGTGCTCGTGGTCCACCATCTGCCTGTGCCTGTGATGCGGCTCCCTCCCCAAAGGCAACGAAATAGTCCCCTTGCCCCCTTGAACCATTTGACCCCCTTGAACTCTTGAACCTTTGAACTCCCCTTCAACTCCCCTTGAACTCCCCTTCACCAAAGCTATATATCGTTTCTTGACTTCTCGCCTGAAAAACTGCCCCTGCAGGGCTTTGTGAACTTCGGGACTACGGGCCACAAGCAGTATCCCCGACGTATCCATGTCGAGCCGGTGAACCATATAGGTGGCGGGCAAATCGGGATACATCTCTGCTATCTTGCTTGCCACACTTGGGGCTTCTACATTCCCTGGCACACTCAGCATACCTTCTGGTTTGTTGACTGCAATCAACCACTCGTCTTCATATATCACCTGCATCCTTGTTGCTGCTTCCTTCATCTTGCCTAACAGGGGATGGTCTTCTACTTCTAACCCCTGAAGCATCCACCATAGCAGTGGCTTACATTTGCTCTGACATGCTGGATACCAACTGCCACTCTTGCGTATCTCTCCCTTTGGCGAAGGACCTAACCAAAACTCACCCATACATTTGGGCCTCAGACCATGCTGATAGGCATATTGCAACAACTTCGGTGCACAGCAGTCCCCCGTCCCCGCCGGCGGAGTATAATTCGCCCCATTGGCCCCATTAGCCCCATCAGCCCCATTAGTCCTATTGGTCCCATTCCCCCCATTATAATACCCTTCAAAGCACTCCACTATGTCCTTTGTCTCGCCTTTGGCATTGAGCAGGTGGTATTGGTGAAATATGTGCATCTGCAGTCTGCGCGACTCTTCCGGATCGCTTGGAATAGAGTGGGGCGGCAACTTGTATATCGCTGGCACGAAATAATCATCATCCTCCTCTTCCTGCGCCCCTGAATAAGCCGCCAGAAATCCTCCCTCCACAATCAACACCCCATACATCCGTCCCTTGTCCTCCCCTTGTCCTCCCTTTGAACTCCCCTTCAACTCCCTTTGAACTCCCCTTAGCGATAAATACTTCATCACCTCATCCGCTGCCATCTGGCACAGCGGATGAGGTGTGTATGCAAATGGATAAGTAAACTTATCTGGACATTCGTATGACGCTGAAAGAGTATGGAGGCATGACATAGGTTGAGGTTGAGAGCTCTGTTGTTATAGGTGTAGCTGTCTTATCTTCTGGCTTACCCGCAAGTACAGTCACCTTTGCCCCATAGGCCCCATTAGCCCCATCAACCCCCTCTAAGTCTATCTTCACCTCACGTGGCAGCAGGTTTACGAGTTTTATGATCAGGTCTCCGTTCTCAGCCTTCACCACCGAAGCACCTACCCGCAGCCTTACATCGTCGTTCACCCTTGTCCCATTGGTCCCATTGGTCCCATCAGCCCCATCAGCCCCCTTAAGCTCTAAGCTGGAAGCGAGATACTCCACTCCGCTGTTCTGTCCTGCAAGCATCTGGGTGTAGTAACTTGGAGAAGGATGGACTTCACTGCCATTAAAATATATAAGGTCTGGGTTCCACTGGCAATGTCCCTCCCTGCCAAAGAGCGGTGCGTACGACGACATCACCACCACGTCGCCGTTGCGCTCCAGGTTGGTGATATGGAGTGCCTCTACAAGGGCGTTCTCCATACGGTTGCTCTTGCTGGCCCATTCGCCCAGATACACCTTCGTGCCCTGGCGGTCATACTTGTCGTAAAAGTCCTGATTGTGGATATACCATCCTGGATTCACATAGTAGTGCTCGTCGGCAATTTCTACATTCTCGCGCCGCGCAAGGTCCCAACCGTATTCGTAGTCGCTGCCTTCAAAAAATGGTCCTGCGGTACCTACAATCTCAATCTCTGGATACTTGGCTTTCACTCCGCGCTTGAGGAAGGTAAAACGCTCTTCAAACACATTCGATATCAAATCTTCGTTTCCAATGCCGAGATATTTCAGACCGAAAGGCTCTGGATGACCTGCCTCTGCTCTCTTCTTGGCCCATTTCGAGGTCTTCGGATCTCCGTTGGCCCACTCTATCAGGTCTAACAAATCTTGCAGATACTCTTCCAGCGGTCCGCCGAAGGCAAGTCCGCCTTGCTGACCATAGCCTCCTACACTGGAGTTCTGACATGGCACTCCTGCCGGAAGCACGGGCAGTGGCTCGGCTCCTATGTCTTCGCAGAACTGGAAATACTCATAAAATCCCAACCCTCTACTCTGGTGATAGTGCCAGATATTAAAGTCGCCCTTTCTCTCCCACAGCGGTCCTATGGTGTTCTTCCACTGATACATATTGTCTATACCGTTGCCGTGGGTGAGACATCCTCCGGGGAATCGTACAAACTTTGGCCGCATGTCATACAGCATCTGGGCCAGGTCCTTGCGCATACCGTTCTTCCTGCCTTTGAAGGTGTCCTGGGGAAACAGACTTACAAAATCTATGTCAAGTGATTTTGTGATTTTGTGATTTTGTGATTTTGTGATTTCAATCACCAACTCTGCCTTGGTCGAGGTTTCCTTGGCAGTGAGAACGGCCTCCTGCTGCTTCCAGTCCTTCCCGGCCTTGAACTTCGCCTCAGCCAAAACCTTCTCTCCTTCCCTGAGATAAACCCTCACACCATCAGCCCCATTGGCCCCATTAGTCCCATTGGTTCCCCTGAGCCACAGGCTCAGCCTATACTTCTCCCCCTTCCTTACACAGATTCCGTCAAAACCTTCGTTCACAAGCTTCGCACCCTGGCTGCCAGAGAACACTGCATAGTGGCCGTTGTTCTCGTGTATTGGGTCTTCTGTCCCTATCTCTATGTTGCCACCGTCTTCTGTCTTCCAATACGACAGACTGTTCCACTTGCCGTTATCACGACTCGTATATTCGAAATCGCGGTTTTGGACGAGCTCAGCATACAGTCCTCCGTCGGCAGCATAGTTTATGTCTTCGAAGAATATGCCTATCAGCTTGTCGCTGATTGCCTTTGTGTCTTCTGCGTCAATGGTGAGCGTGGCCGAAAGACTCCCCAATCCTGCAAACCGCCGTTCATCATCACGCATACTCTCGTTATACCGTGCCTCGCGCACCTGCTTCGCCTCTACCTCATTAATCAGAGCCTGAATCAACCCCCACGGCGCCTTCGACACGTTACTGTTTCCTCCGTTTCCACCGTTTCCTCCGTTTTCTCCGTTTCCTCCGTTTTCTCCGTTTCCTCCGTGCGACGAAGTCGCTGCACTCCACGTCTTGAAGTCCTTACTCGTTACCTTATAATACTTGTCATCCCCACTCCTGAACGTAACCACAAACTCTCCACCATCCTTCGTCAGCACCGGCTCCAAAACAGTCAACTCCTCACTCCCTGCTACCTGCTCCCTGCTACCTGCTCCTTGCGAGCAAAGCTCGCCTCCTCGCAGCGCATACGGATAGTCCTGCGGCTTCCACACCGACAACTTCTTTGTCTGTGTGGTGGCAAACTGATTCACCTTGTCGTTCAACTGCCACACTGCATACCACGTGTCACCATCTTTTATCACACTCGGACTATACATCCTCTTCTCACTGCCCCACGGACCGAAATCGCTGGTCACAAACGAACGGTCCTTGCCTATCGCCGTCCAGTGCTTCTGGTCTATGCTGTAGGCAATATGTATCCCCTTGTGCGGATCGCTCGGCGTATTATAAAACTTCACCCACACACTGTCCGGCGTAATACCCCTCAGCGATGTAAAAATACCCAAAGATACAGCTAAAATAATTAATTTTTTCATATCACTCCCATTGCTTCCATTGTTTCCATTGTTTCCATAGCATCCATAGCATCCATAGCTTCCATAGCATCCATAGCTTACATAGCATCCATAGCTTCTATAACTTCCATGGCTTCTATAGTATCTCTCCCTCTCTTTCGTCTACCGTCAGCGTAGTCTTCTGCGCATATATATCCCCCGAATACAGCGTACTGCCGGCAGTGAACGACACAGCAGCCGCAAACTCAATGGTATAGCTGCCTGCATGCAGCGGAACGAACTTAAACGTAGGTTCCCCCTCGTCAGTCACAGGCATGTAGTTGCCCGAACTCTTAGTGTTTGAATACAGAGTCGTATCTCCCGCAGTACATTTGTACCTGTAGAAATACCAGTTCTCCCCCTTGTCCAGCAATTTCACCACAGCCGTAACCGTATCACCCACCTCACACGCTGTCTTGTCCAATACTATAGCCCCCAATGTCGGAGCCGTCGACGACGCCTTGTCGTCATCACAAGCCGCAAAAGCAAATGCCATTGCCACCACCCAGAATAAAAGTCTTCTCATAACTATTTAACCTATTAGTCCTATCAGTCCCATCAGTCCCATCAGTCCCATTAGTCCCATTGGTCCCATTGGCCCCATTGGTCCCATCGGCCCTATCAGCCCCATCGGCCTCCTATCCGCGAGCAAAGCTCGCAATATATTTCCCCAGAATGTCGAACTCGATGTTCACCTTCGTCCCCACCTCTATGTTGTGAAAATTCGTTATCTCGTGAGTGTAAGGAATAATGCACACTTCGAACGAATCTGTGCCGGGGTTGCACACTGTCAGCGACACACCGTTCACTGTCACGCTACCCTTGTCCACGCAGAAATACCCACGTCGTCTGTCCTCCTCGCTCGTATGGTAGCGGAACCTGTACACCCAGCTCCCCTCGGCATCCTCCACGCTTATACACTCCGCTGTACCATCCACGTGTCCTTGCACTATATGTCCGTCCAGTCGGCCATCCATTTTCATGCTCCGTTCCACGTTCACCTCGTCCCCCACCTGCAGCAGCCCCAGGTTACTACGGTCCAGGGTTTCTTTCATGGCAGTCACCACGTACGTACCGTTTTCTATCTTTACTACTGTCAGGCACACCCCATTGTGCGCCACGCTCTGATCTATTTTCAGTTCGTCCACGAACGAGCATTTCAAGGTGAAATGCATGTTCTCCTGGTCTTTCTCGATTCCGACAACCCGTGCCGTCTCTTCCACAATACCGCTAAACATACTGTCTCCTTTTTTTTGAAATCTTTTACAAATATACAAAAAAAATCTGACACATCCATAAAAAAACTTATAACTCTTGTTAACTTAAACAAAAAAAGGTTGCATGGGGCAACCTTTCTTTTGTATTGAAGCTGGTTTCTTTTGTGTTGAAACTGCTCTGGCTTATTTCAGTACACCGAGGTCTTTGCCTACTTTGATGAAGGCTGCAATGCATTTGTCGAGGTGCTGGCGCTGGTGACCGGCGGAAATCTGCACGCGGATGCGGGCTTGACCTTTTGGGACTACTGGGTAGTAGAAACCGGTGACGTAGATGCCTTCGTCCTGGAGCTTGGCGGCAAACTTCTGCGAGAGTGGGGCGTCGTAGAGCATGACGGCACAGATGGCACTCTGGGTTGGCTTGATGTCGAATCCTGATGCCATCATCTTGTCGCGGAAATAGTTTACGTTTTCTACAAGCTTGTCGTGGATGCTGGTGTCTTCCTTGAGCATCTTGAAGACTTCGAGACTGGCTCCTATGATGCCTGGGGCTACGGAGTTGCTGAAGAGATAAGGACGACTGCGCTGGCGAAGGAGGTCGATGATCTCTTTGCGACCTGTGGTGAATCCGCCCATGGCTCCGCCGAAGGCTTTGCCTAAGGTGCCGGTGTAGATGTCGACGCGGCCGTAGGTCTTGAAGAACTCACTGACTCCGTGACCTGTGGCTCCTACGACTCCTGCTGAATGACTTTCATCGACCATGACGAGGGCATCGTACTTCTCGGCGAGGTCGCAGATCTTGTCGACTGGGGCTACGTTGCCGTCCATACTGAACACGCCGTCGGTTACGATGATGCGATATCTCTGGGCCTGGGCGGCTTGGAGCTGGCGCTCAAGGTCTTCCATGTCGGCATTGGCATAACGATAGCGCTGGGCCTTGCAGAGGCGCACACCGTCGATGATGCTGGCGTGGTTGAGGGAGTCGGAGATGATGGCGTCTTCTTCGGTGAAGAGTGGCTCGAACACACCTCCGTTGGCGTCGAAACATGCTGCATAGAGAATGGTGTCTTCGGTCTGGAAGAACTCAGATATGGCTGCTTCGAGCTGCTTGTGGATGTCCTGGGTGCCGCAGATGAACCTGACACTCGACATGCCGTAGCCTCTCTCGTCCATCATGCGCTTGGCTCCTTCGATGAGGCGTGGGTTGTTGCTGAGACCGAGATAGTTGTTGGCACAGAAATTGAGCACTTCCTTGCCTGCTACCTGAATGGCGGCTTGCTGCTGACTCTCGATGAGACGCTCGTCTTTGTAAAGTCCTGCCTCGCGGATTTCACTGAGCGTCTGAGCGAGGTGGGCCTGGAATTTTCCGTACATTTGTACAAACCTTATTTAATGACTTTCCAAATGAGTGCTGAGAGTGCTGCTCCTACGAATGGACCTACGATGAAGACCCAGAGCTGCTGGAGTGCTGCACCACCTTCGAATACTGCTGGGGCAATGGAGCGTGCTGGGTTTACACTGGTGCCGGTGTAGTGGATGCCTACGAGGTGGATGAGGATGAGGGAAAGACCTATTGCAAGTCCTGCGAAATTGCCTGCGCCTTTCTCTGAATCGGTGGTGCCGAGTACTACGAGCACGAAGATGCAGGTGAGAACGATCTCTGCAATGAGACCATTTACGATGTTGCCGCCGGCACATGCATTGGCTCCTGTGGTGGTGCCTTCAGCAAGACCTGGGTTGGTTGCTACGAGGGCGTAGAGGATTGCCGAACCGATGAAGGCTCCGATTACCTGGAATACCATGTAGAGGGCTGCATCCTTGCCTGAGATGCGCTTGGTGAGCAGACAACCGAGTGTGATGGCTGGGTTGATATGGCAACCACTGATACCACCGATGGTGTATGCCATTGCTACTACAGCAAGACCAAATGCCACTGCTGTTCCTACTACTGCTGCGGTATCAACGCCGCAATTGAGACTGACTGCTGTGCCGCAGCCCATAAGTACGAGCACCATAGTGCCGACCATTTCTGCTAAATACTTTTTCATGTTGTTATAAATTTAAAAGTTAAAAAACCGTCTAACCGTCTAACCGCCTAACCGCGGCGAAAGCGCCTATCATCTAACCACCAGCCTGATAGCCACGCTGTTGCCTTCGCTGTCCTTGGCACGGATGATGTAGATGCCTTCAGGCAGCAGGGCGGTGCCGTAGGATGCATGACCACTGCGCATGTCGAACTGGGCCTGACCTGCCATCTGGCCTGCAGGGGTGTAGACCATGAGGGTGGTAGGAAGGCAGTTTTCGTTCTTGACGAGTATGTAGCCACCGCTGTAGGTGATGCTCATGCCGCCGTCGCGGGCTATGAGCGATTCGGTACGGATGCCATCGGGCAGTGGTTCTGGACGCATCTGGATATGCAACGTGTCGTATGAGGTGATGGTGTTGCTCTTCTCGATGGTGGTATTGTACATGGCATATACGTTCTGACCTCCGTCGGGGTATCGGCCGAAGGACATGTCGCCTTCCATCGCATTGTACTGCAGGGTATCGGCCCAACTGCCGTCCTGGGCTGTGAGCATGACATAGGCGCCGTCGTCGTTGTCGAGCTTGAAGGTGGCGTGGAGCTGACTCACGGCGTCTTTCTTGTCGCACCATATGATGCGGAACCCGTGGGGCTCGATGAGGGTGGATATGTCGCCGCTCTGGAACTGGAACTTCTGTGGCTTGGCTAACTTGTCGGTGAGATACATGCCTTCGAGGTCAACGGCTTCGTCGGTGGTGTTGTAGAGTTCCACCCAGTCTTCTTTCTTGAACAGGTCGTTGATGTATATGCTGTTACCTGCACTCACTTCGTTGATCATCACCGGATTGCTGCCTGCGGCTTTCTGCTCTTCGTCGCTGAGTGGCTCGAATATGGCGGTGATATCAACATTGCCTGTGAGCACATAGGCTGAGTCGGTGCTGAGATAGCCTTCCTCTCCTCCTGTGTCGTCGGTCATTTCGAGCATGGCATTCCAGTGGATGTCGCTGGAGTGGTTGTCGCAGTTGTGTACTTCCACGGCAATGACATTGGTGCCTCGCTGGAAGAGACTCGGACTGAGACTCATGGTCTGTGGGGTGGACTCGCTGTTGAAGTACTGGTCGCCGTAGGCTGAAGAATAGGTGCTGTAGGACACGGTGCCGCTTGGCATGTTCCAACGACCTGCCTCACTGCCGTTGACATAGACCACGATGCCGTCGTCGGCAAAGAAGGTGAGACGGAATTCGTCGGTCGAGGACGGTGCCTTGGTGAGGGCTACGTTCTTGCGGAAATAGAATGTAGGGCGTTTGCTGCCGTTGTCGTCGTAATCGAGCACGGTGGTAGGGTCTTTCCATGTACTGCCTGTGGCATAGCCCAGAGGGGCTTCGCCTTCGCCCCACGAGGTGGTGCTGTAGTTTTTCGACTTCCACGACTGATTGTCAAGACTGCCTTGGTCGTAGTATTTCCATGTGGTCTTGTAGTCGAAGAGGGTTTTCATCTTGGCACTCCCGCTGCCATTCCAGCCTTTGAACCTGTAGCCTGCAGGAGCCTGGGCCGTTACGGTGACAGGCAGGAAGAGGGTGCCGGAGAACTTGCCTGTAGGCACTGGCTGATCGTTGATGAGGAGCTTGGCTTGGTCGAGGTTGCTGGTTATGTTGGCAGTAATGGACTCGGTGCCGGAAATGCCCATATAGCTCTTCATGTTGTTGATCATGGTGCTCTGGCGGCTGGCTGACAGACTGCTTATCACGCTGTTGGCCGTGCTCCACGGACTGCCGGTATTGGCACTGCTCATCACCGTGGCTGCCTTGGTGGCGAGTTCGGTGACAATCTCCTTGCAGCGACTTGGCTCAAACACACTGTAGGTGGCCAGGCAGAAGGCATCGATGAACTGCTTCTTGAAGTCTTCGTTCTGGAGCAGGTTGACCCACATAATGGATACTTCTATGTCCTTGTACAGGGTCTGACCGTTGTAGTATCCCTTCAGGGTGTTGAGGGCCTTGTTATATCGGTTGTTGTGTGTGTCCCAGAAGGTGTTGGTGGTGGAGAAGGCTGCATCGAGGTCGAAGGTGACGAAACGGAACTTGCCTCCTTCAACCCTTGGACGGTAGGCCTTGCAGTTGTTGCTGTTGGCGAGCCAGTCGCTGCTGCCGAGATACATCTCACAGGCCATGTAGTTGATAAACTCATCGATGTCGAGGAGCTGTTTTATCTCTTCATAGGTCTCTGGGTCGGCGGCATTCTCCGAGAGTTCGAGAAGGCGCTCGAAGGCTTCGCGGGTTCCTTCCATCTGTACATAGGCCGAATCGGGAGAGTACTCAAACTGGTCCATCTCGTCGGTGTCGTAGCCCTTATTGGCATAGGCGAAGTGCTTGTTGTTTGGCTCGCGTATGTTGAGGGTGGAATAGAACTTGCCGTTGACATATACATAGGCTGGACGGTAGGACTGCCCATCGACATCCATTCCGGAGGTCTGTATCACTCCCTGGATGGCAGCATCCTTGATCCTGCAACTGGTGTCGTTACCTCCGTTGCGCACTTGCAGGGTCTTGTTCTTGATGTATGGCTTGTTTGGAAATACAGGATAGGCCAGATAGTTGAGCCCGTATTTCTTCTCGGCCTTGAGCTTGAAGGAATGTGGGGTCCATGCACGGCTCCAGCCGCCTGTAGGACTTATATTCACTTCCTGACAGAAACTTACTTCCTCGCTGCCTTCGTCGAAGAATTCCAACGACACAGGACGGTCCCAGTCCATATTCCAGTTGCATTTGCTGCTCTGACCGTTTCCGGCACGGCCCTTGCCGTTGCCTATGACAAAGATGCCGTAGTCGTTGCCGTTGATGTGCTTGTTGTCGGTTACGATGGAGATTATTGGACCACTGAAGGTCTTGTCTTTGTAGATATACGAACAGGTCTTCACATCGCTTGGCAGATAGCCTGTCTTGAAGAAACGGAACCTATATACGGCACTAGCACTGACGGAGAAGGTGCCTGTCTGACTGGTGTAGCCGTTGGAGAGGGTAGGGGTGCTGCCGTCGGTGGTGTAGCGCAGTGTGCACCCAGAAGGGATGTTGACAACGACCTGTATGGCACTCGATATGAGTTGGCCTTCCTTGTTGACGGTAGGGGTTTCGAGCTGCTCTGCGGCAAATACACACGAGTTGTTGGTCTTTCCCGGAGTACCGGTTGCGGTCCAGCCCCAAGTGTCGCCGCCGTCCTGGGTTCTGGCATACGAACAGCGCCTGATGGCTGCAGGATAGTCCTGCGAGGCTATGAGTTCGCCATTGCTGTTGCTGATATATATGGTTCCACCGTCGGCATCGAGCTTGAACGGCACCTGGGTCATCTTGGTGTAGAATCCGTAGTGGTCGAACCATATGGTCATGTATCCGTGGGATGGCGCAGCACCTATGTCGACTGGCATGTGCCATTTCAGCAGGTTTTCCGGATCGTCGCTGATATAGTAGTTGGCGAGCGATGCAGGATTGTCGGTTGGGTTGTATATCTCGATGAATCCACCGTAGTTGTAGGTAGGGTCCATAAACTCATCGATGTTGGCTGCCATGATCTCGTTGATGACGATGGACTTCTTGTCGCCTCCGCTGTTCTTCACGGTGATGTTGCAAGTGGCATATTTCCCCGATCCATCGGTGGAGGAGGCTGTGACCACGGCATTTCCCTCTCCTTGGGCAAAGATATTGCCATTGTCGTCAACCGATACGATGTCGCTGTTGCTGCTCTCCCAGGTGAGTTTGCGGTATGTGGCATTTTCCGGCAATACGGTGGCAGTGAGCTGCCCCGTCTCGCCCAGGGCCATGGTGAGTTTGGTCTGGCTCATCGTCACACTCGTCACACTGACCAGAGTGCCGTAGTATTCCAGTTTGAAGTCATCGACACACATCCAGTCGCTGCCTACATAAGTGGTTTTCCTGGTACCAATGCGCAACTCTCCGTCCGAGCCTACTTCGATGTCTTCAACCATGTTGTCGTAGTATCCGGCCTGGAACCAGTAGTAGGCTGCTTCCATGTTGTTTGGGATGTATTTCACATCGCCGCCGCCCCACCAGCCGCCATCGCCTACCTGACTCGTGGCTCCGCCGAGTCCTTGCGAAAGGGCTGCACTGCTGCAATAGACTATAGGGGTGTAGTAGTCACTCACGCTTGAAGTGGCATAGAGCTGTGCATAGCGGTAACTGTCGCCATCGTTTTTCCAGTGGTTCCAGTCGTCCGACGAACTACCGGCACGGTAGTAGCCTTTCATCGACAGGCGATACTTTCCCTTTGCCAGGCCAGTAAGACTCTGGTAGGTGTCGAAGGTCATGCTGTAGTGCTCGGCATTCTGCATCGGACCTGCAAAGCCCCATGCATCGCCTTCCCAACCTTCGCCTGAGTTGTCGTCGAATCGTGCATTCTGTATGTAGGTGTCTGTAACGTCAATCCAAGTCTGTGCTGCACACACATTGAGTGCTGCGCACACGCCGATAAACACTGATAAACGCTGATAAACGTTGATAAACTTATTCATAACTATTTA
>R03__coassemble_810_pt1 | contig 16607 bp, 13 predicted proteins | sample R03__metabat2_high_PE_038 | metagenome-assembled genome bin R03 | reverse complement strand
TTAGAGATTATGAAAAAAGTTTTCTTCGTTTTCTTCGTTTTCTTCGTAAGCGAAGCTTTCGCCCAGCAAAAAGCAGAGTGGAACACTCCTGGTATTGGAAACCCTATTATCCCTGGGTATTTTGCCGACCCTACGATAAGGAAGTTTGGTGATACGTTCTATGTCTATGCCACTACCGATGGCACGGGCAATGGTTACGGACCGGCACAGGTGTGGATGACAAAGGACTTTGTCAACTGGCGCAACCAGGTGATGAACTGGCCAACCACCGAAGTGGTATGGGCTCCGGAGGTTATTGAGGTAGCAGGGAGCGGGGAGCATGGAGCAGGGAAGACGTACCGCTACTACTACTGCGAACCTTGCATGGTGCATGCAGGAGAGAGTGATTCGCCAGTAGGACCATGGAAGAACATGCTGGGCGAGGACGATGCCGTGTTGATGCCAGATAGGTATTGCCACCCTCGTGCCATCACACTCGACCCACAGGTATTCACCGACGACGACGGAAGCCAGTATATGTTTGTAGGTACATGGGGATTCTACGACGACTCGGGCTGCGGATGGGCCAAACTGGCCGAAGACGGGAAATCGTTTACCGACAAAGGACTGATATCGAGCAGAGAACTGAAAGACTTTTTCGAAGGTCCGTTCCTGTTCAAGCGAAACGGCATCTACTACTTCACCTATTCTGCAGGAAGTTGTCACGACGAGACCTACCGTGTGCAGTATGCCACCAGCACCGAAGGTCCTCTGGGACCATACACCTACAAAGGCTGCATCCTCAAGACCAACGAAGACGGCACAGTACATGGACCAGGTCACCACTCCATACTCCAGGACGGCGACGACTTCTACATTTTTTATCACCGCCACAACAATCCTCATTCCATCCACGGCTTCAACCGCAACCTCTGCCTCGACAGGATAGAATTTGACGAAAACGGCGACATTCTGCCTATTGTTCAAACCCACGAAGGAGTACTGCCAGAGAGTGTAAAGGGTTCAAAGGTTCAAGAGTTTAAGAGTTCAAATCTGGCCTTCCAGGCCAAGGTCACCGCTTCGTCGTATTATGACGAGTGGTTCAAACCCGAATATGCCGTAGATGACAACAACGGAACACTGTGGCGCTCCAGGAACAACACAGGGAGTGCATGGATAGAGATAGACCTGGGCGAAGAGAAGGAGTTTAACCAGGTGTGGACCATGTTTGAGTATCCTACGTTCTTCTACCAGTACATGATAGAAACATCCAGCAACGGCATGGACTGGCAGATGTATGCCGACAAAGGGGGAAACACCGATGCTGGAAGTCCGATGATAGACAAGAAGGAAGCAAAGGCGAGATATCTGCGCATCACCGTGACCGACACACAGAAGTTCGGCCACTTTGCAGGCATATGGAACGTGAAAGTATATAATGCCACAGCGGAAAACGATCCCGAGAAGATGCTTCCGAGCGTGGAAGGCATGGACATGAAGGCCGTAGAGGCAGGGTATCCGAACCTGCACAGAAAGGATGTGGAAGCACCATACATGGCATACGACTACATCGAGTCAGGCGAACCGCTGCTCGAAGTGGTGGCAGCAAAAGAAGGGACTCTGGAAAAGACAAACTACAGGGAAGTGCTGCCAGCCGATGTGGAGATAATACAAGGGAAATATGCCTACTGTTTCGACGGCACAGAGAAGTACACCATAACAAGGCCAAAGGAATACTATGCAACGCTGACCTACAATGCACCTTATACTATATGCGCGTGGATCATGAATCCTGAAGTGGGGCCGGTGGAGACAGTGATGCAGGTAGGTTCGGCACACAACGACCTGGCCACGGTGGAATTCCGCCAAGGCACAGACCGCTCTAACGGGCTGATAGCCCACAATGCCTCGTTTGAGAATTTCGGGGCAGCCCAGGAATGCCAGGAAGGCGCAGGAAGGTGGCAGTTCTGGACCGTAACCTATGACGGATGGATGGAGAAGGTGTATCTGAACGGAAAGCTGGTGAAAGAGAAGAACTCCTTCCTCATGCAACGACAGGACGGCACCATAACCATAGGCGGCGGAGCCCACGGCGACAACAAGTTCAGCGGATTTCTGCACTCGATAAGCCTGTATGACTATGCCTTCACTCCAGAGCAGATAGACAGCGTGTACCAATTGCCTACCGACACCGACGACAAGCCAAGCTACAACTTCGACGGAGTGAAGATCGAAGCCCAGGTTATCACTCCTAAACAAGTGGATATAAGGCTCGTGGACAGCGAAGGCAACGAATTCAGGAAAGGAGTACAGACCTTCAGCAACGACATAAAGAACGGAACGGTACGATCCACCATCACCGTAAGCGACTACGAAGGCAACGAACTGAAGACCTTCACGAAGAAGACCAAGATCGACAGCAGGATGTTCAAGACCTACACCCTGGGCGACATAGCAGATGGGCAGGAAAGCGTGAGACTTGAGTCAGCAGGCAAGGATATGAACACCAACCCAGAGGAAAACGGACCGATGAAGATGATGGAAGTGGAGGGAGACTTCGTGGTGGAATGCCACGTGTCGGAAATGATGGGTCAGCAGAGACACCGCACACCGGCGTATAACGAAGGCGGCATAATGATACTGACAGAAGGAAGGAGAGGACAGGAGATAGTACACCTTGGCGTATTTCCGAACTACAACTGCGGCAATATGCTCACCCAGGTGAGAGGCGGAATGCGGCCACAGTTCCCAAACCAGAAAGGCTGGGACTACGACCCATACATGCAACTGCAGCGAACAGGCGACAAAATATATGCACGCACATCGAGCGACGGCGTGCATTGGGAAGAGATGCCTGGAAGTCCGATAGAGGTTCCACACTGGCAAGGGAAGACCCTGAAAGCAGGGATTTACCAAACCACCTACACCGAGGCAAGCGCCTGGGTGGAGTTTGACAGCTGGCAGTTGACTACTTCTGCTCAGAATCAGCGTTGAGCACCACGATCAGTTCGTTGGTAATGTCATAGGCGTCGGCAGCGTAGAGCACGTTGCTGACGTCGCTGTTTTGAGCCAGAATATAGTCGTAGCCCTTAGCCTCGGCATACTCACGGATCTTGGCCCGCATGTCGTTCATCAAGGCCTGTATCTTCTCAGCAGATTCATTCTGAAGCTGAGTGGTGAGCCGGGTCTGCAGGGTCTCAAGGTCGTTTTGTTCCTTCTGGAGAGCGGCGACTTCCTTCTCATACTGTTCCTGAGTGAGCTGTCCAGCTTGTGCACGCTGCTGGAGAGACTGATATTTCTCAGCGAATTTACGGCCCTTGCTGTCTATTGTGGCTGCAGCGGATTTTTCTTTCTTCTCGAGTTCATCCTTCAGGTTTTTGTAGAGAGTGTAGTGCTCCTGCAGTGAATCGAGCTGAACACAGGCGATTTTGAGGACTTTGGCACGGGCTTTGGCATTGGCCTCAGCCTTGGCTTCATTTGTTTCTTTCTTCGCAGGAGTCTGGGAAGAGTTTGATTTACTGCAAGCGCACACAACCAATGCTGCGAGTGCAATAATGAGATAGTTTTTTTTCATTTTAAGTTTTTTTTAATATTCCTTGATTTTGTGTTTATTTTCCTGTCGAGCCTCACGGTCCTGACTCACGTTGCAACCTATACCACGCTCCTTCATAGCCTTGCTATTGCCCACATGGGTGTTGGGAAAGCGACCATTCTTCTTAATGATGATATTTATGGCCAGAAGAGCAAAACATACAGCAATAATAATTGCAGAAGAAAGTACAAGTTTCAACATTTTTTTGTATATTTGTGGTGCAAATATAGTAAAAGTTTAGCGGTTAGAGGTTATAGGTCGGAAGATTTTTTTGAAATTTAAACATTTTTAACGATATGAACGATGTAAAATTAACACCAAAGGCAGTGTTTGAGTATTTCGCACAGATTAACAAAGTGCCACGTCCTTCAAAGAAAGAAGAGAAGATTATTGCATTTCTGCAACAGTTTGCAAAAGACAACGGTCTGGCATGCAAGACCGACAAGACAGGGAATGTGCTTATAAGCAAACCCGCGTCGGAGGGAATGGAAGACAGGGAGACCGTGGTGCTGCAATCGCACATGGACATGGTGTGCGAAAAGACATCAGACAAGAAGATAGACTTTGCGAAAGACCCGATAGAGACCTATGTGGACGGCGAATGGCTTAGAGCCAAGGGCACTACCCTGGGAGCAGACGACGGCATAGGAGTGGCAATAGAGATGGCTGTGCTTGCGGACAAGAACCTGAAGCACGGACCTATAGAGTGTCTCTTCACTCGTGACGAAGAGACCGGACTCACCGGTGCCATGGGACTGGAGAAGGGTTTTATGACAGGCAAGTATCTGCTCAACCTCGACAGCGAAGACGAAGGAGAGATTTTCATAGGCTGTGCAGGAGGAGTGAACACAGAGATAACATTCACCTACAAGCCTACTGCAACGCCAAGGGGCACAATGGCCCTGAAGGTGAGTGTGGACAAACTCACAGGTGGCCACAGCGGCGACGACATAAACAAAAACCGTGCCAACGCCAACAAGTTGCTGGCAAGATTCCTGTATCAGGCCATGGAGCAGTTTAAGATTGGCCTGGCTTCGTTTGACGGCGGAAACCTGCACAATGCCATACCTAGAAATGCAGAAGCAGTGATACTGGTGAAGGAAACCGACAAGCACAAGGTACGCAGGGCATTCAACATCTTTGCGGCAGAAGCAGAGGAAGAATATCACGTGACAGAACCAAACATGGTGATGAAGATGCAGAGCGTGGACAAACCGGAAAGCATGATGGACAAAGAGACTGCAAAGAATCTTGTCTATGCCTTGCAAGCTGCGCACAACGGAGTGCTGGAATGGAGTCAGGACATAAAGGGACTGGTAGAAACATCATCCAACCTTGCCAGTGTGAAGATGAAAGCAAGGAACAAGGTGGTGATTGTGACGAGTCAGAGAAGTTCGATACTGAGTCAGAGAAATGCCATGAGAGACACCATAATTGCGACATTTACATTGGCAGGGGCCAAGTGCAAAGCCGCAGACGGATATCCGGGATGGACTCCAAATACGGAATCTACAATTCTGAAGATTGCAGTAGAGAAATACAAGCAACTCTTCAAGAAAGACCCTGCAGTGAAAGCCATACACGCAGGACTGGAATGCGGACTCTTCTCGGAAAAATACCCTGGTATGGATATGATAAGTTTCGGACCTACACTGCGAGGAGTGCATTCGCCGGATGAATGCCTGCATATTCCTACGGTGCAGATGGTGTGGGACCATATAGTGGAGATACTGAAGGAGATACCGGTTAGATAAAGGGGAGTTCAAGTGGAGTTCAAAGGGAGTTCAAAGGGAGTTCAAGGGGGCGGAAGCACTGAATGTGCTTCTGCTTGCGACGAAGAGAGGTTTATCTCTCCAGAGGAGTTTCTTACACGGGGAGTTCAAGAGACGAATGTGTGGAACGAATACAGCAAATGACTAAATGTTAAATAAAAATGGTTATAGAATACAACAACATTGATGTGTGGCAAGAGTCAACAGAGGTGCTGACGAATGTGTCGTTTGGCATCGACGAAGGCGAGTTTGTGTATATTACAGGCAAGGTAGGTTCGGGGAAATCGTCGCTGATGAAAACCCTGTATGCCGAATTGCCGGTATCGGAAGACGGCACAGCAACGGTGCTGGGATACGATATGCAGAAACTGAAAAGAAAACATGTGCCGGATTTGAGAAAGCGGCTCGGCATTGTGTTTCAGGACTTTCAGTTGCTGACCGACAGGACTGTGGCACAAAACCTGAATTTCGTCTTGCGCTCGACAGGCTGGGACAACAAAGAACTCAGAAAACAGAGAATACAGGAAGTACTCGACTTGGTAGGGATGAGTACCAAGGGCTATAAGATGCCATACGAACTCTCTGGCGGAGAGCAGCAGAGAATTGCCGTTGCCAGGGCCTTTCTCAACAGTCCTAAGCTGATATTGGCCGACGAACCGACAGGCAATCTGGACAAAGAGACAGGAGAAGTGATATGCAACCTGCTGCATGACTATGTGAAGGAAAACAATGCCACGGTGCTGATGATCACGCACAACCACCAACTGCTGGAACAATTCACAGGCCGAGTGTTTGAGTGCGTGGACAAGCACTTCGTGGAAGTTAAATGAATAAATAAAAATTGTACATTGTACATGACAAAATAGTACATATCAAGATGAAAATACTGAAATTTGGTGGTACGTCGGTTGGGACACCACAAAGAATGAAAGACGTAGTGGGACTGATAGACAACGGTGAGCAAAAAATCGTTGTATTGTCAGCCATGTCGGGAACTACAAATGCCCTGTATGAGATTACAGACTATCTGTCGAAAAAGAACATTGCAGGAGCGAGTGAGAATATCAATGCCCTGGAGCAAAAGTATAAGAAGCACGTAAAGGAGCTGTATGCCACCGAAGAGTGGAAGGCAAAGACGCTGGACTTCATAAAGAAGGAATTTGACTATCTGCGTTCGTTTACCAAGGGCGTTTTCACTTCGTTTGAAGAGAAGATCATCGTAGCCCAGGGGGAGATAATCAGTACCAATATGGTGACCAACTATCTCAAGGAAAAGGGAGTGAAAGCCACCCTGCTACCGGCACTGGACTATATGCGCACAGACCGCAACGGCGAACCCGACATGATGTATATACGCGAGAAACTCACCCTGCTGCTTGAAGTAGAACCAGGAATGGACATATACATCACTCAAGGGTTCATATGCAGGAATGTGTATGGAGAGATCGACAACCTGCTGCGAGGAGGGTCGGACTACACGGCGTCGCTCGTAGGTGCAGCACTGTCAGCCGAAGAAGTGCAGATATGGACCGACATCGACGGAATGCATAACAACGACCCACGATTTGTGGACCACACCGAACCAATCCAGCATCTCTCATTCGACGAGGCTTCGGAGTTGGCATATTTCGGTGCAAAGATACTGCACCCTACATGTGTGCTGCCGGCTAAGTTTGCCAACGTGCCGGTAAAACTGCTCAACACTATGGACCCTACGGCACCGGGGACGGTGATAAGCAACGAGACAGAAGAGAAACATTTCAAGGCCGTTGCAGCAAAAGACAATATCACAGCCATAAACATCACATCGAGCCGAATGTTGCTGGCTTATGGTTTCCTGAGAAAAGTGTTTGAGATATTCGAAACCTACCGCACCAGCATCGACATGGTGACCACGAGCGAAGTGGGTGTGTCGGTATCCATCGACAACGACTCCAAAATCGACCAGATTCTCAACGAACTCAAAAAACTCGGCACGGTGACGGTGGACAAGGACATGTGCATCATCTGTGTGGTGGGAGATCTGGACTGGACAAACGTAGGTCGGGAGGCAAGTGCTACGAGTGCACTGAAGGGTATTCCTGTACGTATGGTGTCTTACGGAGGCAGCAATCACAACATATCGTTCCTCGTGAGAGCCGAAGACAAGAAGCGTGCCCTGCAGGCCCTGAATGACGAATTGTTTTAAGGCATAATGAATGCACAATGCATATTTGATGAAAACTCCTTTTTACTATTACGATCTCGAGTTGCTGCGTAAGACTCTCGAGACTATAAACGGCGAATGTACAAAATACGATAACTATTTTGTACATTATGCTGTAAAAGCCAACGCCAATCCACAGATACTGAAGGTGATAAAAGACTCGGGCCTTGGCATTGACTGTGTGAGCGGCGGTGAGATTCAGGCCGCACTGGATGCAGGATTCGACCCCGGGAAGATTGTTTTTGCCGGTGTGGGAAAGGCTGATTGGGAAATCAACCTCGGTCTCGACAATGATATCTTCTGTTTCAATGCCGAGAGCACTCAGGAACTGGAAGTCATCAACGAACTTGCCGCAGCCAAGGGCAAGACTGCAACCGTATGTCTGCGTGTCAACCCCAATGTCGATGCACACACCCACAGCAATATTGCCACTGGCATGCAGGAAAACAAGTTCGGTATCTCGGACCGAGAGATACTAAATACTGTAAATTTTGTGCAAAAATTACAGCATTTACGTCTCCGCGGTCTCCATTTCCATATCGGGAGCCAAATTCTCGACATGGTGGACTTCCGCCATCTGTGCAGCAGGATAAACGAAATCACGGATATGCTGCATATGCAAGGGCTACACCTGGACATAATCAATGTAGGCGGAGGACTGGGGATAGACTATGACGAACCCGAAGCAAATCCGATACCTGACTTCAAAGGCTATTTTGAGACCTACGACAAATACCTGCGCCGCACTCCTGGACAGGAGGTTCACTTCGAATTGGGCCGCTCCGTCGTGGCTCAGTGTGGTAGTCTGATTACAAAAGTGCTGTATGTCAAGGAAGCCCAAATCAAGCGTTTTGCCATCGTCGATGCCGGAATGACAGATCTCATCCGCCCAGCCCTTTACCAAGCCCATCACAAGATTGTGAAGCTAAACACCCCACACAATCGTCCCTTGAACTCCCCTTATAAATACGACGTCGTTGGTCCTATATGCGAATCGAGTGATGTGTTTGACACCGATGTTGAGTTACCGGAGATACACCGAGGCGACTTTCTGGCCATACTCAGCGCTGGTGCCTATGGCGAAATAATGGCCTCGCACTACAACTGCCGATCGCTGCCAGGAAGCATTACCTCGGACGTGATTGCTGATTTGGCACAAAGTTTGTAGTGAAAAATTTAAGAAGTAAAAAAAATTGTTATGAAAGATAAGGAAAAAGAAGAGCTGAAAGCTGAAAGTGCTGAAGGTACAGAGAGTCTAGAAAGTATAGAGAGTATAGAGGGTTCTGAGAGTACAGAGGGTTCTGAGAGTACAGAGGGTTCTGAGAGTTCTGAGGGTTCTGATGTGCAGAAACCTACTGCAGAAGAGCAGTTGGAAGAAATGAAAGACAAATATCTGCGTCAGGTGGCTGAATTTGAGAACTATCGCAAGCGTGTATTGAAAGAAAAAGCCGACCTTATTCTCAACGGAGGCGAGAGGGTGTTAACAGAGATACTCCCCGTGATTGACGACATAGAGCGCGCAAAAGCCGGTATAGACACAGCAACCGATCTGGAAGCAGTGAAAGAAGGCATACAACTCATCATGGAGAAGTTTATGTCGTTCCTGAAGAAAGAAGGTGTGGAACCCATAGAGGCTGTAGGTCAGGATTTTGACACAGAATACCACGAAGCCATAGCAATGGTGCCAGGACAATCAAAAGAGTTGAAAGGAAAGGTGCTGGACTGTGTGCAGACTGGATATAAACTCAACAACAAGGTTATACGTTATGCTAAAGTAGCAGTAGCAGAATAAGGATATGGCAAAGCGAGATTATTACGAGGTGCTGGGTGTTCAGAAAAATGCCACAGACGAAGAAATAAAGAAAGCCTACAAGAAACTGGCCCTCAAATATCACCCGGATAAAAACCCTGGTGATGCAGAGGCTGAGCAGAAATTCAAAGAGGCAGCCGAGGCATACGACGTGTTGCGTGATCCACAGAAACGCCAGCGCTATGATCAGTTTGGTCATGAAGGAGTGAAAGGCATGGGTGGATTTGACATGAACATGGGAGATATGGGAGATATCTTCTCCATGTTCGGCGACTTGTTCGAAGGTCTCGGTGGCGGATTCAGTGGATTCAGTGGATTCAGCGGATTTGGCGGAGGTCGCTCACGTGGGCCACAAGTGTACAAAGGCCGTGACATGCGTCTCAACGTAGAACTTACCTTGCAGGACATGGTACACGGATGCCGCAAGAAATACAAGCTTAAGAAAGATCTCCAGTGTCCTCACTGCCACGGAAGCGGTTCCACGGATGGGAAGATAGACACCTGTCCTACTTGTGGAGGTCGTGGATTTGTGGTGCAGAGCAAGCAGACCATGTTTGGAGTGATGCAGAGCCAGAGTCCATGTCCTCAGTGCCATGGGGAGGGAAAAATCATAAAGAACCCTTGTTCTCACTGCCGTGGAGAGGGCATAGTCACTGGCGAAGAAGTCATAGAGGTAGACTTCCCTGCAGGACTCATGGATGGGATGTCGTACAGCGTAGCCCAGAAAGGCGGAGCAGGACGACGCAACGGAGTAAACGGAGATCTTCAGTTCATCATACGCGAGAAGACTGACAACACATTCCAGCGCAATGGCAACGACTTGGTGTACAATCTGTTGCTCAGTGTGCCACAAGCCACACTGGGTTGCGATGTAGAAGTGCCTACAGTCGATGGCAAGGCAAAGGTGAACATCAAACCTGGTACACAGCCTGGCACGGTGCTACGTCTGCGGGGAAAAGGAATTCCGCAAGTACGAGGATACGAACGTGGTCGCGATGGCGACGAAATAATAAACATCAGCGTCTATATCCCCGACTCGCTCTCCAAGGACGAGCACGAAACTATGGAAAAACTCCTTAAGAGTGAAAATTTCACTCCGGGAGAAAGTGACAGAAGCAGTTTCTTTTCAAGATTCAGGTCATTCTTCAGCTGATGCGTAGTTTCGAGGACTATACAGACTATCTCTTCCATCTTGCCCCGCTCTTTCAGAATGTGGGCAAGTATGCGTATAAGGAGGGATTGTCAACTACCATAGCCCTTGATCAGCATTTCGGCCATCCTCACAGGCACTATAAATGCATACACATTGCCGGAACCAACGGCAAGGGATCGTGCTCCCACACCATTGCATCCATTCTCCAGGAGGCTGGATACAAGGTAGGGCTCTACACCTCTCCCCACTTGCTGTCGTTCAGGGAGCGCATACGGGTGAATGGCGAGCCCATTTCGGAAGACTATGTCATGGACTTCATCGACACCGAAAAACTGTTCCTGGAATCGCTGCACCCATCGTTTTTTGAAGTAGCCACAGCACTTGCCTTCAAGTATTTTGCAGACGAGAAGGTGGACTATGCAGTGATAGAAGTAGGACTGGGAGGCAGGCTGGACTGCACAAACATCATCTCCCCTATCCTGTCTGTAATCACCAACATCAGCATGGACCATGTTCAGCTGCTGGGTGATACATTGGAAAAAATTGCTGCCGAAAAGGCGGGAATCATGAAACCGGGAGTGCCGTGTGTGATAGGAGAAACACTTCCCGAGACGCTGCCGGTATTCGAGGCAAAGGCCAAGGAAGTGGGATGCAAGTTGGTTCTTGCAGAACAAAGAGAAAACGGAGAAAACGGAGGAAACGGAGAAAACGGAGGAAACTATCTTGAGCACTTTGCGCTGAAGGGGCTGTATCAGCAGAAAAACCTCCGCACCATTCTCACGGCCGTTGACCAGCTCTCAATTATCAACTATCAATTATCAATTATCAATTCTTACATTCTCCAAGGCCTGGAGAATGTAATCCGCAACACCCATCTCCGTGGGCGCTGGGAGACTCTCTCAACATCGCCGCTCACCATCTGCGACACCGGCCACAACATCGGCGGCATGCAGTACATAGCCCAGCAACTCTCCACCCTGCACCCTGCACCCTGCACTCTGCACCTCATCATTGGCATGGTCAACGACAAAGACATCACAGGAGTACTCGCCCTGCTGCCAAAAGACGCACACTATTACTTCACCCAGGCATCCGTATCGCGGGCCCTTCCTGCCGAAGAACTGCAACGACTAGCCCAACAGCAAGGACTACATGGCGATGCATACCCCACCGTAGAGAAAGCCATCACAACCGCTCAGCGACATGCTGGGGCGGCCAATGACATAATATTTATCGGCGGCAGCACCTTCGTGGTGGCTGATGCACTGAAAATGTTTAACAACAAAATATATTAAAACTATGAAAGTAAAACCTTTTAAAGGCATTCGTCCACCAAAGGCATTGGTGGAACAGGTAGAATCACGTCCTTACGACGTGCTGGAATCAGAAGAAGCCCGCGCAGAGGCTGGCAACAACGAAAAATCTCTCTATCACATCATCAAACCAGAGATTAATTTCGCCCCGGGCACAAGTGAATACGATCCAAAGGTCTATGAAAGTGCTGCCGAACACTTCCAGAAATTCCAGGACAACGGTTGGCTTCTGCAGGACGAGAAAGAACAATACTACATCTATGCACAAAGCATGAATCCAGGCACCCCGGACGAAAAAATACAGTATGGCATAGTAGTAGGAGCCTATGTGGACGACTACATGACAGGCAAAATAAAGAGACACGAACTCACACGTGCCGACAAGGAGGAAGACCGTATGAAGCATGTACGTGTCAACAATGCCAACATCGAACCTGTGTTCTTCGCCTACAAGCCATGCAAGGTCCTTCTCGACATTATCGACAAGTATAAAGTTACTGAACCGGAATACGACTTCATTGCACCTATCGATGGTTTTGGACACAAATTCTGGTGTGTCGCTGACGATGCTGACATCGCAGCCATCACACAGGCTTTTGAACAGATGCCGGCAATGTACATAGCCGATGGCCATCATCGCAGTGCAGCTGCAGCATTGGTGGGAGCAGAGAAAGCCAAACAAAATCCAGCCCACAATGGCACGGAGGAATACAACTACTTCATGGCAGTATGCTTCCCTGCCGACCAACTCACCATATTGGACTACAACCGTGTCCTCAAAGACCTTAACGGACTCACCGACGAACAATTCCTTCAGGCTCTCAGCGCAGATTTCGACATCCAGGAAGTAACAGGCGCAGCCCCTGAGTCCGATGTACAGGGCTATGCTCCAAAGCATCTGCATCAGTTTGCCCTTTATCTCGGAAGCAAATGGTATCATCTCGATGCCCGTCCTGGCACATACGACGATGCCGACCCTATCGGCGTACTCGATGTCGATATCTCTTCCCGACTCATTCTCGACAAGGTTCTGGGCATCAAGGACCTGCGCAAGGACAAGCGCATAGACTTCGTTGGAGGACTTCGTGGACTTAAAGAACTGAAACGCCGTGTCGACAGCGGAGAAATGAAGATGGCACTGGCCCTCTATCCTGTTACTATGCAGCAAATCATGGACATTGCCGACAGCGGCAATATCATGCCACCTAAGGCCACATGGTTTGAACCAAAACTACGTTCGGGTCTTATAATTCACAAACTTGGATAGTTACAAGACCATAAAATCACTTTCAGAAGGACAGTACAGCGAGAAACGCAGCAAGTTTCTCGCTTCTGCCCATCCTGTGCAGAATGTCGATGAAGTGAAGGACATCCTGGCTGAATACCGTAAGAAATACTACGATGCACGCCACGTATGCTATGCCTACAGCATACTCCCCGACCTGGAACGTGCCAACGATGACGGCGAACCGTCATCCACAGCGGGCAAACCTATACTTGGCCAGATCCACTCCCACGAACTCCGCAACATTCTTATCATTGTAGTTCGCTATTATGGCGGTGTCAATCTGGGCACCAGCGGACTCATTGTGGCCTATCGCACTGCTGCAGCCGAAGCAATCGGCAATGCTGAAATCATCACCCGGACCATCGACGAAGACCTCGACATCACGTTTGACTTTGCCAAGATGAACAACGTGATGAAAGTCGTGAAAGACATGAATCCAAAAATCATAGCACAAGGGTATGAAAACAACCTCTGTACTATGACCTTAAGGATACGTAAGGACCTGATGCCCCAACTGAAGGACAGGCTTACAAAAATATAATGACCTATTTCTTTGAAATCTTCAAAGTCTGATTTCCTATCTTGACTACATAGGTCCCTGTAGGCAGGTTGGCTGTTGACAGCACACTGAATCCATCTGCCGACGACGTTTTCGAATACACCTTCTTGCCATCAAGAGTATATATCTCTATCTGTCGGTCTCCCTCGACATAGAGCGAATGTTTCTCTATGCCAGTAGGGTCATCTGTCTTGGATATCTCAAATCTGCTTACTTCGGTGATGGTGTAGCGGTCGTCATTGATCGACACAGTCTTCTCGTTTGGGAACTGCATCACAGGGTTCCGTTCCCCACCCAGCAGATAATATACCTGTGTTCCGTCCTTGAGTGTGATAAGCAGGCTCTTTGCCACTACAGTGTTTTCAATGAAGACATTGGCAAGCGTAACAGCAAAACATAGAGTAAAAAACTTTTTCATAGTCCCGTAATCTAAGGTCATACACCCTTTTTTTTTAAGCAAGCAGGGTGGTCCCTTGGAAGAACCACCCTACCCTCTCTATTTCTGATTAGAAGAATCTGTATCTGTTATCTACGACGTTGGCCTTGAGGTAGAGTGCGTTGATCACCGAATTGATTGCATAGCGCATATTCGTGTTGGCCTCCTGCTGCTTGGCAACCTTGGCATCGAACTTTGCTTCTGCGTTCTTCTGCTTATTCACTACCTGTACCATATACACACCGCCATTTCCCTTTGCAGGAGCCGATACCGCACCTTTTGCAGTCTTGGCAGCGAGGGCTGCTACGACTGGCTCAGGAGAATTGGTAGCCGATACGTATGGAGTCTGTGCGAATGACACACCGCTGAGTGAGTCAACCACTGCACCCTGCTTCTGTGCATCGGCAAGGGTCTTCGCACCCTGGAGTTTCTCAAGAAGCTGAGCAGCCTTCTTTTCGTTGAGTACTTCCTGTTTCAGGCCTTCCTTCACCTTGTCCATAGGACGATAGCCGGCCTTGTTCACACCTGTCAGTGCAACTACCAGAAGCTGATCGTTGTCACCACATTTATAGATCTGAGAAACCTCATTGGTCTTAGCCTCGTCAAACACCCACTTCAGGGCATCGTGTGTGCCATGCACATTGGCAATATTGTGGTTTGCAGATGTCACATCCTGCATTGGCATAAGCACATAACCCGACTTTGCCGCATTGGCTTCGATATTCTCAAGAGTCTTGTTTTCAGCAACAAACTTGCTGAACTTCGAATATACGTCATTGTATGTCTCGTCCGAAAAGTTGCCTTCCTTCACCACAGCTGCGATATTGTATTTCTGGATAGGATTCTTGGCATCGAGCACCTGCAGCACAATGATTGTACCGTTTGTCAGTTTCACCTGCTTTGTCTGTCCCACACCTGTCGAATAGATGGCAGAGATAAACTGCGCATTGTCAGCATCCAGTGTGCCACGCTCGTAGTGAGCAGTTGCCACCCATGCAGAGTCACCTGCCTGGCCATACACCTGGGCAATGTCCTTGAAGTTTGCACCACCGGCGAGTGCTGTAACTATGCTGTCGGCTCTCTCCTGTGCCTTTGTCACATCGGCATCAAACACACCAATCTGGCGGAACAGCACAGAGTCGGCCTGAAGCTGAGAATCCAGCACACGGTAAGTATAATATACATTTGAAGCTGCATCATATGCAGGAACATGCACACCGCTGTTCACACTGTCGAGTTCGCTTGCTATCACTGTGCCGAAAGCATCCTTGCTCTTCAGGATGTTGGTATAAGGTACGAGCGATGTTGCCTGGCGAGCCACATTGCCGGCTTCTTCATTGCTGGTTGCAGCCACAAGGTTGTTGTATGCAGTTTCCATCTCCTCCTGTGAAGCCTTCTTGTCAGCCTCGCTCGCTTCCACTGTCACTGCTATATACTTGATGTCACGAGTCTCAACCGGCTGAAGGAGTTCTGCCTTCTTCTCGTCATATTTTGCTTCGATTTCCTTGTCGCTGGCAGTTACCTTGTCATCAGCCACAGCACTGAAAGGCAGAGCAGCCACAACGATATCAGCAACAGTGCTTCCAGCTTCGAATGCAGCCCTTGCAGTTACGTTGTTAGATGTGATGCTGCTTGTAAACAGGCTCTGATACCTTGCCATCAGCAGTTGTTCACGAATGCTGTGCTGTGCAAAAAGATACAGTTTGTACACCTTCTCGTATTCGTCAGGCACCTGATTGCCAGCATCCTTCATTTGCTTATACTGAGTCAGGAAAGTCTGGACTGCAGTGTAGTCATACTGGCCGTTTGCATCCATGAATACAGGGAGTTGCAACATCTGGTGCTGACCAGTCTGAACGACACGTGCCACCTCTTCGTCTGTGACAACCACTCCGAGCTTCTCACATTCGTCAGCGATCAGTTGGTTCTGAACATAGCCCTGCCATGCCTCGTCCTTGATGCGGTTGAGGGCATCCTCTCCGGTTGCTGACTGACCAGAGATCTCATAATAGTTCTGCAGGTTGTTGTACAACTCAGTGTAGTCCTGATACGACAGGTTTTCACCAAGAACTTCACCCACCTGCAATTTTGACTGATTAAACAGTCCTTCACCGCCACGTACGAGGTCACCCAATACGAAGAATGCCAGAGCGATAGCGATAACTGTCACCAAAAGCACTCCGTGGCTTCTAATTTTTTGTAATGCTGCCATTTTTTTGTTTTTTATTTGTTTTTTATTTATATACCTTTTTTATACCTACGCGCTGCAAGTTTACGCACCTACACGCAATAAGCATACAAAGATACAAAAAATTGGTGACATAACAAAAAAAATTTGCAAATAAATGCAATTTTGTCTGAACTAAGAGGTCTTCAAAGCTAAAAAGTCGCACACTATCCCATTTTTTAGCCCATTCCAGTTTGCCGACAAATTTAGTTGTCTTATGTCTCGTACTGAAATAAGTTTACTCCGATTTTAACAAATTAGAGTAAAATAGT
>R03__coassemble_804_pt1 | contig 16662 bp, 9 predicted proteins | sample R03__metabat2_high_PE_038 | metagenome-assembled genome bin R03 | reverse complement strand
AGAAACCATAGAAACCATAGAAACCATAGAAACCATAGAAACCATAGAAACCATAAAAACCATAAAAACCATAAAAACCATAAAAATTATGAAAAACTTGATTTTTGTACATCTTGGCATTTTGGCGATGCTCCTGAAGAGTGGCGTTGCCTTTGCTCAGGGTGAGATGGAGTTGGTACCACAGACTCTGGACAATCCAGAGAATGAACCAGCCAATGTGTTCCCCGTGCCTCACGAGCGTCAAGCTCTGTGGCAGGAAACTGAGTTTTATGGGTTCTTCCACTACGGAATGAACACATACACCAACCTGGAATGGGGCAATGGCGACGAAAACGAGAGTTTGTTTGCTCCCACTCAGGCTCCTAATCCACGCCAGTGGCTCGAGGCAGTGAAAGCTGCCGGAATGAAGGGTGGCATCGCTGTGGTGAAGCACCACGATGGATTCTGCCTGTGGCCAACCGAGACCACTACCCACAACGTCACCAAGAGCAGCAACCAGTATGCCAAAGAAACAAACATTCCTCGTGACTTTGCTGCTGCGGCAAAAGACCTTGGGATGAAATATGGTTTTTACATTTCGCCTTGGGACCGCAACAGCTACTACTACGGCACCGACACATATGTGAAGGATGTGTTCCTCCGCCAGTGTGCCGAACTGGCCCAGTATGGCACCGACCAGTTTGAGATGTGGTTCGACGGTGCCAACGGTGGCAGCGGATACTATGGGGGAAGAAATACCACAGTGAATGTGGATCGCTCCACATACTACGACGTGCCAAACCTTCGCGACTCAGTGCACAATGTATGTCCCAACTGTGTACTTTGGGGCGTAGGCGGTGAAGCTCGCTGGATAGGCAACGAGGCAGGTTGGGCGGGAGAAACCAACTGGTGTAACGAAAACCGCGGTACAGCACCTGAGAACAATGGTATGTATGGCACAGAGACTGGCTGGTTCTGGCTTCCAGGCGAGAGCGATGCCAAGGCCACAAACCAGGGATGGTTCTGGCATCAAGGCGAAAGTCCTCTTACGGCAGAAAGGCTGTTCCAGATGTATCTCGAAACCGTAGGCCGCAATGCCACGCTGATTCTCAACGTACCACCTAACAAAGCCGGAGAACTTCCAGAAGCCAGCGTAAAAGCCTTGGCCAGCATGGGAGACCTCCTCACCAAGCGTCTCGGCACAGACTTGGCCCTCACAGCCAGGATTGAGGCATCAGAAACACGTGCCAATGGTGCTACAAAGACCTATGTCGCTGAAAACATGATCGATAGCGACAAAACCACATATTGGGCACCCGACGACGGTACTACCAATGCCACCATCACCCTCACCTGGGACGAAGCACAGAAGATACGCTACGTGGCTTTGCAGGAATTTGTACGCAAAGGCCAGCGTGTGAAGAGTTTCACCATAGAGACATCTGCCGATGGCACCACATGGACCAAACGACCTGCCTCTGGAGTTACCTGCAGCACCATAGGCTACAAGCGCATCATCCCTCTCAACGGCAGCACCTCAAGCAGTTATGGCACTGGCTACAGCGTGAAGGCAGTTCGCATCACCATCAACGACAGCAAAGACTGTCCATTGATCCACACCGTTTCAGTGTATTAGTTTCTACTATGTAAAAAGATTTATAGGTTTATAAGTTTATGAAAAAGATATTGACAGTTTCCATAGCATCTATAGTTTCTATAGTTTCTATGACCAACAAAGCCATGGCTCAGGTTGTGACATTCGACGAAGACGACTACGAGTCCATCGGTGTATACGACTCTTGGGAGATGTCGCCATTCCATAATGGTCCGGTGAAGTTGGAAGGCAACGTAAAAGTAATCAGCAATTTCCTGAACCAGGAAGACGAATCAGGCCGTGTGCTTAACGACACAAAGAACATCCTGGGGTTCCAGCGCTCACGCTATGGCAGCAACACCTACGGAGCAAAGGTAACACTGAAAGAACCCTTCGATCTTGACCCTACGGTGAAGTATGTGCACGTATATATCAACAAACCCGTAGAGGGCCGCACAATGCTCATATGTCTCGGCAAGCGCACAGACCGACCAGGACAATCGCCCGACACGGAGCAAACTTGGAGTCTGTGTACCAGCACCGTAAAACCTGGCGTATGGAGCGATGCCGTGTTTGCCATCAACAGCGCCAGCGGAGTGGAGATACACAGCTTTGTGATTGTACCCGACTGTGAATCAACCAACAATCTGAAAGAAGACTTCCTTACTTACATCGACCAGATAGAGGTCAACAGTTCGTCAACTCCGCGAATCGTATCTGGCACATACATCGTCAATGCCGGTAAGGATGCCACCCTCTCACGTACGGACCGCTATCTGAAGAGCGTCTCGTTCAGCACAGGCAAAGCCCAGAAAGTCACCGTACCTACCCAGACCGACAAACTACTCTATCACGACAAGACATCATATACCTTCGTGGCTAAAGCTGGCGACACAGTGCTACCAACATTCTCATACCAGGGCAGTTGGATGAGTGGCTACGTATATATCGACCGCGACAACGACGGCAGGTTCGACACCGATGGAGTAGTGGACGGAGTCATCCCTGAAGGCAGCGACGTGATGGCATTCTCTTACTATAAGGGCTATAACAGCAAACCTACAAGCGTGTCGAGCGGCAACGTTCTCAATCCTCCTTCATTTACCATTCCGGCAGATATGGAGATTGGATTCTACCGCATGCGATACAAAGTAGACTGGGACGAGATTGATGCCGGAGGCAACATCAGTGCCAGCAACGACATCGTAGCCAACGGAGGTGGCATCGTAGACGTGATGCTCAACATCCACGGCGACTACTGCAACGTTAACGATGCCAACCGCAACGGCGAAGTACTCGCTGCCGACAGCAGCAAACTCAATGGCTATCAAGCACCATTTGGTGAGAAATTCACCATAAAGATGCACCCAGAACGTGGTTTCACATACGAAGGCATCAAAGTACGCCATGGCTACAACCTCGCCGGCGATGCTGTGGTGAAGGACAATGTACAGTGGCGTGAGGTTACCTACCCTGCTTCAAAATTCGTGAACGACGAATTCACCATTCCAGCCGATGTGATGGATGGCGATGTGGAGATCGAAGGACTCTTCGTACAGGCTCCCGATGCCATCGACACACCAACAGATCAGGTCTCTGCCAATACGGCAATACACCATACCTACGACCTCTCGGGGAGGAGAGTGACAACACCCTCGTTTGCCACACCCAGCGTCGTGATACAAAACGGAAAGAAAGTTCTCGGCAAATGATTCTCGAGGTTCTCATATCGACCATCGATGAGGGGATAGAGCACATTCCAATGATGCTTCTGTCCCCTCGGGACGATGTGAGATACCTGATTTCGTGGCAACGTAGTCGAACTAGTTCGACGGTTCAAGGTGTTCAAGTAGTTCAAGAGGTTCAAACTGGCCGTCAGGACGTAAAGGTGTTTCTGATGGATGGAAAAGGACTTTCGCGCAACCGAAACAATGCCCTGCTCCATGCCACTGGCGATATTCTTCTCCTGGCTGATGATGACTGCCGATATACCGATGAATATTTCGACAACATCCTCAATACCTACGCTGAGCATCCTGAGGCAGATATCATTCTCTTCAAGGCCAAGGACTTCCCAAAGTCCTACCCGGCTCAGGTGATGCCACTTAAGAAGGCTATGCACCATAGAGGTTACTACCCTTCCTCTGTCGAGATAACCCTGAGAGACGAAAGACGAAAGACGAAAGACGAAAGGCTGAAAGACGAAAGACTGAAAGACGAAAGACTGAAATTCAACGAGCACTTCGGACTTGGCAGCGACATCTATCCCTGTGGGGAGGAGGATCTCTTTCTTTGCGATGCACAGAAAGGCGGCATGAATGTACTTTTCGTACCAAAGGAGATTGTCGAAACTCCCGTTTGTACCACTGGCAGTTTGTTCCTTCTCAGTCCCGATGTACGCCGTGCCAAAGGGGCTGTGTTCCGCTACTGCTACCCTCGACTCGAGGCTGAGTACCGCCTTGTGAAGGAATGCCTCCACCACTGGATATACAACCACATGAACCCTTTCAAACTCTATAGAGAAATGTGCCTATGATAACCATCGTCATACCAATACACAACCGTGAGAAGTTCCTCCGTCGAACTCTCGACAGCATCGCGGCATCGACCTTCCGGCCCATAAACCTCATTTTGGTAGATAACGGCAGCAGTGATGGGAGTATGGCTATTGCTGAACAATTTCAGCGGCAGCAGATGGCAGACAATTTCAGCATCTACATCACCGAAGAACTTCAACAAGGTGCTTCATTTGCACGAAACAAGGGACTGAGTCGGGTGAAGACCAAATACGTGTATTTCTTCGACGATGACGACCTCTTCGACAAGGATTTTCTCTCTACCTTCGAACCGCTGCTTGCTCAGTTCAGTACTCCTGGCTCTCAACTCTCAGCTCTCAGTTCTCAGCAGGTTCCCGATATGATATGTCTCACCACCACGATGCAAACGAGTCCAGACTTCGCACCCGTGGTTCGTGACTACCATTTCACAGGCTCCGACCCAGTGTGCAATCAGATTCTTTCCGGGCCGTTGTCCACACCATCGGTGATATGGCGTACAGAATGGCTGAGAGAGATTGGGGGATGGAATAAAAAGGTGAAGGTATGGCAGGACTGGGAACTGGGAGTGCGGGCCTTGCTGCATGGTCCAAAACTGATGTGGTATAAAGACCATGCTTTCCACACGGTGTTTGTACACGCAAACAGCATCACTGGTTCATCCACAAAAGACGACAGACTCAATACCATAGAAACTGTACGCGCTTTGCTTACTGATAGACGTCACATCAAGGCACTTTGGCTACGTCGGCTGAATCTCAACCACCACATCCCAGGACTTTGGAGAATAGCAAAGCTATTCAGGAATAAGGAGTGAGGAATTATGAACTATGAACTAAATCTCCGACTTCTGCCCCAGCAGGCAGCGTCACTACAGACCATAAAGGAACTTGCCCTATCACAACTTAAGGCAAGCTATAGTCCCTTTAACTCCCCTTCCCATATCCGTATTCTCTCCCGCAGCATCGATGCCCGACAACATACCATTTATGTCAACATGCGTGTGAGACTCTATATTGACGAAGAACCTGCTGAAGCTGCATTTCCAAATATCGACTATCCCAATGTAGAGGACCGTCCTCAGGCCATAGTGGTGGGAGCAGGACCTGGTGGACTCTTTGCTGCACTACGCCTTATCGAACTTGGCATACGCCCTATAGTCATCGAGCGAGGAAAGAATGTGCACGACCGTCGCAAGGACATAGCCAAGATATCTACCGAGCATCTGGTCAATCCGGAGTCCAACTACAGTTTCGGCGAAGGTGGAGCAGGGGCTTTTTCTGACGGCAAACTCTATACACGCAGCAAAAAACGTGGCAATGTAGAGAAGATTCTCCATGTATTCTGCCAGCACGGAGCTTCAACCGATATCCTTATTGATGCTCACCCTCATATAGGTACCGACAAACTGCCTCGGGTTATCGAAAACATGCGCAACACCATCATCCGCTGTGGCGGTGAGGTGCATTTTGAGACCAAGATGACGAAGTTTATTATCAAAGATAATAAGGTTGAAGGGGTTCAAGCAGTTCAAGCAGTTCAAGGGGTTCAAGCAAATGCCATAGAATTTCTCGGTCCCGTGATATTGGCCACGGGACACAGTGCTCGCGATGTCTATCGCTATCTCTACCAAAGCCATATCGAGATTGAGGCTAAGGATATTGCCATCGGAGTGCGCCTTGAACACCCGGCTGACCTTATTGACCGCATTCAATACCACAACAAACAGGGGAAGGGGAAATATCTCCCAACGGCAGAATATTCTTTTGTCACTCAGGCCGATGGCCGTGGGGTATACAGCTTCTGTATGTGCCCTGGTGGTACTGTGGTTCCTGCAGCAAGTGGACCTGAACAGGTCGTAGTCAACGGCATGTCGTCGTCCCATCGCAACTCCCCATGGAGCAACAGCGGCATGGTGGTGGAAATCCACACCGAAGACATCCCAAACATTTGTCCCTGCATTCGTCCCTTGAACTCCACTTCAACTACCTTTGAACTCCCTTTAATTACTCTTCATCTCCAAGAGCACTTGGAGCGTCTCTGCTGGCAACAGGGAGGCAGGAGTCAGGTGGCTCCGGCTCAGCGTATGGCTGACTTTGTCAATGGCCGACTCTCTTCCGACCTGCCTCCTACCAGTTATCAGGCTGGGGTGGTATCGTCTCCGCTCCACTTCTGGATGCCAGAATTCATCACCTCGCGTCTCAAACAGGGGTTCCGCGATTTTGGCCGCAAGAGTCATGGGTTCCTCACCAACGACGCACTGATGATTGGCATCGAGACTCGCACTTCTTCTCCTGTACGCATTCTCCGCGATCGTGAATCTCTCCATCACATACGTCTCGAGGGACTTTACCCTTGTGGCGAGGGGGCTGGATATGCTGGTGGCATAGTCTCTGCTGCCATCGACGGAGAACGATGTGCTGAAGCATTGGCTGACAATTATCAACAGTTATGAAAGTTATGAAAAGAAATATAGTCCTTATCGTTGCCGTGGTTTCCATGGCTCACAACGCATTTTCACAAGGGGTTGACCACACATTCGATGTTGCCAAGAACCTTGATATCTTCAATGCCATCTATCAGAATCTCGATATGTTCTATGTCGACAGCCTGAATCCTCAGAAGGTAATCCGCACTGGCATCGATGCCATGCTTCAGAGTCTTGACCCTTACACGGAATACTTCCCTGAGGAGGAGATGGAGGACCTCAACATGATGACTACCGGCAAGTATGGTGGCATCGGTTCGCTCATCCGCATGCGAAAGGATTCCACCGTGATGATTGCAGAACCCTACGAGGGTATGCCTGCTGCTGAAGTGGGACTTCAGGTGGGGGACATTCTGCTCAAGATTGACTCCATTGACCTCAAGGGTAAGGTCACCAGCGAGGTGAGCGAATTGCTCCGTGGCGAACCTGGTACTTCTTTATCTCTGCGCATCCAGCGGCCTGGGGAGAACAGCCCTCGCGATTTCCTGATCACTCGCCGCAGCATCCATCTTCCTGCTGTCACATACTATGGCATGCTGAAAGATGGCAGCAATGATGGCTATATCGACTTCACCCAATTCACAGAAAACTGCTCTGTGGAGGTTCTCAATGCGTTGCTGGCTCTTAAACAACAGGGTGCGCAGCGCATCATCCTCGACCTTAGGGGCAACGGAGGGGGCCTGCTCGACGAGGCTGTGAAAATCGTAAATCTCTTTGTGCCTCGTGACACCACCGTGGTGGAGGTGAAGGGGCGCATAGAGGGCATAAACCATGCCTACAAAACTACTTCCATACCTCTCGATCTTGACATCCCTGTCGTTGTTCTCGTGGGCCACAACACTGCTTCGGCTGCCGAAATCGTAGCTGGGGCTCTGCAAGACCTGGGCCGGGCCACCATCGTGGGGGTTCGCACCTTTGGCAAGGGACTGGTTCAGAGTCCTCGTGAACTGCCTTGGGGGGGGAGCCTGAAATTCACTTCGAGCAAATACTACCTGCCTTCGGGCCGTTGCATTCAGGAGATCGACTACAAGGCTCTTCGTGATACGGAGAAAACGGAGCAAACAGAGAAAACGGAGAAAACGGAGAAAACTGGTGGCATCACTCCTGATCTCGTTGTCCACCACGACACTCTGCCAAACCTCCTGCTCTATCTGGCCAACGACGACGTACTCGTTGACTATGGCACTCACTATTGCCAGACTCACAAAGCCCCTTCTTCGGTGACAAAATTCTCCATCTCCGACAAGGATTTCGAGGAATTCAAGCGCATGATCCACTCCAGTGGCTTCACCTATGACCGACTGAGCGAAAAACGCTTCGAGGACCTGAAGAAGATGATGGAGTTCGAAGGCTATCTCGACGATGCTGCCGACGAAATGGCGGCGCTGGAGGCTAAGCTCACTCACAATCTTGACCGCGACCTCGACCGACACAAACACGACATCAAGCGCCTTATGACCTCTGAGATAGTAAAACGCTGGTTCTACCAATGCGGTGCCATCGAAGAGTCCCTTCAATACGACGAAGATCTGGCTGCAGTAAAGAATCTCGGAAAATAAGAATTCAAGACCACGACATATGAACGAAGAGAAAACTCACGACAGCATCACGCATCACCTCAGTGGCATGTACCAGAATTGGTTTCTGGACTATGCAAGCTATGTAATCCTGGAACGTGCCGTTCCACACATCATCGATGGACTGAAACCTGTACAGCGCCGCATCCTCCACTCCATGAAACGTATGGACGATGGACGATACAACAAGGTGGCGAACATCGTGGGACATACCATGCAGTTCCACCCTCATGGCGATGCCAGCATCAAGGATGCACTCGTACAACTGGGCCAGAAGGACCTTCTTATCGATACCCAGGGCAACTGGGGCAACATCTTCACTGGCGACGATGCTGCGGCTGGACGTTATATCGAGGCTCGTCTCAGCAAATTTGCGGGGGATGTGGTGTTCAACCCTAAAACCACGGAATGGAAATTGTCCTACGATGGGCGCAACAAAGAGCCTATCGCACTTCCTGTGAAATTTCCTCTGCTCCTTGCCCAGGGGGTCGAGGGCATCGCCGTGGGCCTGAGTTCCAAAATCCTGCCTCATAACTTCAACGAAATCTGCGATGCTGCCATCAGCTGTCTTCACGGGGAGGAGTTCCATCTCTACCCTGATTTCCAGACTGGTGGACTCATCGACATTTCCCGCTACAACGATGGACAGCGTGGTGGTTCGGTACGTGTGCGTGCCAAAATCGAAAAACTCGATGCCAAGACTTTGGCCATTCGCGAAATACCTTTCGGCAAAACTTCCGGCACACTCATCGAGTCTATTCTCAAGGCTATCGACAAGGGCAAAATCAAGGCTAAGAAGGTCGATGACAACACCGCTGCTTCGGTCGAAATACTCATCCAACTGGCTCCTGGGGCTTCGTCCGACAAGACCATCGATGCTCTCTATGCCTTCACTGACTGCGAGGTGAGCATCAGCCCCAACTGCTGTGTCATCGACGACCAGATGCCACAATTCCTCACCATCAGCGACCTCCTGCGGCGTTCTGTGGACAACACCAAGTCTCTCATCAAAAAGGAACTGCTCATTCGCCGCGACGAACTGCTCGAGCAACTGCATTTCTGCAACCTGGAACGTATCTTCATCGAGGAGCGTATCTACAAAGCGCGCGAATTCGAGACTGCGGCAACTCCCGACGAGGCTTGTGTCTATATCGACGAACGACTCACTCCGTACTACAAGGACATGGTGCGCGAGGTTACCAAGGAGGACATCCTGCGGCTTCTCGACATCAGGATGGAGCGAATCCTGAAATATAGCAAGGATAAGGCCGACGACCTCATCCGCCGCATCAACGACGAACTGAAGGAAATCAACCACGACCTCCGCAATCTCGTCGAGGTCACCGCGTCGTGGTTCCGGTATCTCAAGACCAAATATGGTTCCGACCACCCTCGGCTCACGGAGATTCGCAGTTTCGACACCATTCAGGCTGCTACCGTAGCGGAGGCTAACCAAAAACTCTATATCAACCGCCAGGAGGGTTTCATTGGCACGAGTCTCAAGAAGGACGAATTCGTATGCAACTGCTCTGATATCGACGATGTCATCATCTTCTATAAGGATGGCACCTACAAGGTCATCAAGGTGGCTGAGAAGGTCTTCGTGGGCGAAACTGAGCGTTCGAAGGCCGACAAATGGAAAGCGGATATCATCCACGTGGCGGTGTTCAAGAAAAACGACACGCGTACCATCTACAATCTCTGCTATCGCGATGGAGCCACGGGTGTGTCCTACATCAAGCGCTTCAATATCCCTGCTGTCTCGCGCGACCGCGAATACGATGCCACCATGGGCTCTCCCAAATCGCGCATTCTCTATTTCACTGCCAATGCCAACGGCGAGGCTGAGAGCATCAAGGTCACACTCAAACCGCAGCCTAAGGTCAAGAAACTGATCTTCGACCGGGATTTCTCTACCATCGCTGTCAAGGGGCGCAGTGCCAGGGGCAATGTGCTTACCAAATACGATGTCTTGCGTATCGGTCTCAAAGCTCACGGGGGCAGCACCTTGGGTGGGCGCGAGGTGTGGTTCGACAGCGACATCCAACGACTCAACTACGAGGGGCATGGACAACTGCTGGGCGAATTCCAGAGCGACGACTCTATCTTGGTCATCCTCGACTCTGGGGAGTTCTACTCTACTTCCTTCGATATCAACAACCACTACGAGCAAAACATCCTGCGTATCGAGAAATTCTCGCCTTCCAAGGTGTGGACTGCTGTTCTCTGGGATGCCGACCAGAATGGTTTGCCTTACATCAAGCGCTTCCTGCTTGAACCTACGGCCAAAAAACAGAATTTCCTTGGCGACAACCCCGCCAGCCGGCTCATCCTGCTTTCCGACACGGCTTTTCCGCGGTTCTCTCTCTCGTTTGCTGATCCCGACACTGCCAAGGGACCTGTGGAGATCGATGCCGAGGAGTTCATCGCTGTCAAGGGCTTTAGGGCTAAGGGCAAACGACTCACCACCCTTCGACTCGACTCTGTCTCTGAACTGGAGCCTCTGCGGTTCCCTGAGGAGGAGGAACCTGCTTCTGACGACTCTGCTACGGAATCAGACTCTGCTGCCGATGGCGACACAACGCCTCCTGCGGCATCTCCTATAATCGACGAAAATGGTCAACTGCTTTTATTTTGACACTTATGAAACACTCTCGCTCCGATCGTAAGAACTCTCTTCGCAGCCGTGGCTTCCTCATCAAGTCTTTGCTGCTCCTGGCTTCCACTGCGGTCATTGTCTATTTCATGCCTCACCACAATAGCTTCAACTATAGCTACGAACTGGGGCAGCCGTGGCACCACGAGACTCTCATCTCTACTCATAAGTTCAACATCCAGATGAGCGACTCGGCTCTCATCCGTGGCCGCGACAGCATCTCGCAAGTGTTTGAACCTTACTTCTATCTCTCTCCTGCTTCTTCTCTGTCTAAACCGGGCGCCAGGACTTCTCCTCTTTTGGTCATGGCTAGTTCATCGGTCGACAGCCTGCGCCACAATGGCACATCTGCCATCCGTGTCATCGAAAACAACATTGCGCGTACCGAACCTCTCTCTTCCGTTCTCACTCCCAAGCAGGCCTACGAACTCACTTCCGACTCGCTTCTCTCTGCTGTCAACCTCCATTACGATGCTGACAAGTCCACAGCCGAACTCGAGGAGGAACTCCGGCATATGTCACTCAGCATGGGACATGTACAGGTCAACGAGAAAATCGTCGATCGCGGCGAGATCATCACTACGGATATCTACCAGAAACTGCTTTCCTACGAACAGGTCCTTCTGCACGAGGAGTCTGAAAACTCTTCACTCTATCTCTCGCTCTTGGGGCGTACCGTGATGGTGCTCTTCATCCTTGGCATCCTCATCACCTATCTGTCCATCTATCGGGCCGACTATATCTCCAACCCGCGGGCTTCCATAACGGCATTCTCACTCATCACTCTCATGTGTGTGCTGGCTTCTGTCATCGTGTCTCACGAACTGTGCCACATCTTCATTCTTCCTTGCTGCATGGTTCCCATCATCCTGAGGGTGTTTCTCGATTCGCGTACCGCTTTTGCCTTCCACATCGGCATGGTGCTCATCATTTCACTCACCCTGGCCGACCCCTACGAATTCACCATCCTTCAGATGGTCACGGGTCTTGTGGCCATTCTCAACTTGCGCGAACTCTCTCAGCGTTCCCAGATCATCAGCACGGCGCTCTACATCACTCTCACCTACATCGTCTTCTATTCTGCCTACCTGCTCTGTGTCGGCAACTCGCTTACCTCATCTACTCTCACCTTCTTCCTCTTCTTTGCCATCAACGGCTTGTTGCTTCTCTTTGTCTATCCTTTCATTTGGCTCATGGAGAAGACGTTCGGATTTGTGTCTGATGTCACTCTGGTCGAACTTTCCAACATCAACCATCCTCTCCTGCGTCGTCTGTCCGAGGAGGCACCTGGCACTTTCCAGCATTCCTTGCAGGTAGCCAACCTGGCTGCCGACGTGGCTAAGAAAATCGGTGCTCGGGTTCAACTGGTCCGTACTGGAGCTCTCTACCACGACATCGGCAAGACCGACCGACCTGCTTTCTTCACCGAGAACCAGAGTGGGGGCTATACTCCTCACAAGCATCTGCCTCCTCAGCGTAGTGCCGAGGTCATCATTGCCCATGTGCCTAAGGGCATTGCCTTGGCCAATCAATATCAGTTGCCTGATGCCATCAAACAGTTCATCGCTACGCACCACGGACTCAGTGCCACACGCTATTTCCTCGTCACCTATCGCAACAGCCATCCCGACGAGGATTTCGACGAGGCTCCGTTCCACTATCCCGGACCTAACCCTTCCACTCGCGAGGAGGCCATTCTCATGATGGCCGATGCCGTAGAGGCGGCTTCGCGCAGTCTCAACGAATACACCGAGGATACCATCTCTCAGTTGGTGGACAAACTCATCGATACTCAGGTTGCGGATGGACTCTTTGCCAACTGTCCTCTTACCTTCCGCGATATCTCTGAGGCTAAGACGGAATTCAAGAAACGTCTCACTACCATCTACCACACTCGCATATCCTATCCCGAACTCAACCAATGACCACCACTGCCGCTCTCTCGCTCTCTCATCTCTCTACTGGCTATGGCTCTCACATCGTCAGCCGCGACATCTGTGCCGACCTGCCTCGTGGCTCGCTCACGTGTCTCATCGGACCGAACGGTGCTGGCAAATCTACCCTCTTGCGCACCATAGCCGGCTTCCAGCCCCCCCTCCATGGCCATATCTCCTATACCCCCTTCTCCCGGTTCCTGAGCTTGTCGAAGGAGCTACCTGCTGCAAAGCAGCAGCACCTCTCCCGCATCCTCAGCATCGTCCTCACCGACAACAGCCACATCCATGGTCTCTCGGTTCGCGATGTGGTGGGCCTGGGGCGCACTCCCTACACGCCTCTGCTTGGGGGTCTTTCTGCTGCCGATACTGCCATTGTCGACTCTTGCCTTCAACGTATAGGCATCTCTCATCTGGCCGACCGCATGATCCATACTCTCAGCGATGGCGAACGACAGAAGGTCATGATAGCTAAGGCCATAGCACAGCAAACTGACATCATCCTGCTCGACGAACCTACTTCCTTCCTCTACTACCCCGACAAGGTCCATACACTTCAGCTGCTGCGCGACATTGCCGTCCAGGAGCACAAGGCCATCCTCTGTTCTACCCACGAAATCGAACTGGTCCTCGAACTGGCCGACTTCGTTTGGTTCATCCATTCCGATCGGCTGCAGGTACTGCCTGTCGGTGAACTCGTTTCTCTCTACGATAACTCTAAAACAACACATCAATATGAAAAAATTGTTTCTCTTATCGATGCTCTCTCTGAGCATCACGGTGTTTGCTCAGCAACTCTCTGTTGAACAGGCCAAAAGCCATGCACTGGCTAAGCTTAAAACGCTGAGAACACAGAAATCGCTGAAAACCTCTCAGCTCTCATCTCTCACGCCCGACCTCTCGCTTGCCTATACGGCAACAGCAGGGGACAAGAACCAGTTCTATGTGTTCAATGCCACTGATGGTGGATTCGTGGTTGCCGGGGCCGACGAGGTGGCCGAACCTGTACTTGCCTACAGCGAGACTGGTTCTTTCGACATCAACACCGCCAACCCTAACTTGCGCTACTGGCTCAGCATGTATCAGAAGGAAATCTCCGCAGCCATCGCCGCCCCTACCTCCTCCCTGCTCCCTGCTACCTCCTCCCTGCGAGCAAAGCTCGCCAAAAAGGATGTTGCCATCCTTGTGCCTACTCGCTGGGACCAGTCTTCGCCATACAACGACTCTATCCGGGCCTACACCGGCAAGAACTATCTCACTGGCTGTGTGGCTACATCCATGTCGCAGGTCATGAAGACCAACCGCTGGCCTCTCTCTGGCAAGGGTAGCCACACCTACACCGATACTGGCTACTCTGGCAAGACATATACTCGCAACTTCTCCCACTCCTACGATTGGGACAACATGCTCAACACCTACTCTTCCTCGGCTACGGATGTTCAGAAGGGCGCCGTGGCTACACTCATGTTCGATGCCGGTGTCTCGGTCGAAATGATGTACGACACCAGCGCACGTGGTGGCTCGGGGGCCTATACCGAGGATGTGGCATATGCCTTTGTCAACTTCTTTGGCTACGACGCTGGAGTTCGCCACTGCTACCGCGACTACTACACACTCAACGAGTGGGCGGATATCGTCTATTCCGATCTTGCTGCGGGCCACCCTATCATGTATGGTGGCAGCGATCCCGATGCTGGCGGACATTCGTTCATATGCGATGGCTACAAGGCTTCGGACGATACCTACCACTTCAACTGGGGCTGGAGCGGCGAACAGGACTGCTATGCCAAACTCAGTGCCGTGAAGTGCCTGAGCTACAATTGGAAATCCTATCAGGATATCGTCTGCTGCATCCAGGCTCCTGTCGAGGGGAGCAAGGCTGTGCCTAGCGTAATCCTCGACGAGGAATACGACCTCACCATCACCGAGTCCACCAGTGGCGGTCTGCCTTCCTTCACCTGCAAGTGTGGCACCTACACCTACAACTACGAAACCTATCAGGGTGAATTCCTCAACGACACTTGGAAGGATTTCAACTACGAATTTGCCATGATGTATGTCAACCAGTCCACTGGCGACACCTACATCGCCAAGTCAGCCAACCCTGCCGACAACACCGTCTCGTTCCCTCTCAACTACCCTCTCCGCTCCAACCGCTATGGCACTTCACACAAGTCCATCACGTCCATCACTGTCAAGAATGTAGTGCTCCCTGCTATGGCGGCTGGCACGTATAATGTATATCTGGCTTTCCGCGATGCCGACGACAGCGAATCTGCCTGGGACAAGGTTCGTGGCCACAACACCAAGACCTATTGGCTCACCACCACCGTCACTCCTCGCGTCGCTGCTCCTGTGGTCCGGGAGGCTACCGACATCACGTCTTCGGGCTTCACGGCCAACTGGACTGCGGTCCCTGAAGCCGACTCCTACACGCTCTCTCTCACTGCCACGGAGGCGGGGGCTGGTTCTGTGGATCTGCTCAGCGAAGACTTCTCTGGGTTCTCTGGCTATACAAGCGATGGCACCACTGACCTCAGTGGCAAACTCGACCAGTATATGCAACTGCCAGGATGGACTGGCTCCAAGATCTATGCCTCGCCTTCCCGCATCAAGATGGGGTCTAGTTCTGCAGGGGGCTCACTCACGTCTCCTTCGCTCTCGGCCCAGGGCAGGGTGCGTGTCGTCATCAGTGAAGACCTCTATGGCTCCGACACTCCTGTCATCACAGTCAAGGTAGGCGAAATCACCAACACCTTCACTGCCAGCGGCACCACCCACACCTTCGATGTCGATGTCGATGGCAACTTCCAGGTGGCTCTCTCTGCCGATGGCAGCAAACAGCGCATCTACATCAACAACATCTCCGTCATCGGCAATGCGGGCACCACTTCTGTTCAGACATTTGAGGGCATCACCGACAACCGTCTCTCTCTCTCTGGCCTCGACAATGCCTACACCTATGTTTATAAGGTGAAGGCTGTCTCCTCGGAGGGTGTGTCCTATTGGAGCGACGACATCAGCGTATCGCTTCCTGCCGATACCGTTCCTCCTACCCCGCTCGACACCTGTGCCTCACCGGTTGTCGCCTATGCCGATGGGGTGCTTTCCATCACTTCCGACACCGAGGGAGCCACATGCTTCTACACCCTCACCGACGACGATGTCTGCCCTCTGTTCACTGCCGTTTCCGACGATATAGCCCTGTGTGCCACATATGTCATCCGTGCCTATGCCCAGTGCGAGGGCATGGTGCCGTCTGACACTGTTCAGGCCGTGCTCTGTTGGGTCGAAGGTCAGCTCAATCCGGGTACTGCCATCATTGAGGTGCCATCCACCCCAGTCGTTGTTCAGTACGCAGGCGGCAGTCTTTCTGTCGATGGACTCCAGGACGATGTGGAAGTCAAGGTCTATAGCCTTGGAGGCACCTGCCTTGCCACAGGCCGCTGCGTTGACGGCAGGGCGCTCATCCCTCTCTCCACCCAGCGAGGCGACATCCTGATCATCAAGCTTGGCCGCAACGCCATAAAGTTCAAGATCTAAAGCCTACAAGTCCCTGGGTTCTCTGTTTACAGAATTCAGGGACTTTTTTTTGATCCCCCGCATCACCCCATTTTTTTTGGTGCGTCGCTCTCGGTCGTTTGGTGCGTCGCTCTGGGTCGTTTGGTGCGTCCCTCTGGGTTGTTTGGTGCGTCCCTCTGGGTTGTTTGGTGCGTCGTTCATACTCCTTCCTTATACTCGCGTGTGGGTGCGTGGTGCGTGGAAGGAATATGGTGTGGAATGTCGGTGGGCCTCATACAATCTCTTCTACAGGGCAGAGTCTAGCGTGCATCTTACCCCAGCGAAGCACCAAGTCCTTTTCAGCGAAATACCAGACCC
>R03__coassemble_772_pt1 | contig 17072 bp, 17 predicted proteins | sample R03__metabat2_high_PE_038 | metagenome-assembled genome bin R03 | reverse complement strand
GGCAACTCTGTTTTGACTTTGAATTCGATTAACATTTTTTAAGAGACACTAGTGATTTAAGCTCATAGTCTGGCCCACTTGTTTCGAGCAATTCGACTTTCCGGCTTGGCCTGAACTTAGGTCTGTACACACCCATCAGCGGCACTTTGCCCTTCTGCACCTGCGTAAGTTCCTGGTCTGCACCATTTGTACGCCATTTAAGAATGCCACTCGTGCATGACGCAATGGTAAATGTCTGCGAATCGAATGTCAGCGTGTTGCCATTCAGGCTGAACGGCTTTGCCACATTCTCGACTGGCATCCAAGTACCTTGGTCATTGATTTGGTAAACATAACAAGTACCATCCTCGCAGAACTCATAGCAATTGTTACCCTCACTACCCTTCCAGAATCCCAGGAGTGAGGTCTCACTGATGCTGCCTTCATCATTATCGTCCTTGCTGCAAGAGCCAATGACCAACATAGGCAAACATAATATTAAAAAAGAAAAAAATTTTTCATTTGTGATATTTCACTAGTAATATTTAATTTCTTGTTTCCAACCATTTCTTCTCGCCTGCGAGTGCCTCCTCCCGGCACGCGTCGGCGTATGGCTGCAGGTATTCGTAGCCGGGCGAGACGACAAGGGAGCAGTACTCGCTGTCGAAGCCGTAGCTCTGGCTCTTGGGCAGTCCTTCGGCAGAGAGCCACTGATCTATGCAGTTCTCCATCAGGCGGTCAACGTGTCTCACGCAGGAGAATGCCACGCGGTTGCTGTAAATCGAGCAGTCCACATCCACCCCTGCCGTATAATAGTTACGGATTGTCTGAGGATCCCTGAGTACGGTAGCCTTGAAGATCGGCTTGGTGAGGAACAGGCAGAAGGGACTCAGGTCGTTGTACCAGTATATGTCGCCGTATAGATATTGAAACAGATAATAGTCTTTCTCATCTTCCAGCATCTGCTCATCTTCACCATATACATACAATCTGTCATCAGCCAAGGCCTTTTCAAAATCAGTCTTGGAGCAGATGCTGTCCTTAAATCCCAGTGATGCCTGAAGCATGTATTCATCCCCCGCATCGCCCTCGCAGAAAGGAGTATCCTCTTCACCCTCGGTGAACTTCGCGGCAAGCACGCCTGCTGTGTAATACAGCCCGTAGGTGTTGATTTCCGCCGTATGGATGTTCAGCGTCGAAGGTGGACCTATGGCGAGCAACTGCGACGTGCTGTCCGCGGGAAGTGCGGCAGCCAGTTCTTCCAGCCCGACATATCGGTCATATACAGGGGAAAGCACCACATACAGCCGCTTGATGCCGTCTTTGTGCTTCGCCATGTAATCCAGCATCTCAGCCTTCCCCGATGGTCGGCTGGACGGAGAAATCACGTAGGTACGCAGTCCCTTTTCCTTTGCCTTGCGCTCCACCGCAGAGAGCATCCTGTCTTCGTAGTTGACGTCGCCCGGACCGTTCGGTGAACAGAGCATCACCACTATAGGGGATTGGTCAAGCTGCTCTCCTGACGGAGAGTCGTCCTTGCTGCAAGATGAAACGGACAGCAACAACACGACCGCTGACAGTATGACACTATTCCTCATAACCATAAAAGAAATCTGAGCAATTCATTTTATACAGATTGCCGAAACAGTCGGCATTGAAGACTTTCACGTGCGAGCCAATGGTGTTCTGCCAGAGATGCTGGTATAGTTCCTGATAGGTATATGAAATGTAGGCGTCAATGCCCGACATCTTGTGGATGAGGTTGTTGCTGAAACGGTCGCTCATCCAAATGCCCATTTGTGCGTTATAGACGTCGGCAAAGGATGATTCGGTATCGTAGGCAGAGGCAATGCCAAGCACGCCGGGAATGGACTCGATGGAACGCACCACGCTCGATGAATGGCAAGGCTCTGCACAGATGAGCATCTGGCGGAAACGCTGCCTGTCCGACATCTGCCGCACAGTGGCGGAAAGCATTTCGGAAGTAAAATCACCGCCGGTGGTATAGTTGAAGTTTCCCACCGATCCGTGGCCCGACCAGTAGAAGAAGATGTTGCTGCCCTGTCCGCTCTCCACCACCACGGGCAGCCTGTCGCTCTTGTTGCCCAGGAGTATGTCGCAGATGTCCTGTGCGCTCACCTGCTGCTGCGTGTAATCCACCTTGACATCTTTCAGCAGATTATCACCGTCGGGTGTGCTGCGGATCTCGCCGGGATAAATGTTGCGCGTATCGGAGGACAGGTCGTCGGTGAGCACCAATATGATATGGTCGTCGTCGTAGCCGCTGCGTTTCATCATACGGTAAACCCCCAACACATCAGCACTGTGGCGGTAGTTCTGCCAACCGGTGGAGCCACACACCAGCACTGCCCAGCGATCTGTTAGGTTTCCATAGGTGATGTCAACGTCCTCGTCGAAATCCTCCCAATCGTATTCGTGCATGCTTATGGAATTCCACGAGGCCGTGGTTTCGTATGGATTGGAGGTTATGTGGCACAGGATGACAAACTGCCCCTCATACACCCTCCAATGCGCATAATGACTGAGAATACGGGAGGTATGTGCCTCCGGGTCGAAGCTTAACGTTCCGCTCACGCCGCGCAGGGGACGGATTGTCTCGTCGCTGCCGCACTTCGAGAGCCACACCTCCATCCCGTCAGCGTTCCAGACGTTGACGGCGGTGCCTTTAATCCCTGAAAAACGCGACACGATAGCATTGAGGTCTTCCTCTCCCGTCAAGAGGCTGTACTCGCATGCCATGCCGCAAAGCATAAGGGCATCGTACAGCATACATTCGTCTGGAACGGGAAGAGCCCCATAGCGCGCCTCATACGCTGCCTGGAATCCTGATTCGGGGTCGGCATACATCGTCATGCCTTCCGCTCCCTCGGCAAGCGAAGGTTCGGCGAGCAGTTCGGCATTGAAGGTGGCGTCGGTGAAGAACAGACGCGGCATATCTTTCTTCTCACGCGAGAGCCGCAGAAATTCCCGGGCATCACCCATGGTGGCAGCCGCCACGACGGCATATTCGGCTTCGCTCTCTGAAAGGCTTTCCACGCTTTCGGCAATGGACTCTTCTTTGCCCGAATCATATTGGATATTGGCCTTCAAATCCAATTCCATACCCACCGCCTGATAGGGCAGCCATTCTGTAAATGTCTTGCCATAAATATCATCGGGGGCGACGAGTGCCACAGTTGTATTCGGTGCATCTTCATAGTCTTTGTAGCCGTAGCTGACGATCAGGTCCATCAGTGCCTCGCTCTGCGTCACGTCGCATCCCGACATACACCACAGGAACGGCTCCTGGATTACGCCAGCTGAAGAGACGGCATACCGTCGCTGCACGTCTTCCGAGGTGGTGACAGGGGCAAAGATGGGAATGCCAGCCAGGTACATCTTGGAGCAAAGCGCATCCACGCTGGTGGAATAGAACGGGCCCACGACTGCCGCCAGATCTTCCCTTCCGGCAAAGTCGCGTCCCAGTTGCTTGATTTCCTCGATGCTCATAGCCGACTCGTCGTACCACTCCAGTTTCAGGCTCACGCCTTTTTCCATACGCATCTGCCCTTTGTGGAAATTTTCGGTGAACCAGTCTGTTATACGCTCTATACGTTCCTTGTATTCCGCACTTTCCGAGAGCGGCGCCACCACGGCGACAGTGTACTGCGTCCACTCAGTGGAGGAATAAAAGCCGTCAGCGACCTCATCCTTGGCACACGAGGCAAGCAGCAGCAGAGCACAGAATAGTATGGAACTTGCGCGGGTCATTGTGGATGCAGATTAATAAGGTGTGAACCACATGTGCAGATAGACATAGTCGCCTCCCGCACCTTCGTTCAGGTCGGCATAGTCATTTCTCTTATTGCCATTTTCGTCCACGGAAGCGACGGTGCGAAAATAGCTGTAAAAAGAGGTATAAGGCTCTGTTCTCTTACTACTCCCATATTCTGTAACATAAAATTCGAGATATCGTCCTTCATAGTTGTCACGCGTCTCCATAAGATACAAATATGGGCCACCCTCACCGAAATTGCAGTCAGAGGTGTAGTAATCGGCGCAGGCTTTCACCATCTCGTAGGTGCGACCATTGTACATGAGTGTGTAATCTTGAGCTTTTTCGCTCTCAGTATAGAGACAAATTACATCTGTAATTGGGGCATCGTTCCCATCAAACCACCCACATAAATAAATATATGCACCACCACAACCAGAATTAAGGTCCTGACTTTGGCAATCTCCACCCACAACAGTCCACAGCCAATTTTTTGAACACCAATCTGTATAAATGCCTAAATCAGTGATTTTTCCAAGGTTTTCATTTTGAGGGTAATTTGAAAAACTCGAGTTACTCGAATTAGCCCCGCCCTTCTTTCCGAACAACTTATTATAGATCTGCACTGGATGTTTCTCGTCCAGGAAGTGACATACTCCCACCTGATGGTAGCCTTTCCAGGAGTCGTCCAGGCCCGCCAATGCCGTCTCGCACTTGGCAGCGACTTCCGCTTTGAGCGCCGTAGTGTCAGTTGCCTGGAAGACGAATTCACCGAGGGAGTCCAAACCGAGCACATTGGTGAGTTTATTCTGAAGAAGTTCGTTCTCCTTCTTCAACGCCGCCATATACACCTCGTCATTAATCAGAGTGGTGTCGTTCACCGCGGTCTTGATTGTCACTGAGCAGGTATAAGACTGCTTACCACCAGCGGCATTGTCATCATCATCCGAACAAGCCGCCATCACACACAGTGCCGTAAGGGCACAGAAAAGAAAATTGAATTTCAAGGTTTTCATATTGATTTTTATTTTATACAACTAGAGTTCTTTGACAGACTGGTCTGCTATTTCAATAAACTTTGAGAGGTCGGCTTCGTGAAGGGGGTTGTACATCTGTAGGACATTACTGAATGTGAGTCCACGTGATGCTATTTGAGTAAAGTCTCGGGATGTGTACCACTGGTAATAGGCAAGCACCCATCCGGCCCAGTATTCTGGCGTGATGGTATAGGTGTCTGAAATCGGTCTGGCAAGTTCTTTGCCTTGAAGCACAATGGTGGCCAGTTCCTTACCTGAGTGACCGACAAGATAGCGCGGATTGCCTTTGGCTATATGCTGGGAAACAGGACTCTGGAGAAATGCCGTCTGAAACTCATCAGGCGAGAGTCCGTATTCATTGATGCAGCAGTGTGTCATAACGCCTACATTGCGCATGGCATCACGCAGGTAGAGTTCATCGTAAGCGCGGGTCATCGTTCAAAATTTTTGATCTTATAATGTCCATGACATACATTCCATCTTCCGGATTGTCGGTCTGCTTCAATGCCTGATAATCGGCACGAGCCGCCCTGTCCCAGAGGGCATATTTCGCGTAGTATTGTTCGGCAGAAGCAGGTATGGCTTCAACAAATGAGAGTGCATCGAAAGCCTTCTGTGACATCAGCACCACCTGTTCTCCAAGTTTACCCAGTCTCATAGCCAAGGAAAGACTTTGAAGCGAAATGGTATTGTCAACAAAATCGCCGGCGTATGTAAAATAGGAATCGTCTGCCCGATAGCCAATAATGATGTCGTATGAACGATAGTCTGGCAGAAAATTTTCAAGCAGATATTGCTTCGCTCTTGAGGCAATGCCATGGGATATGTTGAATGTACGATTGTCCAATAAAATAGCCAGCCAATTGAGGATATGGTAATCCTTGCTATTAAGACAGAGGATTGAAAGTCCGTCTGTATTCAGGACATATTTGTTTGCCATGCCGTCTCTGCCGTCGGCACAAGCCCATTCCTTTGCCAGTTCAAGGCTCTCGGTACAATAGAATCCCCGACCATAATCATTTGTGGCCTTACCATACCCATATACGGGTTCTGGCAATGATTGGGTTGATCCGTGATATATTGTTATTTTATGCATAAAACTGTGCAAAGTTACATCTTATAGTATTTCAAATGCAGATAGACATAATTGCCTCCCACACCCTCATTCAGGTCGGCGCAGTCATTTCTCTTATTGCCGCTTGCATCTACAGATGGAACAGTGCGCACCCAGGTCTGTTCGTTTTTCTCATTATTGCCGTTTCCCCGTGCGCTTGGAACAGCCTCTGCCTCCATATTGCACAGGCCATATCCATCATAAACGTCACGCGTTTCCATCAGATACAGGTACGGACCGCCGGCACCGTAATTGCAGTCAAGTACGTAATCCTCAGCATGCGGTTTCAGCATCTTGTAGGTGCGGCCATTATACTGAACTGTAAAATCGTTATTAAGATGAAACTCTGTATGGACACAGATAACATCCGTTATGGGATCTTCGGCCACATCGTTCCATCCACACAAATAAACATACTCGCCACCAGCACTTGAATTAAGATCGCATGGAATATGGTAGTAGAACCCTCCAGGTAAATAACGCCACCAACCTGAGGTAATTCCCAACTCACGAAAATAGCACACATTTTCACTAAAAGATATGCTGCTAATGCCATTCGCAGAATAATATCCCATGTTAATGATTCCACTATTGGCGCCCGAACTTTTTCCGAATTCCCCTTTGTAGAGTTTCACAAAGTTCTTCTCATTCAGGCTATGACGAACCCACACCTGATGACGGCCTTTCCATGAGTCACCCAAGTTTGCCAACGCTGCCTCGCACTTGGCGGCGACTTCCGCTTTCAGCGCCGTGGTGTCAGTTGCCTGGAAGACGAATTCACCGAGGGAGTCCAAACAGAGCGCATTGGTGAGTTTGTTCAGAAGAAGTTCGTTCTCCTTCTTCAACGCCGCCATATACACCTCGTCATTAATCAGAGTGGTGTCGTTCACCGCGGTCTTGATTGTCACTGAGCAGGTATAAGACTGCTTACCACCAGCGGCATTGTCATCATCATCCGAACATGCCGTCATCACACACAGTGCCGTAATGGCGCAGAAAAGGAAATGAAGTTTTAAGGTTTTCATAATGATTTTTTATAGATATACTGCAACTACCTGAGGATAAGGTGTTTACCCCCACTAATTCTAAGTGCTTGTGATTATATGTATTGCTGATATTGTCATTATCTTAACTCATTATTGCGCTGAAGGCGCATAATCGAGGACAAAACTACAAAATTTTCGCGTAATGGCCGTAAGGTTCTGGAAAAAAATGCAGTTTGGGGGTGATTTTTTTATCTTAAGTCAAGAAATCTTGGCACAAATAAGGCAAATCTGTGTAACTAAAGTAATTTTTCTTTCAACCAACAATGGCCGGTTCCTTCTGTTTCAAATCCTTGCGGATTGCCGTATTGCTAATGCTTGTCTGTCTGAGAACGTGGTTCTCGTCATCCAATCCTTACCAATACTGTCGTGCTTCTGCAAAGCACTTTTGAACCAGAAGAAACATTAGCCAACAATTTGAAAACAATTTCTCTTGCGGGAAACAATTTCTCTTGCGGGGAAATAATTGTTTTCAAATTGTTGAATAATGTGATTGAGGTTCCCGCGGTTCCTGAGTTAATCGAAGGATGCGGTGGATTTGGATGGTTTGACTGACTGAAAGCATGCTTTCGAGGCAGACAAGACTTACAAAGCCAGAAGACTCGACAGAGACAGAACCTCAATCACCGGTAATTGTTGGTTCGAAAAAAGTCCTGACCAATGTGTAGGGTAATTTGACATCGGAAGGCACGAAAGGCACGAAAAATGCGTTGAAGTGGCATTTCACGCAGATAAGGGTGACACTTAAGTGCGTGATTTTGCACGATTCTACACAGTTTAGTAATGAAGTATGCAAAGAACAATAGGGGGAAATGGAGTGAAATGACGCGGCGCGCCGTATCACTCCACGCACACTCCTTCACAAATGTCATTTAGTCACTAATTTTGCAATATGGAAAACAAAATTACATATGACAGGCCTGCAGAGAAACATCCTGCGGTTCAGAACCTTCGGTGGTTCTTCAGAGAATTCGTCAATAACGGCGGAAGTGTCAAATCATTTGCGCAGAAAGTCGGTATGACTGAAGATAAAATGGGCGAGTATTTAAGGGGAAAGCACAATCCTGGAGAATTAAAAATCAGGGATTGGGCCGAACAACTTGGCGTAGATTACGAGTATATGATGACAGTGGAGTTTGACTATATCCCCTACCCTCTCACTAAAGAAAGTAAGAAAAAGAAGAGTGGACGTCACATCACGATGGGGTATATTGACAAAACGATCAATGTGGCAGAAATCAATGCGAGGAAAGTCTGCGAAGACAACGATATTGAATATGCCACTACACCCAAGGATACCTTCGACCAACTTCGTAAGCAAATAAAGCAATTTTCACGCAGTTTAGGGTCTGACTCTTAAGTGCGTGAAATGTTTAACAATTAAATAATTCAAGTGTATGGAATTAAGTACAAAGAGAGGTCGGATTTTTATCGACCACAGAGAGACTGAACAGGGAGGCCGGTATGTGAAGGTCACCCAGAGTAGGAAAAACAAGGAAACGGACCAGTTCGAGGCTTTTACTATCTTCATGTCGGAGAATGAAACTCGGGAGTTTGCTGCGCTGATGCAGCAGCTGGTGGAGACGCTGCCAGAGGCAGATGCTACAGAGGTTCAAGAGGGAGAAGAAGTTCAAGGGTTCAAGAAGTTCAATGGTGAACGAGAGGTGAAGAAATGGACTGAAGAGGAGGAAGAAACGCTGCGTCGCAGATTTGAAGAGGAGAAGAGTGTGCCGGCATTGGCCCAGATTGTTGGAAGGACCGAAAGGGCTGTGTGGTATCGGCTGAAGAAACTCGAACTGATTGAGGAAATTCCTGAAGAATTTAAGCTGAAAGGTTAGAGAACGCTTCGCTACAGGTTAGAGGTTAGAGGTTAGAGAAAAATATACATAATTATTTAAAACAAACAAAACAAAATGAAAAAGATTTTATTTTTTGCGATGGGTGTGGCGATAGCCATGACATCGTGTGAGAGTGGCATTACAGAAGAGGTTGCCACAAGTGCGAAAACAGCAAAGGTGCATGTAAACCTGAGCGGTTTTGAAATCGAAACCATGACACGGGCAACAACAGCCAACGATGCGGGGGTGAGCGGCATTGCCTTCGCAGTGATTGACTCCAAAGGGGAAATTATCGACAGCGCGCAGCAGAAACCAAAAGACGAGGACTTCGGCTCCGTCAGTTTCGAGCTCACGGAAGGGACCTACACCTTTGCTGCCGAGGCGCACGTCTATTCCGACGTTTCCTCCATCAGCGTCAGCGGCGGCAAGGCTATCGCGACCATCAACGGCAACGCCGTCTATGAGACCTTCACCGCCTCGGAGCAGGTAGAGGTCAAGGCTGGTGAGAACATGAACTTGGAGATGGTTCTCTCACGCATCTCCGCACTATTATATCTCGAAACGAAGGACAAGCAACCGGCAGGAGCGAAAAAGTTGCAGTTTTTCATCGGTGACACCACGAAGAGTTCCTACAACTCGTTCAGCATCGACCTTGCCACCGGCACGATGGCTGGTTTCGGTACCACTGGTCACCTGGCGCGGGAATGGACCAGGGGCACATCAAACGACGGCAAGCCTACGACTCAAGACTGCTCCCTTCTGCTCGCCGACGAGGAGCAGTCGCTGCCAGTGACCATCGTTGTGCGTGATGCCGACGATGATGTTCTCTACAGCCACTCCATCGCCTCCGTGCCATTCAAGCAGAACAGCAAGACCATCATCACCGGAGAGCTTTATTCTGCCAAAGGCGACTATACATTTCAGTTCGACACCGATTGGGCTGAAGACACCGACGGTGGATGGTAAGGAGAGAATAAAGAGAGACGGAAATGAGCAGTTATTGAGAAAGAAATTTGTTTGATTTCAAGGAAATGTGCATTTTTTCAGAAAAAGATGCACATTTTTTTTGTTATTTGAATATATTTTTGTAATTTTGCATGGAAGCTATAGATACTATGGAAGCTATAGATACAATGGAAGAAAAATGATAACGACAGCAGTGATTATGGCAGCGGGGATGGGAACCCGCTTCGGGAAATATACCGAGATGATTCCCAAGGGTTTTGTGGAGTTTAAGGACAAGGCGATGGTGATTCGCAGCATCGACACGCTTATAGATTGCGGCATAGAACGCATCATCATAGGCACAGGCTATCACAAGGAAAAGTACGAAGCCCTGGCGGAGGAGTATAATAGGGGTTCAAGTGGTTCAAGTGGTTCAAGGGTTAAGGTGGAGTGTGTTTTTTCGCCGAGGTTTGCAGAGACAAACTCTATGTACACCCTGTGGAACTGCAGGGAGGCTATAGGTGACGATGATTTTCTGCTGTTGGAAAGCGACCTGGTGTTTGAGCACAGAGCGATACAGGAGCTGATTGACACGGAGTTTGAATCGGCCATGCTGATTACTCCGATTACAAAGTTTCAGGACCAGTACTATGTGCAGATGGACGAGGAAAAACGCCTCATCAACTGCGGAGTGGACAGGAGTGCATTTGAGCCAAGCGGCGAGTTGGTGGGCATACACAAGCTGAGCAACAGGTTCTATAGGACCATGGTGGCAGAATACGAGAAGGTGATAGACGAGAAACCGAAACTGGGATATGAGTATCAGTTGATGCTGACAAGCCAGAAGGGGGTAAACGCTGCGCGTAGGTTGGAAACGCTGGAAACTGAGGATTATATTATGAATGTGCTCAGGTTGGAAGGCCTGCAGTGGTATGAGATTGACGACGAGCAGGATCTCAACTGGGCGGAAGAGCATGTGGGAATCGACTGACGTCGGGGGTTAAGGGTTCAAGGGTTCAAGGGTTCAAGAGTTCAAGAGTTCAAGAGTTCAAGGGTTCAAGAAATGGAAAAGAAAACAGGACTTCAGAAGCAGCTCAGTCCGATGCATGTATGGGCATTGGCATTTGGTTGCATAATCGGTTGGGGATCGTTCATCAACCCAGGTAAGAAATTTCTCCCCAATTCGGGAGTTGACGGTACGGCAATAGCCATGATAGCCGGTGCACTGGTGATGATCATCATTGCCACCTCGTATGCCTACATGGTACCAAAGTACCCCAAGGCCGGAGGAGAGTTCACCTTCACCAAGAACTGTTTCGGAAGGGTTCCTGCCTATCTGTGCGGTTGGTTTCTCGTGGCAGCATACCTGACCAATGTGCCGATGAATTCTACGGCCATCGGACTCATCGTTGACGGATTGGACGGACCGCTGGACATCCTGAAATGGGGGTTTCACTACCAGATAGCAGGATTTGACGTGTGGTGCGGCGAGGTGGTTTTGGCCTCAGCGATATTGATATTGTTTGGGTGGTTTAACATAATAGGTGTGAAGAAGGCAGGTTTTATCCAGACTGTGTTGGCCGTGTTGCTGGCAACGTCGGTGTTCACCCTGACCATAGCCGCGCTGGTGTCGCCAAACGCAAGTTGGCTGAATGTGCAGCCCGAATGGGGATTTGACCGCGCAGCAGCCCTTGCAGCTCAGGCAACCGACCTGAGCGGTTTTGCCCACGTGGGCCAGCAAGGAGTGTGGACCGCCATACTCGCCACCTTTGCCATTGCGCCATGGGCCTTCGTGGGGTTCGACACCATACCACAAGCAGCAGAAGAGTTTAAGTTCTCGTACAAGAAAGTGATGCTCATCATGACCGTGGCCATCATCTTCGGAGCATTCGTATATATAGCCAACAACACCGTGGCTGCAGCTGCATGCCAGAACTGGCCCGAGAGAGTGATGGCCGGAGACTGGGTGTTGCTGATTGCCGCAGAAGAGATTCTCGGTGTGTTTGGCAAGGTGCTCATTGGTGTTGCCGTTTCCTGTGCCGTGTTGAGCGGAATTATGGGATTCTATCTGGCAGCAAGCCGGTTGATGTACTCCATGTCGCGCGACGGATATCTGCCTGCAGTGTTTGGCAAGATACATCCGAAGTATGGTACGCCATACACAGCAATGTTGTTCTGCATCATCGTGTCGTTGTCGGGACCGGTACTCGGCAGGGAGGCCCTGGGATGGTTTGTGGACATGAGTGCCATCGGAGCCTCGATAGGATTCCTGGCAACCAGTGCATCGACCATAGTCACCGCCAACCGCGACGGAGACGGTACGTTCAGACTGAAGGCCCTGGCAGCATTTGGTTCGCTGTTCTCACTGGCGTTTGTGGTGTTGCAGCTGATTCCGATCTCAGGACTTGAGGGAGTGCATTTCTGCAACGAGAGCTACATGATGCTCGTGGTGTGGGTAGTGATAGGAGTGGTGTTCTTTATACATCAACGCAAAAACTTTATCGTAGATTAAGTCGTGCCTGCACGAAGTTTATAGGTTTATAGGTTTATAGGTTATGAAAAAATTAATTTTTGCCTTAATAGTTTTCAACGTAGTACAAGGCGCTTTTGCCCAGGAAGAGGAGGACAACACCTTCGGTGGGTGGTTGTTTACCGAGGTGAACCACGACTTCAAGAACGGCATCTACACAACGGCTTATTTCGAGCACGACAACTACCAGTTCAAAAGGCTGGAGTGCAACTATTTCCGTCTGAGCGCAGGATATAACATACTGCCATGGCTGAAGGCCGGAGTGAACTATGTGCCAGTGTTTGAGCCAGAGGGTGAGTTCAACTACTTTGGTGAGGTGGATCTGGTCGGTACGCTGAAGTCAGGCAACTTCAAGGTCAGTATCAGGGAGAGGTACCGCCACGGATTCACCAACGACAAGAACGAGCTCAGGAGCCGACTGAAGGTGGCATATAAGATCAACGACAAGTTTGGGGTGTATGTGGCTCCGGAAGTCTTCACCTGGGAAGGCGAATGGAAGAAGACCCGTCACTATGTGGCAGGGACCTACAATATCACACCATGGATGCAAGCCGAGATATACTATCTGTACTACGCTTTCAGAGACGACAAGGCCGAGCACATTATAGGTGCCGGTCTGAACTTTGACCTGTAAATATGGGCGTATAGGTCTGTGGGGGTGCAGATGATAATCATTACCCCCCCCAAAAAAAAATTTGCAGATTACAAAAGAAATTCGTATATTTGCGGTTGGAAAAGAAAAAAATGGACCGGAACCGGATTTAGTGACTATGAACTATAATTATTAACTACAAACAACAAAACCTATGAAGAAAATCTTTACTCTTGTAATGATGGTGCTGGTTGCAGCAAGTGCAATGGCACAACAGGAGATGAACTTCTCGTTCACTTCCATCTGTGGCAGTTATTACGAGGCTTATCAGGTAAGTCTTGACTCAGCTGCCGTTGTAGAGGCTATCGGTTGTACAGCAGCCGAAGCAAGTGCTTTCGTAGTGCTCCCTGACGACACAGAGCAGACAGACCTGCTCGGTGGTACTGACGGTTGGAGAAACGCTGAAGGCGCATTCCAGAGTTGGGGAAGCGATGCCTACTACTATGTACAGGCCGACTTCGCAAGCGATCCTCAGATCTATGGCATCGGCGGTTATCCGGGCAACACCGACACCCCTGCCACCTACACAGCCAAGTATCGCCTGAAGAACGGCGAGAACACACTCGACATCAACATCAGCCTGACCTACAAAGAGGCTCCGAAGCCGCTGCTCAGCGAACTGACCAAGGTGACTCCAGCCTGCAAGATGACCATCGAGCAGTATCCTCGTACCAACACCAAGGCTACTGACTACTTCCTCCCACTCAAGTCGGGTGCTACATCGACAGGTGTGCTGAAGCTCGGCATCGACTGGAACGAGAACAACATCGCAGACTACATCTTCGCCAAGCAGAACATCGGCGATATGGAGAGCGACACACTGCTGTTGCAGAACGACTACTACTACGAGCCAATCATCGATGCTGCAGGTAACGAAACCACTACTCTCGGTGCATACGGCAGCGAGGCTTCTGCTACCAGCCGCATCCAGATTACAGACTTCTACACTTCGGGCGACACTCTGTACTTCAGCATTGCACAAGTTTCGGGCGCATGTGCAGAAAACGAAACATTTGACATTCCTCTCTACGTGGTTGATGACGTGAACAAGAAGTACGCTCCAATCAACCTCACCTTCAAGTGCATCCCTAACCCTGTTCCTGAGAAGCCATACGAGGAAATGACCTGCGTGGGCGAAGAGACAATCAGTTTCACCCGCGACATCTCACTGGGTTACACCACTACAGCCTATGAATTTGACGCTGAAGCCATTGCAGCCCTTATGGGTGAAGGTGTGACAACAGGCGACCTCAGTTTCAAGGCCCTGGAGAGCGACAACTCAACCCTGACAGACAGTTACACCACCAGTGCAACAGGTTTCTGGATGGATATGGAGAGTCACCCAATCAGTTGGAACACCAGCGTGAAGAGTTACTTCGTGGACATGGAAGACGGAGAGTTTGACATAGGTCACATGCCAAGCGTATTCGACGGTGGTGAGAAGACTTCAGGTGTGCTGCTGCTCACTTTCGGCGACAAGTACTACCGTTTCAACATGGACATCCAGATTGGTGAAGAAGCAGACCCAGACGACAAGACTCCGGAAGAGAGTGAAGTTGTAGCAAGTCTCAGCCTCGACTATCAGATTGTTCCAAACAGCGAAGACTATCAGGACGAGCACATGTCAAGCGATGAAGGTATGGTTGACCTTGACATCACATGGATTTCTCAGGTTCTCGAAACCGAGACCCCTACCCTCTATGGTTGGATAGAAAAGACCGATGAAGAAACTGAGAGCACTTATCTGGCCTACTCAAAGGCATACAGCTGCGACCCTCAGCCTGGTTTCTGGATGATCGAACCAGAAGGCGAGTACAAGTTCAACACAGCTACCGTAGGTACATGGGGCACAAACGCATACGGTATCTGCTACTCTGAAGGTGTGTTCCAGTTCTTCCAGTTCCCTGGACAGAGAGCCGTGGGCGATGTATATGACTCCGACTTCTTCCTCCAGAACCCTAAGAACGGTAAGATGATAAAGGTACACTTCACAGTGAACTATGTTGAGTCTTACAAGAGTCTCGATGTTGCTGGTGAGGTAGCAGTGCCTGTATCAAACAAGGAGTGTGAGAATGCAACAGCCGAAATAGACTATGCAGAAATCGCTGCTGCACTGGGCTATGACGACGATGAAGATCTGTTCGACGAGAACGACCCATCCGACTACCTCATGGCAGGAAAGAGTTCTACCATCTACGTAAGCATGGACGACGAGAGCTATGACGCCGATCACATGGGCTTTGGTTTCGACGAGTACGGCTATGTAACCAGCGATCCTGATGCCATTAAGGTATATGCAGGATTCATGGAAGGCGAAATATGGTACACAGTGCTCGAGGACTTTGCAGAAGGCACAGAATACACAGCTCACCTTGCATTTGAGCACAACGACCTTGTCTACAAGATCAACGTAGTGTTCTGCGATGACCCAAGCGGAATTTCTGCTTCGCAGAAGGGTCAAGAGTTCAAGAGTTCAAGAGTTCAAGTTTACAACCTCGCTGGTCAGAAGGTTGACAGAAGCTATAAGGGCATCGTCATCAAGAACGGCAAGAAGAGTTTGGTGAAATAAATTTCACACGTTGAAAACGTTGAAAACGTTGGAAACGTTGGAACCTGATATAAAAAAAGGGGACAAACATTTGCGTTTGTCCTTTTTTTTTCGTATATTTGCATTGAGAAGTGGAGTTCAAGGGATGAATGTGCAGGATGTATATAATATAGATTTTATAGATATTATGGTTAGAATGGTTAAAATGGTTGCAATGGTTGCAATGTTTGCAATGGTGCAAAGCATGTATGGACAGTGTGGACTGGAACATGGGACTTGTCCAAAGTGTAAAATCAAAGCCGCTACCGGCTATCAGACCAATGCTATGAGGATTGGCAGTGTCACCCTGCCCGACAGCATCGACGGCAAGAAGGTGAACTACAAATTTGAACACATTATGGGGATTAAGTTCTCCGGAGTGAGCATGAAAGGCAATACCCTCACCTGTTTTTCCCAACCAAAGGGGAAATCGGTGGAAAACGGCAGGATACATATCCTGCTGGAAGGTGACACGACGGAGTATCTGCTGCCAGTGAAGGTGGCTGCCGACGACTAAATAAATGTATATCTCTAATGACAAATTTAAAAAATAAAAAAATGTACACTCTATGCCTTGGGAACAAAAGAAGACAAGGGCGAAGTGTTTCACCCACTGATAGACAATCAACCAGTGTTCGACCCAGAGAAAACAGCCAAGATTGAAGGCGGAGCAAGAGACGCCTTTATATTAAGAGGTGTGAACGACGACTACGTGATGGTAAACACCGACATGAGCAATGCCAAGACCCGTGTGTGGAACAACTATGGCATAGATCTGATGCACTCCAACGACATGGTGCACTGGACCTCACGGACCTTCGACTTCAGGAAATTCCCAGGTTGGGAGAATGTGAACAGAGTGTGGGCACCGCAGATTTTGAGGGTTCAAGAGTTCAAGGGTTATCCCTACTTCATCTACTACTCCATGTTGACAGAGACTCCGGGGGACTATGACAAGATTTACTACTCCTATGCCAACGAGGACTTTACCGAACTCACTCCTCCTCAGTTGCTCTACGACAAGGGGATATCGGTCATCGACTGCCACATAGACTGGAACGACTGCGACAAGAAATATCACGTGTTCTACAAGAAAGAAGGTGCTGCAGGCGTGGACCGTGGCATCTGGGCCGCTACCATAGACTCCCTGCCATCGGCAGACTGGCACGACACGTTCCACATCACCAACGAAGGCAAGGAACAAGTGGAAGGACCGAGTGCGTTCCGCCTCATCAACGAGAACGTGTGGAAAGTGGCATACATCAAGTACTCTGGTCAGAGAGTCTACCGTGTATGTACGGCAAATGCCGTAGAAGCCGACGTGGACCGCGGCGTTATCATCCGCGAGAATGTACATCCACAACACGGATCGTTCATGCAGGTAACCCAGGATGAATACGAAATGCTGGAAGCATGGTCGAAGCTGACGCTGAAATATCAGGACGTGAAGAAAAACGGCACAAAGAAAGAGACCAAACGTCTCAGGAAGGTGCTGGACAAGACATTCAAGAAGGACGCGATAAAAGAACTCAAGGCATTGTATGAAGCGGAGCTTTAGGTGAGAGGTTAGAG
>R03__coassemble_764_pt1 | contig 17148 bp, 12 predicted proteins | sample R03__metabat2_high_PE_038 | metagenome-assembled genome bin R03 | reverse complement strand
TGTTGGCGACAAAGTAACAATGACCACTGAGATACGCAGCGAGATTGACATGGACTTTGTACGCGTAAGGATCAATCACCCAGCATGTATGGAGACAGTGAACCAGCGTTCCGGATATCAGCGCATTGGTGGTCAGTGGGGATATGTAGCCCATCATGACAGTTACACCGAGATATTCTTCGATCAGTTCCGCAAGGGTGACCACAGGATAGACCTGCAGTTTTACGTAACGAGCCCTGGTACATACCAGACCGGCAGCAGCGAAGTGCAATGCAGTTATTGTCCCGACTTCCGAGCCACAGTCCAGTCACAAACAATAAAGGTGCTCCCTTATAATATATAATAAAGGTGCTCAACTGAGCACCTTTATTATAATATAAGCATGTTGTAGTTTACGCTTTTAGAACAGTTTTGAAGGATATTCTCCTGCATCTACAAGGGCTTTGATGCGAGCCACGGTGTCAGGGCGGTCGGCAGCATAGGTTACGCCAAACCACTTGCTCGTGGTGTCGAGCACCTCGCAGGTTGCAGTACCCTCGGTGATGAGTTTGTTCACCATCAACGGGATGAAGAATTCAGCCTTCAGGTTTTCGATATTCTTAGGATCAGAGAGGAACTCCTTGAAATACTCCTCGGAATACTGGAAATAGTCAGGAGTGAATCCCCACATATTCATACTTACAGGAACATTCTCTTCGAGAGGATGCCACTCGTCGTTGTCCTTATAGCAGATTGTTCCATCGATGCGCATAATTTCGGTGCGCTCCACTACATCGGTGAGATGATGGTTTTCGTTGTACTCGCACACTCCGCGTGCCACGCTGCCATTTTCGGAGAGAGTGTTGCAGCAGCGGAATCCCACCATGGCATACTGGTTCTTTGCTCCTTCAGGGAGGTTTGCAAGGAAACGGCCAATCTGTGCAAAAGCATCGCGGCCATAGAAGTCGTCGCAGTTGATTACGCAGAAAGGTTCCTTGATAACGTCCTTACCCATGAGCACAGCATGGTTAGTGCCCCATGGTTTTACACGGCCTTCGGGACATGTGAATCCCTCTGGCAGAGAGTCGAGAGCCTGGAAGCAGAGTTCGCATGGCACCTTGCCCTCGTATTTTGAGAGAATCTGTGTGCGGAACTGTTCCTCGAAATCGCGGCGGATAACCCACACGATGCGGCCAAATCCGGCACGAATGGCATCGAATATACTATAGTCCATGATGGTTTCACCATTAGGGCCCACGCCATCAAGCTGTTTCAAGCCACCATAGCGGCTTCCCATACCTGCAGCAAGCAGAAAAAGAGTTGGTTTCATTTTTGAATGATGAATGATGAATGATGAATTATTTCAGCATGGCCTCACGGATTTCGGCGATGTCGTTTCTCATATCTGCGAGTTGGGTCTTAAACTGCTCGAGTGAAACTGCATTGAGTTTGTCGAGAGGTTTGATTACCTGAGCGAGTTCAGCAATGTTTGGATCGTACTCTGCCAGTTGCTCGAGGCTCTGCTGAATCAGGATGAAACGGTAGCAGAACTCAGCTGCTGCATCGTCGTCGAAGCAGTTGGTGAACTGGTTGTCTGGATGATTGGCCAGGATGTAGACCTGTTCAACAAAGGCAGCTGTCATAGCCTCCCAGAAGAAGTTGATGCGGCCGTTTTCGTCTTCTGTATCATACAGTGTGGTGATGGCCTCTTCACGTGCCATACCTTCATTCATATTCTCGGAGAAATCCTCGATGGCAGAGTCATCGATATCGACAACAAGCTTTGCCATTGCAGACTCGAAGTCTTCGACAGGCATATCGTATGCCTTAGCGATGGTGCAGTCGATGTCGAGCATTGCAAGTGCACGATACTTCTGAGACAGACTTACGAGATCGCTGAGTTGGGAAGTCTCGAGCAGATACTCAGGCTTTACGAGTTTCTCCTCATCGCTGAGTTCGAATTTGCCTTGGTGAATACTTGCGAGGAAAGGTACATCCTGATACTTTGCCCATTCAGAAGCGATGCTGTCGACCTGCATCTTGACGAAAGCCTCCAGTTGTTCCTGTTCAAAACTCTTTTCCTGAGTCTCTGTTGCCTCCTGGTTGTTTCCACCACCACAAGAAGCCAGCAGTGCTACAAAAGCCACTGCGAAAAATGATGATTTTTTCATTGTTTTTTAAAAATTTTGTTAATAGTATTGTTTAATAAAAGTATTGTCAAAACCATGCTCATCACCAGCAGCACAGCGATGTTGTACCACAGTGTAGGCACATGCCACGTGCCCAGGACTTTCTCGCCGCTGTAGAATGGTGCGCAGCCGTTGTGCGAGAGAGGTGAGAGAAAGACAAACCCCGCATTTGGCACCAGTACATCGTCAACCACCTTCACGAGATCAGGTTCTGCAGAGTTGAGCACCTGACTTTCGAGTTGGAGATTGTAGTTACGTCGCTTGAGTTGAGTCACGGCATCCTTGCCCATCATTCTGCGCATATCGCCAACACGGCGGTCAAGGCGAAGGGTTGCAGCGTTGCTGATGCGGTTCAGAGCCTTATCGGCCACATCGAGCCATTCCTTCAGCGACCCATAGCTGTAATCACCCTGATAAGGAGTTATGTCAGCCTTTTCTGCAAGTACAGGCAGGCTGTTGCGTATGACTGCCATGCGATCATCGCCATAGGTCTTCATGCTCTCGAGTTGCGACTTCACCTCTCGCAGGTAGGCACTCCGATAGAAAAGAGTCTCGTAGCGCTGTTTGTCCTCTGCAAAGAAAGGTGCTTCGTAGGCGTTGTCGGTATACGAACTTACGGCCAGTGCCTCGAAGGCCCAGCGCGATGGTATGACATCGCCCAGAATCGGCACATTTCCCGTCTTGCTGTGCGGTGTCAGGTCAGAGAACTTCACCACCAGTCCACAGAGCAGAATCTGTGGAATCAGGAGCAGCGGTATGGTGATGTAGATTGACACCACGCTGTTCATGCACTGCGATAGCAGCAGTCCCATGAGTCCTGCCAGCAGTGCAGATACGAAAAGTATCAGCCACCAAGTCAAGAACATGCCGCTGATGCCCATTATCATATTGCCCACCACAATGAAGAGCAAGGTCTGCACAGCACTTACTCCGGCCATATAGATAATTTTAGACCATATATAGCTCTTGTATGAGAGCGCAATGAATTTCTCCCGCTTCAGCAGGGCCCGTTCTCGAATTATCTCTTCGGCGCTGCCGCTCATTCCGAGGAATATGGCCACGATGACAGCCATGAAGTAGTACGACACCATATTTCTGTTGTTCATCACGCAGTATTCCTCGCCCGCAGGGGCATAGCGTGTGAGCAGTGCGCATATGAGGGCCAGAAGCGGTGCTTCGAGCATGGTAATGAGTATGTACTGCAGGTTGGTAGCCTTGGCCTTCAGGGTGCGTGCCAGGAATATGGCAGTCTGGCGCAGCCGTCCCGGTTTCTGTTGGTTGGTCGGCTGCAGAGGTTCCACCTTTGCGCCTTTGTCAGGCGTCACAGTCTCCAGATACATCTCGTGCCACTGCTGTGGAGTCTTTTTCCTGATGTTGGTCAGTTCTCCAGTGCTGCTGAGGGCTTTCTCGTCGATGATATTCAGGATGATTTCCGGATTCACATTGCCACACACAGGACACGTGCTGACATCGGCATCGGCATAGTTTGCAGCATTCTTGAAATAGGTCACTGCCTCTATCGGATTGCCGTCGTATATAGGATATCCGCCTTTGTCGAGTATCCAGAGTCGGTCAAACAGCTTGAACACATCCGACGATGGCTGATGTATGTTTGCCACAATCAGTTTGCCCTTCAGGGCCTGCTCCTTGAGCAGGTTCACCACGGTCTCCGTATCGGCCGAGGAGAGTCCCGAAGTCGGTTCGTCGAGGAAGAGTATCGCTGGTTGCCTAATAAGTTCCAGGGCTATGTTAAGGCGCTTACGCTGTCCTCCGCTTATGTATTTCTTTATCGGCGACCCCACCTTCAGGTCTTTGGCAGCATCGAGTCCCAGGTCTTCAAGCACACTGATCACCTTCCGGTCTATCTCTGCATCCGTGAGACCATCGAAACACAACCGGGCCGTAAACCACAGGTTTTCATACACCGTGAGTTCTTCGATCAGCAGGTCGTCCTGCGGCACGAACCCTATCAGGGCCTTGGCTTCGGGTTCGGTGATGGCGTGGCCATTGATTGTTATCTCGCCCTCCTGTGGCACGAGCGTGCCGTTGAGCAGCGAGAGCAGTGTTGACTTCCCCACTCCACTGCCGCCCATTATGGCTACGAGTTCACCACTGTAGAGGTTGAAGGTGAAATTGTGCATGCCGTTGTCGCCACCTTGTTCGAAACGGAAATTCACATTGCTGCCCCTGAGCTTTATCTCGTTTTGCCCAGACAGGCCGTTGTCAAAATGCGACATCACCTGATAGTAGTACAATGCCTTATCGTGCCGTGATTTCAGCACTCCGCTCCTTTGCCACACCTGAAACACATTCTTCACCACCGGCACATCGTTCATCAGCACCTCGCTGTCGCCTTCATAGGTGAAAAGCAGTTTGTTGAACTGCAGCAGATACACAGCCTTTATCACCCCTCCTGCATACTCCACCGTGACACAGTCAGTTCCGCAGGCAAAATCGGCCAATTGCCCAAATGTCTCATCGCTTATGCAAAACTGCTCGGCGATGAGTCTGAATCCCTGTAGTTCGGTTTCCTGTCCGGTCTGCGCACTTATCTCCATCAAGCGCAGCAGCATCAAGGTCTGTTCTTCTACACTGATCCTGCCTTGCAGTTTGCTGCAAATGCCTACGAGAATGGTTGCTTTGTCAATCTCCGGCGAATCGTCATAGAAATCTCTCAAGTCATCGTAAAGCCTCAGATACGAGTCCACGTTCTTCACCCCAAAATGATGCGAGAGATATGTAGACAGAATGGCTTTCGACCGTTCTTTCTCCACACCCCGATGGGTTCCGAAGAGCGCAAACAGGTTAAGCAGACTCGAGAGTACTATATCATTCATTTTCGTCGGCTATATCAAAGTCTTCGATATGGGCGTCTTCAGCAAAGTCGTCGTTATACTCGTCGTCCATGCCTACATTCACATCCAGGTCTTCGTCGTCGAAATCTTCGTCCTCGTAGTCTTCATCGTCTTCGTCGTCGATATCGTCTTCGTCATCCACGTCTTCGTCATCCATATCCTCGTCATCGATATCTTCGTCGTCAAGTTCGTCTTCGTCATCAAGTTCGTCTTCGTCATCGGAATGATGGCCCCTTCTGCGCCGTGCCGGCTTACCATCTACCAGCACCTCAAAATGCCGTTTCTCTGTCTTTGGCTTCACCTTCACCGACACCAGTTCCACCCACATTCCACGTTCTATCTGCAGCACCTCGTATCCATCTTCCACACGCTTCTGCATGATGAAGTCTATCATGTCCTTCGGCATCTCTGTGCAGTCTATGTAGAATCCCTGCTGTATTATGTCCTGTATCGGCAGCGGCAGTCCCTTCCATCCCTTACCCAGGTTGTTGTCTATCAGCTTCAGCAACTCCGCTGGTTCTATCACATAGATATTCTCCATATTCAGGTCCATCACCGTTCTCACGGACCTTTTCCTTATGGCTACGGTATTGTTCTTGCTGCTCACCGACAATGGGAAAATCATGTATCCTTCTCCCATCAGCTTGTCGTGCATGGCCTTGTCGTTGTGATTGAACAGCACAAAACTGAATGCAGGACGTATGATATTCATATAGTGGCGTTCCTTCTCCGAAAAGTTCTCGTCCTTCCTGCCGGCCTGATATAGTTCATACAACTCCTGCTCCGACAATGACCACACATTGCCCTTGTGCAACTCATCAATAGTCGATGGGGTGGCTTTCACCACTTCAGGTTCGTCGTCCTTCTTACGTCTTTTTGATGGTCTTTTCACCATTGTCTTTGGTTCTGCTTTCACGCTTTTCATACTTTTTTTTCTTTGTTTTCTTGTCTTGGGTAATTATTTTTCTTTGCAAATATACAAAAAAATTTGCTGTTGTCCAAATTTTTTTGTAACTTTGCATAAAATTTGTGAATAATTCTCAAGTCAATTTATCAATTTAATAAGTATTATGGTAAACTACAAAGAACTCGGACTTGTAAACACTCGCGAGATGTTTGCAAAAGCTGTTGACGGCGGATATGCCATTCCTGCCTTCAACTTCAACACAATGGAACAGATGCAGGCCATCGTAATGGCTGCTGTCGAAACAAAGTCTCCTGTCATCATGCAGGTTTCAAAAGGTGCACGCAACTATGCCAACGCCACCATCCTTCGCTTCATGGCCGAAGGTGCTGTGGCTTATGCCAAGGAACTGGGCTGTGAGCATCCTGAAATCGTGCTCCACCTCGACCACGGTGACAGTTTCGAACTCTGCAAGAACTGTATCGACATGGGCTTCTCTTCTGTAATGTTCGACGGAAGTTCACTGCCTTACGAAGAGAATATCGCCATCACCAAGCAGGTGGTTGAATATGCTCACAAATACGACGTTACCGTAGAGGCCGAACTTGGTGTCCTGGCTGGTGTTGAAGACGAGGTACAGGCTGCTGAGTCTCACTACACAAAGCCTGAAGAGGTAATCGACTTCACTTCCAAGAGCGGTTGCGACTCTCTGGCCATCTCTATCGGTACTTCCCACGGTGCCCACAAGTTCACTCCTGAACAGTGCACACTCGACCCTCAGACTGGTCGTCTCGTTCCTCCTCCACTTGCTTTCGACGTGCTCGACGAAATCATGGAGAAACTCCCTGGATTCCCAATCGTTCTCCACGGCAGCAGTTCCGTTCCACAGGAAGAGGTTGACACCATCAACGAGTTTGGCGGCAAGCTCGAGGCTGCTATCGGCATCCCTGAAGAACAGCTCCGTAAGGCTGCCAAGAGTGCTGTTTGCAAAATCAATATCGACTCCGACTCACGTCTTGCAATGACTGCAGCCATCCGTAAGACATTTGCCGAGAACCCTGGCTATTTCGATCCTCGCCAGTATCTGAAGCCAGCTCGTGAGGCTATGAAGAATATGTATATCCACAAGATTGTGAACGTGCTTGGTTCCGACAACAAACTTGCGTAAATGAGATACACATTTTTAGTTATCCTGATGGCTTTGTCTGCATGCTCTGTGGCTCAGACAAAGCCATTTTCAATTCCCGAGGTCCTCGATTGGACTCCTTCCCCGGGTCAGTTCACCACCACTGAAGGCATCGACGACAAGCGTATTAAATTTAGTGCGGAAAAAACCGAAAACGCTGGAAACTCTCTCGACGAGTCCTACACCATCGTCATCACTCCCGGCAACATCACCGCCACTGCACACTCACCCCAGGGTCTGCGCTATGCACGCACCACTCTGTGTCAGATGTTTGAAACATCTGAAAACGGCAGTCTGCCTTGCGGCACCATAAACGACCATCCTGAGTATCGCCTCCGTGGGTTCATGCTTGACTGTGGGCGCAAGTTCATACCTATGAGCTATCTGCATCAGCTTGTTGATGTGATGGCCTACTACAAGATGAACACGCTCCACCTGCATCTCAACGACAATGGGTTCCGGCAGTATTTCGAAAACTCGTGGGACAAGACCTACGCCGCTTTCCGTCTCGAGTGCGACACCTATCCCGGACTCACCTCCACCGATGGCTTCTATACCAAGAAGGAATACATCGACCTCGTGAAGCATGGGGAACGTGTCGGCGTGGAAATCATCCCCGAAATCGATGTGCCGGCCCATGTGTTGGCTCTTACACACTACGACCCTTCTCTGGGCAGTGAGGAGTTTGGCATGGACCATCTCAACCTTCGCCGTCCCGATAAGGTCTATCCCTTTGTCGATGCCCTGTTCAAGGAGTATCTCGAGGGAGACAATCCAGTGTTCTGCGGTCCGCGTGTCAATATCGGCACCGACGAATACAGCAACCGCGACAGTGCCGTGGTTGAGGAATTCCGCCGTTTCACCGACCACTACATCCGTCTCGTCGAGAGCTATGGCAAACAGGCTGTGCTCTGGGGTTCTCTCACTCATGCCAAGGGAACAACTCCTGTCAAAGTCGATAACGTCCTGATGAACTGTTGGTCCAACGGCTATGCCGATCCGCAGGAGATGAAACGCCTTGGCTATCAGCTTGTCAGCATCCCCGATGGATATGTGTATATCGTTCCTGCTGCGGGCTACTACTACGACTATCTTAACTGCCGGATGCTTTATGAGCACTGGACTCCAGCCAACATAGGCAGTGTCGTGTTGCCTGAGAACGACCCACAGATCGAAGGGGGCATGTTTGCCGTGTGGAACGACCACTGCGGCAATGGCATCTCCACCGACGACATCCACCATCGCATCTTCCCTGCCCTTCAGACCATCGCGGCAAAAACCTGGACAGCGTCTCGCACCACCTTCGACAACACACTTTTCTCTTCATTGCGCAACAAACTCACCGAGGCTCCCGGTGTCAACCGTCTTTGCACGCAGGACATCGGTCCCACGGATAGCAATGGGTTCGACAACATCGTCACTTTCGACATCGACTACCGCCAGGAACCTCTCGGCGCGGTGGCTTTCTACAATGCCGATACGAAGTTCTATCTCACCGACCCTGTATCGGGCCGTGTGGGATTCTCCTACGATGGCTATCTCTTCACTTTTGACCACATCCTCCGCCCGGGCCGCCACACCATCAGTGTGGAGTCCACCAACGCCTCCACTCGCCTCTATGTCGATGGCCTTATGGTCTCTTCGCTCGATCGCCACTGGCTGTGGTTCCAGCCCGAGGGCAAGGCGCGCATGGCCACTGTCCCTACCCTCATGTTCCCTACCACCCCGGCAAAATGCAAGAGCAAGATAGGGAAGCTGACAGTAAAACCAAAACAAGACCCCGACTAATCGAGGTCTTGTTTTGGCATTGGCGTCATCTCGCCTTTGATGAATATCCTCACCAGGTCGTCCTTGCAGTTCGTAAACACCTGGACATGCTTGCTCACCTTCCCTGGCAGTTTGTTCGTCCCGTCGTAGGTCACCACTATCTCTCCCGAGCCTCCCTTTGGTATGGGCTTCTTCGGATATTCCACTTCCGTACATCCACACGATGGGTGCACATAGTTTATCACCAGATCGGCCTTGCCTACATTGTGAAACTTAAACGTCACCGTCCTCACAGGGTCCTCTTCCGAAAACACTCCCATGTCTATGGTGGTCGTCTCAAACTTAATCACCGGATACTTCTTCTTAGCCGATGCCTCTACCGATACACACAATGTAAGAACCAAAATACTTACAATCGTAAAACCAATTTTTCTCATATTCTTATAAATTTTAACCTTTTACCTGCTACCTGCGAGCTGCTCGCAGCTCACAAAGCTTCTATCTCCTTCAGCTTCCTGCCATCGTTCAGCTTGAAATAACACTCCCTCAGTCCCTGCTTCCACATGTCCTGCCGCTCCGGAGCCAGTTCTCTCAACTTCTCATAATACCCCTGCGCCTCCTTGTAATAGTCTATTCCCTGCTCCCTGCTACCTGCTCCCTGCTCCATGCTCCCTGAGCTGCTTGCAGCTCCCTGCTCCTGCGCTTTCTCCAGGTAGATATCTGCAATGGCTGCATAAGTATATATATAGGTGTCATCCAACTCCAGCGAATGCTTCAGCGACTCCAGTGCCTTGTTGGTCTTGTACATACTTTCTTCAGCCTGTCCCTTTATAAACCACAGCAGCGCATCTTCCGGAAATATCTCCAACTCTTCTCCCACCAGTTTTTCCACGGCCCTGTAGTTTTCCTTTTCCAGATAATACTGCAGCAGCGATATATAGAAATACCGATGCTCCGGATACAGTTTCGTGGCTTCTTCCAGGCTCTCGCATGCCGATGCCGAGTCTTTCAGTTCCATATACGATTTTATGCCCACTTCGTACAGATTTTTGTAATCTGCCACAAGCGACTTTCCATCGTTCTCCAACACGGCTCTGCACACTTCTGTCGATATGCGGAAATACTTCGCTGCCTTCGCATAGTCCTTCGACGCATAGCTTGCATAGCAGGCCAGTTCTATCAGCTGTGTCGTATCGGCTGCCAGTTCGTATTCCTCAAACTGTGTCAGCAGCCCATGATGCATCGTACCCAGATACATCTCCAGACATTTCACCGCCTCGCCATGCTGGCCTTTCTTGTAGAAATACTTCCCCGCACTCTTCAGGTTGTTGTTAAACTGCAACAACTTCTGCCCCAGGTCTCGTTTCGCACCTTTGCTCTCATCGGTGCTCTTCATGGCGTAGTCATACATCCCGTACACATACCCAAAATACTTTGTCGTGTCGGGCGAGTTTTTCAGAAATATCTTCCTGTTCTCTGCCAGTGCCAGACAATACTGCGTCTGCACCGCCATCCTCACCACGTCGTTATCTTCCAGCACCTCCTTATGGCTCTTCACCGCATTGCTTATGGCCTTCTCTGCATTGCTGTATTTCTGGTCTTTCAGGGCTTGCTTCACCTCCTTCTTCAGCTTCTTCATCGAGAAGTCCTGTGCCACCCCACTCTGCACCCCGGCCACGAACATCAAAATTGCTATAATCAGTCTGTAATTCATAATTCCACTAAAAACTCAACTTAAACATCACCCTCACGCCGTCTTTCTTCGCTCCCGGATTGTCCAGGTAGCTGAGCCTTCTCACATATTCTATCGTAAACAACTTCAGTATGTTGCCTATCGCAAACTTCACTTCCACATACGGTTTGTCCGATGTCATCGTACATGTGCTCGACACATACCTCTCGCCGTAGAAATGTCCCGGGAAATAAAACAGTTCGCTGTCCGTATATCCCGAACTGGCGGGATTGTTCTTGTCGGTCAGGTGCCCTACCAGCAGATTCACTCCCACCGATTCTCTCCATTTCAGCTTGTGGAAGAGCGGTATCCTGTTAAACAGTTTTCCGTTCAGGTTCCAGTCCACGAACAATGCGGCATATCTGTCGTTCATAAACTCCAGCGAGTTTATCATCTCGAAGGTGTTCTTCTGTATGATATACGACTGGTTGGCCGGTGGCATCAGCAGCATCGGATATGGCACCTTGTTCCACTGGGCTCCTGCCTTCAGGTCCACATCCACCTTTCCCCATGCCTGCGGCAGCCATATGCGTTTCCATATCTCGGCTTCCGTGATGTTGTAGTTGTACTGTCCTCCCATCAGTCCGCTCACGCCCAGGGTGTGCTTCAGACTGAATATCGGTGCTTCCTTGTTCACCTTCAGCCTGTGCTGCTTGGTGTTGGTGTACTTGGCTCCCGGTTCGAACGACACTGCCACCTTGGCTTCGGTCCTTATCATGTGGTCCACCCATCGGCTTGGGTCGTTCACAGGGGTCTGCCCGCCGTCGAGCCTTTGGTAAAACATCGCATCCACAGGTGTCGAATGCGTGTTATTCACCTCTGCTCCTATCGACAGCCCGTTCTCATATTCTCTCTGATAGGTCAGTTTCCACCTTCTGTTCAGGTTGTACTGGTCCGACTTGCCCGACTTCAGCGACAGAAACATATTGTCCTTGTCGTTGGTCAGAAACCTGTCATACGGACTCTCTATGTCGTTCTGGTAGGTGAGCCTCACGTTGTGCATCGGAAACTCTTCTGGCAGATAGGTCTTCTTGTTCAGCGAATAGGTCAGTTCTCCCTTGCCATACATCCGCTTGCTCTTGGCTCCGTAGGCCACGAAACCTTTCACAAACCAGTGTGGCGACAGATTGGCCGTCGTCAGTGCCGAAATCCTCAGCCTCAGTCCGTCGTAGTCGTTATACGATGCCACGGTGTTCACAGGTCCTATGTCCACCTTGTTCGGATGCAGCGAGTCGCCTGTCTCTATGAAGTTCTCCGTAAAGGTCTTGAACACCAGCAACCCGGTCTTGAATCCCTTCGTCTGCTTCAGTTTCGACATAAATCCGCCCATCTCTCTCTCCGTCCTGGTCAGCACCACGTCGCCTCTTATCTCGGCCCATTCCTCCGGGGTCTTCAGCTTCGTGTCGGGTTCCTTGTATATCGGTCCCCTGATGCTGCTGAATTCCCTGTCGTCTATCTCCTCGAAACTGTAGTCTCTCATCCTCGTCGTCCTCTGCACCAGGGCTCCTGTCGGTATCAGGTCCACCAGTTTCAGTTCCACCAGCATGTCGTTTTCGGTCATCACCCTCTCGCCCGTGGGCAGGGTCAGGAACTCCTGTGCTATGTTCATGCTCTGCACGAAGTTTATGTCGCTTCTCCCGGGTATCTTCAGCTGCACCCTCCTCACCTGATATGTCGAGTCGTCCATCACGTACAGCAGTCCCGTAAATCCCAGGTCCTGCTGGTTGTTGGCCACGAAGGCCACCTGTATCACCCTGTCGTCGTCTATATATGTGGTGTCCTGTATGTAGTATCTGTAAAAAGATATCGCGTTGTCGGCTATCGGACTCGTAAACGGATATTGCAGCAGCCGGCACGAGTTCTGGTATATGTCCACGTCCGTAAACACGTCTTCCATGGCTGTCGTCAGCACGTCGCCGGTCTGGAAAAACTGGGTGATTCCCTGCTCTTTCTCGGCCTTCACTATAGTTTTTTCCGATTTCGGCGACCTCCTGTACATCACCTCCGAATACGTCTCTCCCATCGTCAGCGGCAGGATCAGCTTTTCGGTTTCGGGACACATCTCCACCTGGTCTTTCAGGAATTCAAACCTCTTCAGTTTCGTGTCAAACAGTTTCTCCGTCACGTTGTTCACCGAGCAGGTCATCTTCTCGTATTTCCTGTACCTATAGTAGTCCTTGCTCTTCAGGTCGTTCATCTTCTTGTGGGCTATCACCCTCTTCATAAACTCCACCGAGGGGTTGTTCTTCCTCGAATATTTCTTCCTCGTGGCCGTTATGGTGATGTCCTTTATCTGCTTTGGCGATGGCATCAGCTTTATGGTATAGTGCTTCGTCTGGCCGCGTTTCTTCTTTATCACCTGCGTGATATACCCCATCGACGAAATGGTCAGTTCCTCCCAGTCGGGATTGTCCTGGATGGTAAACCGCCCCTTCTCGTCTGTCATCACCCCCACGCCCTTCGTGTTGTAATACACGTTCACATAGTCCATCGGCTTACGCGTACGTGCATCCACCACCACTCCCGTAATGGTGTTCTGTGCCCACGCGTTTTGCGCCGCCAGCGCAAAGAGCAATATACTAATCCAACTCCTGATCTGCCTCATAGCCTCCCATTTCGCGGAGTGCATTCTTCAGCATGGCATGCTGCTGATACAGGTTGTTCACAGCTTCCTCGCCCTTGGTGTAGTCGTGCATAGGCGACTTCAGGAAGAAACTCAGGAACTTCTGCGTACCCCATCTTCCTGCCCTCGCTGCCAGGTCCGACAGCAGGCACAGGTCAAGCAACACCGGTGCTGCCAGTATCGAGTCCCTGCACAGGAAGTTTATCTTTATCTGCATCGGATAGCCCATCCAGCCGAATATGTCTATGTTGTCCCAACTCTCCTTGTTGTCGTTGCGTGGCGGATAATAGTTTATCCTCACCTTGTGGTAGTAGTCGGTGTACAGGTCTGGTTGGTCTTCGGCCTTCAGTATGGTCTCGAGCGTAGAGAGTTTCGACACCTCCTTGGTCCTGAAGTTCTCCGGCACGTCGAGCACCAGACCGTCCCTGTTGCCTAGTATGTTGGTCGAGAACCATCCGTCGAGTCCCAGGCAGCGTGTACCTATGATCGGAGCGAAACCGCTCTTCACCAGCGTCTGCCCTGTCTTGAAGTCCTTGCCGCATATCGGCATCCTGGTCTTCTCGGCCATTTCCCACATTGCCGGAATGTCCACGGTGGTGTTCGGGGCTCCCATGATGAACGGACAGCCTTCGCTCAGTGCGGCATAGGCATAGCACATCGATGGTGCCACGTGCTCCCTGTCGTCGTCCTTCATGGCCTTTTCCAGGTCGGCCAGTGTACCGTGTACGGGCATGTATGGTTCCACATATATTTCCGTCGACGCAGCCCAGGCCACAACTGCACGTTTCAGCCCGTTTTGTGCCTTAAACCTCCTTATGTCTTCCCTCAGGTTCTCCACCATCTCCCAGCGGCTGATGTCGCCCATCGTGTTGTCACCGTCCAGACGCTTCGCGAAGTTTTTGTCAAACGCAGCCTTCATCGGCACTATGGCCTCCAGTTCGTCCTTCACCGGTTCAATATCCTCCTTCTTCAGCACCTCCGCATACATCGCACTCCTGTAGGCATCGGCAGGATACACGTCCCATGCTCCAAACACTATGTCCTTCAGTTCCGCGATCGGCACCAGTTCCCTATACGACAGATACCTGCTCCCTGCACCCTGCTCCCTGTTACCTGCATAGCACATCGATGGTGCCACGTGCTCCCTGTCGTCGTCCTTCATGGCCTTTTCCAGGTCGGCCAGTGTACCGTGTACGGGCATGTATGGTTCCACATATATTTCCGTCGACGCAGCCCAGGCCACAACTGCACGTTTCAGCCCGTTTTGTGCCTTAAACCTCCTTATGTCTTCCCTCAGGTTCTCCACCATCTCCCAGCGGCTGATGTCGCCCATCGTGTTGTCACCGTCCAGACGCTTCGCGAAGTTTTTGTCAAACGCAGCCTTCATCGGCACTATGGCCTCCAGTTCGTCCTTCACCGGTTCAATATCCTCCTTCTTCAGCACCTCCGCATACATCGCACTCCTGTAGGCATCGGCAGGATACACATCCCATGCTCCAAACACTATGTCCTTCAGTTCCGCTATCGGCGCAATCTCCCTGTACGAAAGGTACCTGCTCCCTGCACCCTGCTCCCTGCTACCTGCTACCTGCTCTCTGCTACCTGCGCTGCAAGCGCCCTTCACCCTCACCTTGTCATATTCCACCATTGACCCCACAGGCTTAGTCAGTCCTTTGCGTGCCATGAGCACACCAGTCATAAAAGTAGAAGAAACCGCTCCCAGCCCAACGACCAGGACACCCAGTTTTCCCTCAGCCGGTTTAATTTCAGATGTTTTCATATATATCCTTTCTTTTTTAATAACTCCTAACTCCTCACTCCTCACTCCTAACTCCTAACTCCTAACTGCGAGCAAGCTCGCCTCACTCGTTCAAAGAGCAAATATACAAAAATTTTTTGAAACCACCAAATTTATTTCCCCCCTCCTCCCCTCTTTCTTATTCACCGGTCCAGCCACGGAGCACATAGGCCGGGGTGCGGTAGTTTTCTATCGTGGTCCTGTCGGCCGGCATGGTGAGCTGGCGTGAGTAACTGTGGCGCCGACTCACATCTACCGGGTCTCCAGTGTCCATGTCGCGGGTGTTGTACTCGAGCATCACGACTGTAGGTTTGCCCAATGCCGACCATCCCAGCGGGTTGAACCTGCGTGTCTTGCAGTCTATCACCACCATCTCGGCATCGGGATAGTCCTTGCCGTGGTTGTTGGGCGTCCGGCCGAAATCGGCAGGATAGTCGGTAGTGCTTTCGAAGGTGCACTCCACAAACACATCGCCGTGACTCCCGCTGGTGTTCCTCACCCATGTAAAAGGACCTCCTGCATTGCGGAAGCAGCACCAACGGGCAAAGAGCGCCCCCCGGCCCAGGATGGTGTCGCCGCCGCCGTCGAGCTGGCAATGCTGCATAAATATGGTGCCGTTGGCCTGCAGGGCATCGCCGTCGCCTATGATATGCACCCTGTCGAGGCGTATCCGCTCTCCGTTCACCAGCAGTCCTTCGGCCTGCCCCTTGAGGTCGGTCGCAATGGTGAGGTCACACAGCCGTATGTCGCTGCAGTTGTCGAGCATGAAGGCAGCCCGGCGCGATGGGAAGGTACCGGGCATCTCGTTGGTCTTCACGGTGAGGGGATGAGGATTGAACACCTCGTTGTTGGCATAGTGCACACGGGTTGTCTCATGGTCTGTTCCCATGATGGTCAGGTGGGTCTTGTTTCTGGCATATACTATCTCCTCGTAGTCGCCCGGACGTATCACTATCACGGTCTCCCTGGTCGAGAAATCCGGCACGGCATCCATAGCCCCCTGCACGGTGAGGAAATCGCCCCTGCCCTGCGCATCCACCACGATGGTGTCGCCATATGCAGCCCCGGTCTTCGTAGCGAAGGTTTCGCTTATGCCATGGCCAAACACCTCTGGGTCGATGACCACCCTGTAGCGATGGCCATAGTCGAGGATGTTGTTATGAAAATGCACACGGGCCACTCCGTCGCGCAGGATTACAGGATGGAAATGAAAGCCATCGGTAAAGCCGCCTATGATGTTGAGCTGATACTCCCCCAGTGGAGTTGCCTCCGCAGTGCCCGAAGGAGTTCCAGGCCGTGTGTTGCGGTTGGTAGGGATGACAGTGCGCGAATAGTCATACGGCACCTTCGTATAGTCGCACTCCGAACCATAGGTTCGGCTCGCCCTTGGACCGTCCGGAATGCTCATGTCGATGCTGTCCACACACACGTCCGTATCCACGTCCCACACACGTATCCACCCCTGGCGGTTCACCACCGCATCGTCGCCCACACGGAGTGCGAGCCAGTGGTCCACACACACCCTTTCAGTCTCCTGGGCCCATGCCCCCGAAGCCAAAGCCAATGCCAAAGCCAATGCCAAAGTCCTTTTCATAATCGTTTAGTGTGTATATAGATAATTCATGTTTTTGTTTTGCAAATATAGTCAAAAATCAGCACTTCTCCAAATTTATTTATGGTTTTCAGGTGCGTCCCTTGGCCCATTTTGGTGCGTCCTTCGTGGCGGTTTGGTGCGTCCTTCAGGGTGGTTTGGTGCGTCGTTCGGTGCGGTTTGGTGCGTCGCTCAGGGTGGTTTGGGTGCATCGTTACCTGCTCCCTGCTCCCTGCTACCTGCTACCTCGCAAGGTCATAGGCATTCATCAGGTCTCTCCTACAGGGCAGAGCTGTACGTGCATCTTACCCCAGCGAAGCATCAGATCCTTTCCAGCGAAATACCAGACCCATCCCAATCCCTTGTCACATCTAATCGCTCGACCGCCTAACCGTCTAACCGCCTAACCACCTAACCATCTATCCGTATGGTCCACCCCTCCCTGCTACCTGCTACCTGCTCCTTGCTACCTGCGAATGCGAATTTCGCTTTCGCACTGCAAAATAGCGTCAGCGGTTTCGCAG
>R03__coassemble_732_pt1 | contig 17549 bp, 18 predicted proteins | sample R03__metabat2_high_PE_038 | metagenome-assembled genome bin R03 | reverse complement strand
AACCCTTTACATGCAAAGTTACAAAAAAAACCTAAAACTACCAAATTTTTCGGCTACTTTTTTATACTCATCCCACATTGGCCTTGTATGTTGTCTTGTAATCTGCTTTTGTGAGGTTTTTCTACTTTATGTGGTAAAAAAAGTGAGATAAAGTGGAAAAAGCCACCCCTTTTTCGTAAAGAGGTGGCTTTCTGTGTGTACCCAGAGCCGGGGTCGAACCGGCACGGGTTGCCCCACTGGTGTTTGAGACCAGCGCGTCTACCGATTCCGCCATCTGGGCTTAGCGAGTGCAAATTTACAAAAAAATTTTGAAATTACCAAATTTTTTTGTAACTTTGCACCATAAAATCGGTTATGCGGTTAGATGGTCATATGGTTAGACAAAACCTATCAACCTATCAACCCATAAACCTATAAACCTTTTTTACAAAGTAAAAAACAAAAAAATATGGAATTCAAGTATGCTCCTATGTTTCAGGTCGGCAAGGACGACACTGAGTATTATCTCCTGACGAAGGAGGGTGTGAGTGTGAGTGAGTTTGAGGGCAAACCTATTCTGAAGGTAAGTCCCGAGGCCCTCACAGCGATGGCAAACCATGCGTTCAGGGACGTGAGTTTTCTGCTTCGCAGGTCACACAATCTGCAGGTTGCTAAGATTTTGCGCGATCCGGAGGCAAGTGAGAACGACAAGTACGTGGCCCTGACCTTCCTGCGCAATGCCGAGGTAAGTGCGAAAGGACGCCTGCCTCTGTGCCAGGACACAGGTACTGCCATCATCCACGGCGAGAAGGGTCAGCAGGTGTGGACAGGTTTCTGCGACGAAGAGGCTCTGGCCAAGGGTGTGTTTAAGACCTACACCGAAGAAAACCTGCGCTACAGTCAGAATGCACCGCTGAGCATGTATGAGGAAATCAACACAAAATGCAACCTACCTGCGCAAATAGACCTCGAAGCAACCGAAGGAATGGAGTACCGTTTCCTGTGCGTTACAAAGGGTGGCGGAAGTGCCAATAAAACCTACCTCTATCAGGAGACCAAAGCCAGGATTCAGAACCCAGGTACACTGATTCCGTTCCTGGTGGAGAAGATGAAGAGTCTGGGTACTGCTGCATGTCCTCCATACCACATCGCAATAGTGATAGGTGGTACGAGTGCTGAGAAAAACCTGCTGACAGTGAAGCTGGCCAGCACTCACTACTACGACAACCTCCCTACTACTGGTGATGAGACAGGCCGTGCGTTCCGCGATTTGGCATTGGAAGAGGAACTGCTGAAGGAAGCATACAAGATTGGTTTGGGAGCACAGTTCGGCGGCAAGTACATGGCCCACGACGTGAGGGTGGTGAGACTGCCACGCCACGGGGCAAGTTGTCCAATCGGCCTCGGAGTAAGCTGCTCAGCCGACAGAAACATAAAGTGCAAGATCAACAAGGACGGAGTGTGGATTGAACGGATGGATGACAACCCAGGCGAACTCATCCCTGAAGAACTGCGTCAGGCAGGCGAAGGCGAAGCAGTGAAGGTGGACCTGAACCGCCCAATGAAAGAGGTATGTGAGCAACTGTCGAAGTATCCGGTGAGCACACGTCTCAGTCTGAACGGCACCATCATCGTAGGCCGCGATATTGCACACGCCAAGATAAAGGCACGCCTCGATGCAGGCGAAGAGATGCCGCAGTATCTGAAGGACCACCCAATATACTACGCAGGTCCTGCCAAGACTCCGGAGGGAATGCCTTGCGGAAGTATGGGACCAACCACAGCAGGCCGTATGGATCCATACGTAGATGAGTTCCAGGACCACGGAGGCAGTATGATTATGCTGGCAAAAGGCAATCGCTCGGTGGATGTGACCAACGCATGCAAGAAACATGGTGGATTCTACCTCGGCAGCATAGGCGGTCCGGCAGCCATACTGGCACAGAACAACATCAAGAGTATTGAGTGTGTGGAATACCCTGAACTCGGAATGGAGGCCATCTGGAAGATTGAGGTAGAGGACTTCCCTGCCTTCATCCTAGTAGACGACAAGGGCAATGACTTCTTCAAGCAGATACAGTCGTGCTGCGCACGAGGTTGATAAGTTGATAGGTTGATAGGTTATGGATATATTAGGTTTTGAGAAATTGGATGTTTGGCAATTGTCTTTCGAATACGTTAAGAATTGCTATACACTTATAAATAAATTTCCAAAGGAGGAAAATTACGCACTTTGTGATCAATTGCGCAGAAGTGCTGTATCCGTACCATCCAACATAGCAGAAGGGACAGGAAGAATGTCCTATAAAGAAAAAATACATTTTTTGGAAATTGCATTTGGATCACTGATGGAGTCGTATTGTCAATTGAGAATAGCGCATGAATTAAACTACATTACAGAGCCAGAGTTATCTTCCATAAAAGACCAAGTGTTTTCTATTTCACGCATGCTGAACGCTTTAAGAACCAGCTATGTGGAAAAATCAAACAACCTATAAACCTATCAACCTATAAACCTATAAACCTTTTTTGTAAAACAAAAAAAACTTTAATAATATGGACGAAAGAGTTAAGAAATTTTTGGACGAGGCTGAAGAGGCCATGGAAATGGCCACAATGGCTCTCGAAGAGAAACTGAGTCGCATTCGTGCGGGAAGAGCCAATGTACATATCCTCGATGGTATCAAGGTCGATTCCTACGGAGCAATGATGCCACTGAGCAATGTAGCCAACCTGAGTGTGCCAGATGCCAGGAGTATCGTGATCAAACCTTGGGACAGGAGCATGCTGAAGGTGATTGAGAAAGCCATCATCGACTCACCTGTAGGTATCATGCCAGAGAACAACGGAGAGCAGATCCGCCTCGGAATCCCGGTGCTTACAGAGGAACGCCGCCGCGACCTCACCAAGCAGTGTGCCAAAGAGGCCGAGAGTGCCAAGATCAGCGTGAGAAATGCCCGCCGCGATGCCATCGATGGTATGAAAAAGTCGGTAAAGGAAGGTGTGCCTGAGGACATGGAGAAGGATGCCGAAGGCGATTGCCAAAAATTGCACGACAAGTACATCAAGAAGGTAGACGAACTGCTCGAGGCAAAGAATAAGGAAATAATGACAGTTTAAAAGTCATTATTTCGGTTAGCAGTTAGGGGTTAGCTGATGGAGCGCGGATTGGTAGTAAAGAGTTCGGGTACGTGGTTTGGGGTGCTGACAGATGGAGGTGAGTTGGTGCAGTGCGCCGTGAAAGGAAACTTCCGTATCAAGGGCATCAAATCAACGAGTCCTGTCGTCATCGGCGACAGGGTGAGTGTTGCTGATGGTTTCATCACCGAGGTAGAGGACCGCAAGAACTACATCATACGCAAGTCTATCAACCTAAGCAAGCAATCGCACATACTCGCTGCCAACCTCGACCAAGTGGTGCTGGTGGTGACGGTGAGCCACCCTACTACTTCTACCACTTTCATCGATCGTTTCCTGGCTTCTGCCGAGGCCTACGATGTGCCAGCAGTGCTGGTGTTTAACAAAGTGGATTTGTTGGGCGTTCCGAAATTTCCGGATAACCCGGAAAATCCGGAAAATCCAGAGAGGGAGTATCTTGAGGCCTTGATCAACCTCTACGAGACTGTGGGATACCGATGCCTGAAGGTCTCTGGGGCCACCGGCGAAGGAATCGACGAACTCAGAGCGCTGCTCGAAGGCAAGGTAACTCTGTTCTCCGGCCACAGCGGTGTGGGAAAATCGACACTCATAAACCGCCTCATCCCAGGACTCAGTCTAAGGACGGCAGAAATCAGCGATGCCTACGACACAGGCAAACATACAACCACCTATTCGGAGATGTTTCCTTTGGCAGACCCCTCTAAATCTCCCCTTAAAGAGGAGACTTTGAGCTCCCGCCCTTTAAGGGAGGGCAGGGGAAGGTCTTTTATCATCGACACTCCAGGGATAAAGGGGTTTGGGTCGTTTGATATGGAGAAAGAAGATATCGGCGACTATTTCAAGGAGATATTCAGGTTTTCGAAAGACTGCCGTTTCAACAACTGCACCCACACCCACGAACCAGGGTGCGCAGTGCTGGCCGCAGTGGAGAGACATGATATAAGTGAAAGCCGGTACAAGTCGTATCTATCTATGCTGAATGATGAAGATGAAGCAAAATATCGTGAAGAGTATTAGTCGATTCGTGCCGAATCGAGGTTGATAGGTTGATAGGTTTATAGGTTTATAGGTTATGAAAAAAATACTGCTGATATTTTTAATCATCAATTCTATTATTAATTGCGACAGCAAAGCTGCCGCCCAGACTTATTTGCAGTTGGTGGAGCGTGGACTGCAGGCTGTGGAGCACGACAGTTTGCCTCTGGCAGAAAAACTATTCAGTCAAGCCATTGCAGCCGATCCTGAGAACTATAGCAACGCACTCATCTACAGCAACCTTGCCAAAGTGCAGGAGGCACAGAAAAAGTATACAGAGGCCCTGGAATCGTATAACGCCGCGCTGAAACAGTTTCCCGAGTCGATGCCGTTCCTCAACGGCCGGGGAAACTTGCTCGTGAAGATGAAGCAATATCCTGCTGCCAAGAAGGACTTTCAGGCCGTGCTGAAGTTCCACCCAAACGAATACACAGCAAGCATGGGACTTGCAACCATAGACATCGACTTGGAACGCTACGACGAGGCACTCAACACACTGAACTTAGTAATCGTGGGATATCCCGACGAACCCTACGCCTATTATCTCAGGGCTGAGACCGAATATCGCACTGGGCGCTACGAATTGGCCCGAATGGATATAGACAAAGCATTGGAGCTAAGACCAAATGACAATTTATATTTGAAGTTTAAAGAAAAATTATGACAAAACCAGGAATTCCTAAGGGAACAAGAGATTTTTCGCCCGTGGAGATGGCGAAGCGCAATTATATCTTCAATACCATAAAAGAGGTGTATGCCCTGTATGGTTTCCAGCAGATTGAGACCCCAGCAATGGAGAACATCAGTACACTGATGGGAAAGTATGGCGAAGAAGGTGACAAACTGCTCTTCCGTGTGCAGAACTCAGGAGAGAAAGCCGACCTGCCTCCTGAGAAGGGACTAAGATACGACCTCACCGTGCCGTTTGCCAGATATGTGGTGCTACACCGCGACGAACTGCAGTTCCCATTCAAGCGCTATCAGATTCAGCCCGTATGGCGTGCCGACCGACCTCAGAAGGGTCGCTACAGGGAGTTCTACCAGTGCGATGCCGATGTTGTAGGCAGTGATTCGCTGCTCAACGAAGTGGAACTGGTACAGATCATGGATACGGTGTTCTCACGCTTTGGCATATGTGTGGAGATAAAGATCAACAACCGCAAGATTCTCTCCGGCATTGCCGAGATGATAGGCGAGACCGACAAAATCACCGACATCACCGTGGCCATCGACAAACTCGACAAGATTGGTCTCGATGGAGTGAAAAGCGAACTCCTGGAACGTGGCCTGACAGAAGAGCAAATCGGCAAACTCGAACCTATCCTCACCCTAAGCGGCACTAACGCAGAGAAACTGGCTGTTATGCGAGGGCTTCTCGCTGACTCCGAAACCGGACTCAAAGGCCTTGACGAAACCGAATATATTCTCTCAACCCTAACCTCTAACCTCTCCCCTCTAAACTCTCAGCTCTCCCTCGACCTGAGTCTGGCCCGTGGCCTGAACTACTACACAGGAGCCATCTTCGAGGTAAAGGCCCTGGATGTGGAGATTGGCAGCATCACGGGTGGCGGCCGTTACGACAACCTCACCGGAATCTTCGGCATGCCAGGCGTGTCGGGAGTTGGAATTTCGTTTGGTGCAGACCGCATATACGATGTGCTCAACCAACTCGATCTCTATCCTGAGGATGCCATGACAGGAACCAAGGTGCTGTTTGTGAACTTCGGCGAGAAGGAACAGGCCTACTCAATGCCTATAGTAAAAGCGCTGCGCGATGCTGGTGTCGCCACAGAGATCTATCCCGACTCGGTGAAGATGAAAAAGCAGATGAGCTATGCCAATGCCAAGCAGGTGCCTTACGTGGCCATCGTGGGTGAGGCCGAGATGGCAGAAGGTAAGGTGACCCTGAAGAATATGCTTACCGGCGAGCAGCAGTTGCTCTCTTTAGAGGAACTCCAGCGAGAGTTGACCATCGCCTCCAAGTAGATTGAATGTGCGGCGATGATATGGACTTACACCGTGGAGCCTGATGGCTTCGCGGTGTTCTTTTGTAGGATACCCTGCATTGCGGTCCCACCCATAGCAGGGGTACTCCTCGTGCAGAGCCTTCATATAGTCATCACGATAGGTCTTGGCCAGTATCGATGCTGCTGCAATCGAGAGATACTTACCATCGCCCTTCACTATGGTGGTATGGGGCAAGTCCCTGTATTTATAGAATCGGTTGCCATCAATGATGAGTGCTTCAGGGCGCAGTTTCAGTGCATCGATGGCACGGTGCATGGCTGTGATGCTGGCTCGCAGGATATTCATTTCGTCAATCTCACCAGCTGTAACCACTCCCACGGCCCATGCCAGGGCATCGCGCTCTATCTCACTGCGCAGTGCATAACGCTGCCGTGCCGTGAGTTGCTTTGAGTCGTTGAGCAGCGGATTGCTATAGTCTTTTGGCAATATCACCGCTGCAGCATACACACTCCCCGCCAGGCAACCACGCCCAGCTTCATCACAACCGGCTTCTATCAGGTCTGGATTATAATATGGAAGTAACACGGTTTCTTATTCCCTTTCCCTCCTTGTAAAAGGCTTTGGCACTGCCGAAAGCCAGATAGAAATCTATACGTACAGGCAGGTGGTTCTTGTCGTCGGTGATGTAGAACCTGAGCAGTTCTTTCTCCTTCTTCTCCTTGTCGTTGAGCAGCGAGAATACCAGGGTACGATATTTCTTCCCATCATTGGCCTTGAAATTTTCCTTGCCTTTATAGATGAGCACCTGATTGCTCATACGCTTTCCCGTTACCATGCGAAAGATAGTTCGCTGACCTTTCTTGTAGTCCGTGAAGTCAAACGACCTAGCCAGTGCCAGTATGTTGAGCATATCGTTTATGCACTCTGTGCTGGTCATATTCTTGTCGCTCCACTCGCCATCGGGATCTCTGTAGCGCATGTGCATATGGGTCTTGCTGTCACCGGGATAGGAGTACCACACTTCGTCTACGGTATATCGCTTACCCTCGTTGGCTCCCTTGCGGAAATAGAGCGGCACGAGTTCGTCGGTGGAATAGCTGATGAGCGTATCGCGCATGGGGAAGAGTTTGTCGCAGGCCTTGTTGCTCACGAATATAAGGTCTGTCCTCAGGGCTTTCTGTCCCTTGTACGTGGACCTTGATATCTTGAAATGCGTGGCACCAACCTTCACCCACACGAATTTCCAGTTGAAGTACAGGTCGTAGTCGAGTGCCTCACCAGCCTGAAAAGCATCGTTGGGATAGGTGCACTGGGCAAAGGCGAGTCCCCCTCCAACTCCACCCAGAAGGGAGGAGAGACATGTAAGGATGTAAAGATGTAGATATGTAAGTATTATTTTTTTCATTTTCGGCCTAACTTCTTGAGTCGTTCTTCGTTGCGTGTGTGCGAAGTCTCTTTCTTCTTATCTGCCTTCTGTTTGGTGATTTTTTCAGGTTTTTGCTTATATATCGGCAGTGCAGTGATATCCCACGATTGCGATATCTCCCAATCGGCCTTTATTGGGATGGCTGTAGGGTTGTAGTACACTGGTTCCGGGGCCTGATGCGTGTCGTAGTCCCCGGGGTCCCATATGCCATTGCCGTTTTGGTCGATGAAGGCGCGCAGGTAGTATGTCCCTGGGGTTATGAAATAGAAATCTGCCCTGCCGTCTTTTGCAAGTTGCCGTTTCGTTGGTTTGCCGCTGCCGTTGAGCAGTTCCACCACCACGCTGTCGGTTTCGTGACCCACACTTACGAAGAGTGTGCCGAAATCACCGAGTTTGCGTATCTTTACCGTCTTCTTTATTTCGTCCGACACGAGTCCATACATCGATGTTATTGCAGCCGAGTCTATGAGCAGCTCGTAAGTGCATTCGGGTCTCCATTCGGCATAGAAGCAATATGACAGCGGCTCGTTCTCGTTCTGTACCAGCAGATAGGGCCGAGGGTAGTAGAGCGAGTCTATCTTCTCGGAGAAATGTATCTTCGTGGTGTCGAACACGGCTATTGGTTCTGGCATTGTGATGTCGATATTTCGGTCTGGACTCATCGTAGTACTGCTGAACTTCACCTCCAGAGGCAACACAGGCATTGGCGGCACCTGCATATCTGGATTTTCCCTCAGCTCGTGTTTGTGTTCCTTGCGCCATTCCTTCTCGTATTTCTCCCACTCCTGCTTTGCCAGTTTCTCGCGGCGTTCCCGGTTCACTTTAGGTGTTATGTCGAGTGTATCGGTTTGGCGTAAGGGCACTCCGTTGGTGTCGTTGGCCATATAGGTATAGAGCACACTCAGCGTATCACGGTTGTAGAGCAGCGAATCGCGTATCCAGTAGGTTATTGTGTCGTTGGTGGTGTTACGCTGTGTGACGAATGCATCCGAAGCATCGAAATTGAGGCCTTCTATCACTGGTATAGAGTCCGACGGAGCACTGAAATAAGCCGTTATCTTGTTTGGCAGCAGGCGTTCCGTCTTCAGCAGATGGCGGTCTTGTGCTGCTGGCAGGAAGGCAAGCAGGGTGATGTCGTCGGGCAGGAAGTGTGTGTAGTGCACATTGATGAGTGAGTCGTAGTGTATGGAGTCGTGCCATAGGGTATCCACTCGCATGTCAGGTCGGCAACTCGGCACGATGATGCGGTCCGTAAAAGCTATCTGTTCGCTTTTCTGGCTGTACACATAGTTCTGGTCCTGATCCTGCAAGGCAAACACTCGGTAGTGGCCTGGTGCTATGCCTTTGATTACGAAATGTCCACTGCCATCTGTGCGAGATATTCTCTCGAAGGTCTGTGTCCTGAACACCGAATCGGGAAAATTCATCCCCGTGCTGTCTTCTCCCAGGGAGTAGAGTCCTACGGATATACCCTTTATGGGTTCCAGGTCTTCGGCGTTGAGCACATATCCCGATACCTGCATCGTATCAATTCTGTCGCCTGTAGAGAATGTGAAGGCATAGTCCCCCATTGGGTTGCCTTCGTTGTTGTCGAGAATGGCATCGCCGAAGTCTATCGTGTAGGTCATCCCGGGTTTCAGTGAATCGACGAGCGATACGGTAATTTTGCGTCCCGAGGCTTCTATATCAGGCTGTTCCAGTTGTGGCGGCGACACAATCACCTTATCCGATGCACCATCGAGTTTCACGTTTTCATCGAAGTTGAGAACGATTTTCTTTGCCTGTGTGTTTACAGCTCCAAACTCTGGCGATGTGGATACAATCTTAGGCGGATCCTCATCGTAAGGTCCCCCATCGGGATTCCCCATACGAGCGCAGGATGAAATGCATACTATGCACAATGTAAATATGTAAATATTTAAATATTTAAATATTAAATTTCTCATGTGCTCGAGTAATCTTTACATCTTTACATATTTTAATCTTTACATCGACAACAGCTCATCTATATATTCACGGCTGTTGCTGAGGCGAGGCACCTTGTGCTGACCACCGAGTTTGCCCTTGCTCTTGAGCCAATCCTCGAAGAGTCCCTGGCGTGCCACCACAATCTCAAGTGGTTGCAGAGTGATGTCTTTATATCGCTTTGCTTCGTAGTCTGAGTTTATGGCCTGTAGACTCTTATCGAGTATGCTTGCAAACTCTTCCACGCTCTCCGGGGCCTGTGCAAACTCTATGAGCCACTGGTGGCGGCACTGCGCATTGCCATCCATGAATATTGGTGCTGCGGTATATTCACGCACCTGTGCACCAGTCTTTTCGCAGGCTTCTTTCAGTCCTTTCTCGGCGTTGTCGATGATGAGTTCTTCGCCAAAGGCATTGATGAAATGTTTTGTTCTGCCTGTGATGACGAACTTATAAGGATTTTTCTGTGTGAAGCGCACCGTATCGCCTATCACGTATCTCCACAGTCCACTCGATGTGCTTATCACCATGGCGTAGTTCACACCCGGTTCCACCTTCCACAGAGGCAGCACAGTGGGGTTTTCGGTTCCGGATTCGCTCATAGGGATGAACTCATAGAACACGCCGTAGTCTATCATCAGTTTCATTGCCTGATCGCCCATATCGGTCTGCACGCCGAAGAATCCCTCGCTGGCGTTGTAGGTCTCCATATAGTGCATCCCGGCCTTCTGTATTATCTTGCGGTATTGCTCGCGGTAAGGGGTGAATGCCACTCCGCCGTGGAAGAACACCTCCAGGTTGGGCCATATGTTGTCGATACGGTCTGTGCCTTCTATCTCCATCATCCGTGTGAGCACCGAAAGCATCCACGATGGCACTCCACTGATGTTGGTCACATTCTTCTTGCGTGCCTTCTTCGCAATCCTGTCGCGTTTCTGTTCGAAGTCGCTCAGCAGGGCTGTCTTTTTCGAAGGTATGCGAATATAGTTCACCAGTGCTGGCACATTCTCAATCATTATGGCACTGAGGTCGCCCACAAGTGTGTGGGGTGTATTGAGGTTTGGGGCATGGCTTCCACCCAGGATAAGGCTCTTGCCGGAGAACAGGCGGCTTTCAGGATTGGCATAAAGATATGAGGCCACGCAGTCTGTGCCGCCCATGTAGTGAGTGTCTTTGAGTCCTTCCTTGCTCACGGGGATGAACTTGCTCTTGTCGTTTGTGGTTCCCGATGATTTGGCAAACCATTTCACCTGTCCTTTCCACAGCACATCAGCCTCGCCTTCGCGCATGCGCTGTATGTAGCCTTTGAGTTCCTCGTATGTATTAATAGGTACGCGCGTGGTGAAGTCGTCGTAGGTCTTTATGACGCGGTGTCCGTGCATACGACCCCATTCCGTGTCGCGGCTCAGTCTCAGCAAGCGTTTCAGCACCGCCATCTGTATTTTCTCAGCCTTGCGGTCGTATTGCCTTATCTTCCCAATCCGCTTGGCAAAATAGAGCTTGTAAACCAGTTTTGTAATGTTCATTTCTTATTCCTTTTTTCGAACAGTGAATTCACGAATCCCACATCGCCACGGAGTTTCTGCATGGCTGACTTGGCAGCTTGCTGATGACTTTCCTTCTTCGAGAATCCGCTGCCTTTGCCGCATTTGATGCCTTCGATAGTCACCACTGTCACAAACTTTATGGCATTATCACCCTTCTCCTTGTTCTCGTCCACCACCTTGAAGTCGAAGGCCAGTTGGTATTTCTGGCACCATTCTATCAGCCGGCTCTTGAAGTTCTCTTCCTTGTTGGCAACTTGTTCTACGTCCACGTTCTGGGTCAGTATGCGCTGTGATATAAACTGTTTACAGCGCTCGTATCCCTGATCCAGGTATATGGCTCCTATAAAGGCTTCGAAGGCGTTTCCGTTGAGACAGGTACGAGTCGTGGATATTCGGTCTGAGTGCAACACCAGTTTGTCGAGTCCAATCTGCACAGCGAGCTTGTTGAGCGATTCGCGTTTCACAAGTTTGCTTCGCAGCGTGGAGAGGTATCCTTCCTGCTGATCGGGATATTTGTGGTAGAGCACATCAGCCACTACGGCACCCAGCACGGCATCACCCAGGAATTCAAGCCGCTCGTTGTTGGTGTCATGGCCTTGTCCCTTGGACCCCTGAGCCCTTGAACCCTTGAACTCTTCCTGATACGACTTATGTCTCAGTGCCGTCATATACAGGGATATGTCCCGCGGATAAAATCCCAGTATCTTATAAAAGTTCAAATACGGCTCTTGATCCTTACGGAAGAAGAGCCGCACCTTATTAAGAGTATTTTCAAACATTTCTACTTATACTTCTTGAAAATCACACAGGCATTTTGCCCTCCAAATCCGAAGGTGTTGCTCAAGGCTGCATCCACTTTTCGTTTCTGCGCCTTGCCGAAGGTGTAATTGATATTGTAGTCAATTTCCGGGTCAACATCTTCCGGATCGTGGTTGATGGTAGGTGGTACCACGTCTTCATACACGCTCAGCACGGTGAACATAGCCTCGATGGCACCGGCAGCACCCAACAGGTGGCCTGTCATCGATTTTGTGCTGCTCACGTTGAGTTTGTATGCGTGGTCTCCAAATACCTCCTTAATGGCCTTCACCTCTGAAATGTCGCCTACGTGAGTCGATGTGCCGTGGGTGTTGATATAGTCAATGTCCTCAGGTTTCATGCCGGCTTCTTCGAGTGCACGGCGCATCACGATGATGGCTCCCAGTCCTTCCGGATGAGAGGCTGTCATGTGGTGTGCATCGGCCGACATTCCCGTTCCTGCTATCTCTGCATATATCCTGGCTCCGCGAGCCTTGGCGTGCTCCAGTTCCTCGAGCACCAGCACTGCCGATCCCTCTCCCAGCACAAATCCGTCACGGCTTGCGCTGAATGGGCGGCTGGCCTTCTCTGGTTCGTCGTTGCGTGTAGAGAGTGCATGCAGGGCATTGAAACCGCCTACTCCTGCCTCGTTAACTGCTGCTTCGGCTCCTCCGGCAAGAATCACATTGGCCTTGCCCAATCGGATAAGGTTGAATGCATCGGCCAGAGCGTGTGATGCTGAAGCACATGCCGAGGTGGTGGTGTAGTTAGGACCGTGTATTCCCATCTCTATGGAGATAAGTCCACTGGCCATGTTGGTAATGGTCATCGGGATGAAGAACGGTGAATAGCGTGGTCCCAGTGTGGCTCCGTTTACGGCAAAGTCGGCTACGTTCTGCTGGAATGAGTTCACTCCGCCGATACCTACTCCCAGTATCACGCCTATCTCGTCCCTATCTTCCTGCTCCAGGTCCAGACCACTGTCTTTCACGGCTTCCCTGGCACTCACCATGGCAAACTGTGCATAGCGGTCTATCTTCCTGGCTTCCTTGCGGTCGAAATGGTCTGTTTGGCTATATCCCTTTACTTCACAGGCAAACTGAGTCTTAAACATCGATGCATCAAACAAAGTAATAGGGGCGGAGCCGCTGACTCCGTCCTTAATATTTTGCCATGATTCGTCCTTGTTTAAGCCAAGAGGTGTGATGCCACCAATCCCGGTTACAACAACACGTTTCAGTTCCATTTCTCTTAGTTAGCAGCCTGCTCGATGTACTGGATAGCTTCGCCTACCGTTGAAATCTTTTCTGCCTGGTCGTCTGGAATGCTGATGCCGAAAGCCTTCTCAAATTCCATAATCAGTTCTACTGTGTCGAGAGAATCTGCACCAAGGTCACCTGTAAAACTTGCCTCTGGCTTAACTTCTGCTTCGTCAACACCAAGTTTGTCAACGATAATTGCTTTTACTCTTTGTTCAATTTCAGACATAATCTTAAATTTTTAAAAGTTAATAATATATTTATGTACTATTTCATCATGTACAATGTACCATTTCTTCGCCTTATCATCAAAATCAGTGCAAATTTACAAAAAAGTTATGAGTTATCACTCATGTTGAGGCATTTTTTTAAAAAAATCTGCACACCAAATTGCTTCGGTGTGCAGAATACCCTAGTTTTATTGCACATTATATGAATATATATCGCAATATGAATATCACAGCCAGGACATACATCGTTGGAGTGAGTTTCTTAAACTTGGCACAGCAGAGGTTCACGATTACGTAGAATATGATACCGATAAGTATACCATCGGAGATGCTGTATGCCAGAGGCATCAGAATCAGCGTGAAGAATGCTGGTATTGACTCTGAGTAGTCGTAGTAGTCCAAGTCCTTGAGCGGAGCAATCATAAACAGACCCACGAGGATGAGAGCCGGTGCTGTTGCTGCGCTAGGGATTGAGAGGAACAGAGGAGCGAAGAGCAGTGAGAGAGCAAAGCATACGGCTGTGGTAAAGGCTGTGAGACCAGTGCGGCCACCTACCGATACACCTGATGCAGACTCTACGTAAGTTGTAGTTGTACTGGTTCCGAAGCATGCACCTGCCACTGTAGCCACTGCATCAGACATGAAAGCCTTGTTGATGCCAGGCATATTGCCCTTCTCGTCGAGCATTCCGGCACGGCCGCTCACACCGATCAGCGTACCCATAGTGTCGAACATATCGATGAAGAGGAATGTGAACACCACAATCACCATGTCGAGCGACCAAATCTGGCTCCACTCAAACTGACAGAATATCGGTGCAATTGAAGGAGGAGCACTCATAACGCCACCGAAGTTGGTGATACCCATAGGTATACCGATGACGGTAGTGATGAGGATACCATAGAGCAGACCGCCACGAACGTGGAGCACCACGAAGATTGAGCAGATCACGATACCGATGATGGCCAGCAGGGCAGAACCTTCAGTGCAGTTGCCCAGCACCACCAGTGTGGCATCGCTGTTCACCACGATACCTGCGTTCTGCAGACCGATGAAAGCAATAAACAGACCTATACCTGCACCAATGGCTTTCTTCATCGACATTGGTATGGCATCAACGATGAGTGAACGTATGTTGGTCAGGGTGAGAATGATGAACAGCACACCTTCTATCAGGATGGCAGTAAGGGCAAATTGCCAGCTGTAGCCCATGGTGAGACACACCGTGAATACGAAGAATGCATTCAGTCCCATACCTGGAGCCAGTCCGAAAGGCTTCTTTGCATAGAATGCCATAAGCAGCGTACCAACGAGGGCAGCCAGGGCAGTTGCTGTAAACACAGCGTTGGTATCCATTCCCTGATCAGCGAGGTTGCTGAAAATGCTTGGGTTCACAGCCAGGATGTAGGCCATGGTAAGGAATGTGGTAACACCAGCCAGAATCTCAGTCCGCACATTGTGCTGAACCGGATCAAAATCAAAAAGTTTCTTTAACAATTCCATAAACTTATAAACTTATAAACCTCGGCAAAGCAGACTTAAAAATCCCACTTCACACCGAGACAAGGATTGCACTTAAAGCCATCATATGTGCCGAAGTCGTTCGAGAGTTCCACCTCACCGCCTACGTTGAGGTTAGGGCAACCAAAGTGACGTCCTACGTTATACCACAACTGAGGCTCGGAGATGAAAGTGGTGCTCTTCGCGATGTCATAGTTGGCACCAGCCACGTGGTCCTCCCACCAGAAATCCGCAAATCCGCTGAATGTGAGTCCCTGCACACCGAAGAGGTCCTTCATACCCCATACGATGGTGAACTGCATAGGCACGTTCTGGTCCTTAGCCTGAATGGTCTTATACATAGCTTCGAGGGTGAGGGTGTTCTTGAAGTCAGCTGAGTGGAGGAAGTAGTTCACACCGAAGAGCCAAGCATTGTTCACTCCAAAACTTTTGTACACACCACCGTTGTATTCAACGTGCAGACTCAGTGGAGCAAACTTTGTGTCCTGCCAGAAGTTCAGGCCACGGGCAATCTCGAAATAAGTACCGCTAGGGAAAGTGCGGTCATAGCCAGGGTAAGTGCTTTTTGTGTTCTGACCGAATTCGTGGTCGATGAAGAAGAATGTGTCACCCCACTTGTCCTGTTTGAACATTTCAAAGGTTGTTGTGATCTGCTTACGGTCATCGCCGAAGTCATACATAACCTGAAGGTTTGTCTGTGCTGCCAGTCTCACGAAAGAGAATCCTGCTACAGCAGCGAGAAGGAAAAGTTTTTTCATAAAAAATAAATTTTTAGAATGAATAATGTAAGTAAAAGTTATCCTTTTTGTGCAACTTTTTTCAAGTTTGCACATGCAAAGTTACAAAAAAATATATACATTACAAAAAAAAATTAAAAAAAAATAAAATTTTATTTTGTTTTTTCTCAAATTTTCACTAACTTTGTGCTCCAGAATAAATATTCTCACTTTACTTATTATTTGAAAATACTTATTATGGAAAACTCTGCTCAAGCAGTTCAGGGCATTCGCGATGCCCGACAACTGGGACGGCCTAAGATGCTGCTCCTCGGTTTTCAGCACATGTTCGCTATGTTCGGTGCTACAGTTCTGGTCCCTACCATCACCGGTCTCCCTGTTTCCACGACCTTGCTGTTCGCAGGTCTTGGTACATTGCTCTTCCACGTAATCACCAAGATGCGCGTACCTGCATTCCTTGGATCTTCATTCGCCTTCCTCGGCGGTTATGCCTCTGTGAAAGCCATGGGAACGGATGCCGGACTCAATGAAGCACTGGCTCTTGACTATGCATGCATAGGCGTATTTTGTGCAGGTCTGGTTTATTTCGTGGTTGCAGCACTCATCAAGGCATATGGTGTGGAGAAAATAATGAAATACTTCCCACCAGTGGTTACCGGTCCTGTGGTGATTGCCATCGGTCTTACCCTCTCCGGCACTGCCATCTCGAGCTGCCAGGCCAACTGGGCAGTGGCTCTGATTGCCATCATCATGGTCATAGCCTGCAGTGTGTGGGCCCGCAAGATTTTCCGCATCATACCTATCCTCATAGGCGTGGTAGTGAGCTATGTGGCTGCCATCTGCATGGGTGAAGTAGACTTCTCGGCCCTCAATGATGCCGCATGGGTAGGACTGCCGTTTGCCCGTGAGACCACCGTGCTCGCCGTATTCGACAACCCAGACTGGGGACTCATCACCTCTTCCATCATAGCCATTGTGCCGATAGCCTTGGCAACCATAGTTGAACACATCGGCGACATGTGCGCAATCAGTTCTACCGTAGGCGAGAATTTCCTCGAGAAGCCAGGACTCCACCGCACCCTCACCGGCGATGGACTTGCAACATCGCTTGCTGCCCTGTTCGGAGCACCAGCCAACACCACCTACGGCGAAAACACAGGAGTGCTCAACCTCACCAAAGTCTTCGATCCACGTGTCATTCGCATTGCAGCCGTACTGGCCATCCTGTTCTCGTTCTGTCCTAAGTTTGCCACACTGATTGCCCTGATGCCTACAGCCACGATAGGCGGCGTATCGCTCATTCTCTACGGCATGATAGCAGCAGTAGGTCTGCGCAACATATCGGAAGGCAACGTAGACTTCACCAACTCGCGCAATGTCATCATCGCAGCCCTCATCTTGGTGCTGGCCATAGGTATTAAATATGGTGCCAACGACCAGGTAGCCTTCGGAAGCATCCACCTCTCAGGTCTGGCCATTGCCGCCGTTGTCGGAATCCTGCTCAATGCCATCCTCCCAGGCAAACCAAGGATCAACATCTGGACACAGAAATAAAACACACACAACACACAACAAGCAAAAGTGCTGAGCCCCCATCATAGGACTCAGCACTTCTATTATATAACGACATTACTCGCGTGGTTACCACTCAAAGTCAAATCCTTCGTCTTCCCATACTGATGGAGCTTCGCCTGTTGGGTTGTCCTGCGATTCACCAATCGTGATGTCAAACGATGCAGCTTCCATCACAGGGTTCATATCGATGTCCTGAACATCGGTCATTGGCTGAATATAGTTCTTTTTCATATGCTTGTGTTTTTTAATTACTAATATATGTACTTCTTGCCATTCACAATGTAAACATTGCCCCTTACTGGTGCGCTTACCTTGCGGCCCATCAGGTCGAAGAAGTTACCTGCTACCTG
>R03__coassemble_718_pt1 | contig 17689 bp, 16 predicted proteins | sample R03__metabat2_high_PE_038 | metagenome-assembled genome bin R03 | reverse complement strand
CCTCCGCCCCGGGTGCTCGGAGCTGGGTATATCACTCTCCTTCGAGGATGGTCCCGGCATCTGTGCGCAGGGAGCAGGTAGCAGGTAGCAGTGTCGCTAACGCGACAGCTAGCAGGGAGCAGGGAGCAGGTAGCAGGGTCGCTAATGCGACAGGTAGCAGGGAGCAGGGAGATGGTCCAAAGGTGCTGATATTTACAGGGGAAACCAGTGATGAGAGGTTGTGGGTGGATGTGCTTGCAGCAGGAGCCGACGGCATCATTCTGAAATGTGGTGAATTGCTCACAAAGGGCGATGTCATGCAAGTGATGAGTGGTAAGCGCATGGTGTTCAACCAACCTATCCTGGAGAAGATACTGGGACGTTTCAGCCGAGCCGTAAGGGCAGAATTCCGTCAGCAAGATGCCGAGATAGAATATGGTGTGGATGAATACGACGAGAGGCTGCTGAGACACCTGGCCCTGGGATACACCAAGGACATGATAGCAAAGTTGAAAGGAATGCCGTTTGGTGTGAAGTCGTTGGAGAAACGCCAAAACGACTTGGTGATGAGACTTTTTGGCGAATCGGCAAGGAATGTGAATGTGGTGAGACTTGTAACCAAGGCCATACAGGAAGGACTTATAGACATTAACAATTTATATCCCGACGAAGAATGAATGTGAAGTATCAAGATTTGAAGGCTGTGAATGCCTCGTATGGAGAAGAGCTGCAAGAAGCTGTAAGAAACGTGATAAAAGGCGGTTGGTATCTGAAAGGCAGTGAGACGACCCTGTTTGAAAGAGAATTTGCCGCCTTCAATGGTGTGCGACATTGCATTGCCGTAGGGAATGGCCTCGATGCGCTGACCCTTGTGATGGAAGCCTGGAAACACATGTATGGATGGAGTGAAGGAGACGAGGTGATTATGCCTTCGCACACGTTTGTGGCTACCGCATTGGCTGTGTCCAGAGCCGGACTGAAACCCGTATTTTGTGAGGTACAGAACGACAATCCCCTTATAGACACCACACGCATAGAGGGACTGCTCAGCTACAGGACCAAGGCAATACTCCCAGTACATCTGTATGGCCAGGTGTGCAATATGGATGCCATAAACAATATGGCCCGGGCCAACGGACTGAAAGTGCTGGAAGATGCGTGTCAGGCACATGGAGCATTGTATGACACACAGTTGTCCACAGATCTTGCCGGCATGTTTGGCAAAAGGGCCGGAACATTGGGAGAAGCAGGTGCGTTCAGTTTCTATCCGGGAAAGAATCTGGGTTGTCTGGGCGATGGCGGAGCCGTGGTGACCGATAGCGACGAGATGGCAAAACTGGTAAGGGAACTGGCAAATTATGGACAAAAGGAAAAATATGTGCATGAATATAAGGGAGTGAATTCACGCATGGACGAGATACAAGCCGCTGTGCTGAGAGTGAAACTCCGCCGTCTCGACAAGGACAACACGCGGAGAATAGAGATAGCACGATACTACTGTGAGCATATAAACAACGAACTCGTGAGAGTGCCTCAGTTCGTTGGAAACCACAGCAATGTATATCACGTGTTCCCTATTCGTACAAAATACAGGGACAACCTACAAGCCAAACTGGCCGAGAAAGGCGTGGAAACACTGATACACTATCCTACACCCATACACAAGCAGCAGGCTTATGATGAAATGTCGTATCTGCACATGCCCCATACCGAAGCCTGGGCAGAAGAAGAACTGAGTTTGCCGATGAGCCAAGCTATGAAAGACGATCAGGTGGAGTGGGTAGTGAAGTGTATAAACGGATATACTGTCTAGCCACCTTGATGTGGTCGTGATGGCGGCGGATGTATTCTATGCTTTCGGCCTTGAGCCGAGGCAGAAGTTCGGGATGGAGCACCAGGTGTTCCATCTTTTTGTAGCAGTCTTCTTCGTCTGGAAGCACATTTATGATAGGCCGTAGTTCCGTTTCGCCCAGGATGTCGTAGTTCTCAGGTTCTCCACCCCCAATCACCACCAGCCCCTTTGCCATTGCCAGCAAGGCATTCATGGCAGGGGTATAGCTGTAGAGTTGGTCGAGAATGACATCGGCACTGTCAAGCATCTGTTTGTATTGCTCGTATGGCACACTCTCAGCCTTCAGTATTTCGCACCGGTCGGGATAGTAGGCCTTTACTCTCTCCAGAGCGCGGAGCATGATGTCGGTGCCTTTGTACTCCGAGCGGCCCTTCTGGATGCCAGCGAAGAAACGAATTTTCCGGGAAGTGGAGTCCAGGGAGGTCAAAGGGCGGATTTCGGAGAGATTTATTGGGAACGGGATGAACAAGGTCTTTTCAGGGAATACGGGGTGGTAGCATTGATAGTATTCGTAGAGTCCGGCCGGAATGCCATCGCAGTCCTGGGCTATTCGTAGGTTGATGTCTGTTTTCTCCCCATCGAGCCAGTCGTGTATGAACTGCTGGTTGAACGGTTCCTCGGTACGTTGGCGAGATCCGATGTTGAAGTCGCTGTAGCGGAATGTAGTGCAGTCAAGGCATGTCTTTACCCAGTAGTGGTCCATGCCGTATGAGGCCATGAACACCTTCCCGTTGTGGCGGCGCAGATAGCGGTAGAATGGGAGTATTTTGCCAGCTCGGAGGTCGAAGAACACAGGGTTTATGAGCTGTACCACGTCGAATCCTCGCAGGCGAGGCATAATCCGCAGAATGCGGCACAGGTAGCGGAGGGTGTCAATTCTCCCCAATGACTTGCGGCTGAGGTCGATGTCGCGGTGGTAGTTCTTCCATCCATCACCATCCGACACCACGGTCACCTCGTGTCCCAAGGCACGCAGGCCCTGAGCCAGAGTCCAATGCACATTGCTATATTCGCCGAGTAAGAGAATTTTCATATAGTTAGGAGTTAGGAGTTAGGAGTTAGGAGTTAGGTGTGCGAGGGCTTGTTGGTAGCGGTGGGCATTTCTTGAGTGATCTTTAAGTGTTGTGGCAAAGTTATGACTGCCCGAGAAATTTTCTTTCGCACACATGTAGATGTAGTCGTGGTGCTCATAGTCAAGTACGGCATCTATGCCCTCAATGGTAGGTATGCGGATAGGTCCGGGTGGAAGTCCGACGTTCTTGTATGTATTATAAGGTGAATCTATGGCAAGGTGGTTCTTCATCACTCGGCGAATGGAGAAATCCTGCCAGGCAAAGATTACGGTAGGATCGCTTTGCAGAGGCATGCCCAGATGGAGGCGGTTGATGTAGAGTCCGGCTATGCGTGCTTTTTCGGCTGAGTTGTTGGTCTCGCTGTCCACTATGCTGGCCAGGGTAACGACCTCTGTCTGCGACAATCCTGTACGATTGGCCTTGTTCCGCCGTTCTGTGTTCCAGAATTCGTGGTTTACGTACAGAAAACGCTGCAGAATTTGGTCCGTTGACGAGTCCCAGTAGAATTCGTAGGTATCGGGGATGAACAATGCCGGCATGGTCTCGGGTGTGAAACCTATGGTTTTGCAAGTGGCAGAATCGGTAAAAGCATTGATGAGACTTACAGAGTCCGCCATCAACTGTCCCGACAGATTTGCTGCAAGATCCTGGAGTGTACGTACGGAAGGCACTACCACCTTCGCTGGCACGGTCTGGTGGCGCAACAATATGTGGAAAAGTCGCAGCGTCGTGACTTCGGGAGAAATTTCGTATCGTCCGGTTCGGATGGCGTCGGCATAGTTAAAATGATGCGACATGAGGTTGAATGCGGGACGATTCACCCATGATGTGTTATCTGCAATCTTCGCTTTCACAGAGTCGATGTCATCGTCCTGGTCAATATACAGATACGATGTTGTGTCCTTGCCCACCGACCTGAATATGGCATCGCACACAAAGAGTCCGGCGATGAGGCATATCGCTGCAATGGCAATCAGTATTCTTATTCTCTTGTTGTGCATAGTTTGTCTTTCTTAGAACGGAAACACCACGAATGCGGCACAGTCCCACAGCGCATGAGAAATGACAAGTGCAGGCAGCAGCCGTTTGTCGAGTCGATAGAGTCCGCCCCAGCATATGCCGCATACCATTGCCGCCATGATGAGCATGAAGTTCAGCGACCAGATGTGTATCAAAGTGTAGATAAGTGTGGCGACTATGAATCCAGTGTTCTTTCCAAACTTGCTTTGCAGATGCTCCTGAACATATCCACGCCAGAATATTTCCTCAGCCGGACCTATGATGAAGAGCAGCGCAAGTGCGATGAAGGTAGTGTTGGTTGCACCTTTCATCCCATATATGCCATCTACCTGCGGACGGGCAAAGTCGAACATCAGCTGCGAGAGTTTGTCACCTACCCAGAATGCCACCCACAGCGTGGCGGCAATGGCTGCTCCTATAAGGAGGAGTGTAATGGGTTTGAAGGGTTTAAAGGGTTTGAGGAGTTTAAGGGATTTGCCACCCAACAGGGCCAGGGCGATAAGCACCAAAGCCGATGCTGTCATCATGTACCAGAAGTCCACCATTCCACTGGTCCATGGCGAAAACATAAAGAACCAAAGTCCTGTTGCAACAATAATTGCACAGAGCACTTTGCTGCTTATTCCCAATGCCGTATATTCCTGTGAACTATTGTTTGCCATAGCCTATAATCTCTTTAATGTTCTCCGAAAGTTCCTTCATGCTGTGAAACAGCAGGTTGGCACCGGCATCAAGAAGCACTTTGTCGGGCAGTGGACCAGTGTTTACGGCGATGGTGAAGACTCCTGCCCCCACTGCGGCTTCCACTCCCAGCGGAGCATTCTCAACCACCATGGAGTTCCGTGCACTCAGGTTTCCTGCTTTGCGCAGTCCCATAAGGTATGGCTCTGGATCGGGCTTGCCTTTCTCTACATCCCTTGCAGCTACCATCCATTCGTGGCGGAAGAGTCCCGGAAAGTTTGTTTCAATTCGCTCCAGAAGCGTCTGCTGTCCCGACCCCGTCACTATGGTTGGCGTAAGACCGCATTCCCTCACTGCCTTTACCGTTTCTATCGCTCCTGGCATACGCAGGGGCTTGGGAAACTGGTTGAACAGTTCGCTCTTCTTTGCATATATCTTCTGGCACTCTTCTGGAGTTGTGTCACGTCCCAGCTGTCGGCGTGTTACGATGCCAATGGTTCCCGAACCAGTTCTCCCCTCGTGCATGAAGGCTTCGTCTTCGGGCAGGTCAAGACCATAAAATGCCATAGCCGCATGCCAACTTTTTGCGTGATAGGGCATGGAGTCGAAGAGCACCCCATCCATGTCGAACATGATGGTTTTCAGATCCAACCCCTCGTAACCGTGCCTGGCACAATAGGTGTAGATAGCTTCTTTTATTGTTTTTATGGTTTCTATGGTTTCTATGGTTTTTATGGTTTCTATGGTTTCTATGGTTGTTGCAGTTTTTCTATCAGGGTTTCAATAAATCCGAAGGATTTGTCGGCTATGGTGTCCCAGAAATTGTCGTAGGTGGCTTTGTTGTTGCCACGTACTGGCACATCGCTTATCATGCGGGTCGCAACGAACGGCACTCCCATAATGTGGCAGGTTTGTGCAATGGCTCCCGATTCCATGTCTATGGCTTTGGCATCGGGGAAATGACCAAGTATTTCGTCTATTTTGTCCAGGGTGTCCACAAACCAGTCTCCCGAGGCGATGAGCCCGGTGTGAACTTTGTGCTGGTAGTCCAGCGATGCTGCCAAATCGATTACCTCACGCGGTGCTTCGTAGTACAGAGGCATGCCTTGAATCTGACCATAACTCTCTCCGTCGAGGCAGCAGTAAACATCATGATACACCACCCTTGTGCCGATTACCATGTCCATCACGTCGAGTTCGCCACTGGCCCCACCGGCACATCCCGACGATATCACGAGGTCGGGTTTGAACTCACTGATGAGACGCAATGTGTTGACAGCGGCATTCACCTTGCCAATGCCGGTTTTGCATACACGGATGCTGTCGTTCCCCAGGTGGCAGAGTTGGCGATATTCCTTGTCCATCGCCACCATTATTCCAATTTTCATCATGGTCAGAGATGTGGGTTTTTATAAATTTTAAGTATTTTTATAAATTTTTATGTGCAAATATACGAAAAAAAGTTGAGTCTGTAAAATTTTTTTGCTAAATTTGCATAATTTTTCTGATGCAACGTTGATGGGAAAGCTGTATTTGGTACCTACTCCTGTAGGTAATCTTGAGGATATCACCCTTCGTGCACTGCGGGTGCTGAAGGAGGTCGATGTGGTGTTGGCAGAAGACACCAGAACATCGTCTGTGCTACTCAGGCACTATGATATCCACACCCCACTCAGGTCCCATCATAAGTTCAACGAACACGGCACTTCGGCTCGCATTGCCGACGAAATAGAGGCCGGAAAGACCATGGCTCTCGTGAGCGATGCGGGTACTCCTGGCATAAGCGATCCGGGATTTCTTCTGGTGAGAGAATGCACACAAAGGGGTATAAATGTAGAAACTCTCCCTGGCGCTACGGCAGTGATTCCGGCACTCGTCGACAGTGGACTCCCTTGCGACCGCTTCTGCTTCGAGGGATTCCTGCCCCAGAAGAAAGGACGGCAGAAACATCTAGCTTCTCTCGCCGACGAGACACGCACAATGGTGTTCTACGAGAGTCCGTACAGGGTGGTGAAGACCCTGGAACAGTTTACAGAGACCTTTGGCGAGGATCGGCTTGTGAGTGTCACGCGCGAGATAAGTAAGGTCCACGAAGAGACCATACGTGGTTCGCTCACCGAGGTGCTGGCCCATTTCCGCCAGACGGAACCCAAGGGCGAGTTTGTTATAGTCTTACAGGGAGCAAATAGCAGGTAGCAGGTAGCAGGTAGCAGGGAGCAAGTGGCAGGGAGCAGGTAGAAGGTAGCAAGTAGTAGGTAGCAGGTAGCAGGTAGCAGGTAATTTAAAAAACATACAAAAACAATGAAAAAACTAATGATTCTTTCGCTCGTGGCACTGTGTGTGGCATGTGGCGAATCTGGGAAACAGACCACTCAGGACGATTCCTACCGACAGGACTCTCTTGAGGATGTAATCCGTGAGAAAGAAGAAGAGATGAACGACCTTATGGACCGTCTCTCCGAAATTCAGGAAGGTTTCAAACGCATCAGCGATGCTGAAGGACGTGTGAATACTCTCACCTCGGCCGATGTCGAAGGACAGAGCGTTACGGGCGATATCGCCGAAAATCTCTCGTTCATAGAGGAAACCCTTGAAGAGAACCGCCAGCACATCGCCGAACTCCAGGCTAAACTCAAGTCGAGCAAGAACGATGTGAGTCGCATTGCCACCCAACTCCAGACCCTTCAGGAGGAGTTTAACAAGAAGGTGCAGGAAATCAACGAACTCAAGGAGATGCTCACGCAGAAGGAGTATCAAATCAAGTCGCTCACCGATACCGTGGCTTCACTCGTAGTGGCCAAGGAAGCCGTAACGGCTGCCAAGGATGCCGCTGAAAAGGTTGTAAGTGAACAAGATGCAGCTCTCAACACCGCCTTCTATGTCTTCGGTACAAAAGACGAACTCAAAGCCCATGGCATTCTCGATGGCAGCAAGTTCAAGATGACCCCTTCGACCGACAAGGACTATTTCACCAAGATCGACATCCGCGAGGTCAAGTCCATCCCTCTCAGCAGCAAGAAAGCCGAAGTGCTCAGCAACCATCCCGAAGGCAGTTACACTCTCGTAAAGGATGCCAGCGGAATGCTTACGCTCAACATTTCCGATGCCGAACAGTTCTGGAGCACAGGCAAATATTTGGTGATTAAGGTTAAGTAGTTCAAGAAGTTCAAGTAGTTCAAGAAGTTCAAGAAGTTCAAGTAGTTCAAGTAGTTCAAGAAGTTCAAAAAGTTTAAGAAGTTATGAAAAAAATTGTATTTGCATTATTTGTTTCCATGGTTTTCGGTGCGGGCAATGTCTTTGCACAGAAAATACTTGACATAGACTCTATGCGTGTGTTCCTTCCGGCACAGTGTAACGGCACAGCCATTCTTGCTCTTCCAGGCGGTGGTTATAGTCATCTTGCTGTTGCACACGAAGGCTACGATTGGGCAGATTTCTTCAATCAGCAGGGCATTGCCTATATAGTGCTCCGCTACCGTATGCCAGAGGGCGACAAACTCCGTCCTATCAGCGACGTTCAGAAGGCACTGGCATATATCCGTTCACGAGCCGTTGAGTGGGGCATCAATCCTAAGAAAGTGGGCATCATGGGCAGTAGTGCCGGGGGGCACCTGGCTTCTACCATTGCCACCCATTCCGATGCCAAGACGGCTCCTGCATTCCAGATTCTCTTCTATCCTGTCATCTCCATGGACGAGAGAAAATCCCATGCCGGCAGTTGCCGCAATTTCCTCGGTTCGGCACCTAAACAGTCCGTTATCGACCTCTACAGCAACGACAAGCAAGTCACTTCCGCCACACCTCCGGCACTCATCCTGCTCTGTTACGACGACACCGTTGTGCCACCGGATAATGGCATACGCTACTCCATGAATATGGTGACCAAGGGGGCCAACGCCATCCTTCTCAGCTATCCCGACGGAGGTCACGGATGGGGATTCAACAAGGATTTCAAGCACCACGACGAGATGCTGCTCCAGATCAAAGCCTGGTTGCGGACACTGAAATAAGGGACCGAAGCTGATGGAAATCCGCAGACAAGGAAAACGTTCTGTGGATATGACCATAAAAAAAAGACTTAGAAGAAATCTTATCTTTTAAGTCTTTTTTCTCTCAAAGTGATTTCGTCGGGACTCGAACCCGAAACCTATTGCTTAGAAGGCAATTGCTCTATCCAGTTGAGCTACGAAACCAACCTTATAGTCAGCGTATGAATGTGTGCTTTCCTCTGCTACTTGGGCAAGTGCTTTCGAAAAGCGACTGCAAAGTTACGAAAAAAAATTGACACTACCAAATTTTTTTCATCATTTCGTCGCAACCTCTCCGCAGCCACCGGATGACTCATGGAGGGTCAGTCGAGTGATATGTCGATCGGCGTGCCGGTCATGGCATGGAATTCCTCTACATCGGCTGGGGAGAGTCCGTTGTTCACGGCTTCGTCCATGAGTTCTTCCCATGCCGGTTGGTGTTTCAGGAACTTGCGCTTGAAATAGTCGCGGCCTATGTAGGAGAGGAAATAACAATGTATAGCCTGGGGTTCGATGGACATGGCGGCGTTGATATCGGTCTCCATGGCATCGATTTCAGGACGTGAACAGAGGAACGGTTTCCTGCCCTTGAGTCGTGCGACAGCGGCATAGAAAAACGGCGTGGCATCCTCGAAATTGTCGGCCTGGCCTTTTTCGAAATACTCCAGGGCTTGGTCGTACTTCTTCAGTTTGAGGAAGCACATGCCCACAGAGGTGTTGACATCGTTGTTCTCCGGGTGTTCTGCTGCCGCTGCACGATAGGTGGCCATGTATTTGTTGACCTGTGGCAGAGGCATGGCAGAGAGGGCTTGGAACGACTTTACCATGATGTCGCTGCCACAATACTCACATTTCGTGGTCTTGGTTGTGATGCTTGCTCCACAACTGGGGCATTTCATCGATATGATTTCCATCTTTTGGCTATGTGTTTAGTTGATTACTGTAGTTTGACGTTTCAGGCTGTTGACATCGTCGCGTGCCACGTCTACTGCCGAAGAGAATGCCTCGAGTGTGCAGTGGTCGTCGAGCAAGTCCTGGAGGTTGGTCACAATGTTTGCTATCTGCGACTTGGCAGCCGCGTTTCGTGCCACGGCCGGTGGCAGCGAGGCTATCTGGCGCGCGAGGGTTTGGAGTTTCTGACGTACGGCCGTGTCCTTGATTTCGGAGTGGTCGTAGCGGGCAAGGAGGGAACTCATCCTGTCGGCGTAGGATGTTACGACAGAGGCCTCGGCCTGGAGGTCTTCCTGTTCCTTTACGGCACGGTTGCTGTAGCGGCACACGAAGTAGGTGAGCAGGCCAAACAGCACAGTGTAGATGGCCCATGCCACATAGAAGCCCGTGAGGTCAACATTGGCCTCTGGCAGTCGGCCATAGAGTGCAGCGATGCCATAGGCGGCGAGAAGGTCGTCGAGTCCGAATTCGATGATAACCTTCCAAAGTCCTGCAACATAGACTATGATGCAGGCACAGAGTATAAGTTTTGTTACTGGTTTCATAGGCGTGGCATTATGGCATTACCGGTGGTGGAGGCGGAGGAGGAGGCGTGGCTCCGAAGAGTCCTGCGAGATCGGGTTGTGCATTGGCTGCTGCCCATGCCGCCATGCCCTGTTTCCATACCAGGGTCTGCGGGGTGAGTGTGCCTGCCGACGCGAGGGTTTGCAGCGTAGGCATATCGAACGGTCCCTGCTGGGCGTTGTTGACATAGAGATAGTAGGGCGAGAATGCAGCCGGAGGTGGTGGAGGGGTCTGCATCTGTGCTGGGTTAAGGGACTGCGACACCTGCTGCATCTGTTGTCCGAACATAGAGCCTACGCCCATGCCCATGCCCATGCCCATTCCGGCGCCCATCATGCTGCCGGCACTGCCTTCGTTGCCTGCGGCGGTCTCCATGATGTCGAGCTGGCGTTCCTGTTGGTATGTAAATCCTTGGATCTGACGGCGCTCGCGTTCCTTCACGGCTTCGAGACGGTTGTTGTAGAGTTCCTTCACCACTGGGTCGTCCTCGTTAGGAGCCAGGTGTGCAAACTGGAAGTCCTCGATGCTGATGCCATAGGCCGAGAAGCGCTCTACGAGGTTCTGCTTTATGAATTCGGCAATCTCGGGTGCATATTCCGGGAAGTCGAGAGGCGATATGTTCTGTTCGCGCGAGTACTGCTTGATGTGTTTGTTGAGTTCCTGCACCACCATGGTGGAGAATTTGTCCACGAAATCGTCGGTGGTGAAAAGGTGTTGAGTGCCGATGAATTCGTTGAGCAGTAGCAGGCTGTCGCTGACCTTGATGCTAAAGTCGCCGTGAGCACGAACCGGGATGGCCATTTCGGCAGCGGCATAGCGCGGGTCGATGACGCGGATAGGGGTAGGGGTGCCGAATTTCAGGCCACGCCTTGTCACCTTGTTGACATACCACACCTCGGCCACAAACGGAGTCTTGCCACCGAAAGGCAGGTTTATGATCTTGTCGAGCAGCGGCAGGTTCTTGGCCGAGAGTGTGTGGGTACCTTCGCCGAAGACGTCGCACACGGCGCCACCCTTAACGAATATGGCCTCCTGGCTTTTGTTGACTATGAGCTGTGCACCTATGGAGATGTTGTTGTACGGAAATTTCCATACCAGGTCGTCGGGGTCGCCGTTATACTGGATGACATCGACAAACCCACGGCGGTCTTCGCCCTGGGCATCGTAGGTGGCTCCATCAGTGCGCTGTTTGTTGAAAAATCCCATGATGTTCTGTTTTGCTTGGTTTAAGGATAATCGAAATGATAGCCTGGCTGAGCACATGTGCGGGTCACTCTTCGCCAGATTTTACATAATGCCCTAGGCCAGGGATACATGTCCAGTACCAGCAGGGCATATTCCGAACACGACGGCATGCAACTGCACTGGCGCCGCATGCTTTCGGGGGCATATCGCTGCCAGCACTTCACGGCAAACACCATGACAGGCTTTGCAAACACGATGGCTGCTGTGGCAAACGATATATCCGCGACGGTCCAGAAATGAAAATCAGTCAGCCGGCAAAGAACATAAGGCAGAGACGTGCACGCCAAGACTGTTGCCAATGCCCACGCCGTGGCTTTTATGAGGTTGACCTTCGGGCGCGAGAGTCTGTGTTCCTGGCAGTAGTGCCTTATATCTTCTTCGCTGGCTGGCTGATTCATAGAGAGCCCTTAGGCATTCTTCTTCTCGCGAAGCATTGCCTTCATGCCCTTGACAGAAGCTTCTGTGTAGTCGTTCTGCTCCATAGAACAGAAGAGCTTGTCGCCAGGAACCACGAGTGAGAACTTGGTTGAATCCATGTTGACAAGGACGTTCTTCTTTGCCTTAGGATCGTAGCTGCTGACTTCTTCGGTCTCCGATACGGTAGAGAAGTTGGTGATGTCCTTGTAGAAGTATTCCTCAGTGTTCTCCTTCTTTCCGTCTTCGTCCATGTTGAAGGTGTTCTGGTACATATATACCTGAGTTGCACTGAAGAACAGCCAAGTTATCTGATATTTCGAAGAGCGGTCCTTGCCATCCTTGCCTCTCTTGTAGAAGCTGTTTTTGTCATAGACAAATCCTTCGAAATGTACTGGTTCGATTTCGGAAATCTCACTCTCGTCGAGACCGATCTTGTTGATAGCCTTCTGCTTGTAGTCGTTTGATTCGAGCACCTTGATGATCATCTGGTCGTACTGCTCATCGGTGATAGGCTTTTTGCTGAGGCAGGCAGGGTCGTTGCAGAAATAGCGAATCACGGCCTGCTGGTCGGCGTTGCGGCCCTTGATGCGGTTCTTAACGTAAGGAGAGTCGTTGTAGTGGTTCATTTTCCACCATACCCATACTGCTGCGATAGCAATGACAATAATTAAAAAAGCCATAGTTGAATAAATGTTTTTTTTTGTGCCCCTTCAGCCCTGGAGGTAGCAGGTTAATTTTAGTTGTTTTTCTGAGTTACTGCAGAAAGCAAAAACGTGGGCTTTCATCTCAACTGGCATGCCTGTTCTCAATGACATTCTGGCCCTATGCAGTGTCACCTAATTTAATAGACTTTGACATTGCAAAGTTACAAAAAAATTTTTAAAAGACATCGTGAACGACTAAATTTTTTGAATTTTATTCGCAAAATGTCGTTTTTTGGCAAAAAATACCCCCCCCCATGCACATTTTTGGTATAAATGTGCAACGCGAGAGGTTGGCAGTCATTGGTTAGAAATCAATCTTCTTCGTATAGCAGCGCAGGCGTTTGTGCTGACGGTGGTTGAAATATTCCCAGTTGCTCAGGGCGATGGTGTTGGTCTCCATCTGGGGCATCACCTCGGCTTTGCGGAAACCATAGTCGAAGAAATTGTGCAACAGGTCGTCGAACACGAGTGCGTTGGCACCTTTACGCCGGTATTCCGGCAGCACACCGATGAGCATCAGGTCAACGTGGTCGGTAGTAGGGTGGAGCAGTGCTTTCGCCACATGCCACCAGCCCATTGGCCACAGGCTTCCGCGGCGCAGGTGCTGCAAGGCTTTCGACATGGAGGGGAACGACACTCCGAAACCTATGGGACGGTCGCCGTCGTTGCCATCGGCGATGACCACCACCAGTTTGGGGTCGGCCACAACTATATAGGTACGCGCATAGAGTGATATCTGGCGTTCGGTCATCTCGGCAAAGCCATAGAGGTGGGCATAGGTGGTGTTGAGAATCTCGAACACCTTGCGGGCATATTTCGTCATATACTGCAGGCGCGAAGGTTTCAGCACCTTGAGGTTGTAGCGCTCACGGGCTATCTGTGCCACCTTCTCCATCTTCTCCGGCACACGCTCAGGCACTTCGAGCATCAGCATCAGGTAGTCGTTGTCCTTCACGAATCCTAGGGCTTCTATATGGTCCTGATAGTAGGCATGGTTATAGGTGGTGTACATATTGCCTATCTCCTCGAATCCCTCTACCAGCATGCCTTCGCGGTCCATGTCGGTAAATCCCATAGGTCCCACGATGGTGTCCATGCCGCGCTCACGGCCCCACTGTTCCACGGTCTCCACCAAGGCCCGTGACACCTCACGGTCGTCGATGAAATCGATGAATCCGAAGCGCACCGTCCGGGTGTTCCACTTCTCGTTGGCACGGTGGTTTATTATGGCCGCCACACGGCCCACGGTCCTGCCGTTGTCCTCACAGAGGAAATAGTCGGCTTCGCAGAATTCGAAAGCAGGGTTTTTCTTCTTGCTGAGTGTGTCCATTTCGTCGATTTCGGGATATGGCACAGCCCACTCGCTGCCAGCATACAGATCCTCGCGGAAACGGACGAACTCGCGCAGTTCGCGCCGGGTGGTAATCTTTCGTATGTTCATCTCAGGTATTTTTTGCTGTCCTTGATATATATGCCGGCTATGCCGGACTGGCCGGATGTCCCGGAGGGCAGGGCAATGCCGGAGACGGAATAGGTGTCTCCAGCGTGGCCAGTGAGCCCGGCCGAACCATCTCCGTTTCCTACGTGCTCAATACCTGTCTCTTCGCTGACCGACACGATGCGGAAGATGTAGCTGTCGTCGTGGCTTTTGCTGCCCTTCTGACAGCGTGAGTCGGCAATTTCCCAGTAGTCGGTGCCAGCCTTGTCGGCATTCTGTATGGCGAAGAGCCCGTTGCATTCGGTCAGCACATATGTGTTCCACTCGTCGGAATAGGCATTGGTGCCGAAGTTTCCGATTTCGTTGATGTATTTCTTGGTCTTCACGCTTGTGATTTTCCAGCGTCCCGTGGCTTCTACCGGGGTGATGTAGAACTCCTGATAGGGTTTGGCCAGCACTCCGTGGCCCTTCTGGAACTTAGGTGTGCCGGTGCCGTTTTTGCTGGTGTCGGTGAGGTAGTTGCCGCTGGTGTCCTGGATGTAGTATTTCTCGCCCTCGGAGACCACAGGGTGTACCACGGTGTCGTTCTCCACAGGCGTGATTTCGAACAGGAAGTCGCCTATCTGTGCCACACCCGAGTCGTTGCTGCCCTGGGATATGCGCGAGGTGGAGGCTGTCCAGAATTTCTTTCCGGCACTGCCGGCGTTCTGTATGGCATAGCGGCCGTTCATGCGGGTGATGTAGTAGGAGTGCCATGCCGCATCGTAAGGGTTCGACGTCTGCGATGCCCAGAACGAGCCCTTCTCGTTGATGTAGCGGCCATCCTGGGTGTTGGTGATGCTGTAGCGGCTTGTGGATGGGTCGAGTTTTATGGTCCACTGCTGGCGCATAGGGTTGATGGTGTCGGCCTCGGCCTTGAACACGGGGTAGTCGCCTGTGCGGACCGAACTGGCATTCACGTCGGTGAGCAGCCGACCCTGGTAGCGTATGTAGTAGTTGCCGTTTTCCAGCACCGTCATCGGGAATATGTCCCAACCCTCCGAGTAGCGCGACTTGTAGAGCTGGATGAGGTTGACGAGCTGAGCCTTGAGGAACGGCACTATCACCTCTCCCGCCACCACCGGACTGGCCACCTTTATCGATCCCTCGAAGTCGCGGCTCTTCACTCCGTCTTCCAGTTTCTGTATGGCGAGGATTTCCTGATAGTGTGTGCGGAAATCTTCGGGACGGTCGTCGTAGATGTCGTTGTAGAGTCCGAGGGTGAGCCGTCCGCGCTGGCCTATGTAGCGCATCACGTTGACCCACGGGGTTATCTCCTCAAGCATCTCAGGGTGGTTCACCGAGTCCTCACGCAGCGCATCGGCAGCCCATACCAGCGAGTCGAACTGCAGCGTCATCGCTGCCACTGCCTCCTTTACGGCAGTACCTGCTCCCTCCTCCATGGCCTTTTCGAACACCTTCTGTGCCTTGGCAAAAGTCTCCGACTCTCCCTCGCGGCGCAGACCGTGGTAGGTGGTGCCCAGGTCGATGTTGTTCTCACAGAAGATGCGGAACGCATCGGCACACGTAGGCATCAGATACGGAATTGCCCGTTTCCACGACGACTGTGCATCGTAGTCCTCCATGTTCCACGTGTAGTCGGCAATGCTGTACAGGCTCACCTTCGATGCCTCGGCATACTCCATAGGGTTGCTGCAGAAGGCACTCACGAGGTCGTAGATGTCCCTGTCGTTGCCGTAGGTCTTGCCCATGAGCATGTGGCCTATGCAGTAGTCGGTGACGGGATAGTTGAGCCATATGAAGGCATTGCGCCTGATCTGCGAGTTTATCCACGTCATGTCGCTCTTGTTTATCATGTCGACCACCGAGTTGCCGGTCCACATTATGCGTACCTCTTCATACATCTGCGTGCCCAGTATGGACAGATAGTCGCCGCTCGACCAGCTGCGGTTGTACTGAGTAGGGCATATGATGAGCGGCTGCACGTCGTCGTGCTTACGTACAAACTGGTCGGTCACGTAGTTCATCAGTCCCGCCTGTTTCTCCGCCTTGGCTCCCTCGCCGCCTATGTCGTCGAAGAACACGGCAAAGCAGCGCACACCTAATTTATATACACTCTCAAACTTCTTTACCACATTGTTGCTGTCGGCCAGGGTCCACTTGATGTCGCCCCCCGGGTGTACGGCCCACACGAATTCCACCTTGTTCTTCCTGGCATATTCTGCCAGGTGCTGAATCACCTTGCCCTCCTGGGAAGGATAGTCTGTACGCCACTGTGCACGGTGGTAGGGGTCATCCTTAGGTCCATAGACATAGATGTTCATCTTGTTGGCACCATAGAAGTCGAACTGCCGTTCACGGTCGTGAGTGCTCCACGGATTGCCATAGAAACCCTCGATCACACCACGCAGTTTGGTGTCGGGCCAGTCGGAGACCTCGGTCTCCGCCACCGCCTGTTGCTGCAGCAGCTGCAGGAAACTCTGCACACCGTAGAACGTGCCCTTTCCGTTCCTTCCGGCAATCACCACGCGGTCCTTCTCCACCTTCAGCCAATAGCCCTCGGCCTGGGCGGGAATGTTGTCCTCGTATGCCGCCACGGCAGCGTCGCCGCTCTCGCCTATGACAATAGGTATGCCGCCTGCTTCCTGGATATTGCACCCCGAATCTGCCTTCAGTGCACTCACGGCGTCCTGGTCGGCATCGGCTTCGTTCTCTATGACGAATGCCACGTCGGCGGTGTCGAATGCCTTGGTGCCATATGCCATCTTCTGCGGCACAGGCGAAATCTGGGCATCGGCACTACCCATGAACCCTGCTGTGGCCACGATGACCATCAGCATTGAAACTACAGTTCTCTTCATATAATGTGTAAAAACTTTTCTGCAAATTTACGAAAAAAAATTGTCATGTGCAAAATTATTTTGTAAAAATGCAATAAACCAGTGTCCCTTATCAACCTATCAACCTATCAACCTATCAACCTCGGCGAAGCCGACTATTAACCGCCTAACCACTACTAACTACACTACAAATTACGTGCCAAATTGGAAAGACTGCCATTTGGGATAAAAAAGAAAAGAAAATAAATCTGTTTATATAATGCTGCGCATTTTGGTGCTGTGACTCTGGTTTGTCTGCCTGTAAGCGAGCTTCCAGTCATCCAATCCAGATTCCCATCACCACCTCTGACGAGGTCATATAAACAGATTTAGAAAATATCCCCCTTGGTGATGAAAATTGCGCTATGCGCAGAAAATGGCTGCGCGGTGTTATCCCTGTTACATGCTACCTGCGAGCAATGCTCGCAAATATTTTCTTTTCTTTCTTTTATACATACACAAGCTTTTGCAAGTGAGCAAAAAAAACTTCACAAGTACTTGTGAAGGGTATGACAAAGACCACGTATGGCAGAAACTTCTATCTTTAGTCAAAGACTCTTCAAAGAAGAGACTACCATAAGTTCATATCGTTTACCTGATTCAAAATAGCAATTTTCAACTTTTCAACTTTTCAACTTTTCAACAATTAGTATCTCTACGTGTGCAAACCAACAGAAACATGCTTATTGTTATTTGTTATCAGTTATTGTTATCGGTTTTCTAAGCAACATATCACTGATACACAATGTGTTACAGCACAAAATATCAAAAAAATAACAAAATAACAAATAACAATAAGCATCTGTCTCGTACTGAAATAAGTTTACTCCGATTTTAACAAATTAGAGTAAAATAGTT
>R03__coassemble_659_pt1 | contig 18638 bp, 11 predicted proteins | sample R03__metabat2_high_PE_038 | metagenome-assembled genome bin R03 | reverse complement strand
TCAGCCCCGATGGGGCAGCTTCTCGGAACCACGATGCAAAGTTACGAATTTTTACTGACGTGTACAAATAAAACTGAAATACACTACAATAATTTAACATTTCAGATGCAAATTAACATTTCGCGGTACACATCAACCAAGTGTTTTGTGCAGAAAAAAATGTAAGAGGAGAAAAGTCCCAAAATGTCCTAAATGTCCCAAATGTCCCAAATGTCCCAAATGTCCCATTGCGAGTTGATGAGTTATGGTTTTTCTATATATATTATATATAAAAGAAAAGAAGAATAGAAGAAAAGAAAAAGAAATAAAAAGCGTTTGTGTCCCTTAAATTATGCATGGGACATCGCGGACATTTGGGACATTTGGGACATTTGAGACCGAAAAAGAACAAAACCGGCCCGCCTTTACAGGCAAGTCGGTCGCTTATGAGGGATTCAATTACACTATTTATGTATTAAATCACTCGCAAAGTTACAAAAAAAATGTACATAGGACGATCAGTGTAAGAACGAAAAAAAATAAATTTTATGTAAAATTTAACGCACATATTTTGCTGCATTGTGCATAGGTCTCAAAAAACGCGCACAAAGATTAAAGGTGTGTGCAGTGGGGCAAAAATCAGAAATGTTTAGATTCTGGGGGCAACGGGTCTGTCATTACCAAAATATATTTGGCAATGTCAAAAATTTTTCGTAAATTTGTAACGGATTTTGTGCGGATGACGGTGAAATAATTTAAAAACACGAGATAACAATGAAAAATTTTGTAAAGGAACTGACTTGGCGGGGTATGATTCATACCATGATGCCGGGAACGGAAGAACTGCTTGAGAAGGAACAGGTGACGGCATACCTGGGTATTGACCCTACGGCTGATTCGCTGCATATAGGACACCTGTGCGGAGTGATGATGCTGAAACACTTTCAAGAGTGCGGCCACAAGCCTCTGGCACTGATTGGGGGTGCTACGGGTATGATTGGCGACCCTTCGGGAAAGAGTCAGGAACGCAACCTGCTGGACGAGGAAACCCTGCGCCACAACGTGGAGTGCATAAAGGCTCAGCTGAGCAAATTCCTGGACTTCGAGAGCGATGCTCCGAACAGGGCCGAACTGGTGAACAACTACGACTGGATGAAGGACTTTACGTTCCTGGACTTTGCACGCGACATCGGTAAGCACATTACGGTGAATTACATGATGGCCAAGGAAAGTGTGCAAAAACGCCTGAACGGTGAGGCCAGGGACGGACTGAGTTTTACGGAGTTCACATACCAGCTGCTGCAGGGCTACGACTTCCTGTACCTGAACGAGCACAAGGGTTGCAAACTGCAGCTGGGCGGTGCTGACCAGTGGGGCAACATAACCACAGGCAGCGAACTGATCCGCCGCACAAACGGCAGGGAGTGCTTTGCACTGACTTGTCCGCTGGTGACCAAGGCCGACGGAACCAAATTCGGAAAGACCGAGAAGGGCAACATATGGCTGAACCCGGACTACACCAGTCCGTATGAGTTCTACCAGTTCTGGATGAACACCAGCGACGAAGACGCTAAGCGCTATATCAAGATATTCACCACTCTGACTGAGGACGAGGTGAACGCACTCATCGCCGAGCAGGATGCCGACCCGGGACAGAGACCGCTGCAAAAGAGACTGGCAAGGGAACTGACCATAATGGTACACAGCGAAAAGGACTACGACATGGCCGTGGAGGCAAGTCAGATATTGTTTGGCAAGGCTACGAAGGAAAGTCTGCTCAAGCTCGACGAGAAGACCCTGCTGGCTGTGTTTGACGGAGTGCCGCACTACCAACTGGACAAAGCACTGCTGGCCGAAGGCGTGAAGGCAGTGGACCTGTGCACAGAACACGCCCCTATCTTCCCTTCGAAGGGCGAGATGAGGAAACTGACCCAAGGTGGCGGAGTGAGTGTGAACAAGGAGAAACTCGCAGCCTTCGACCAGGAACTTACAGAAAGCGACCTGATAGACGGCAAGTATCTGCTGGTGCAGAAAGGTAAGAAGAACTATTATTTAGTGATATTCGGATGATACAGAAACTGTGGACAAAATCTAAGGGCGACGTGGTGTGCGTGCTGCTGATGGTGGCAATATCGTTTGTATATTTCACCCCGGCAGTGACCGACGGACTGGTGCTGAACCAGCACGACCACACGGCGGCCGACGGACTGACCGTGGAGATGAACCAATACCGCGAAGCCCATGACGGAGCAACTCCAAGATGGATGAACAGCATCTTCGGCGGTATGCCTACCTACCAGATTGCACCCGACTACGACTCGCAGAAGGGACTCAATTTCCTGGGTAAGATATACAGGTTGGGGTTGCCGAACTATGTGTTCTACATCTTTATCAGCATGCTGGGCTTCTACATTCTGCTCCGTGTGTTTGACTTCAAGCATTGGATGGCAACCCTGGGAGCGATAGTTTGGGCATTCTCGAGCTATTTCTTCATCATCATTGCCGCAGGACATATATGGAAGGTGTGGACCCTGGCATACATTCCGCCTACGATAGCCGGAATGGTGCTGGCATACAGGGGCAGGTATCTGTGGGGATTCGTGGTGACGGCATTTTTCGCTGCGATGCAGATTGTGAGCAACCATGTGCAGATGACATACTACTTCCTGTTGCCGTGTGTGCTGGTGGCACTGGCGTGCCTGGTTAAAAAGGTTCAAGAGTTCAAGGGTTCAAGGGCTCAAGGGTTAAAACAGTGGCTGAAGGCTACTGGGGTGATTGCAGGGGCTGCGGTGGTGGCTGTGGGACTGAATCTGTCGAACCTGTACCACACCTATGAATACTCCAAGGACACCATGCGCGGGAAGAGCGAACTGGTGAAACAGGGTAAGACTGAGGACCAGACCGACAGCGGACTGGAAAGGAGCTATATCACGGCATGGAGCTATGGAGTGGGCGAGACATGGTCGCTGCTGATTCCAAATATCTGCGGCGGAGCAAGTGTGCCGCTGAGCATGAACGAGACCGCCATGGAGAAGGCTGATCCGCAGTTGGAACAGGGTGGAATATACGGAGCCTTTACGCAGTACTGGGGTGAACAGCCAGGCACGAGCGGTCCGGTATATGTGGGGGCCCTGGTGTGCATGCTGTTTGTGCTGGCACTGATAATAGTGCCGAACAAGAATCCTCTGAAATGGGCTTTGCTGATTGCGACAATACTGTCGGTGATGCTGTCGTGGGGAAAGAACTTCATGCCACTGACGGACTGGTTTATCGACCATGTGCCGATGTACAGCAAGTTCAGGACGGTGAGTTCGATATTGGTGGTGGCAGAGTTCTGCATTCCGCTGCTGGCGATGATGGGGCTGAAGGAACTGCTCTGCAGTTCGGGTAGCAGGGAGCAGGTAGCAGGGAGCAGGGAGCAGGTAGCAGGGAAGAAGAAGGCGTTGCTGTGGTGTGCGGGGATTGTGGCCGGAGTGTGTGTGGTGTTTGCATTGTGTCCTACTATAATGGGCGAGTGTGTAAGCTCGAACGACAGGGCGATGGTGGCACAGTATGTGGAACGAGGATATTTCGATCAGGGCCTTGGACAGACAATACTGGCCAGTCTGAGCACCATGAGGGCCGCTATGCTCTCGAGCGATGCATGGAGGAGTTTCTGGATAATAGTGATAGGGACTATCATCTTGTGGATGATGGTAAGAAAGGTAGGCCTCACCCCTAACCCCTCTCCACAAGGCGAGGGGAATGGTAGTGCAAAGCAGTTTACAATTTATGGCATACTGCTTATCGTTTTGTGCCTGGTGGATATGTGGAGTGTGAACAAGAGGTATCTGAACAACGATATGTTTGACCAACCGCTGACTGCGGAAGCCCAGGTGAAGACACCGGCGATAGAGGAAATACTGCAGAAGAACGGAACCGGCAGGAACTACAGGGTGCTGAACTTTACGGTAAGTACGTTTAACGACAACACCACAAGCTATTTCTTCAGCAGTGTGGGCGGATATCACGCAGCCAAACTGAGAAGGTATCAGGAACTGGTGGAGCGCTATATATCGCCAGAGATGAACAAGGTGTATGAATACCTGACCCATCCCGACACGCTGGCCACGGCCGATGAGATGTTCCCTGTGATAAACATGATGAACACGCGGTGGTTCATTCTGTCAGGACAGGGAGGTATGCAGATACCGGTAGAGAATCCGGCAGCATATGGCAATGCGTGGTTTGTGGACGATGTGAAGGTGGCCGCGAATGCCAACGAAGAAATGGACCTGCTGGGACAGGTGTCGCCAAGGCATACGGCGGTGGTGAGAGCTGAGAGCTTAGAGGTTAGAGATGAGAGGTTAGAGGCGGATAGCACGGCTTTTGTGCAGCAGACCATGTTGGAGAGTGATGAAGTGCACTATAAGGTCGGCAGCGAGAAGGGTGGACTGGTGGTGTTCTCGGAGATATACTATCCAGGCTGGAAAGCCACTATTGACGGCAAGGAAGCAGAGGTATTCCGTGCTGACTATGTACTCAGGGCCATGCAGGTACCGGCAGGAGAACACGAGATAGTGATGACTTTTAAGCCAGAGAGTGTGGCAACGACAGAGACCGTGGCATGGAGCTGCTTCGTGGTGCTGCTGCTTGGAATGGTGGCACTGGGGCTTAAGAAGTTCAAGGGCTCAAGATAATGGACGCTATGGAAACTATGGAAACTATAGAAACTATAGAGACCATAGAAACCATAGAAACCATAGAAGCAATGGAAAGTAAAAAATGCAAAAGAAAATAAATGGAAAGAAGAGTAAGAGTTAGGTTTGCACCGAGTCCGACAGGACCGCTGCACATAGGCGGTGTGAGAACGGCACTGTATAATTACCTGTTTGCCAAGCAACATGGCGGAGACTTGATATTCCGCATTGAGGACACAGACTCAAGCAGGTTTGTACCAGGAGCAGAAGAGTATATAATAGAGTCGTTCAGGTGGCTCGGAGTGAAGTTTGACGAAGGTGTGAGTTTCGGAGGAGACCACGGTCCGTATCGCCAGAGCGAGAGAAAAGAGATTTACAGGAAGTACGTAGATCAGCTTCTGGCATCGGACAAGGCATATATAGCCTTCGATACCCCAGAAGAACTCGATGCCAAGAGAAAGGAAATAGAAAACTTCCAGTACGACGCCTCTACCAGAGGGCAGATGAGAAACTCGCTCACCATACCGCGGGAAGAGGTTGAAAGACTGATAGCAGAAGGAGTGCAATATGTGGTGAGGTTCAAGATAGAGCCAGGCAGGGAGATACACGTGAAGGACATTATCAGAGGTGATGTGTTTGTGAACTCGTCAGTGCTTGACGACAAGGTGCTGTATAAGAGCGCAGACAACCTGCCGACATACCATCTGGCAAACATTGTTGACGACCACCTGATGGAAGTGAGTCACGTGATAAGAGGCGAAGAATGGTTGCCGAGTGCACCGCTGCACGTGTTGCTCTACGAAGCTTTCGGATGGCAGGACACCATGCCAGAGTTTGCCCATCTGCCACTGCTGCTGAAGCCGGTAGGCAACGGAAAACTCTCGAAACGCGATGGTGACAAACTGGGATTCCCTGTATTTCCACTCGAATGGCACGACCCACAGAGCGGAGCCGTAAGTTCGGGATACAGAGAGAAAGGCTATCTGCCAGAGGCCTTGGTGAATTTCCTTGCCCTGCTGGGCTGGAACCCAGGCGGAGACAAGGAAGTGCTGTCGATGGACGAACTGATACAGTTGTTTGATCTTAGCAAGTGCAGCAAGGCTGGTGCGAGGTTTGACTATGTGAAGGGAATATGGTTTAACCACCAGTACCTATTGCAGAAACCAGCGATGGAGTGGACTTCGGAGTTTGACAGAATACTGAAGGAAAACGGTATTGAAAGTACGCCGGAACGAGAGGCCCTGGTGGTAGAGATGATGAAGACCAAGGTGATAGAATATGTGGACGGCGAAGGAAACAAGAAGAAGAGAAATGTGAGTTTCGTGAGCGACCTGTGGCCGTTGACAAAGTTTTTCTTCGTGGCACCAGAGACATACGACAAGGAAGACAAGTTTGTGAGGAAGAACTGGGGTGAAGGCACGGCAGAGATGATGAGGCAGTTGGTGGAGCTCTTGCACGGTGTGCAAGAGTCGAAGAGTGAAAAAGTTCAAGAAGGTCAAGGAGTTCAAGAACTCAAGGAAGTGGTTGACAAGTGGGCAGAAGAGACAGGGCAGCGCCCATGGAACGCATGGCGAGTGGCACTGGTAGGCACGGGTCAGGGACCGGATATGTATGAACTCTCGGCATTTCTTGGCAAGGAAGAAACCATCAGGAGAGTAGAGAAGGCCTGCGCCGTGCTGGGATAGAAGCCATGGAAGCCATAGAAACCATAAAAACTATGGAAACTATAGAAACTATGGAAACCATAGAAACTATAAAAATAGTAAATAGTAAATTGTAAATATCAAGATGTATGCGATAGCGATGTATCTGATGTCGTGGGCCTGCATAATTGCCAGTTTGTTTAACAAGCAGTTGCGCAAGCAGATAAGAGGTCAGGCAAAGACATTCTTCAAGCTCAGGAAGGAGATAAAGAAAGACGACAGGGTGGTGTGGTTTCACTGTGCCTCGCTTGGAGAATTTGAGCAAGGCAGACTGCTGATGGCCAGAGTGAGAAAGAAAAGGCCGGAATACAAGATACTACTCACTTTCTTCTCGCCATCGGGATATGAAGTGATGAAGGACTTCGCCGGGGCAGATGTGGTATGCTATCTGCCTATGGACACCCCGGGGAATGCAGCGGCATTCCTGAAGTTGGCCCATCCGGAAGTGGGAGTGCTGATAAAATATGAGTTCTGGGCAAACTACATATACATAGCCCACAGGATGCATATAAAGATGTACAGCGTGTCGAGCATATTCAGGGAAGGGCAGTACTTCTTCAGGTGGTATGGCAACTGTGGACCGCTGAAGCACCTCACCCACCTGTATGTGCAGAACGAAGAGAGCAAGGAGATACTGGCACGCCACGGGGTGAAGAATGTGACCGTGGTGGGCGACACCAGGTTTGACAGGGTGATATTGGTGAAGAGAATGTCGTCGAACCTGCCGCTGGTGAAGACCTTCTGTGACGGAAAAAAGACATTCATAGTAGGCAGCAGTTGGGAGACAGACGAAGAGATTTACATACCGTTTATGAATGAGCACAAGGACTGGAAGCTCATCATAGCACCACATAAGTTGACAGGACACCACATGAAGTCGATAGAGACAGCATTGCAAGGGCGGAAGGTGGTGTATTACTCACAGTTTGCAGAGAACGAAGAGAATATAGAGGAAGGACTGGATCCGCAGAATACGGACAGACAGCTCAGGGAAGCCGATGTGTTTATCATAGACTTTTTCGGCAAGTTGGCCTCGATATACAGGTATGCCGACATAGCCATGGTTGGTGGAGGATATTTCCCGGGAGGAGTGCATAATGTGCCAGAGGCTGCAGTATATGGTGTGCCGGTGATATTTGGACCGGTGAACGAGAAATATCTGGAAGTGCAAGAGTTGAAGCAATGTGGCGGATGTGTGGAAGCAAGGGATGCAGAGGACTTTGGTATGAAGATGTACAGACTGATAAACGACCAGCAATACCGCGAAGACGTTGGAGCCAAGGCCAAGGCCTATATAGAGAGCAAGGCCGGAGCGGTAGGGAAGTGCTATACGGCTATTTTTAATGGTTAGAGGTTAATGGTTAGAGGTTAGAGGTTAGAGATTAGAGATTAGAGGTCAGAGGTTAGAGAAGATTTATTGTTTAATAGTTTACAATATTATTTTTAAAAACAAAAAACATTATGAAATTCTTAACAGACGAGAAACTCGTTATCGTTGGAGCCGGTGGTATGATTGGTTCTAACATGGTTCAGACAGCCATGATGCTGGGTCTGACACCAAACATTTGTTTGTATGACATCTTCGAGCCAGGTGTACACGGCGTGGCAGAAGAGATGTATCATTGTGCATTCCCAGGTGCAAACATCACTTGGACAGTGGATCCTGCAGAGGCATTCACAGGAGCCAAGTACATCATTTCTTCAGGTGGTGCTCCAAGAAAAGAGGGCATGACCCGCGAAGACCTGCTCAAGGGCAACTGCCAGATTGCAGCAGAATTCGGCGAGAACATCAAGAAGTATTGTCCAGACGTGAAGCACGTGGTTGTTATCTTTAACCCAGCAGACGTAACAGCACTCACAGCACTGATTCACTCTGGCCTGAAGCCAAACCAGTTGACTTCACTCGCAGCCCTTGACTCGACCCGTCTGCAGGAAGCCCTCGCAAAGGAATTTGGAGTACAGCAGGACAAGGTTACAGGTGCTCACACATATGGTGGTCACGGAGAGCAGATGGCAGTATTTGCATCGCAGGTGAAGGTAGATGGCAAACCACTCGCAGAACTTGGCCTGTCGGCTGAACGTCTGGCAGAAATTCGCCAAATCACAACCCAGGGTGGTTCAAACATCATCAAGCTGCGTGGAAGAAGTTCGTTCCAGAGTCCTGCTTATCAGGCTGTGAAGATGATTGAAGGTGCTATGGGCGGCGAACCATTCACACTCCCTGCAGGCTGCTATGTGAACACTCCAGAGTATAAGAACGTGATGATGGCAATGCCAACAACTATTGATGCTACAGGTGTACATTTCGATGCACCTCAGGGTACAGAGGAAGAAATGGCAGGACTGAAGGCTTCGTACGAGCACCTTTGCAAGATGCGCGAGGAAATCATAGGTCTTGGAATTATCCCTCCAGTAGCAGAGTGGTGTAAGGACAATGCCAATCTGTAGTTGAAACTACGTATTGAGAAAATAAAGAAGGTGAACCGAGAGGCTCACCTTCTTGCTTGTTATCTGACTAAGGTCTTTCTGCCGTTGATGATGTATATGCCCTGGGGTAGGGTGGATGTGTTGTCGATCTTTCTGCCAAGGAAGTCGTAGATGGTGGCGGCAGTATGGGTTTGAGAAGCACGTGCAGCAGTGATTTCATCAGCAGAAGTCAGGGTGCAAGTGGCAGAGATCCCGCTGCCATCGTTGGCGGTAGCCGTGATAACGGCAAAGCCCTGTTGGTGGAACTGAACAAGACCCTCGGAATCGACAAATGCCACGGTTCTGTCGCTGCTGTTCCATGTAATGGAGCGGTCGGTGGCATTTTCAGGCAGTACGGTTGCAATGAGCTGAAGTGACCGAGACTGCGAGAGATCTATGGCATAGGTGGTGTAGTTGAGAGTGATGCTCTCGACAAGTATTGCACTCACCGTGACATTGCACGAAGCCGATAGACCGCTGCCATCGGTGGTAGAAACTGTGATGACGGCAGAACCCAAGGCGTTGGCGGTGAGAATGCCATCGGCAACAGAAACTATGTCAGGATTGCTGCTGGTCCAAGATACTGACGGGTTGGTGGCATCCTCGGGCAGGACGGTGGCAGTGAGCATGTAGGTATCACCCTTGTGGAGTGATACGGAAGTGTCGCTGACAGATATCGAAGTAGCGAGGATTGGACTCACCAGGACACTGCACGAGGCAGTGAAACCGCCATCGGTAGTGGTGGCAGAGATGGTGGTAGTGCCAAGTCCGACAGCAGTGATGACGCCATCCTGGACGGTGGCAATGGAAGGATTGGCAGAGGTCCAAGTGAATGAAGTGTCGTCGGCATCGGCTGGAGTGACGGTGGCCGAAATGGTGTCCTGCTGACCAGGGTGGAGTTCAACCTGGGATGTGCTGAGCGAAATGCCTGTGACACTGACAGGCAGGACAGTAATCTGACAAGAGGCAGAGACGCCAGAGTCATCGGTTGAAGATGCGGTGACAGTGGCAGAACCCACTTTTAGAGCGGTGACAAGACCATTCTGGTCAACAGAAACAGCATCGCCACTGGCCGACCAAGAGAGAACAGGGTTGGTGGCATAGGAAGGCGAAATGGTTGCAGATAGTTGCAGAGTCTGCTTGCGAATAATCTGAGCAGAAGTGGTGTTGAGAGTGATGCCAGAAACAGGAACTACTTTTGCCTTTTCGTACTCCTCAGGAGTCATCAGAGACAATTCGCTGGCAGTGCCTTCGGGAACAATGACGTAAGCCGTGTTGGCAGGAACGTATGCCTCGGAAGAAGAGATGAGACCCAATTTACCATCCTTGCACAGGCCGAGAAAGCGCATGGTTTTAGTGTTGTTGACCGTGGCAGCGAAGTGAGGATTGTCGGTATCGACGTCGTGGCGGCAGAAGAACACACCCTTCATCTGTGAGTCGGACGGAGCAGAGGCAGAGTTGAGATGAATGTCGAGGCGGTTGTCAGAAGGAGTGTTGGCAGAACATTCGATAAAGACAGGCAAAGCCTGAGGCATTTCGCCGCTCAGTTCTTTCCATACGGCAATTGAGCGCTCAGAGTCAATGAAACTGACATAGCGAGCCTTCATGCCAGAAGAATGGAACGAGAATGGGAAATCGGCATAGAACGACTTGTAGTATTTCCCGCCATAGGTGATGTCGGGCTGAATGCCGAAATAACTGTCGTCGGAAACTCCGAGACGCTGTACGGTCCAGTATTTGTAGTCGGGTTGGTTGGTCACTACCTGAGAGTGTATGTCAGTCTCGCTCTCGCTGTCAGTGCCACGAGGAGAATCGCTCAGATACTGAGTCATGCCAGACTTGGAAGCATAGATGGTGTATTGCCCAGCGTGGGTTCCAGTCGCAAAATATTGTAGCTTGATGTAGTTGGAGATGATTTTGTAGGTGCTTGTGCCCTGAGTCTGGAAGATGCAATCCCAGTAGTTGCTCTTGGAAGGATCCTGAAGGGTCAGGTAGATTACAGAAGCTGGATTGGAAACGACACGTTCGTAACCTCGGATGGTCTGTATTGCTCCCATATCGGCCGTGGTGGCTGTGTAGTTGATGTGACCATAGCCATCGCGAAGGGTGACGTAGCGATTGGTGCCATAGTTGTAGGTGCGGTAGAAACCATTGGCGATTTGTTGTGCACAGGCTTCGTTGGCAGATTCAACTATGAAACCAGCAAGCATGGTCGCGAGGAGAAGGGAAATGAAATAGAATCTTTTCATCGTGTAGTGTGAATAGCATTATAAAGACTCTGCCTGCTACATATATTATATATAAGGTGCAGGCAGAGCCAAAGAGTTGTTTATACCCTACGATTGCTTATTCTGCGATACAGATAGCAACACGGTTCTTGTCGTTTTCAGCAAATGGCTGGATACGGTCGCCATCGCTGCCGACCTTGATGCGAGAGGCACTGATGCCATACTGCTTCTGCAGAGCATCGGAAACCTTGTTGGCACGCTGAGCAGCCAACTTGTCGTTGATGGAAGAAGTACCGGTACCCTTGTCGGCAACACCGCTGATAGAAACGGTGGCATCGGCATGCTTGTTGAGGAATTCGGCAACCTCGGCAATCTTCTTAGCCTCTTCGTCGGAGATGACAGTAGAGTTGATAGAGAAGAATATGTCGCGGCGCAGTTTTTCCTTGACAACCTCCTTTGCAGGAGCAGGAACTGTGACAGTGCGATCGATATAGACTGTATCAGTCTTGGTCTTGGTGATGTACTTGATGACAGGTTCTACTGGAGCCACAACCTTTTGCTTGTGAGTCTTTCCGAGGTTGAACTTGATGCCAGCGAGAGCATTGAAATACCAGTCAGCATTACCAGCCTTCTTAGAGTTGTAGTGGTCGCTGAGCACGTTGGCATTAGCTTCGATGCCGAGGCTGATGACTCTTGAGATGCGGAAGTCGGCAGCAAGACCGAACTTTCCGTTGAAACGAGTCTTTGTGCCGTCCCAGAGATATTTTACGAAATATTTTTCAGAGACTTCGGCAGCCTCGTCGTTTTTCCAAGCGATATTTGCACCAACACCACCGAGGATGCTGAGATTGAATACACGGTTAGGGTTGTATCCGCAAACGAGGTTTGAGAGGTTGATGGTGATGTCGGCAGTAGGAGCTACATAGTTCCATTTCCACTTAGTGGCACCATCCTTCTTGTATCCGGCTTTGCTCTGCCAGCCTCCTACAGCGAGACGAGCACCGATTACGGGATTGAACTGATAGCCAACAGCCACCTGGGCGTTAGGCGAGATGAGGTCTTTGAAATCCACCTCACCGAGAGTGTACTGACCACCACCCTGAGCCTGGAGATACCAGTGAGGGATTATGGTGTATTGTGCTTTTTCCTGTGCTGAAAGAGAACCCAATGATAACAGACAGCAACAAGCTAAAAATAGTAATTTCTTCATAATTTCCGAATTTTGTTTTTAATTCCTGTTTACCATGTGTTATTAATAAGCTCTGATGTAACTCTTCTGTGCAGCGAGTTTTCCGTGGTAGTCGATTGCTACGTAGGAGATTTCGTAGATGTAGCCAGCATTAGGAACGTTGAGAGCAAATTCCTTAACCTGACCTTCAACAACCTTGTTGAACAGCAAGCTTCCGCTGTTGGCATTGCTGAGAACAGACTTACATGTAGCATCGCCGTCCTTTGCATTCTTGCTGAGGTCGCTTGCATCCCAAACGTTGGTTACGGCAACGAACTTCTTGTATGCAGGAGCAAGGAGTTCTGCAGAGAATGAAGTGGCGTTGAGGTCGAGATAGCCAGTGCCATCGAAGTGTACAGGAGCAAGGAAGTTGGTGCTCATGTTGTACCAAGTGCCGTCAGCAGCCTCGTAAATCATAGTTGGCTGGAGGTAGTGGTTGATGTTCTGGATCTTGTTGTTGACCCTGTTGATAACCTTGTTGAGGCGGCTGATCACCTTGTCGTTGATCTTGCTGCAAGCCTTGTTTACGTTGGACTGAGTCTGAGACACAATCTGGTTTTCGAGGTCCTGGATGTTGTCGCGTGCCTTACCAACGACATTCGTGTTGATATTGTCAACGAACTCCTGGAACTCAGGCACGGTGAATGTTTGACTCTCGCGTGTTGAGCCAGGGTTGGCTGCTATTGCTGCATCAGCTTCAGCTGCAGTGCCATAGACACCGATGACAATTCTGTTGCCAGATATTGTGTTGTAAACAATATATGCAGTGACTGTGAAGTCAGGAGCTATTACGTCAGAGAATGAAGGTGATTTGAGAGTGAAGTCAACGTCGTAGGTGATAGGGCTGATTGTAGGAATCTGAGGAGCATCCCAGTCCTTGAGGAAGTTGTAGGAGAGAGGCTTGATGGCAGTAGCGAGGAGGTTGTACTGAGAGTAAACAGCCTGGAGCTGGTTTGCAGAATTTGTCCAGTAAGCCTTTACAGCATTAGCATCCCAGATGTTGTCAGCATTCTCCATCAGAGTCTGATAGATGTTGGTGAAATTGATGTCGGAAGTGCTGCGGTTCTTGATAGCGTTGAGGATATCGTGGGCAACATCCTTGAGAGAGTTGATATCGAAACGACCCTTTACAGCGTCGATCTGGTCCTTTGCGAGAGTTGCAGGAACCTCGTAGAATCCGTTGGCAGCAGCACGAGTGTAGCCGAAGTTGAGAACTTCGTCAGACTTTCTGAGCTTGCCGAGAGTGATGCCGCTTGCTACAGCCTGGCTGTTTTCGAGAGCGATACCCTTTGTCTCGTCGGAAGTGAGACCGTCGAAGTCGACAGTGTTAGGGTTGATGGTGAGGTAGAGAGTACCGGCATTGCCTGTAGCGCCACCAAGCTGGATGAGCTTGTCGCCATTGTAAACCTTGATCTGTCCAGCGAATGAACCATCGAGAACGGTCTTGTCCTCATCGGTGAGAGCTTCGTCAGGATATACATACATTGAACTGTTTACAGAAGGGAAGAATGTCTCCTGCAGAGCTTCGCCATAGAATGCGGCAAGAATCATGCTGCGAACATTGAGAGGCAGAGCTGTGCTTCCGATGACTGGGTTGTATGTGCCCTGAGTGACAACGCCTGTAATCATTGAAGCGAGGTCAGCCTGGAGGTTGTCGATGTCCTGTTCAGCAACACCCATACGGTCGAGGAGGTCATCTACATCGTCTTCGAGATCTTTTACTCTGTCAGTGAGGTCGTCAATCTGAGTCTGCAACTGTGCGTCAGCATCTTTGTAATCCTGCTCGACCTGGCTGATCTTTGTTGCATTTTCGTTAGCCTTGTCCATAGCAGCCTGGGCGATGCTGTCGGCACGGTGAGCCAGAGTATCGGCTACATAAGCCAGAGAGTCAGCGTGGGTGGCAAGAGCCTGTGCGTTGGCAACTTCAGCGTTGATAGAATCCTTGAACTCGTTGAATGTAGTAACGGTTACATAGTTGTCGAAATTGCTCCAGATGGCAGGGATAATGTTGTTGAGGATGTCGTCAATCTTTTCCTTGTTGTCAGCAATGCCCTCTGCATTCTTGTTGACTTTCTCCTCAAGAGCATCGATGAGCTTGGAGTTAGCATTTGCGATGCTATAGGCAGCTTCGGCCTTAGCCTGAGCAGAAGCAACATCCTGCTGGAGCTGAGAAATCTGAGAATCGATGACGTCGATCTGATCCTGGAGGTCTTCAACTACATCTTTGAGTTCCTCGATGTCCTTCTGGTTCTGCTCTGCGAGTTCCTTTGCAGCATCAGCAGTTTGCTGTGCCTTGTCGGCAGCAGTCTGAGCAGCATCGGCAGCATCCTTTGCAGTCTTGGCATCAGCCAGAGCCTGTGTTGCATCCTTCTGGGCAGCATCGGCAGCGTCCTTTGCAGCTTTTGCATCGGTCAGAGCCTGAGTTGCGTCCTTCTGTGCATCATCGGCAGCCTTCTGTGCATCATCGGCAGCCTTCTGTGCATCGTCGGCAGTATTCTTAGCATTCTCTGCAGCCTTCTGAGCGTTGTCTGCAGCGTTCTGGGCAGCATCGGCAGCAGCCTTTGCATTGTCGGCAGCAGTCTGAGCTGCATCGGCAGTCTTCTGAGCGTTGTCGGCAGCAGTCTTTGCCTGTTCGGCCAGAGTGTAAGCGGCTTCAGCCTTAGCCTTGACAACGGTTACGCTGTCGTTGATGGCGTTGTAGAGCTTGAAGAGTGAGTCAATATCCTCTTCGTTCTGAGTAACGCGTGGCTCGAGGTCGTTGAACTTGTTCTCGAGGTCTGTGATACGCTGTTCGTACTGGATGAGCGTGTTGTTGATTGTATTAACAGCACTTTCGAGTGTGCTGACCTTTGACTCAAGAGCTGCGATTTGCTGAGTGTGATTGGCAACTGTTGTTTCCAGATTGTCGATTGCGGTCTGGAGGTTGTTGATTGTCACACGCAGGTCGTTGTTGATTACATTGTTGAGAGAGTCGAAGCGCTCGTTGCATCTGCACTTGGCAAGCTTGTCCTGGAGTTCCTGGATGAGCTTGAGGTGATCGGCGATGCTGTCTTCGAGAGCGTCGATGTCCTTCTGATTGTCCTCAATCTCTTTTTCGAGTTCTTCCTTTGTGTCCTTGAGCTCCTGAGTCTCCTGCTTGAGCAGGTCCTGAAGGTTGTCGACCTGAGTGTTCAGGTCTGCGATGTCTTCTGCTTCGTAGTCCTTACAAGAAGAAACTAAGCCTGATGCAATCAGAAATCCTACACCGAGCAGTAAAATACCAAAAAATTTTTTTCTCATTGTTTTGATGAATTTAATTGTTATTAATAGTGAATGTTGTTACCAAATCTTGTTATATTGTGCGAATTTTCCTACAAATTTATATAAAATTTGTGAAACTAGAAAATTTTTTTGTAAAAATCCTCAGTAATTTTTGGTAAAAACTAAAAAAAATCGTAACTTTGTGGCATAAAACTAGTAAAAGTGAGCAAAATTATGATTCGAAAGATGAAAAAGGAAGCCATGTATAAAATATTCATTCTGGGCGTGGCGTTGGCACTCTCGGCAATGTCGTATGCGCAGGGAAATCCGTATGCCTCGGGTAAGACAGGCGGTTTTCTGAAGCACATGGACCTTGGCATCACGTTGGGAAGCACGGGTATAGGCGTGGATGTGTCGTCGCCGATAAACGATGTGTTGAGGTTGCGCACAGGATTTTCGTTTATGCCGAGTTGGAGCCAGGAGATGACATTCGGAATCCAGGTGGGCGACGATCCGAGTACGAGTGATTCGAAGTTTGAGAAACTGCGTGGATTTCTGGAGAATTTCACTGGCAGGAGCGTGGATAACAAGATCGACATGATAGGTCGGCCTATGTATTACAACTTCAAGCTGCTGCTTGATGTGTATCCGCTCCGCAATAAGCATTGGCGTGTCACCGCAGGATTCTTCCTGGGCAACGAGCGGATAGCGAGGGCCTATAACACGACGGAGGATATGTCGTCGCTCCTGGCGGTGTGTATGTATAATAATATGTACGAGAAACTGGAAAGTGGGGAACCATTCCTGTTGTACGACAATACCTATCTCGACCCAGAGGTTCAAGATGTTCTGTGGCAGAAATTTGAGGCATATGGCCGTATGGGAGTGCCTATGGGAGTGAGAGAGGATGGAACCACATACTATATGGAACCCGACGATGACAGTATGGCAAAGGCAAATATGTATGCCAATGCATTCAAGCCATATGTTGGCCTGGGATACGAGGGACCGCTGTCGAAGAAGAACGACAAATACACAATCGGAGTAGACTGTGGCGTGATGTTCTGGGGTGGTGTGCCTTCGGTAAAGACTCACGATGGCACGGATTTGGTTTATGACGTGAAGGATGTGCCAGGCAAGGTGGGAAGGTATGTGGATATAGTAAACGGATTCAAGGTATTTCCTGTGGTGGAACTCAAGATAGCGAGGAAGTTGTTTTAAGGAGTTTAAATGGTTCAAGAGGTTCAAGGAGTTCAAGAAGTTCAAAAAGTTCAAATGGTTCAAATGGATAAGATTAATGCATTAAGGGCTTATATGCAGAAGCATGGTGTTGAGGCTTTTGTGACACCAAGCACTGATCCCCACAGTGGGGAATACGTGCCTAAGTACTGGGAATCGAGAGCATGGATTTCCGGATTTACCGGCAGCGCAGGAACTGCCGTTGTAACTATGGACAAAGCCGCCCTTTGGACAGATTCCAGATATTTCATCCAAGCCGCTCAGCAGATAAATGGCACAGAGTTTGTATTGATGAAAGATAAACTGGAAGAGACTCCTACGGTTGAACAATGGCTCAGCAGCGAGTTGAAGCGTGGAGATGCAGTGGGAGTGGATGGATGGGTGAATACCGTTACCGCTGTTGAGGCGATGAAAGAAGAGCTTGCAAAGGCTGGAATAGAGGTGAAGGAGATAGGAGATCCCTATGCCGAAATATGGGAAGAAAGACCCCAATTGCCAACTACTCCGGTGATAATCCAAGGTTTGGAATACAGCGGAGAAAGTGCTTCGTCGAAGATTGCGCGAATAAGGGAACGGCTCAAGACCCTTGACTCCGGACTCTCGACTCTCGGCTCAGGACTTCTCATTTCGATGTTAGATGAGGTGTGCTGGACTCTCAACCTGAGAGGTGAGGATATAGAGTTTAACCCAGTGTTTGTAAGTTATCTGCTCATTACACCTGAAGCTGTGACGCTCTATGTCAACGAGGTAAAGGTGTCGAAGGAGGTGAGGGACTATCTGGCAAACGAGGGTGTCAAAGTAAAACCATATGCGGAGATACGGAACGACTTGTCGTTGCTCAATATCCCGGTTTGTGTGCAAGCAGAGAAAACGAACTATGCTTGCTATTCGCTGCTCCAGCATCCGGTGAGGCGTGAATGCCCAGTGTCGACTATGAAGATAATGAAAAATCCGGTGGAAATAGAAGGCTACAGAAGGGCGATGCTGAAAGACGGAATAGCAATGGTGAAGTGGATGAAGTGGGTAGTTCCGGCAGTTGAGAAAGGCGGTGAGACAGAAATGTCGCTGGTGCACAAACTGTATGACCTTCGTGCAGAACAACCTTTGTTTATGGGAGACAGTTTTGCCAACATCATGGGCTATGGATATCACGGGGCCATTGTGCACTACGAACCAAACGACGAGACGGATATACCTGTACGGCCAGAGGGACTGCTGCTGTGTGATGTGGGAAGCCAGTATCGCGACGGAACCACGGATATGACACGCACAATACCTCTCGGGCCTCTCACAGAAGATATGCGACGCGACTATACCTTGGTGCTGAAAGGGTGGATAAACCTTGCCCGTGTACATTTCCCTCGCGGAACATACGGCAGCCAGCTCGATGTGCTTTCCAGGGCCCCGATGTGGGAATACGGACTTAATTTCCTGCATGGAACAGGCCACGGAGTGGGGAGCTATCTCAATTGCCACGAAGGTCCTCATCAGTTCCGCATGAACTATATGCCACAGCCACTGTATCCTACAATGACAATAACCGACGAACCGGGAATCTATATTGAAGGAAGTCACGGCGTAAGGCACGAAAACACTATGCTCGTGGTTGAGGACAAAGAGGGCTTGACTTTCGGGCCGTACTATAGGTTTGAACCACTTACGATGACTCCGGTGTTTACAAGTCCTATCATCGTGGAAATGCTTGATGAAGACGAGAAACGATGGTTTAACAACTATCAGCAACTGGTATTCGAAACCCTTGCTCCACACCTCGACGAGGAGCACAGAGAGTGGTTGGAGAAGACATGTATGCCAATATAAAAATAGCTAAATAGTAAATAGTGAAATAGAAAAAATAGTAAATGGTAAATAGCTA
>R03__coassemble_623_pt1 | contig 19280 bp, 10 predicted proteins | sample R03__metabat2_high_PE_038 | metagenome-assembled genome bin R03 | reverse complement strand
ATACATGCAAACTGAATTTCTTAATTTCTTAAATTCTTAAATTCTTAAATTTTTGGAATTGGAAATTGGAAAATCGCGCAGATACCTAATAACAAAGTGTCGAGGTAAAAACCATCGTTCCAAGCCTGTCCATGCTTCGATGTACAGAAAGAATACGGTACACTTTAACACCTTATGGGCAAAATTATCAATAACCACAAGTGTGCTCACAAGGGTGGGACGGCTGGCAATAATGGTGGGAAAAATGACGAGAGTGGGCGGAGGTGTGGGGAGGGGCTATATTGCAGAATGTGAGTGGATTGGAGGGGAAATGTTGCATAGGAGCAAAAATTTGTTACAAAATATTTAATAGGTTTGTGTGCGTATGTGATAAGTTTTTTGTAAATTTGCAGTGCGTTTAGGCAGCAAAAAAAAAATATATTCATACGATGAACAGAATCTATTCTTTGAAAAAAGCTATTGGCTATTGGCTTTTGGCTTTTGGCTTTTTCTCTCTCCCGCTATGGGGAGGACTGTGGAGAGGCTCTCTCCTTGCCCAGGAGCGCAGACCTATCGATGCACAGCATCCGCTGTGGATGGTGCATGTGGACGTGTGGTTCGGTGCCGATCCGCAGAAGACAATCGACCTGATTCCCGACGACATCAAGCCGTATGTGTGCATGAACCTGTCGCTGTCGTGCCAGTACGACACCGAAAAGAACGTGTATAAGATGCCGCAGAATGCCGTGAAGACCTACAAGTCGTGGGCCAGTGTGTGTCAGCAAAACGGCATGTGGTTTACCTGTCAACCAGCCAGTGGCGGACACACTCATATTCAGGACGATGACCTGGAGACATTCGAGTATTTCTTTAAGCGCTATCCCAACTTCCTCGGCTGGAACTATGCCGAGCAGTTCTGGGGTTTTGACGAGTCGGGCGACAAGAGTTCGAGCAGTCAGGTGAGTCGCATAGCCCTGTTTGCCAAGCTGGTGCCGATGTCGCATCGGTACGGCGGATTCCTGACGGTGAGTTTCTGCGGCAACATATGGTCGCACCTGCTCAACCCGGTAGGCATGATGAAGCGAAACACAGCCCTCAGACAAGCCTGCAGGGACTATCCAGATGCCATATTGTGGTTGTATAAGTACACCACGGGGTCGTGCTGGTACAACAACGAGAGTGTTACCTTCTCGCCATTCATCTCGGGTCTGGCCCAGAACTACGGAGTGCGCTACGACAACTGCGGTTGGGACGGAGCCCTGGGATCGCTGTTTGGCGACGACCACGGCAAGAAATATCCCGCAGCGGCAGGAATAGGAACCGTGATGGAACAATGCGGCATAAACGGCGGAGCAGTGTGGGACGGTCCCGAACTGACCTGGACACAGGACATGCACGAAGTGAGCCAGACCACCGTAAACGGCTACAAGCGCAGGAACTGGGCCACCTTCCCTGTGTTTGACAATGTGTGGATAGACATGTTCAGGAAGATAATAGACGGCACACTCTATATACCAAGCAGGAAGGAAGTGGTGGAGAACACCAAGATCGTGGTGGTCAACAATGTATCCTCGGGCAGCGACGAGCAGAAATATGCAGCCTGGGGCGACCTCTACGACGGAGTGTATAAGCAGACCGACCCATTCAACAAAGGCACAGGGCAGTGGATGGACAACATGCTGTTTTTCAAGAAGACAGGAAGATACAGAACCATACCTGTGGCCATAGAACTCTACGACAGCCTGGCCAAGGCCATACCGGTGAAGGTGAACAAATCGAACTATTCGTCGAGATGGAGCACCCAGGCCAAGAAGGTGGCAGACTTCGACGAGCAGTATCCAGAGGTGAGCAGCGGAGACCTGTTCGTGGCACGCCATGGTAACCAGTTGGTGACCTACACGCCTTATTCGTACTGCAATGTGAAGACCACCGCCAGTGCGGAGATTCCGCTCAAGTACAACACATGCAAGTCGCTGACCCTGGAGTGGGGCAAACTCAGCAGTGGACTGGTGAGGGAATATGCCGACAGGATAGATTTCTATCTCAACAACTACCGCGTGGACACCACCACGCTGGTGCTTGACAAGATTACAGTCAGCGGTGCATCGGCCGAACCGACCTACACCATCACCAAGAGGCAGAATGCCACAGCCAGTGTGACCAAGGCATGGGATGCGGAGAGCGGAGCATTTACGCTAAACGTAAAGCACCTGGGACCAGTGGACATCACCATAAACTGCAGCGGAGCGGAGACAGAGCGCAGTAAGGACTACCTGCCAAGCACAGCACTCAGCCTTGACCTGCCAAAGCAGCCAGAGGACTTCTACGGCGACATAGTGATAGAAGCCGAGGATATGGACTGGAAGAACATGTCGTGCGTGACAAATCCGTATTACAGCTATCCAAACGAGCGAGGCCATGCCGGCAACGGTTTTATGGACACCAAAGGCCAGACAGGCGGAGCACTGACCCACAGCGTGAAGATAGCCCATGCAGGAAAGTACAACATAGCAGTGAGATATACCTCGCCATCGAAGAAAGGATCTTTGGTTGCCAATGCCAACGGCACGAGGAAGGCACTGGTGATAGAAAAGACCGCCACAAACGAATGGAGAAAGGTCAGTTTCGAAGCCGAACTCAAGGAAGGAGCCAACACACTCACCCTGACCAATTCGACAGGACACACGATGTATATAGACAACGTGACCTATCACCCAGCAGACCTGCCGTTTGAGAAGTTTGCCGTGGTGATAAAAGATGCCGAAAACGGAAGGGTGACAGCCGACGTTGACAGTGCAGAGGAAGGCAGCACGGTGACACTGAGCGTAGAACCAGACGAAGGCTACAGGCTGAAGGGATATACCATCGTACACGGAGACGTGACGATTGGCAGCGACGGAACATTCGTGATGCCAGACGACAACGTGACCCTGCAGCCAGTGTTTGAGGACATGAGTTGCAAGTACGAACTGAAGTACGACGAAGTGTTGGCCGGCAACATACCAGAAGGATGGCGCTGTGTGCAGGAAGACAATACGGTGCACGAGTATCCAAACAGTTATTCGGCAGGAGCCAGGGTGTTCAGCGGTTTTACCGGCTATCAGGGCAAGGCACTCTACTGGAGAGAGAGCGTGGCAGAATACGGCCGTCAGACAGCCTATCCGCTCACACTCGATGCAGGCAGCTACAAGTTGCAATATGCCACAGCTGCATGGAAGTCCAACCCGAGATACAAGGTTCGAATCTTAGACCAAAATGATGATATCATTAAGGAATCGGCCGTGAGGATAGCCACCCCGAATGCCAACGGAAGTACCGGTGCCGACGTGTCGAAGGCATCGGAGTTCTCGATGGACTTTGATATTGAAACGGCAGGAAAATATGTGATCAGTTTCATCAATACCGACTATGTGAGTGGCTACGACGAATTCCTGCTGCTGGAATGCAAGGTGGTTTTGGTACCAGATGGCATTGAGGCTGCTCCGCAGCAGGGAGAGGGCGAGCAGAGCTCGCAGGGAGCAGGTAGCAGCTCGCAGGGAGCAGGTGAGGTTTACGACCTTGCTGGTCGAAAGGTCCAATTGGGCCAATCAGGCCAATTAGCCCCATTAGGCCAATCAGGCCTATATATCATCAACGGCAAGAAAATCTTTGTAAAATGAAAAAAATTTTTTCTTCGAAAAAAGCTATTGGCTTTTGGCTTTTGGCTTTTGGCTTTTTCTCCACCCTTCAAGGGGGAGTCGGAGGGGGACTTGCATTTGCCCAACAGCGCTTTGTGAGTTTTGAGAAATCGGCCGATGCGGTGTGCCTCACGGATATGAAGGGAGAGATACAGGTAGACAGCAAGGACTGGAAGGGCGTTCAGATAGCCGTAGAGAACCTTAAGCAAGACCTCAAGGCCGTGTGTGGCAGGGCGGATGTGCCTATAGTCATCGGTTCGCTGGACAAGAGCGAACTGGTCAAGAAATATCTCTCCAAGGAACTGCTAGGCAAACTACAGGGCAAGACGGAGATGTACTGTGTTTTGGTTGAAGAGGAGTTCAAGGGGAGTTCAAGTGGAGGGCAACCTATAGTGATTGTGGGGTCGGAGATGAGGGGGACGATATATGGGGTGTATGAACTGAGCAGGCAGATTGGGGTGTCGCCATGGTATTGGTGGGCCGATGTGCCGGTGAAGAAGCATGACATTATCTCGGTGAAGCCAGGCGAATATACCGAAGGAGAACCTGCAGTGAGATACAGAGGGATATTCCTGAACGACGAAGCACCATGTCTGACTTCGTGGGTGAAGAACTACTTCGGTACCGAGCGTGGAGGCAGGGCATTCTATGCCAAGTGTTTCGAACTGCTGCTGAGGTTGAAAGCCAATTTCATGTGGCCCGCCATGTGGAGTTGGGCATTCTATGCCGATGACCCTGAGAACAGCAAGACAGCCAACGAGATGGGCATCATCATGGGAACCTCGCACCACGAACCCATGGCACGCAACCACCAGGAGTATGCCAGGAACAGAAAAGAGTGGGGTGCATGGGACTATGTGACGAACAAGGACAACCTGGACCGATTTTTCCGTGAAGGAATGGAACGCGCCAAGGATACCGAAGACCTCATAACCATAGGTATGCGAGGCGACGGCGACACCTCGATGGGAGGTAAGGAAGGCCACGACGACGAAAACGAGAACCAGGACGAGAAGGTGATGCGCATCCTGAAGGATGTCATAGACAACCAACGACAGATTATCAGCGATGTCACAGGCCGTGCGGCAGAAGAGAGACCACAGGTGTGGGCCCTATATAAAGAGGTGCAGAAATACTACGACAAGGGACTGCGAGTGCCCGACGACGTGACCATTCTGCTCTCCGACGACAACTGGGGCGACATAAGGAGTCTGCCTACGGTGGAAGAACAGAAGAGAAAAGGAGGGTGGGGCATATACTACCACGTGGACTATGTGGGAGCACCACGCAACTCGAAATGGCTGAACATAACCCCGATGGCAAATATGTGGGAGCAGTTGCAACTCACCTATTCATACGGAGTGGACAAGATATGGATACTCAACGTAGGCGACCTGAAACCGATGGAATATCCGATAAGTATGTTTCTCGACATGGCCTGGGACCCATCCAGGTATAATGCCCACAACCTGGTGGAGAAAGCCGAAGGGTGGATGGCAGAGCAGTTTGGCGAGGCAGAAGCCAAGGAAGCAGCAAGGATATACAACCTGTACAGCTGGTATAACGGTCGTGTGACCCCCGAGATGCTCGATGCCAGGACCTACGACGTGGAGAGCGGCGAATGGAAGCGCGTGAGGGATGAATACGTGGCTCTGTCGGACGAATGCCTGAAGCAGTATGCCAGAATCCAGGACGAGTACAGGGATGCATACTATCAGTTGCTGGGCTATCCGGTGCAGGCTATGGCGAATCTGTATGACATGTACTACTGTGCCGCCACAGGCGACGAAGAAGGCATAGACAGGACATTTGCACACGACAAGGAGTTGTCGGCCTACTACAACACCACCATGGCCCAGGGCAAGTGGAATGGTATGATGACCCAGAAGCACATAGGCTACAGGACCTGGAACGACAATTTTCCTGAAGACACAAAGCCAAGGACCAATGGGGCCAATAAGGCTAATGAGGCTAATGAGGCCAATAGGGCCAATAGGGCCAATAGGGCTGATGGGACTATCTTTCTCGATGCTGAGGAGTATGCAGAGGCGGTTTGTCCGGTTGGGGGACTGGAGTGGACAACGATACCATATTTGGGCCGCAACAAGAGTGGTGTGGCAGTGATGCCTTACACACAAGACCCTGAAGGGTGCAAGATTATTTACGATTTACGATTGGACAATTTACTATTGGACCAAATCTCCAAATCACCAAATCACAAAATCACAAAATCACAAAATCACCAAATCACCGTCTATGTCATCACGAAGTCCAGTCTGGCATTCAAGAACAAGGGTGGGCACAGGTTTCGCATAGGTTTCGAAGGCGGCGAGATGAAGGAGGTGAACATAAACCGCGACCTGAACGAAGACCACGCCTACGATTTGCTGTATCCTACAGTGGCACGAAGAATCATTGAAAACAAGGTCGTCTTCGACGAGGGAGCAGGTAGCAAGGAGCAGGTAGCAGGTGGCAGGGAGCAGGTAGCAGGTAGCAAGGAGCAGGTAGCAGGGAGCAGGAGGCTTGTCATCGAACCGATGGATCCGGGGATTGTGTTTGAGAGGATAGTGGTGGACTATGGTGGGGACTACAGGCCAAATTATCTGTATGAGTGAAAAAAATTTGGATAGTTCGGATTAATTTCGTAAATTTGCATTGCAATTAACTTTAAATACACATTATGGATAACATACAGGAAAAAGGGTTTTACAAACTCAACTGGCTGCAGCGTATAGGATTCGGAAGTGGCGACTTGGCACAGAACCTCATATTTCAGACTGTAGCGACATTCTTGATGATTTACCTTTGTACGGTGCTGAAGATTAGTCCGGTATTCGTGAGTGGACTGATTTTGGCCGTAAGATTGCTGGACTGCATATGGAGTCCGGTGGTGGGTAGGTATATCGACAACCACAACCCGCGGATGGGGAAATACCGCACCTATCTGCTCTATGGTGGCGTTCCGCTCACCATTGCAGCCTGCTGTCTGATGTTGCCAGCAGCAGCCACATGGTCGATGACTATGAAGATTGTGTATGCCACGGTGAGCTACACATTGCTCAGCATGATATACTCCGTGGTGAACATACCTTACGGTTCGATCATGGCCAGCATGACCCGTGACAACAATGAAGTACTCATACTGACATCGACCCGTATGGTCTGTGCAAATATAGGTCAGATTGTGGTACAGGCAGGTTTCCCGATAGGATTGGCCATAGTGGCAAGGGAAACTATCGACTGGAACCAAGCCGTGTTTATGGCCATAGGCACCATTCCGGCATTCATCATACTGCCATCGCTGCCGATGCTGAAGAAGTGGTTTGGCAAGAAAGGCCTGTATTATTTGCTGCTCTCGATAGGATTTGTAGGGTTCATGGCCCTGTATGTAATAGGAAAATTCTTTGTTGTGGAAGAATGCACAGCCATAGTTCAGACCGCCAAGGTGATGACAGGTGTGGGACTGTTGGTAGGTTCGCTGATGTGGGCCCTGGTGCCAGAGGTTATCACCGAAGCCGAATACAGGACAGGCAACCGTCCTGCAGCCACGGTGAATGCCCTGGCAGGAGTGGCTTTCAAGGCAGGATTTTCGGTAGCAGGATGGATTACACCGCTGGTGATGGGATGGATAGGATTCAACCTGGCCAGTGAGGTCTCGGCCCTTTCCGGCAATCCGAATGCGTGGTTCACTGTGATTACGGTGTTTGCACTGGCAGGATTCGTGTTGCTGACACTGTGTTTCCTGAGTTGTAAGGAAAGGATTGCCACCACCCCTGAGAAGCCAGTAAGCTATGGCGAGATGTTCCAGGAGTTTAAGGCCAACAAATGTCTGCAGTTGATGCTCTGGATATTTATCGTGGTATTCCTGGCCTCATTTATTGCTGCTCCGGTGAATGCCTACTACACCAAGTTGGCCAACTATTCGGCCATTGTGCAGGACGCCATACTGTGGTTCACCACCATCATCCCTGCACTGCTCTTGATTGTGGTAGGGTACCTTATCTATAAATACCCACTCACCGACGAAAGGCTCGACGAGATGAATAGGGAGATTGAGAAGAGAGGTTAGAGGTTAGAGGTTAGAGTTGAGAGGTTAGAGAAAATAGAAAATAGAAAATAATAAATATGAAAAAGCGTTATTTATTTCCTGCTGATTATATGGCAGACCCTTCCGTTCATGTGTTTGACGGAAAAATCTACATCTACCCATCCCACGACTGGGAACACGAGAATGTAGAGAACGACAACGGCGACCAGTACATCATGAAGGACTATCACGTGCTGTCGATCGACGGCGACCCGATGACGGGGGAGGTAGTGGACCATGGTTGTGTGTTGCGCCAGGAAGACATTCCATGGGCAGGACGCCAGCTCTGGGACTGTGACGTGGCCGAAAAAGACGGCAAGTACTATATGTATTTCCCTATGAAAGACCGCAACGACGTGTTTCACTGGGGCGTGGCCATAGCAGATTGTCCTGAAGGTCCGTTCATTCCTCAACCAGATCCTGTACGCGGTAGTTACAGCATAGACATGTGTGTTCGCAAGGACGAAGACGGCAACTACTATGTGTATTTCGGAGGTCTGTGGGGAGGACAACTTCAGCGCTATAAGGACAATATCCATCTCGAGACCCCATACCTGCCAGAGGGTGATGAACCATCATTGCCGGCAAGGGTGGTGAAGCTGAGCGATGATATGCTGCAGTATGCCGAGGCACCGAAACCGGTATTCATCCTCGACGAAAACGGCAACCAACTCAAGGCCAACGATCCACACCGATTCTTTGAGGCAAGTTGGGTATTCCGGAAAGACGGTAAATACTATTTCACCTATTCCACCGGCGACAGTCATCTGCTCTGCTATGCCGTAGGCGACAATCCTCTGGGTCCATTCACATATAAGGGAGTGATACTGACCCCAGTCGTCGGTTGGACCACCCACCACTCCATTATCGAATGGAAAGGGCGCTGGTATCTGTTCCACCACGACAGTGTGCCTTCGGGAGGCAAGTCGTGGCTCCGCAGTCTGAAGGTATGCGAACTGGAATTTGATGAGAACGGTGACATCAAGACAATAGAAGGAATGGATTAATTTTTAATTTTTAATTCAATCAGACACAAATGGGTTATTTATTAGGATACGACATTGGAACATCGTCGGTGAAGGCATCGCTGGTCGATGTAGAGACAGGAGCAATAGTGGCAACGACATTCTACCCCGAGACAGAGGCTCCTATCATAGCAAAGAAAACAGGCTGGGCCGAACAAGAACCAGAGATGTGGTGGGAGAACCTGATTGCTGCGACGAAGAAATTAGGAACTATAACATCTAATCTCCAGACCTTAACCTCAGTCAAGGCCATAGGAATCAGTTACCAGATGCACGGACTGGTATGCGTGGACAAAGATGGCAAGGCCCTCAGGCCGAGCATCATATGGTGTGACGGCAGGGCTGTGCCTTACGGCAATGCAGCCTTCGAAGGCATAGGCAGTGAGCGCTGTCTGTCGCATCTGCTCAATTCGCCAGGCAACTTCACTGCAGCAAAGTTGGCATGGGTGAAGGACAACGAGCCAGAGGTATTCAGTAAGATACACAAGATTATGCTCCCAGGCGACTATATAGCCATGCGACTCTCAGGCGGCGACATCAACACCACCATTTCGGGACTCTCCGAAGGCATGTTCTGGGATTTTAAGGAACAGAAGGTGAGCGACGACGTGATGCAGTGGTTTGGTTTTTCACACAGTCTGATTCCGGAGATAGTTCCTACCTTCGCTGTGCAGAGCCAGGTGTGTGAGAGTGTGGCACAGGAACTCGGCATTCCTGTCGGTACACCAATCTCATACCGCGGCGGTGACCAGCCAAACAATGCACTGTCGCTCAACGTGATGAACCCTGGCGAGATTGCTGCCACGGGTGGTACGAGCGGTGTGGTATATGGTGTGCTGGGCGATGTGAACTACGATCCGCTGAGCCGTGTAAACACCTTTGCCCACGGCAACTACACCAAGGACCTCTGCCGGCTTGGAGTGCTGCTCTGCATCAACGGCACTGGAATCCTCAACGCCTGGATGAAGAGAAACGTAGCTCCAGAGGGAGCGTCGTACAGCGATATGAACAACATGGCCGACGAAATACCTATCGGCAGCGAAGGACTCAGTATCATCCCGTTTGGCAACGGTGCAGAAAGAATCCTGCAGAACAAGGACATCGGTTGCAGCATACACGGACTGAACTTCAACATTCACCGTAAGGCCCATCTGCTGCGTGCTGCCCAGGAAGGAATTGTATTCTCGTTTAAGCAGGGAATAGACATCATGGAAGGCATGGGAATGAAGATAAACGACATACATGCAGGCTATGCGAATATGTTCCTCAATCCGATGTTCTGTACCACACTCGCTGGTATCACCGGTGCCACCATCAACCTCTACGAGACCGACGGAGCCGTGGGTGCAGCCAAGGGTGCAGGTATAGGTGCAGGAATATACAAGGACAACAATGAAGCCTTTGCCACACTGCGCCACATAAAGACCATAGAACCCGACGTGGCCAACAAACAGGCCTATCAGGATGCCTATCAGCTGTGGTTGAAGCGGTTAGCGGTTAGTGTTTAGCGGTTAGAGGTTAACGGTTAGAGGTTAGCGGTTAGCGGTTAGCGGTTAGCGGTTAGCGAAATAGTTATCAATTATATATTGTCAATTATCAATCAAATTTTAAATTAACAACATTATGGCAAAAGAATTTTTTCCTCAGGTAGGAAAGATCAAGTTTGAAGGCAAGGACTCAAAGAATCCTATGGCTTTCCATTATTATGATGCCGACAAGGTTATCATGGGTAAGACAATGAAAGAATGGCTACGCTTTGCAATGGCATGGTGGCACACACTCTGTGCTGAAGGTGGCGACCAGTTTGGTGGCGGAACGAAGAAGTTCCCTTGGAACGAAGGTGCCACAGCCCTCGAAGTAGCCAAGAACAAGGCTGATGCAGGTTTTGAAATCATGGACAAGCTCGGCATCGACTATTTCTGCTTCCACGACGTAGACCTCATCGACGAAGGCAGCAACGTAGAAGAGTACGAAGCCAACATGAAGGCCATCGTGGCTTATCTCAAGGAGAAAATGGCCCAGACAGGCAAGAAGCTGCTGTGGTCAACTGCCAACGTATTCGGCAACAAGCGCTACATGAACGGTGCCAGCACAAACCCTGACTTCGATGTAGTGGCACGCGCCATCGTACAGATCAAGAACGCCATGGACGCAGGTCTTGAACTCGGTGCAGAAAACTATGTATTCTGGGGTGGCCGCGAAGGTTATATGTCAATTCTCAACACTGACCAGAAGCGTGAGAAGGAACACATGGCAACCATGCTCACCATGGCACGCGACTATATGCGCAGCAAGGGTTTCAAGGGCAACTTCCTCATCGAACCAAAGCCAATGGAACCAACGAAGCACCAGTATGATGTAGATACAGAGACTGTTATCGGTTTCCTCAAAGCTCACGGTCTGGACAAGGACTTCAAGGTGAATATCGAGGTGAACCACGCCACTCTCGCCGGTCACACATTTGAACACGAGTTGGCTTGTGCCGTAGATGCCGGCATGCTCGGAAGTATCGATGCCAACCGCGGTGACTATCAGAACGGATGGGATACAGACCAGTTCCCAATCGACCAGTACGAACTCGTTCAGGCTATGATGCAGATTATCCGTAATGGTGGTCTGGCTCCAGGCGGTACCAATTTCGACGCCAAGACACGCCGTAACTCTACCGACCTCAACGACATCATCATCGCCCATATCAGCGGTATGGATGCCATGGCACGAGCACTCGAAAGTGCTGCAAAGCTGCTTGAGGAATCTCCAATAAAGCAGATGGTTGCAGACCGCTATGCATCATTCGACAGCGGCATGGGTAAGGACTTCGAAGATGGCAAACTCACCTTCGAGCAGGTATACGAATACGGCAAGAAGGTTGACGAACCTAAGCTGACATCAGGCAATCAGGAACTCTACGAAACAATTGTATCTTGGTACTGCTGATTCTCTCTCTGACATGTTTGTTCTTCAGCTTCGGCCTCAGTGTCGGGGCTGAAGACGGACATAGTCTGTGGCTTCGTATGGTGGAGACCCACCAGAAGGCCACAGTGGTATGTGACCCCACCCGAAAGGGTTCTACTCTCGACATCGCTGCCAGTGAAATCGAAACCTATTGGAGAGGTTGTGGCATCGTGGAATTTCAGTTCACCGACAGCAAGAAGATATCCGACGAAGGATATAGCATCACCCGTATCGACGACGACTATGTCATCTCGGCCCGGTCAGAAATCGGTATGCTCTATGGTGCCTATGGACTGCTCAGAATGCAGGCCACCAACTATCGCATCAGCAACAACCACACTTTCTTCTCCTCACCTTATTATACACACCGCATCCTCAATCACTGGGACAACATAAACGGCACAATCGAACGCGGTTTCGCCGGTCGTTCCATATTCTTTCCACTATCTACTAACGGAAGCACCCCACACATTCGTCCCTTCAACTCCACTTCAACTCCCCTTCAACTTCCCTTCAACTCCTCGGCAATAACCGACTACGCTCGTGCCAATGCGTCAATTGGCATCAATGGTGCAGTAATCAACAATGTCAATGCAAGTCCGAAAATCCTAACCGATGCCAATCTGTTTAAGATTGTCGACATTGCCAACGCACTGCGTCCTTATGGAATAAGACTATACCTGTCAATCAACTTTGCCTCACCTCTCACGGTGCCTTCTGCCGATACCGGCAAGACACTCTCCACTGCCGATCCGCTCGATCCGGCTGTGCAGCAGTGGTGGGCTGAGAAGATAGACCACATATATAAACTCATACCCGACTTCGGTGGATTTCTCGTAAAGGCCAACAGTGAGGGTCAGCCTGGTCCTATGGATTTCGGCCGCACCCATGCTGATGGTGCAAATATGCTGGCCGATGCACTGGCTCCATATGGCGGAATTGTCATGTGGCGTGCCTTTGTCTATGCCCAGAACAGCCCCGACCGTGCCAGCCAGGCCTACGACGAATTCGTACCACTCGACGGACAGTTCCGCGACAATGTCATCCTGCAGGTCAAGAATGGTCCTGTAGATTTCCAACCACGCGAACCAGTAAGCCCACTGTTCTTCAACATCGAGAAGACCAACCTTATGCCTGAGTTCCAGATTACCCAGGAATACACAGGTGAGAATATCCACACATGCTTCCTGGCTCCGATGTGGAAGGAGTTTTTTGAGAGTTTAAGGGGGTCAAATAGTTCAAGGGGTTTAAATAGTTCAAGGGGTTTAAATAGTTCAAGTGGTTCAAGGGGTTCAATTGCTGCTATTGCCGGTGTGGCCAACATAGGCAACGACATCGACTGGTGTGGCGGCGACATGGCCCAGGCCAACTGGTATGCCTTCGGTCGCCTGGCATGGAATCCTGAACTCTCGAGCGAGAAAATAGCCGACGAATGGCTTTCGCAGACCTATACCAAGGCCCGGGAGTTTGTCGACACCATGACCACCCTGCTCTGCAACAGTCGCGAGGCTGTGGTCAACTATATGATGCCGCTGGGTCTGCACCACATATTTGCAGGTGGACACCATTATGGTCCCGAACCGTGGTACAGTCCAAAGAACACTCGTGCCGACTGGACTCCGCCATACTACCATCGTGCCGACTCCGTGGGATTGGGCTTCGACCGTACCACAGAGGGCTCTGGCAATGTGCTGCAATATCCCGATTCGCTCTGTCACCTTTACAATAATAAGGAGACCTGTCCTCGCGAACTCCTGCTGTGGTTCCACCACATGCCTTGGAGCGAGATATGGACACCTCTCTGCCGTCAGTACGATATTGGTGTCAACCAGGCAGAAGGATTCGTGGAGACCTGGCAACGCATGCAGAAATATGTAGACACGGAGCGCTACGAACGTCAGCTCTCGAAGTTTCAGCGCCAGGCCAGCGATGCCTGGTGGTGGCGCGATGCCTGCCTGCTCTATTTCCAGCAGTTCAGCCATATGCCTCTGCCCGACGGATCTCCGGCATCACGACACACTCTGCAGGAACTGATGGACTTCCATCTCGACATGGACATGTACACCTCCGCTGAAAAATTTAAAACTCCATAATTATGAAAAAATTATTTAGTGTATGTATCATTGCGATTCTATCGCAATGTCTTGTCATGGCTCAGGACAAGGATTTTTATATTTTCCTTTGCTTTGGACAGAGCAATATGGAAGGTGCTGCACGTCCTGAAGAACAGGATATGGTGGTAGATCCTCGTTTCCAGATGATGGCGGCGGTCGATTTCCAGAAAACGAACCGCAAGATGGGTGAGTGGTACCCAGCCACACCGCCTCTTTGCCGAGAGTACAATGGTCTTACTCCTGTTGACTATTTCGGCCGCACACTGGTCGAGAACCTCCCTGAAAAGATACGCGTGGGTGTCATCAACGTGTCTGTGGGTGGCATCGACATCAAGGGCTTCATGAAAGAATACATTGCCGACTACGCCCAAAACGAGGCTCCGAGTTGGATGAAGAGCATACTCAGTGCCTATGACAACGACCCTTATCAGCGCCTTCTCGACATGGCCCGAAAGGCCCAGAAGGATGGTGTCATCAAGGGCATCCTCATGCATCAGGGCGAGACCAACACAGGACAGAAAGACTGGGCTGATAAGGTGAAAATAGTATACGAGCGCCTTCTCAAAGACCTCGGTCTGAAGGCGAAGAACGTGCCTTTCATTGCCGGAGAGGTTGTCATCGCTGATGGCAAGGGACAATGCCGTGCACACAATCCACTGATCGATGCCCTGCCAGAAACCATAAAGACAGCCCATGTGGTGAAGTCCGAAGGCTGTACAAGCGGTCCCGACAACCTGCATTTCGATGCTGCCGGCTATCGCGAACTGGGTATCCGCTATGCCGAGGTGATGCTGCCTCTGCTGGGTGTGAAAAACGTAAAGCGTCCTGATCTCAAGGCTGCACTCTCGTGGAACAAGGCTCGTTTCACCCATTTCACCTACGTGGACCAAGATGAGCATCCTGCCTTCGATCCTGGAACTCAGTTCCTCAACCCAATACGCCCTGGCTGTGCTCCAGACCCTGCCATCACCCGCAAGGGAAACGACTACTACCTGGCCAACAGTTCGTTCTCATACTATCCAGGAGTGCCTATCTGGCACAGTAATGACCTCGTGAACTGGGACTTCGCCGGCTATGCGCTCAACCGCCCTTCGCAGATGAATTTCAACGATGGTGTTGCATTGTCTCAGGGTGTATATGCTCCTGATATCAAATACAACCCTTACGACGACACATTCTATCTCATTGTCAACACCTTTGGCTCTTCTGTACAGCCGGGTGGGGTAGTGGTTGTGAAGACCAAAGACCCTCGCCAAGGCTGGAGCGATCCTGTAAAGCTCAACGTTCCCGGCATTGATCCATCGTTCTATTTCGCCGAGGATGGCAAGACCTATATCGTAAACAACGACGCTCCTATGGACCGTCAGCCCGAATATGATGGTCACCGATGCATCTATATCCGCGAATACGACATGGCTGCAGGCACCCTCTCCGAACCTACACTGCTCGTTGACAAGGGTGTGGTTCCTGCCGAAAAACCAATATGGATCGAAGGACCGCATCTTTATAAGGTGAACGGAAAGTACTACCTCATGTGTGCCGAAGGTGGCACCGGCGACTGGCACAGCGAGGTGGTGTTCGTGAGCGACAATGTCATGGGACCTTACGCACCATGCAAGAAGAATCCAATTCTCACCCAGCGCCGTCTGCCTAAGGACCGCCGGAATCCTGTAACCGCTGCTGGTCATGCCGACTTGGTCGAGACTCCTGACGGTCAGTGGTATGCTGTGTTCCTTGCCATCCTGCCTTATCAGTACGACGACCACAATGTCATCTGCAATACTGGTCGCAGCACCATGCTCCTGCCTGTCAGTTGGGACGACGAACAGCCATACATCTGGGATGGAGCGAAGGAAATCCCATACGTTCTCGACCGTCCAAAAACGTCTCCAACCTCTGACCTCTCCACTCTGACACATGAAATCATCACCGATGATTTCACCTCCCTTGACCCTATGTGGATCACTGTGAGAACTCCTCACTCTGAGTGGTACCGCATTGCCGAAGGACATGGCTTCCTGCCAAACAGTATGGAAATCCAGGCACGGCCTGTGTCAATCTATGAGGACAAAAATCCGTCATATCTCTGCCGCTGGATAAAGAATTTCAATTTCACATCCACCGTCACCTGTGACTTCCAGCCAAAGACATCCGGAGAGATTGCCGGACTGGTTGTATATCAGAAGGAGACCCACAACTATGTACTCGGCAAGACCCTGTCAACAGATGGCCGTACAATAGTGGTCCTGCGCAAGAGTGCCAAGGACCGTTTCAGTGCCGACAGTGGTGTGACAGAAGTTGCCTCTGCCGAAATCCCTGCCGACAAGTCTGTAACCTTCAAAGTCGTAGCCAAGGGCCGTGACTATCAGTTCTACTATAGTGTCGATGGCCAGGAACACACTCTCGGCGGTGTTCAGGATGGCAGCATTCTCTCCACCCAGACTGCCGGCGGTTTCACCGGTGCCACAATAGGTATGTATGCAAGCTCAAAATAATGGTATGAAAAAAATCATTGTGTTTCTTTTAATTATGCATTATGCATTATGCATTATGCATTGCGAAAGTACCGCTTTCGCCCAGGGGTTCCGCAACCCAGTCATCAATGCTGACGTTCCCGACAACACCATATGCCGTGCTGGCGACAAGTACTATATGGTCTCCACTACCATGCACCTCATGCCTGGTGCACCGATGATGGAGAGTACTGACCTCAAGCACTGGAAGACCGTCAGTTACATCTTTGACCGCATCGACGATGGCGACCGCTATGACCTCATTGACGGCAAGACTGTCTATGGCCAGGGTCAGTGGGCTGCAAGCATACGCTACACGGGCAACCGCTTCTATGTGTGGTTCACTGCCAACGGTGCTCCGGGTCAGGGATTCCTCTATAGTGCTGAGAAGGCAGAAGGTCCTTGGACTCTCGTAAGCCGTCCTCCGCATTTCCACGACAGCAGTTTCTTCATCGACGACGACGGCCGCGTGTATATGTTTTACGGCACAGGCGATGCCGTAGAGCTCAATCCTGCTATCCTCACTCCCGACGGAAAGATGTGGAGCCGTGAGGAAGCCATCGTGCGCGAATTTAAGATTCCTGTACGCGACGGCATCGAGAACGGACTACTCGAAGGCAACAATATGATGAAGATAAACGGAAAATACTACTTACTTATGATTTCCTGGCCTCGTGGTTGTGTGCGTCGTGAGGTATGCTACCGTGCCGAAAGTCTCGATGGACCATGGGAGAAGAAGATAATACTCAACAATGCGCTGCTGCCGTTCCAGAGTGGCGGTGTTGCCCAGGGTGGCATAGTCGATTCGCCTACAGGCGAGTGGCATGGCATCTTCTTCCAAGACCGCAATGCCATTGGCCGCACTCCGTGCTATGTGCCTTGCCACTGGGAAGACGGCTGGCCTATCCTTGGCGATGCCGAGGGCAAGGTGCCAGACGATCTCTCAGCCGAATACATCCATCAGACTGGCATTCTTGGCAGCGACGATTTCTCTGACTCACAGCTCAGCCTCTACTGGCAGTGGAACCACAACCCCATCCAGTCGGCCTGGAGTCTCACAGAGCGCCCAGGATTCCTGCGCCTCAAGACGGGTAGGGTAGTGGACAACCTCTATGTTGCCCCAAACACCATCACCCAGCGTATGGAGGGACCTCAGTGCCTTGCTACCGTAAAACTTGATATTTCCCACATGAAGGATGGCGACCGCTGCGGTTTTGCTGCGTTCTGTGGCACGAGTGGTGTGCTTTGCGTGGAGAAGAACGGCAAGAAGCTCCAGCTCATTGCTGAGCAGCAGGATATGAAACTCAATCGACAGCGTGCTGTAGAGAGTGTCGCATCATCCAACACTCAGGTGGTTCCGCTCAAGAAAAAGACCACGGAAATCTATCTGTGTGTCGTTGGTGACTTCACCGACGGAAAGGATACCGCAACCCTCTGGTACAGTCTCGACGGCAAGGAATTCGAAAAGATTGGTCCGGAGGTAAAAATGCGTTTCGATATCTCCACGTTCTTCATGGGCACCAAATTTGCCATCTTCAACTATGCTACCAAATCCCTTGGCGGTTATGTAGATGTTGATTGGTTTCGCTATAACGGATAAATGCAGACTCAGGTTCTTATCGTAGGTGGTGGTCCGGCAGGGGTATGTTGCGGCATACGCCTGCTGCAGCATGGCATCGAATGTGTCGTAGCGGAGTGTGAGACATTTCCACGTCCAAAAGTTTGCGGTGGCATCATCACCCACAAAACCCAGGACCTTCTCACGTCCCTTCTCGGAAAGGAAACCTTCAGGCATTGCATCGACGAGTCGCTCATGAACTACGCATCCGACATCACGCTCTACGACCGTCTCGACATCATAGCCACCATACAGCCCTCACGTACCATCACCATCATCGACCGCAGTCAGTTCGATGCAGCCCTTGTCAGCGAATTCATACGTCTCGGAGGTCGTTTTGCCTCCTCCAATGCCATCAACGACATCGACTTGCGCCACCATATTGCCACCTTTGCCACAGGTGATATCGTGGAGTTCCGCTACCTCATGGCAGCCGACGGCACCGACAGCAGCGTGGAATACATACTACGTCAGCGCTATCGCCGACTCGTACACCCTAAGCCATCCGGTACCAACTGTCTGCAGATAGACCTCGAGCGCAGCAAAGAAATGTCGTTCACCGGCATCAATATCTATCTCGACACGCCACTGCCAGGCCGACTTGTATGGCTGTTCAGCAAAGGCAGTACCATTTCCATAGGCACCGACGCCACAGAACCCGCCCTGCGCAGTTTTTGCCAGTCCATAGGCCTGCATGTGCCCGACAGCGTCCACGCCTGTCGTGCCAAAAGTCCTGCTTCGCATGTGGCCAACTACCGCCGACAGCTCACCTTCCACGACGTCTTCTTCCTGGGCGATGCTGCCGGACTCTCCAATCCTCTCTCGGGCGAAGGGCTCTACAGCGCCATCCAGAGTGGCATATATGCTGCCGACAGTCTTATGGAGAAGCACCCACAGAAGTATTATGCTATGTGTACCTCCAGTTTGGTGCAGTTAGTAAAACAAGGAGCCCGCTACCAGCGGCTCCTCAGTCGTAACTCTTGGCTCCGTCGTCGACTTATAAGTTATCTCCGCATCCATCCCGATTTCCTCCGTTACGTCTACGACAACCAAATCGACTATCAGTCCTTCGAAAGTCCCCTTGGCATGCTCGTGCACTATAGGATATTGAACTGATTTGATGCCTCGCCAGGGCCTTTTTGGTGCGTCTTTCTGGGTGGTTTGGTACGTCCCTCGGGGTGGTTTGGTGCGTTCCTCGAGGTGTTTTGGTGCGTCGCTTGGCTGGGTGCGGAGCGTCGCTGGGGTAGGGGTGGTGGTTGCCTGGCATATGGTTTTGACACTCATCAGCCGTCTAACGACACACCAAGGTGAG
>R03__coassemble_505_pt1 | contig 22044 bp, 22 predicted proteins | sample R03__metabat2_high_PE_038 | metagenome-assembled genome bin R03 | reverse complement strand
TGTATAGACTATCAATGATCTTTGGGTAAACACAGGGTTTTGCAGGTGAGCCAAAAAACTTTCATTTTTTGCTGTTGCCTTGATGGTATGTCTTGGCTTCAGCGCGTGCAGCAGCGATGATTTCGCACCAAATGTAAACAGCGAAGGACTTACAGTAGTTAGCCATGCAAAGATGGTTATGACTTTCGGTGATGGTGCCGAAACAAGAGCAACCTACACTGACGGTACAGGTGAATTCTCTTGGACAGCTAGAGTAGTAGAAGACGATGTCGTTACACAGGAAGGTGACAAAATCATTGTAGCAAGCAATGGCCAAATTAATGGTGTAATCGAATGTACATCAAAGGATGGCAACAACGGAGTCTTCGAAGGTGCCCTCAACAACTTCACCCCAGAGTCTGTAAATCTCTTCTACCTCGGCGGCGAAGAAGCAACGAGCATGGCACCTACAATTGACTTCTCCACTCAAACTGGCGATGTAACCAAGTTTGTTGTGCTTAAGAAAACAGGCTTGGCACTCACAAAGAATAGCGATGGAGATTATGTGCCATCAGGTAATGATGATGTTAAAATGACTCCAGTAACAAGCATATTGAATCTTGACCTTACTTGCAGTGCGACTGGAGTCAGTGGCAAGAAAGCATATAAAGCTACTCTTTCAGGTGTAAGGAATTCTCTCACCATCAATCTCGCATCTGGTGATGTCACTGTTTCTTCAACTCCTGGCACAATCTCTTGCAAACCTTCTTCTGCCACACTTGCATATACAATAGGACTTCCTGCACAGGAAGAAACCATTCCAAGTCTTACAGCAGACTATTTAGGTGGAATGATAGCAACATGGAGCGATGTCGATTTAAAAGCTGTTGCAGGGAAAAAAGCATCAATCAAGGTATCAAGCCTTACTACGCCAAATATTACCGGTACACCAACCACAGGTACCGAAAATGGTCACGCTTGGGTACAGCTCTGGAAGGATGGTCCTAAATGGGCAACATGCAATGTAGGCGCCACCTCTCCAGTTGGATATGGTAACTACTATGCTTGGGGTGAAACCACAACTAAGGATACATATAGTTCGAGTACCTACACATTGAGTAAAGGGTCAAGTACTACCATGACCAAGTATTGCACTAGCAGTGATTACGGAACGGTAGATAACAAGACTGTCCTTGAAGCAGTAGACGATGCTGCAACAGCCAACTGGGGCGGCAACTGGCGCATGCCAACGTATGATGAGTTAGATAAACTTCAGACTGAATGCACTTGGACTCGGTATAACAAATCCAACACCGAATTCAACGGAGTAGCTGGCTATAAGGTAACAAGCAATAAGGAAGGTTATACCGATAATTACATTTTCCTGCCTGCTGCGGGCGGCCGCAGCGGCAGCAGCCTCTACGACGTTGTTACGTGCGGCCACTACTGGTCCCGTTCGCTCTCGAGTTTTTCGAGCAGCGCTTACTGCATCAGCTTCGGGTCCAGCAAAGTCGACTTGTGCAACGGCGCCCGTTACTACGGGCGCAGTGTGCGGGCAGTCTGCCCGTAGGGTTCTAGAATTTCCATTGCTTCCAAAAAGGCAATAAACCAACCCCATAAATTTTGTTTAGGTGTGGCCTCACCCAGGGCCACATCTGAATAAAAATTTCCCCCAGCGGCGGAGTGCTGATATAAGCGCACTTCGCCGCTGTTGTCTTTTTGGGCCCAGCGGCAGCGTAGCGGTGAAATGGTGTAACGGTGTAACGATGTAACGATGTAGTGGTAAGTGGGGATTTATGCAAAAAATGGTGAGTAAGTGAGTAAGTGAGTAAGTGGATTCTGAAACTTTTTAATTTTTTCAATAAATAATCTTCTCGCGCGAAAAGTTTATAAAGTCACTTACTCTCTTACTCACTTACTCCTTTTTATGGAGTAGAATTATGCGCATCCACTGATGTTGACCATCACATTTTCAGCAGATGTTGCCTTTTTTTGGGGTAAGAAGGGAAGGAAGGTAAGTGGATTCTGAAACTTTTTATTTTTTTATTTTAAATTTTTCTCGCGCGAAAAGTTTATAAAAGTACTTACCTTCCTACCTTCTTACCCACTACTATTGTCAGCTGCTACCTACTCCCTGCTACCTACTCCCTGCTACCTGCTCCCTACTACCTGCTACCTGTTGTGAAGCAACACCTCCCTGCTGCGAAGCAGCCTGACTCCTTGCCTTCGGCCTTGCGTCGAAAGGCCCGATGTCTAGGGTCTAACAGGTCGATGTCTCGGGTCTAACAGGTCGATGTCTCGGGTCTAACTGGCTGATGTCTCGGGTCAACGAGGCCGATGTCTCGGGTCAAACATAGTCCTTGGACACGAGGCATGTTTCCCTTAGACACAGGACAGACTTCCCTTAGCCCCAGGGCGTGGTTCCCTTAGACTCGGGGCGTGTTTCCCATCGTCGTAGAGCATCCTTCACTTCAACGCCACTGACAACCCTTTTTAAAATAAAATTTGTTTATGTCAGAAAAAAATCGTAACTTTGTATTGAAAAATCGCCAAATAACCAAATAAATAATATATTGTAAATTGTAAATAAACTAGTAAATAAGACTATGAAACAATATCTAGACCTACTCAACCGCATTCTCACCGAGGGGGTGAAGAAGGAAGACCGCACTGGAACTGGTACCATCAGCGTGTTTGGCAACCAGATGCGATTCCGTATGGAAGATGGCTTTCCGTTGCTCACTACGAAGAAACTGCATCTGAAGTCCATCATCTACGAACTGCTGTGGTTTCTCCGTGGCGATACCAATGCCAAGTGGCTTCAGGAGCGCGGAGTGCGCATATGGAACGAATGGGCCGATCCTGATGGCGACCTGGGACATATCTATGGCTACCAATGGCGCTCGTGGCCTGACTACAATGGGGGACATATAGACCAAATCACCGAAGTGGTGAACCAGATAAAGACGAATCCGGATTCCCGCCGTCTCATCGTGAGTGCATGGAACGTGGCCGACCTGGGGAACATGAACCTGCCGCCGTGCCATATACTGTTTCAGTTCTACGTGGCAGATGGAAGGCTCTCGCTGCAGCTGTATCAGAGGAGTGCAGATACCTTCCTCGGAGTGCCGTTCAACATTGCATCGTACTCCCTGCTGCTGATGATGATGGCCCAGGTTACGGGACTCAAGGCGGGTGATTTCGTATATACCACAGGAGATACACACCTGTATCTTGACCATATAGAACAGGCTCGGCTCCAGCTCACACGCGAGCCACGGCCTCTGCCAAGGATGAAGATAAACCCCGAGGTGAAGAGCATATTCGACTTCAAGTACGAGGACTTTACACTTGAGGACTATAACCCACACGATCACATTAAAGCCACGGTAAGCGTATGACAAAATCAATCATAGTTGCCATTGCAAAAAATTTTGCCATTGGCAAGAACAACGACCTGCTCTATCACCTTCCAGCTGATATGAAGCATTTCAAGGAGACCACCACGGGCCACACGGTGCTGATGGGAAAGAATACCTTTGCCTCGTTTCCTAAACGACCTCTGCCAAACCGCCGCAACATAGTTTTGGCCTTGCCGGAGGAGATTCCTGCTGACAGGGAGGGTGCTGAATGGGTTACGAGTCTCGATGCTGCCTTCGAGTTGGCAAAAGACGATGGCGAGGTGTTCGTGATAGGCGGAGCATATGTATATCGCCAAACGCTGCCGCTGGTGGATAAACTCTATCTCACCATCATCGACGATGAACCAAAGGATGTGGATGCGTGGTTCCCAACAGTGGATTTCAGCGAGTGGAGAGAGATTTCGCGCGAAGACCATCCTGCAGATGAAAGGCATGCACATGCCTACTCATTCTGCGAATTCGTAAGGATAGGATAAGGGGAGTTGAAGGGGAGTTCAAGAGACGGATGGTTTTACCTGAAGATTTTGAGAAACAGATGCTTGAGTTGTTTGGCGAGGAAGAATACAAGGAGTTTCTCTGCGCCTTGGATGAACCATGCCCTGTGAGCATCAGGATAAATCCGAAAAAGCACGTTGAAAACGCTGGAAACGTAGGAAACTTATCCCCAGTGCCTTGGTGTGGGAACGGATACTATCTTGCGGAGCGGCCTCAGTTTATCTTCGATCCGCTGCTACATGCAGGGGCCTACTATGTGCAGGAAGCCTCGTCGATGTATATATCGGATTTGCTTCGCAAATACGGAGAAAACGGAGAAAACGGAGAAAATCCTGCACCGCTGACAGTCCTTGACCTTTGTGCGGCTCCAGGGGGGAAAACGACTTTGCTGATATCTGATTTGCCGGAAAATACAGTGGTTGTTGCCAACGAGATAAATCACAAGCGAGCATGGATTCTTCACGAAAACGTGTCGAAATGGGTAAACGGCACCAGCGATGACGAGAGAGTCATCGTCACCAACAATGCTCCGAAGGACTTCCAACGGCTTGGTGAAGAGGTATTCGACCTGATACTCTGCGATGCCCCGTGCTCGGGAGAGGGTATGTTCAGGAAGGATCCCAAGGCCATAGAGGAGTGGAGTGTGGCAAATGTGAAGATGTGTGTGGAACGACAAAGGGAAATAGTGAGTGACATATGGGATAGTCTCGTGCCAGGAGGATTGTTTATCTACAGCACCTGTACCTACAATCGCCACGAGGATGAGGAAAACGCGGAGTGGATAGCAACGGAGATGGGGGCGGAGTTGCTCGAAACCAGAAAATTCATGCCCCACAGGGACCGAGGGGAAGGATTCTTTTGCGCTGTGTTGCGTAAAAAGGGTTCAAGGGGAGTTGAAGGGGAGTTCAAGGGGAGTTCAAAGGGAGTTCAAGGGGAGTTCAAGGGGAGTCCAAGGGGACAAGGGTTCAAGAGTTCAAGAGTTCAAGAGTTCAAGGGTTTAAGGAATTTGAAGGTTCTGCCAATAACTCCTCACTCTTCTTCACAGGGTCCTTATTGTGAATTGTCGCGTGACGAATCACTGCGATATCTTCGCGGCGAGGCGCTGCGGCTCCCTGCCGATACACCACGGGGAGAAGTAACCGTGACCTACGAGGGGTTGCCCCTCGGCAAGGTGAAAAACATAGGCACACGTGCCAACAACCTATACCCAAAAGAATGGAGAATATGGAAACAACTATCATAGCCCTGGCAGCAATAGTGCTGATAGGCGTGGTGGTGATTGTACTCAACACTCGCCACAACAGACAAATTGCTGACCTACAAGCCCAACTGGCATCGCGCAGCAGCGATGAGGCACTGAAACAAACCATAGAAATAGCCGCTCAGCGAGTGGCTGAAAAACAGGTGGAAGCACTCAACAAACGCAACGAGGAATTCCGCTCGGCAAGTTCGTCGATGTTTGACAGTGCGATGAAGCGCCTCAACGAAAGTCTGGAAACTTCACGCAAGGAGAATGTGGCCCAATCGGAGAGGTTCTCTACCGAGATGAAGATGCTCAGAGAACGCACCGCAGAGATGGAAGAGAGTGCAAACCGGCTTTCGAATGCGCTGAAGAGCGATTCGAAGGTGCAGGGTGACTGGGGCGAGAGCTATCTGAGGCAGATTCTCGAAAACAGCGGTCTCGAGGAAGGGAGGCATTTCCAGATGCAAGTGGCAGTGAAAGATGCCGAAAACAGCAACTATCGTCCTGACTGTGTGGTACACTGCCCTGGGAAGGGTGATGTGATAATAGATTCGAAGGTTACTTTCACTGCACTCGATAGATACAAGAGTGCCGAGACAGAAGACGAGCGCAAGCGTGCCATAAAAGAGATTCACGAATCGGTGAAGAAGCACGTTGACGAACTCTCCGGAAAGGCCTATCACAAGATGAACAAGGACTTCTACGAAAACGTGATAATGTTTGTGCCGATAAAGGAGACCCTGTATCTTGCTTCGCTCTTCGATCCCAACCTGCTCAACTATGCCAACCAGAAGGGCGTGTGGGTGGTTGACAACACGAGTTTGCTGTCGATTGTGTCGCTGGTGAAGAGCATGTGGGTGTTTGAGGACAAGGACAAGAACGTGGAGCGTGTGCTCGACGAAGCCGGAAAACTGTATGAGAAATTCGTGACATTCAGCTATAGCTTCAAGAAGATTGGCGATGCACTGAACTCTGGTGCTACGGCCTATGATGAAGCCAGGGGCCAGCTCATCGAAGGACCTGGAAACGTGGTGAAGAAACTTGGCGACCTGCAGAATCTGGGTGCCAAGATCCAGAAGGACAAACCCATAGAACCCAAACTCCTGGAAATGGCCAACAGCGCAGAAGACAGAGTGGAACTGAGGATAGTATAAACACACACGGCAACAAAAAAAACAAGGCAAATATATGAAAAAGTTCGTATCAGTTTTATTATTTTCAATGATTATGCACTGTGCATTGTGCATCATGCATTGTGAAGTCACAGCCTCTGCACAGGGCATCTCGGCCGAGATGCTGCAGCAGTTTAAGAAGGGAAACACACTCTCACCTGCGGAAAATGCGCTTCGCAATGCTCTGGCTGCCAATGATATCAAGACCTTGGCCCTGAACCAGGACAATCAGGCAGAGCAGAATACGTATTTCAGCAACAGTGTTCCCAACAAAGGCATCACCGATCAGAAGTCTTCGGGCCGCTGCTGGATGTTTACAGGGCTCAACGTGCTTCGCAGCCGTGCCATAAACCGTGATGGACTCGACGGACTGGAGTTCTCGGAGGTGTATCTGTTCTTTTACGACCAGCTGGAGAAGTCAAATCTTTTCCTTCAGGCCGTGATAGATACCAAGCAGAAGGCCATGGATGACAAGACGGTGGAGTGGTTGTTTCAGCACCCAATAGGTGATGGAGGTACATTTACCGGTGTGGCTGACTTGGTAGGGAAATATGGTTTGGTGCCATCGGGAGTGATGCCAGAGACCTATGCAAGCAACAATACGAGCAATTTCACTTCGTTCCTGAAGCGCAAGCTGCGTGAGGATGGACTGAAACTGAGAGATGCCGCCAAGGGCACGGAACAGCAGATGAAACGCGATATGCTTAGTGAGATATACAAGATGCTGGAAATGGGATTCGGCGTGCCGCCAACGGAATTCACCTGGGCTCCGAAGAACCTTGAAGGCAAATACAAGTCGGAACCTAAGCACTACACCCCAATGTCGTTTGCCAAGGAGATGGTAGGCGATGAGGACCTCAATGCCGACTATGTGATGCTGATGAATGATCCTACACGACCTTACTGGAAAACCTACGAGATTGAGTATGACCGCCACGTGTATGATGGCCACAACTGGCTGTATCTCAATCTGCCTCTCGACGAGATTAAGACGGCTGCCATTGCCAGCATAAAGGACAGTGTGATGATGTATTTCTCGTGTGATGTGAAGAAGGAACTCGACAGCAAGCGAGGCTTGCTCGATCTCAGGAACTACGACTACGAATCAATCTTCGGAGTGAAGTTCGGCATGGACAAGGCCCAGAGGATAAGGAGTTTCGACAGCGGTTCGTCACACGCCATGACGCTGAAGGCAGTGGACCTCGATGCTGAAGGCAAACCACTGAAGTGGGAAGTAGAGAACAGCTGGGGTGCCACGAATGGTTTCAAGGGTCATCTCATCATGACAGATGAGTGGTTTGACGAGTATATGTTCCGCCTCGTAGTCAACAGGAAATATCTCAGTGAGAAGATACTCAAGGCTGCTGAACAGAAACCAACAATGTTGCCATGTTTTGACCCAATGTTTGCAAGTGAAGAATAATGGTTATGAACATTACAGAACGATTTTTGAACTATGTATCGATAGATACGCAGAGCAGTGAGGATGCTGAAAGCTGTCCAAGCACTGAAAAACAGTGGAATCTGGCCAAGTATCTGAGGGATGAACTCGAAGGTCTTGGACTTGAGGATGTGGAACTCGATGAGCATGGCTATCTATATGCCACGCTCCCTGCCAATACCGAGGGTTGTGACACGGTTGTGGGGTTTATTGCCCACATGGATACCAGTCCTGATTGCAGCGGTGAAAATGTAAAGCCACGAATAGTAAGGAACTACGACGGCAGCGACATCGTGTTGAGCGAGGGCATTGTTTCTTCGCCAGAGAAATTTCCTGAACTCAGGAACCATATCGGCGAAGATCTTATCGTAACCGATGGTAGCACCCTGCTTGGTGCTGATGACAAGGCTGGAATTGCGGAAATTGTTCAGGCCATGGTGTATCTGATGGAACATCCAGAGATAAAGCACGGAAAGGTGCGCATTGGGTTCAATCCCGATGAAGAAATAGGAATGGGAGCCCACCTTTTCGACGTGGAGAAATTCGGCTGCGACTTTGCCTATACGATGGATGGAAGCGAGGTAGGGGAGATAGAATTCGAAAACTTCAATGCGGCAAGTGCCAAAATACACATTAATGGCATGAGTGTGCACCCGGGATATGCAAAAGGCAAGATGATAAATGCTGCGAGAGTGGCAACTGAACTGGTACAGATGCTGCCTCAGAATGAGGTGCCGGAGAGAACCGAAGGCTATGAGGGATTTTTCCACCTCACCGGTATGGAAGGAAATGTGGAGAATGCCAACCTTTCGTTTATCATCCGCGACCACGACAGAGAGAAGTTTGAGGCCCGCAAGCAGAAGGTGCAGCAGGTGGCAGAGGCCATAAATGATAAATATGGTGAGGGAGTGGCCGAGACAGTGATAAAGGACCAGTACTACAATATGAGGGAGAAGGTAGAACCGATGATGTATGTTGTGGATATTGCCAAGAAAGCCATAGAAGAAGCCGGGATGATGCCAAAGGTACGAGCCATACGAGGAGGTACAGACGGAGCTCAACTATCGTTCAAGGGGTTGCCTTGCCCTAATATCTTTGCCGGAGGAATCAACTTTCACGGACCATACGAATTCTGTCCTGTGCAGTCCATGGAAAAGGCCATGATGACCGTGGTGAATATCACTCGCCTAGTAGCAGAAATGAATCCAGTTCGCGACGCTCTTTCTTAGTAGGGCGGCCTGTGCCTCGGGCCCGGTTGACAAAACCACTGATTTTGGACATTTCGAGCAATTCTATTTGGTCAGGGGCAGTGATGTCTTCAAGTACCTCTTGAACGAGTTTGGCTCCCACACGGTTCTGTATGGCCTGGAGCACTCGATAGGAATACACCACAGGCGATTTGCGCACTTGCAGCACATCGCCTTCTTTTATCATGTGTGATGGCTTGACTTTCACGTCTCCTATCATCACATGCCCCAGTTTGCATTCTTCAGCAGCCACGGAGCGAGTCTTGAAAATCCTCGCTGCCCACAGCCATTTGTCTATGCGTGCTTCCATTATCTCTAAGCTCTAACCTTTGAGTCTTACTTATTATTAAAGTTGTTCATTGCAAAAGTGATGCCAGAGAGGCAGAAAGCCTTCACTGCTTCAGCGGCTTGGGTGAGGCGTTCTTCCATGTGTTCGTTTTCTTCAGGGGTGAATTCTCCAAGTACATAGTCAATCTGATGGCCTGTGGCAAAATCGTTTCCTACACCGAAACGCATGCGTTGGAAATTCTGCGAACAAAGCACTGAGGCGATGTGTTTCAGACCGTTGTGGCCCCCATCACTGCCTCGTGGACGTATTCTGATTGTGCCGAAGGGCAGTGCTATGTCATCGCATACGATGAGCATGTTCTCGGGTTGTATTTTTTCTTCGTTGATCCAATAGCGTACTGCGTTGCCACTGAGGTTCATGAAGGTAGATGGTTTCAGCAATACCACTTCGGCATTCTTGATACGCCCTTTGCCGACAAAACCATAGCGCTTGTCGGCAAAAACAATGTTGGATGCCTTTGCAAGAGCATCCAACACCTTGAATCCTATGTTATGGCGGGTATTTACGTATTCGTCGCCTACGTTACCCAGGCCAACAATCAGATATTTCATTCTTATTCAGCGGCTTCGCCTTCACCTTCGCCTTCGCCTTCAGTAGCTGCAGCAGCAGAAGCACGAGTGGCACGGATGTTACATACAACGACCTCCTTAGGAGTAACGATTTCGAAGTTGTCAAAACTGAGTTCGCTAACCTTAACCGACTTGCCAAGACCCAAGTCTGTGATGTCGATGTCGATAACGTCAGGAAGCTGAGTGTAGAGAGCCTTAGCCTTGAGCTTGCGCATAACCTGAGTGAGCTTACCACCGGCCTTGACACCAGCTGCGTGGCCACCAAGCTTTACAGGGATTTCCATTACGATTGGCTTCTCGTCTGTGATCTGATAGAAGTCAACGTGGATTGGACGGTCTGTAACATAGTCGGTCTGTACGTCCTTGAGTACACACTTCACTTCCTTGCCATCGATGTTGAGGTTTACGATGTAAACATTTGGAGTGTAGAGCACCTTTGCAAGGTCGTTCTGGGTTACTGTGAAAGCCTGTGCAACTGGTTTGCCATCAGCCTTCTCAACACCATAAATCACACATGGAACGAGTTCCTGGCGACGAAGGTCACGGCTGGCCTTCTTGCCGAGGTCAGTACGAACCTGACCATTGAGAGAGATTTCTTTCATTTGTCTTTCTTTGTTTTGTGTTACTATAAATTAAGTTTTGCTTAATTCGCCATCACACTTCAGTTACCATCTGTGTCCATACAGGCTTTGGCTAAAGCCGCTAAACACAGAGTAACTTTCCTGTGCTTTCTGAAAAAAGCATGCAAAGTTACGAAAAATTTTTCACATACGAAAATTTTTTAACACTTTTCGTACGCAGAATGTGGATTCTTGGTTCTCTTCCGCTAGAATTTCTTCAGGAAATCCTCAAAGAAACTTTTTGACTTCTCTGGTTCCTCCTCTGCAGGAGCCTCTTGAACCTCTTGAACTTCTTGAACCTCTTGCGCTTCCTGTCCCTCTGGGCTGTCGTTATAAACCTTTGGAGTAAACTCGCGTGCAGGAACTTCGCATGCTACGTCAAGTACTTTCTTCAGTGCTTCAGTGAACTTATCGAAGTCTTCACGATAAAGGAACACTTTGTGCTTCTCGAAAGTGATGTGAGGAGCGTCAACCGGACCTGTCACAATTTTCTTACTCTCGGTGATGGCAATATAACGATCGCCGTTTCTACTCTGCTTCACATCTAGGTAGTAGATGCGCTTACCTGCTTTGAACGATTCGGAGCATACCAAATCTTTGTCAACTTCTATCATCTTTTCTTGCTTTAAAAAAAGTTTCCAAATACAAAAATCGAAAATTTTTTCGACATTTGCAAGTATTTTCAATTTTTTTTTCTAAATTTGCATAAAAATTTTTTTAAACTTTATTAAAGCGTTAATAATTTTTGAGGAAAAAGCTATGATTAATAGGTCACTCATTAGAATCAAAGTATTGCAACTGATGTATGCATACTACCAAAATGGCGACAGAAACCCTGTCTCAGCGGAGAAGGAGCTGCTTCTTTCGCTGTCTAAAGCCTACGATCTCTACAACTATCTGCTCGTTCTTATGGTTGATGTCACACGTGTCGCAAGGGAACAGGTGGAACATCAGGAAGAAGTAAACAGGATTGCACACTTGGAGGGGGAAGTGAGCCATCGGTTTGTTGACAATCGTTTTGTTGCCCAACTCGAAATTAACAGGCAGCTAAATGAGTTCCGCAAGGAGAAAAAACTCTCGTGGTATCCTGACAAAAAAGACTATCTTGTGAAGTTGCTCTCCAAGATTCAGGAGTCTGACGTATATAAAGAGTATATGTCAGCCGAGGAAGACAGCTATAAGGCTGATCAGGTTGCATGGCGGCTCATCTATAAGCATGTCATCATCCCTGACGAAGATATTGACGAAATCCTTGAAGACGAGTCGTTGTTCTGGAACGACGATCGCGAAATTGTTGATACTTTTGTAATCAAGACCATCAAGCAGTTTCGCGAGGAGAATGGTGCTGACCAGCAGTTGCTCGAAGAGTTTAAGGATGAGAGTGACAGGGAGTTTGCCATGCGACTTCTCACACGTACAATCACCAATGCCACTTATTATCGTTCTCTTATCAGCGAAAATGCCAAGAACTGGGAATACAACCGCATGGCTTTCATCGACACACTGCTGATGCAGATTGCCATTGCAGAGATTTTAAGTTTTCCTGAGATACCGGTAAGGGTAACGATAAACGAGTATGTGGAACTGGCCAAACTCTACAGCACTCCGAAGAGTGGCAAATACATCAATGGTCTTCTCGATCATATAGCCCGCCGTTTGCACAGCGAAGGTAAAATGATGAAATCAATTGAAATAAAAAAATAAACAATTATGAACTTACAGCTTTTAGACGCAGCACCAAGTGCTGGAACAGGAGGCATGGACATGTCTTTCTGGATTATGATTATCGCAATGTTTGCAATTCTGTATTTCTTTATGATCCGTCCACAGAACAAACGCCGTAAAGAACTTCAGAATTTCCGCAACAGCCTTCAGGTTGGCAGCAAGGTGATAACTGCTGGCGGTATTCTCGGAACAGTGAAGGACCTCAACGAAGGAGAAACCTACATCACTGTTGAGATTGCTAATGGAGTGAAGATCCAGATTGATCGCAACTACGTTTTCAGCAATACTAATGCCCAGGCTCCACAGTAGTATACGCAAGACTCTGAGACTCGTAAGAATCAATCGGGAGTTTTGGATATTCTGTGCTTTTCTGGTTGTGTCAATGGCTTTCTGGTGTGTGGAGACATTCAAGCACCAGGCTACCATTGCCATTGACTATGACATACGTATAACCAACGTTCCTGAAAATGTTATCTTCACTTCCGAAGTCCCCAAGAGCATCACGGCCACAGTCACAGGCAAGGGACTTCTGTTGCTCGACCAGTTGTGGGGCGATTCACACCGCCCCGTAATCGATATCGACTATGGCTCGCTTATGGTCCAGCACGGAAAAGTCTATATCACCTTCGACAACTGGCGGAGCGTCTTTGCCGACAGACTAGGCAATGATGTCACGCTCAATTCCGTATCACCATCTCCTATTGAACTATATTTGTCAACAGGAGAGCAGAAACGCGTGAAGGTGCAGTTTGCAAGTGCGGTAAAGACTGGCCGCGACTATAAACTCTACGATGTAAGGATAGCTCCCGACGTGGTGGCTGTATATGCACCGCAGATGTTGCTTGACAGCATAGATGTTGCACTTACGGAGAGGAAGACATATAATCTCAGCGACACCACGATGGTCCGTGTGGCCATAGCACCAGTGAGAGGGGTGAAGTTCGTACCTGATTCGGTGGAGGTACAACTTTGTGTGGATCTCATTACCAATAAGACAGTGAGTGTTCCTGTCACTGTTATTAACAAACCCGACGACGTAAGGCTTCGCTTGTTTCCTGCAATGGTGGATGTCACATGTCAGGTCAGTTCCACGCTCTTCAACAGCATAACAGCCGAGGAGTTCACGCTCGAGATAGACTACAACGACATCACCCCAACAGCCGACAAACTCAGCATACAAATAAAAAAGCAACCTGAGGGAATATCATCAGTGAGGCTGAATCCGTCGCGGGTGGAATACATTATTGAGAGATAACTGATATAGAGTTTTACATAGCAACAATGACTAAAGTAGGCATCACAGGAGGTATAGGATGTGGGAAATCCTACATATGCAACAAATTTCGTGAGCAAGGCTATCCGGTTTACGATTGCGACAAAGAGGCCAGGCGGCTGATGACAGAGAACCAAGACATCATCCATGGACTGAAGATGATGGCAGGAGGTGACTGTTACAATGATGATGGTACGCTGAATGTGCCGTTTGTGGCAGCCTTTCTGTTTGCATCCCCCGAAAACCAGAAACGCCTGAATGCCTTGGTGCATCCCAAGGTAAAGGAAGACTTCCTTCAATGGGCCGAGTGCCAAGATTCCGATAAGGTGTTTTTGGAGAGTGCCATACTTATTGAAGCCGGTTTTCGAGATGTTGTCGATATGGTAGGTTTTGTGTCTGCCCCGCTGGAGACACGTATCCAGCGCATTATGACCAGGGATCACACCACAAGACAGCACGCCTTGGAATGGATTCAGAAGCAGTTGCCCGATGAGGAGAAACGCAAGCTCTGTGATTTCACAATAGATAATCCATAAAGAAAAAAGACGCTATTCAGCGTCTTTTTCTTTGTCGGAGAATTCTGTGATGCCGTTGCGTATCAAGATGTTGTACCAGAGGATAACCTTCTTGATGTCGCCTCCTTTGACACGGTCTTGGTCGAAATTGGGCTGCATGGTCTCAAACCAGGCCTTGAGTTGGTCGGTTGAGGCCTTCCTCGGGTCGATTGAGGTTTCTTCCTGACCTTCGAGTTTTGCCTTGATGTTCTCGAGTACTTCTGCAAACGGTATATCTGTTCCGTCATTCATATACATGGAGATGTCGCCAAGACTGACTACCTGATCGGAAGGATAGACTGGAATGCGTTTCTTGGTTTCGTCGAGTGTCTCGACTACGAGCATCTTGGTGCTACGGCTGATGAGACGGTAGAGGCCGCTCTTGCCTGTGATGTTGAGAATGTCTTTAATCATTGTTACTATGTTTTTGATATGTTGAATTGTTTCAGTCTTGTTTTACGAAGAAGACTTCGGTAGGGAGGTGATCGCTATAGCCATTGAGCCATACTCCACTGGCGTGGGTACGTTTTGGGGCTCCTTTTGTTTTACCTTCCTGGGTCATAAGATAGTCGCGCAGGTAGATTTCGTTTTTGTAGAATTTGAGTTGGGTATAGTCTTTCCTGCTATCGTCTTTGTTGAGAAGATTTTCGGTGAAGATGATCTGGTCGAAGAGATTCCATTTGCCATCGTAGAGTAGTGTGCCCTGCCCAACCTTGTAGAGCATATCCCACCAAGGATTGTAGAGATTGAGAGAGTGGCAGTCTTTGATGTTGTGTTTGGCACGGAGTCCTTCGGTGATGCTCTTGTTGTTAGGGTCGTCGTTGAGGTCGCCCATAATGACAATCTTGGCATCAGGGTCTTCGGCTTGTATGGAATCGACCATAACTTTGACCTGACGTCCACCCATTTCGCGGAACTCACTCCCAGCAGCGCGTGAAGGCCAGTGAACAACTATGAAATGGCAGTTCTCGCCAGCAATCTGTCCACTTGCCAGAAGGAAACCACGTGTGTGGCGTGTGGTGTCACCATTCTCGTAGACATACTGAGTGAGGTGGTAGTTCTTCAGTTCGAACTGCGTGGGATCGTAGAAGAACGCACAGTCTACGCCACGATAGTCAGGACCCTCTATATGGAGAATTTTCCAGCCCTTGTCGCGCAGGGCAGGTTCCTTGAGCAAGTCTTCGAGCACGTGGATGTTTTCCACCTCGCTGACACCTACGATGGCAGGACTTTTGCAAACCTTGCGGAATTCACCTGTCTTGGTAGTGATCTCTGTGCCCAACTGACTCAGGACCTTTGCCATGTTGTGAAGTTTGTTGGTGTACTTCAGTGTACCCCATGCATTTGCTCCATCGGGCAGGTATTCGTAGTCGTTGTGACCCTCATCGTGGAGAGTGTCGAACAGGTTCTCTAGGTTGTAGAACGCAGTGCTATAGATTCGCAGTCTGCCACCTTCGGGATTACCTTTTGTGGAGGAACTGACAACTACGCTTGTCAGCAGGATTGCAACAAAGTAAAAAATTTTTTTCATTGTATAAGGTTTTTTTATTGTATGCTGTTTTGTTCAATCAAATGGGCGGCGGAAGGTACAGCCTTCTTTCCAGCGACTGCAGCCATATGCTGTTTTGCCCTTGATGATGTGTCCCTCCTTGCACAGAGGACATGGGAGACCTATCCAACTGTCGTTGTCGGTGGTGGTGGATGGCGCTGGTGCTGGTGTTGGCTTGGGTCTTGGCGAAGCCGATTTCTTTACTTTTGGCCGGAAACCAGCAGGAGCATTTGAAGAGTTTGAGTGGTTTGAACTACTTGAACTACTTGAACTACTTGAACTCTTTGAACTACTTGAACTCTTTGAACTACTTGAACTCTTTGAACCACTTGAACTCTTCGAACCTTGTTCCGTGACGATGATGACACGTTTGCTGGTGTCGGCACGGACTTGGAACACGATATCGGTGACCATTTTTTTCAGTTCGTCGACAAATTGGGCAGCGGAGTATTTCTTCTTCTCGATTTCGCGGAGTTTCTTCTCCCAACGGCCTGTGAGTTCGGCACTCTTGAGGAGTTCTTCGTTGATGGTACTGATAAGTTCCACACCAGTAGGCGTGGCAGAAAGGGCCTTGCGGCTCTTGGTGATGTAGCGTCGCTTGAAGAGAGTCTCAATGATGGCAGCACGTGTGGAAGGCCGACCTATGCCGTTTTCCTTCATAGCATCGCGCAGTTCTTCGTCATCGACCAGTTTCCCAGCGGTCTCCATTGCCCTCAGCAACGTAGCCTCAGTGTATGGCTTAGGCGGGGTGGTCCATTTCTCCATCAGTGAAGGTGTGTGCGGTCCAGATTCGCCGACAGTGAATTTAGGCAGGGTCTTTTCCTCGGCTTCTGCGGAATTGCCAGAGTCTGCAGTATCGCCGGATTTTCCGGAATCACCTGATTCACCAAAGTCTCCAGGGACTTTTGCCATCACGACTTTCCATCCTGGATCGGTTATCACTTTTCCTGAAACCTTGAACTCCACATCCTCTACCTGACCAAGCACTGTGGTGGTCTGGAACTTGCAATCGGGATAGAACACCGCAATGAAACTGCGAGCCACGAGATCGTAGACACGCTTTTCGAAATCGGTGAGGTTCTGAGCCGGCACACCCGTAGGGATTATTGCATGGTGGTCGGTTACCTTAGAAGAGTCGAACACCTTTTTGCTCTTAGGCAATTTCTTCCCCTCCAGAGGCTGAGTCCATTGTTCGTATCCACGGAGACCCTTGAGAGTGGCAGGGCATTTAGGATAGATATCATCGCTCAGAAAGGTGGTGTCGACACGTGGATATGTGGTGTATTTTTTCTCGTAGAGGCTCTGGATAACCTGCAAGGTCTGTTCGGCAGAGAATCCGAATTTCTTGTTGCAATCCACTTGCAGGCTCGTAAGGTCGTAGAGACGAGGAGGAGCCTCCGTGCCGTTTTTGGAACTCACATCGGTAACCGTAAATGGTTTGCCTTCGATGCGTTGGAGGAACTCCTCTCCCTCTTCACGGGAAGAGAATTTTCCTTTTGTAGCCTGGAAGGTGGCATCGCGATATATGGTGGAGAGAATCCAGTATTGTTCGGGAACAAAGTTTTCGATCTCGTGCTGGCGGTTTACGATAAGAGCCAGGGTAGGAGTCTGTACACGGCCAATGGAAAGCACTTGCTTGTTCTGGCCATACTTCATGGTGTAGAGCCGTGTGGCATTGATGCCCAGAGTCCAGTCGCCGATGGCACGTGAGAGTCCAGCCTCGTAGAGCGACTGATATTCAGATTGGTCCTTAAGGTTGTTGAACCCCTCGCGTATGGCCTCCTCGGTAAGGCTGCTTATCCAAAGACGTTTTACAGGACAGGTGGCACGAGCCTTCTGCATCACCCATCGTTGTATCAGTTCACCCTCCTGACCAGCATCGCCACAGTTGATGATTTCGTCGGCGTTCTGCATCAGGGTTTCGATGATGGCAAACTGTTTCTTAATGCCGGCATCGTCCTTGAGCTTGATGCCATATTTAGGCGGAATAATCGGCAGGTCCCACATGTCCCAGCGTTTCCACCGAGGATTATATTCGTGAGGCTCCTTCAGCTCACACAGATGGCCAAAGGTCCAGGTGACCTGGTAGCCGTTGCCCTCAATATAACCTTCTTTAGTGGTCTTTGCACCCAGGACATTGGCTATGTCTCGGGCCACACTGGGTTTCTCTGCTATACAAACTTTCATATTTACACTCCTAACTTCTAACTCCTAACTTCGGCAAAGCCGACTCTTACATTCTTCCATCAACCATTTTGGCGTTGAGGTGGCTCCGCATATTCCTACAGATTCTGTATCTTGAATCCAGTTCATATCTATCTCATCAGCACACGAAATCATATGACTCCGTGGATTGGCCTTGCAGCATTCGTCGAACAGCACACGACCATTGGAACTTTTGGTACCACACACAAAGAGCACCATGCTGTGGCGTTTTGCAAAATGACGGATGTTGCTTATGCGGTTTGCAACCTGGCGGCAAATGGTGTCGAAATACTGGAAATGCACTCCTGTAGCGATGTGCTGTGCGATATATTCAACTATGCTGCGGAATCCCTCCAGCGATTGCGTGGTCTGGCTATAGAGAAGTATGTCATGGGAAAAGTCAAGTTTGCTGGCGTCACTCAGGTTCTCAATGACAATAGCTTTGCCATCGGTCTGTCCCACAAGACCGATCACCTCGGCATGACCAGGTTTGCCATAAATCACTATCTGGGCTTCTGCATCGCTTTCGTAGGCAGCCTTTATGCGTTTTTGCAGATTAAGTACCACGGGACATGTGGCATCGATAATCTGAATGCGTTGCTGCCGAGCCAAGGCATATGTTGAAGGAGGCTCACCATGAGCCCGCAGGAGCAGTGTGGTGTCGTGAATAGTCTTCAGGGTTTCGTGGTCAACACTGATAAGTCCCATGCGACGTAGTCGTTCGCATTCACCGCCGTTGTGGACTATATCGCCAAGACAGTAGAGCGAATCGGCAGAAGAAAGCACCTCCTCTGCCTTTTTGATTGCCGTGGTGACACCATGGCAAAATCCCGATCCGTTGTCAATCTCTACAAACTTTGGCATGAATAATTCGGTCATGTACAATGTACTATGTACAATTTAGTCATGTACGATGTACTATTTTATTGAATGCTGCTAACAGGAATTCGTTTTGTTGGTCGAAGGTCATGTGCGAATTGTCGAGTACTACGGCATCATCAGCCTTACGCAGAGGATTCATAGCGCGATGGGAATCGATGTAGTCACGTTCCTCAACATTCTTCAATACTTCAGCCAGAGAGAGGTTTGCTGCCCCCTTGGCTGTGAGCTCGTCGTAGCGGCGCTGTGCACGAACCTCGGCACTGGCAGTTACGAATATCTTTAGCTCGGCCTGCGGAAACACTGCTGTACCGATATCACGGCCATCCATGACGATGCCTTTGTCGCGGCCCATGGCCTGTTGCTCGGCAGTAAGTTTTTCGCGAACAAACGGCAGGGCGGCAATTGGGCTCACAAGACTTGAAACCTCCATGCCACGAATATCCTTCTCCACGATTTCCCCGTCGAGACAGGCAAGAGGCAGATTAGTTTCGGGATCGAGCACGAATCCCACATGCACACCCGGAAGAGCAGCTTTAAGACCCTCTTCATCAACTTTGCATTCTGCACCCTGCACCCCGCATTCGATAAATCCATTTCTCATTGCAAACAATGTAACCATACGATACATTGCCCCCGTGTCGATATAGATATATCCCACTTGTCGGGCAAGCCATTTGGCCATTGTGCTCTTTCCACACGATGAGTGGCCGTCGATTGCTACTATAATCTTATTATTGTTCATAACTAAAAGTATCTGTATCCACGTTTCCGCCCTTGATAGGTATTGCGGGTGAACTCAAAGTAGTAGATGTCCTTGTTGTATTCAAGATCGAAATCGCCTTCGGCCCTAAAAACAATGGCAATGTCGTCCATATGGAGTGGCGTGTCGGAGTCCAGGTGATAGTATTGTGTATAGAAGGCTATGGCTTTCTGCATGTTGCGCATCTTGGTAGCATTTATTGCCTGTTCAGGACCTCCATATAGCTCATGCACACGACGGCGGGTCTTGACTTCGATGAAGTGGAGTTCTCCGTCTTTTTGAGCAACCAGATCGAGTTCACAACCCTTGTGCAGATTCCAGTTGTGGTGCAAAATCTGAAAACCCTCTTTGCGAAGATAGTCGGCAGCGAGTTCCTCACCTGTCTGTCCTAGTTCCCAATTCTCGTTCATAGTGCGTAGCTGGCATTGATAATGAGTGAAGATGCTGCGACGTGATATTTGCCCCAGGCTACACCCAGTTTCAGTTTCTTGATATTTAGTCCACCACCAATAGAAAGACCTGCGCTATGGCTCGAGTTGTCATCGCCAGTTTGCATTTCGAGAGCACGCAGGGAGTTGAAGCCAAGAGCCAGCCACAGTTGTTTGACAGGGAACACCTCAACACCCACGGCCAGATTGCGCAACGGGGCATTTTGCCAATGGGTGATGTCAGGCAGTGAGGCCGTGAAACGCAACGGAGCATTGGCAAGTTCCTTGCTCACACCGAACGAAAGGGTGAATGGCAGTGCTTCGCGAGTATCGTAGAGGGGGTCTATCTGACCACCAAGATTACGGCCCACGAGTCCAAGAGCCCAACCATTTTCATCGTTGTAGTAGTGCAGGCCCAGATCTACACCCATGGCAAACGACTTGAATTCACCATAGTTGGATATCAAGCCTTTAGCCTGTACACCGCCGTTCCATCGGTCGGAGAGCATGTAGGTGTATCCTGCTTGGATGTTGATGTCGCTGGCAGAGAATGAACCCAACTGCTGAAAATCAGCAGTGGTTTCGGTCATGTCGCCATAGTTGAGCACCTGTGCTCCGATGCCAAGCGTTCCGCGTTCACCTATCTGCTTCACAAATGCAGCACCCAGTTTGTTGGTGCTCGAGATATAGGAAGTGTATGAGAAGCTTATACTTTTGTCGGCCACATAGCTCAGCACGGCAGGGTTGACGAAGAGCATAGTGGCATCGTCTTCGGCAATTGACACTGCGCTCCCACCCAGTGCAGCCGAATGGGCCGAAGAGGGTACACTGAGAAACTCGTATCCAGTGGAATGTTGCTGAGCATAAATAAGCCCCCCTCCGACTCCCCCATGCAGGGTGGAGATATATGTAAGGATTAAAATATTAAAAAATGTAAATATTAAATTCTTCATAACCATCTATCCGCCTAACCGATGCTGTTCAGCAGCATCTTCGCTGCTACAAATGACGTTATTTCACCTCCAAGTACCTTCTTCTCCATCTCAGGTATCATAGCCTTGATGTCAGGATTGTAGAAGAAGTTGTTGCGCAACTGCTCGTTGATGCTCTCGTACATCCAGTATTTCGACTGCTCGTTTCTGCGATATTGGAAATATCCACTCTCCTTCACCTTATTTATATATGTCTCCACCATGTCGAGCACTTTGTCGATGTTGTAGCCATAGAATCCCGAATAGCACACCACCTCTGGCAGCACCCCGCTCTCGGGCTTAGGGAAGAGATGCAGAGCATTGCGGAAATGGCTTGCGGCCAGTTCGGCTTTGTCGATGTTGCTGCCATCGGCCTTGTTGATGCATATGCCATCGGCTATCTCCATGATGCCACGCTTGATGCCTTGTAGTTCGTCGCCTGTGCCAGCCAGTTGTATGAGCAGGAAGAAATCCACCATGGAATGACAAGCCGTTTCGCTCTGACCCACACCTACTGTTTCCACGAGCACCTTGTTGTATCCAGCAGCTTCGCAGAGAATGATAGTCTCGCGTGTCTTGCGAGCCACGCCGCCAAGTGTACCGGCTGATGGTGAAGGACGTATGAACGAGTTGGGATGCACAGAGAGTTTCTCCATGCGAGTCTTGTCGCCAAGAATACTGCCCTTGGTCTTCTCCGAACTCGGATCGATGGCCAGTACGGCGAGTTTGCCTCCATAGCGTTCCAGGGCTTTTACGCCAAACATGTCGATGCTAGTACTCTTTCCTGCACCTGGTACACCGCTGATGCCTATCCTCACCGAGTTGCCGCTGAAAGGCAGGCATTTCTCTATCACCTCCTGAGCGATGGTCTGATGCTCGGGCAGTGTGCTCTCGACGAGAGTCACGGCCTGTCCCAGCATGCTCACATCGCCACGGAGTATGCCCTCGACATACTCACCGGGAGAGAAGAGCCGTGTGCGCTTCTTGCGGAAAGACCTGAGATAGGGATTGACTATCTCCTGCGAAGCAACCCCCGCATTGACAGTCAGTCCCTTGTATTCTTCACTATTCTCCGGATGCTCCATCCTCTTGAACCTCTTGAACCTCTTGAACCTCTTGAACCTCTTGAACCTCTTGAACTTCTTGAACCTCTTGAACTT
>R03__coassemble_475_pt1 | contig 23031 bp, 14 predicted proteins | sample R03__metabat2_high_PE_038 | metagenome-assembled genome bin R03 | reverse complement strand
TTATTTTTTTTTTATTTAATAAAAATTACAATTTAAAATATAAAGATTTTTTTTCAAATTTAACTTCCTTTTTTTTTTTTTTTTTTGAAAATTTAACATTTCGTAGCATAACGAATTGTTAAAAATATCATGAAGGGTGGCGAAGATTCATGACATAAATATTTGGAAATGTCAAAACTTTCTTATAAATTTGCAGTCAAATTTGATAGCATTATGAAAAAAGTATTCGTTTTTCTGGTATTAAGCATTTTCAACGTAGTGCAAAATGCTTTTGCCCAGGTAGATAACTATTGTCTCCGTTTCACATCTGGTGACGGAGTGGTAAATTGTGGAGTGCTCAGTGATGTGTATCCTACCAAGGCATCAACGTTGCAGTTCTGGTTCTGTCCTGAGGAGTGGGTGAAAGGAGCTGCCCTGGTGAGGGTAGGATCGTTTAGCGTGAAACTTGGCGACAACCACACACTGGTGTTTGACGACGGTACCAATTATATGATTATCAGTAGCACTGCCAATATATCTGCAGGAAAATGGTGTCATGTCACTATGCGTGTGGACACCGATGAAACTTCGGTGTCGATCAACAATGGTAAGGCACGCACTCTCGACAAGCATCTCACCATGCCTACAACGACCTACAGCCTATGGCTTGGTGGATGTGGCTATACGGGACGTATGGACGAGATAAGGGTATGGCGCGTGAAACTGAACGAAGACTACAACAGCTTCTATAATAACACTATTAATAAATTTGCTCCTCAGTGGGCCTCACTGGCTGCTTATTACAAGTGCGACCAAGAGCAGTGTGAGAACCTGGTGGACTACAGTGTGAAGAATCGTCATAATGGCACAATGTCGGCGTCGGGTGTGCAGAAGGAACTGGTGACCGATAACCAACAGATGAAATACCGCATTACGCTGGGATATGGAAATATAGAGCGTTTCTTCGACCGTCAGATAGATGCCGAGCACTACAACACTTTGGCCAACGTCATTGCCATTATAGGCATATGGACCTATAACGACGGGTCGGCCCGTACTTACAGCAGCAACGATGCCGGAACCCTGAGCGACAGCGCTGAATATGTAGCAGAGTTCGAGGGCAGGAAAGGTGTGCTGCACGTGGCCAGTGAGAGTGCCGTGATAAAACTCCCTACGGCAGCAATGGCTGACGATACGTACACATTCGAGACTTGGCTCTATGTTGAGGAATGGACTGACGGTGCATATATAATGCGCAAGGAGCGTTGGGGCACAAATGGTCTGAGTATCCGCCTCGGCAGTGAGGGACAGATCGTAGCCCGCATAAACGGCAAGGATAAGGTAATAGCCACAGGCAAGACGGCTGGGAAATGGTTCCACGTAGGTGTGTGCAGCGGTGATCTTGGTGGAGAGGCCCTGAGCGGCGTGGATGCAGCCCCTGTGACATTAGGACAAGGGTTGAAGGGCTATTTCGACGAGACCTTGTTTTGGGGCAGCAGTCGTGGGTCGAGCTACAGAACAAGCGACAGCAAACTGATACCATATCCCGGTCCGGATGTGAAAATGTCGATGAACAACGACATGTACAATATGCGAGCCTGCTATGATTACGACAAACCGGATGATGTGGGCTTCGACCGCTACTCGGTTGACGGATATATAGACTATATGCGTTCGTTCACCAGTGGTATGCGCGGAGTGAAGTTTATACTTTCCGCTGCAGGTCCTGAAGACCTTGACGGTACACTTGCCGACGAAACCAAACGCGAGAAGATGGCAACCGACATTGCTGCCATTGTCAACAGCCCTTATATTGATGGTGTAGACTTCGACTTTGAGTGGACCTACACCCAGACAGGCTGGAACAACGAAGGCGACCTTGCAAAGAGAGTGCGAGAGAAAGTGCAGGACGGGAAGATAGTGAGCGTGAGCGTGGGCTCGTGGAGTTGTTCGCTGCCAAAGAAGTACTTCCAATATATAGACTTTATCACTTGCCAGCAGTATGGTCCTCAGCCGGCAAATTTCACAATGGACTCGTTTCGCAGTTCGTATAATACGTTCGTAAGCAAAGGCCTGCCTAAGGACAAGTTGCTGCTGTCCTTTGCTACCACCACATCGGCTGGATACAAAGACGGATCATGGGCTTCGGCAGTGCAGGGCTATCGCTATCTCTATGGCGAAACTTTTACTGATGACATGGATTCATACACCAACGATGCTGGGATTAAGTTCTGTTTTACCGGAGTGAACCAGACCATTGATCGCACTAATTTTGTGCGCAACAACGATCTAGGAGGCATTTTCTATTGGGACTTGGGCAATGATCTCCAAGCCTCTCACAAGGCATCGCTGGCAAGGAATTCATCGTATTATATCAATGCCAATGTAGAGAAATTTGTCACATCGGTTGCCAGTGCTGCGTGTGCCCCAAAGAATGATGACTGTGGCCCTATTGATACACCTGACCCTACGGCCATAGAGGTTGCTTCGCAGCAAGTTGCAAGTAGTTTGGGACAGGGAGCATGTGCTATCTACAACATCGCTGGGCAGGTTGTAGACAAGGGCTACAAGGGACTTGTGATTTCTGCTGGCAAGAAGATCATTGTCCCTTAGAAATGCCATTTCAGGTCGAGGCCGAACTGGATGGGTTTGCCGCGCTGGGCGAAGGTGCGGTTCATGGACTGGAAGAGGAAGGTGTCGTAGGAGGTGTCGGTGAGGTTCTTGCCCCAGAAGGTGAGGGTGAGGCCCTGAGGGAAATCGACGGAGATGTGGGCACCGAGGGTGCAGTAGAAATCCTGCCAGGCGTCGTTGGCTTCGGTCCAATAGATGCGGCCGGCTCCGGAGAAGTCGGCTCCGAAAGAGAAGGTAGGCGAGCGGTGCTCGCAGGTAGAAGGGAGAAGGGAGAAAGAGCGGGACTGGAGGGCGAGGTGGAGCGTGTGGCGGGGTACGAAGGGCACATAGTTGTCGGAGTAGTCGGTGTGGCCGTCGTCGTAGGACAGGAAGCGGGCATCGGTGAAGGCATAGGAGAGGGAACAGGTAGCAGGTAGCAGGGAGCAGGTAGAAGGGAAGTGGCAGGTGGCTGAGAGTTCGGCTCCGAGGCTGCGGCTGTGGCCGGCATTGACCATCATGCGTCCGAGTCCGCTGTCGCCTGCAAAGCGGGCTATCTGCTGGTCGCGGGTGTCGATATAGAAGAGTGCTGGGCGCAGGGTGAGCGAGCTTTGCTCGCAGGTAGAAGGGAGGAGGTTGATGGTGGCGCCGATTTCGTAGTTCCATGAGTACTCTGGCTTATACTCCACGCTGCTGATGTCGGGGTCGGGAGCCTTGATGGTTGACAGATCCACGAACCTCGCCATCATGCCCTGGCTGACGGTGTTGACGCCGTCGATCATCTGATTGCGCATCTCGCTCTGGACGAGGTCGGAGAACATCTGTATGTTGTAGCCGCCGGAGCGGTAGCCTTTGCTGACGGAAGCGTATATAGAGGTAGCAGGTAGCAGGGAGCAGGGAGCAGGTAGCAGGGAGGAGGTAGCAGGTAGACTATACGCGAGGGCGAGGCGTGGGAGGAACTGGAGATGGGAGTGGCTGAGGTTGCCGGCGAACTGTGGTGCGGCCTTCAGGTCCTGGTATGTCTGGTTCATCATCGGCGGCATGGAGATGCTGAAGTTGTAGGGTATGGTGCAGCCTGCGCTGTAGTCGAGGTGGGTTTTCTCGTATTCCAGTCTTGCTCCGGCAGTCAGCGACCAGTTGCCGAGATTCACCACCGACTGGTGGAACACAGCCCCACTCCACACGGGAGTATTCATGTCGCTGCTCACGGTGAACTGCCTGTCCTGCAAGGCCAGAGCCATATCCGGCATTCTTGGGTTGGAGGATTTCAGGTCGGTGAATATGCTGTTGACATTTCCCTCTATCATTTCCGACACGCCGTCGTCGTAGAAGGTGACAGGGGCATCGGTGTGGAGCCACTGGTAGAAGGTGCTGATGCCGATCACCCAGTTCCATGCGCCGCTGTTTCGGCTCTTCAGGGTCAGTTCTTCGCTCAGCACCGAGAGACGCTGTTTCTGCTCCAGGGTGTAGTAGTCCAGGTTGATGAAGTCCTGGTCCATGAACATGCGGTCGCGCAGGCGTTGGAAGCCCGTGATGGAGGAGAGCTGCAGGCGCGGCATGGTGTATGTGATGTTGAGTCCGGAGTTGAAGAGGCTGCGGCGGTAGCTTCCGGCCCGGTTGGCACAGATCTGGCCGTTGGCCGCCCAGGGCTGTTGGCTCTTGGCCCCTTGAACCTCTTGAACCTCTTGAACCCCTTCACCCTCTACGAAGTAGTACGGGTAGGCACCTTCGTCGGAGTGGTCGTAGGAGGCGGTGAAGTCGAACTTGAGATTGTCGGACGGGAGAGCAAGCAGTCGGATGCGTCCGCCGCCAGCCTGGATGTTGTCGACCCGGTGGCCCGTGAGGCTGTTGCGGAAGAATCCGTCGCCACCCTCGTAGTAGCCCCCCGCAGAGAAGGCCAGGCGGGAGGACACGCGGTGGTAGTGGGTCACACTGGCATCGCGGTGGTTGTCGGCCGTGGCATAGGAGAGCCGGACGTCGGTGCCCTGGTAGCGGAACGGATTGCGGGTGGAGACGCGGATGAGTCCGCCCATGGTGTTGCGACCGTAGAGAGTGCCCTGCGGTCCGCGCAGCACCTCCACGTGCTCGATGTCGTAGAACCGGAAGTCGAAGGCCGACTTGTCTATATAAGGTATGTTGTCCACATACATCCCCACTGCCGGGGTGTTTATGCGGCTGCCGATGCCGCGGATGTAGATGGCACTGGTGAGACGGCTGCCATAGTCGGGCATGAAGAAGGAAGGTACGAGGCTGCTTACACCCTTGAGGGAGGTAATGTGCAATTGGTCGAGTTGGTCGGAAGAGACCTGGCTGTATGCTGCAGGTTGGTCGTCGGGGCGGCCGATGTCCTTGGGCGAAGTGATCTCTATTTCGCTGACCGACACCAGGGTGTCGAGGTAGCAGGTGGAAGGGCTGGATATAGTCTTCTGCAGCACCGCCTGAGGGCGTGAAATGTGCTGCAGAAGACCATATTCAGCCAAGGAAAAGGGGAGATTTGTTTTAGGGAGGAGGTAGGAGGTAGCAGGTAGCAGGGAGGCGAGCAGGATGATGTGTCTGAAAAATTTCATGGTGCAAATATACGAAAAAATTTTGCGGTGTACAAATTTTTTTGTAAATTTGCGGAAGAAAAACAAAAACACAAGACAGAACTATGAAAAGACTATTGGTATTGGCGATGGCTGCGGGTATGGTCATCGGTATGTTTGCCCAAAACATGAAACTGGCCTACAGGGCCGTGAGCGACGGAGGCGTGGACTTCGAGGTGTATGACCACGTGGATGGATATCCGGGGTTTGTGGTGGTGAGATGCGACGGCGAGGTGCTGGGATACAGCGACCAGGGATATTTCGACTACGAGGCCATGCCCGACAACTTCAAGGGCCTGCTCGAAGGCTACAAGCGTGCCATAGCAGTGGCGAGGAAGGAGGGCGTCGTTGAGGTAGCAGGTAGCAGGGAGCAGGTAGCAGGTAGTGTGGAGCAGGTAGCAGGTAGCAGGGTGAAGAAGGCTGCGGCGAGGACGGTGGTGATTCCGCCGCTGTTGGGAGAGAACGCGTGGGGACAGACGAAGCCGTTCTACAACCTGTGTCCGACGGTGAGCGGAGAACAGTCGGTGGTGGGGTGTACGGCACTGTCGACAGCACAGATAATGCAATTCTGGAAATGGCCTCTCGTGGGCAAGGGATCGCACACCGACAACAACATGACACCGGGACTGACGGTGGACTTCAGCCAGTCGAACTACGAATGGAGCAAGATGCCATATGTGGTGAGCGAGAGCCATACCACAGCCCAGGCAGCGGCAGTGGCGAGGGTGTGCTACGACGTGGGTGTGTCGATAGACTCGTACTACGGCAGCGGCACGGGAGCCTATGCAGGCAACGTGGCCACGGCACTGAAGACATATTTCAGCTACAGCGCCACGGCGAAGTACCAGACGAAGGGTTCGACCCTGACATCGACATGGGAATCGAAGATAAAGAAGGAACTGGACGAATACAGGCCGGTGCAGTTCAACGGATTCCTCAACGCCAAGGGCGAGAACGGCCATGCCTTCGTGTGTGACGGATATACGAGCGACGGCTATTTCCACTTCAACTTCGGCTGGAACGGCAGGGCCGACGGATATTTCAAGACCACAGCCGTGGAACCATTCACGGGCGAAAAATTCAACTACATACAAGCCATAACCACAGGCATAAAGCGTCCGGACAACACCATAGCATCGGTGGACGGGCTGAAATACTACCTGATGGACAACCAGGAAGCCGAACTGGTGCACGAGACCAACGGGACATATGAAGGCGAGGTGGTGATACCAGCCAGCATAACGGTGGACTCGGTGGAGTACAAGGTGACGAGGATAGCCACGGTGGCATTCCACGGATGCGAGGAACTGACGGCAGTGACCATACCGGCATCGGTGACATACATAGGCGGATTTGCCTTCAAGGACTGTCCGAAACTCACCAGCATCACCTCGCTGCGCACCACTCCGATAGAGATATGCTCCGCAGCCTTCGATGCCGACATATACAACCGCGCCACCCTGACCGTGCCTACGGGCAAGACCAGCACATACGCCGCAAAGAACTACTGGAAGCTGTTCAGGACCATAAGCGACGGATCGACCGACGTGGAGAAATACTCGGAATGGGAAGACCAGGGAGTGGGGACCTACACCTTCTACGGCCTGCCACTGCTGGGAACGGGAGTGACGGTGGACAACATGCCGGTGAGGAGCCGCTATCTGCTGACGAACAAGAACAAGGTGCAGTTCCTGATAGAGCACGGCTACAACCCTGCAGGACTGATAGTGGAATGCGACCTCTCGACAGGGAAGTGTACCATTGCCAAGCAGTATTTCGGCGTATCGTACGGCGAGAGCACCTCGGGCAAGATATACGTGTCGGACTGGCCGACGATAAGTTCGGCATACACATATGCGAAGTATCCATGCACCTACGACGCATCGACGGGAAAGCTGACGATGAACCTGATATACTCGGTGAGCGCGGGAGCATATCAGCCAAACGGAGCCGACGTGTTCCAGTTTGAACCGAAGGACTACAGCCTGACGGCCGCGAACGCCGTGTATGCGACCCTGAGCGACGGCACGGGTGAGGTGACGGTGGACGTAGCCGCCGGCAACACGGTGGCAGGCTACAAGTACCGCCTGTATGAAACCCCTATGCCAGCCACGGCCATAGCAGCCGCCACCGAAGAGATAGAGGCCGACGAGACCCTGGAGACGGTGGATGCAGAACAGCTGACACTGGCACTCAGTGGCGAGGGTGTGAAGACCCTGGTGATGGTGCCATACGACAAGGCAGGAACGGCCCACGACGTGCAGTCGGCCTACCTGCACTGGTATGACGAGACAGGGTGGGAAAGCATGGGCATGTGCAGCTTCTCCGACGACGCCCTGACCACAGCCATCAATGCCAAACTCGGAGTGAAGACCTATGAGGTGGAAGTGATGGTGAACAAGAAGAACTCGGGCATGCTGCGACTGAAGAACCCGTATGTGGGCAAATATCCATATGCCAAGCAGGGACTGACCTACGACGGCGACGTGTATATAGACATCAATGCCGAGCACCACGACAGGGTGAGCATAGACTACCAGTTCACCGGCAAGGACCTGCAGAAGAAGGGATGGTCGTTCATTAGGACCACACCTGGAATGTACGGACAGATGGTCGATGGCGTGATAACCTTCCCTGAGGGTGGAATAGAGTGCGACAAGTATTTCACCGGCGAATTTGTGACCTCGAACGCCAGCGGAGCTACGAAGATAGACATGAGTGCGCTGCCATTGGGAATAGAGGACGTTGCTTCGCAGCAGGTAGCAGGTAGCAGGGAGCAGGGAGCAGGTAGCTACAACCTGGCGGGACAGAAGGTAGGCGAAGGATACAGGGGAGTGGTGATAATAGGTGGGAAGAAGGAACTTCGCCGGCGGTAGCAGGTGGGGGAGGAGGTAGGGTTCGATATAGCCTTCTGCAGCACCGCCTGAGGGCGTGTTATGTGCTGCAGAAGACTATATCGAACCCAGAAAAAGAGGAGAAGTCGTTTAGGAGAAGACTATGAGATTAAAACTTTTTACCATTGGTTGGATGTTGGCGTTGGTCGTGGCTGGGTGCAGCGACGGCGATGACGGTCTGGGCAGTGGGGGAGAAGAGGAAGAGGCCGGAGAGGTGGAGGTGATGGTGACACGGTTGATGGTGAGTTCCACGGACGTGGCACCGGAGGATGCGGAGGTGACGCTGACATTCAGTGGGGGCGGAACCGAGTGCAACCCACGGACAGGACGGACCTTGGCAGACGACGGATGGGAGATGACGACCGGGGTGGCAAAGGGCGAGAAGGTGGAGGTGGAGACTGAGTTCTACTTGAATGGAGAGACGGAGACGATGGACATAGGCATAAAGACAGTCTGCGGAGACAGTGACACGGTGACGAAGACGGTGAAGGGAGTGGTGTTCTGCAAAGGAAAGCGGACTGTGGTGACGGGAGCATTGTTTGACGGCAAGGGCGAAGGCGAAGGCGAAGGTGAAGGCCAAGGCGAGGAAGGCGGCGAAGACGAGGACGGCAAGGTGGAAATCACGTTGGACGACGAGTGGGGAGATGCGATAGTGGTGTGGTTTTAGGGCGAGCTTTGCTCGCAGGTAGCAGGTAGCAGGTAGGAGGTAGCAGGTAGCAAGTAGCAGGGAGCAGGTAAAAAAGTAACAAAGTAACAAAGTAACTTGGTAACTCGGGGCATTTTCAGAGGTAGCAAGTAGCAGGGAGCAGGTAGGAGGGAGGTTTGATACAGTCTTCTTCAGCACCGCCTCCAGGCGTAAAATGTGCTTCAGAAGACTATATCGAACCCAGAAGAAGAGTGGGGGGAGTCGTTTAGTTAGCAAGTAGCAGGTAAAGTATATGAAAAAAGGTTTTATTTTGGGGCTGGTGCTTGGCCTTTGTTGGACAGGTGGGGCCTGGGCACAGGCATTGCTGGCTGTGCAGAACGTGAAGGGCAGGACACAGATGTCGCTCGACGGAATGTGGAAATATGCAGTGGACCCATACGGCCACGGTGGGTATAAGGGTAATGGCGGTTTTGGACGTGACCGGCACTTCGACGGCAGTCAGTTGCAGGACTACGACTTCGACACCTCGGACGAGATACGTGTGCCAGGCGACTGGAACACGCAGAAGGAAAAGCTGTACTACTACGAAGGAACGGTGTGGTATCGGACAAGGTTCGATGGGGCCAATAGGACTGATGGGATGAGGCAGTTTCTGCATTTTGGGGCGGTGAACTACGAGGCCGTGGTGTGGTTGAACGGGAAGATGGTGGGGTCGCACGTGGGTGGATATACGCCGTTTGAGATAGAGGTGACAGGCAAGCTGAAGGAAAGGGACAACTCGCTGGTGGTGAGAGTGAACAACACCAGACTGCCCGAAGGAATACCTACGATGAACACCGACTGGTGGAACTATGGCGGCATAACGAGAAGCGTGTCGCTGGTGGAAGTGCCGGAGACATATGTGAAGGACTACACCATAAGTCTCTCGAAAGACCGCAAGTGGATAGAAGGCAGTGTGCAGTTGGCCGATGCCAAGGCAGGAATGAAGGTGACGGTAGAGATTCCGGAACTGAAACTGAAGCAATCGGTCAACCTGCTGGACGACAGCGGGCTGTGGACTTTTGCCTATACGGCACCGAAGAAACTCAGACTTTGGACACCGGAGAGTCCGAAATTGTATGATGTGGTGATCAGTACAGAGACGGAGACGGTGAAGGACAGGATAGGTTTCAGGACCATAGAGACCGAGGGACAGAATATATTGCTGAACGGAGAGGAAGTGTTCCTGGCCGGGGTGAACATTCACGAAGAAGGTCTGGGCGACCACGGCAGGGTGACCACGAGGGAAGAAGACTCGCTGCTGCTCACGATGGCCAAGGACCTGGGGTGCAATTTCGTACGCCTGGCCCACTATCCTCACAACGAAGACATGACCAGACTGGCCGACGAGATGGGACTGATGGTGTGGTCGGAGATACCTCTGTACTGGGGCATTCAGTGGACCAACGAGAAGACCTATGAGAACGCCCAGAACCAGTTGCGCGAGATGATAGGCAGGGACCACAACAGGTGCAGCATCATAATATGGTCGATAGCCAACGAGACAGCCGTGAGACCAGAGAGAACGGCATTTCTGACGAAGCTCGCCGGAGAGGCCCGCGGACTGGACGGAACGAGACTCATCTCGGCCGCACTGCAGAATGTGAACAAACGGTTGACTCCAACCACATACACCGTGGAAGACCCCCTGGGCGAGGCACTGGATCTGTTCAGCTTCAACGAATACATAGGCTGGTACGACGCCAAGAAAGAGTTCTGCGACAGCATCACATGGCAGCTCAGCACCACGAAGCCAGTGGTGATAAGCGAGTTCGGAGCAGGAGCCAGGATAGGCAGGCACAGCGGACCGGATGCATACTTCTCGGAAGACAATATGGAGAGTGTGTACAGGCATCAGTTCGTAATGCTCGACAAGATACCAGGACTGGCAGGGACCATTCCGTGGGTGCTGAAAGACTTCAGGTCGCCACACCGGCTGCTGGTAGGCATTCAGGACGACTACAACAGGAAGGGTCTGTATAGCGAGAAAGGCGAAAAGAAACAAGCCTGGAAGGTGGTGAGAGAGTGGAACGTGAGAAAGAGGGAGCAGGTAGCAGGTAGGAGGGAGCAGGTAGGAGGGAGCAGGTAGGAGGTAGCAGGGAGCGGGTGATAAGGAAAAAATTAATGGGTAATATGAAAAAAGTATTTGTATCGGGGTGTTATGACCTGCTGCACAGTGGGCATGTGGAATTTTTCCGTCAGGCAGCAGAGTACGGCGACCTGTATGTGGGTATTGGTTCGGACAGGACCATACTGGGATATAAGGGTCACAAGACATTGTACAGCGAACAAGAGAGGCTGTTTATGGTGAAGAGCATAAGGTATGTAAAGGATGCCTTCGTGAACCAGGGCGACGGCATTATGGACTTCATACCGACGGTGGACATGCTGAAGCCGGACGTGATAGTGGTGAATGCCGATGGCGACAAGGACGAGAAGCGCAGGCTGTGCGAGGAGAGAGGCATAGAGTATGTGGTGCTGAACCGTACTCCAGCCGAAGGACTGACAGCCAGGAGCAGTACGAGTCTGAAGACCACGCCATGTCAGTTGCCGACCCGACTGGACCTGGCAGGAACATGGATAGATCAGCCATATGTGAGCGAATATCACCCAGGATGGGCACTGACGATAAGTCTGGAACCTACGTTCGAGATAAGGGAAAGATGTGGGCTGAGTACATCGACCCGCAATGTGATAAAGCAGATATGGCCCTATCAGCTGCCGCTGATGGATCCGGAGATGCTGGCAAGACTTGTGTTCTGTTTTGAGAACCACCCAGAGAAGGTGACAGGCCACATAAGCGGAGCCCAGGACGCCATAGGAATATGTGTGCCGGGACTGTGCAGGCACTATTACGACAACCATTTCTGGCCCGAGAAGATAGAAACTTGCAATGACGAGAAGACGCTGGGTTGGTTGGAGAGTCACCTGGTGATGATACCGCTGCTGCCAAGGCAATATGGGTGCAGTGTGATAGAAGGACGGGACATCACGACAACGAAGGTGATAGATCTGGCCCACGCAGCCGACAACTGCTGGTATGCCATAATGGAGCGCGACCTGGAGCGGTTTGCCAAAGCCTATCGAGACTCCTTCGATGCCCAGGTGGCAATGTTCCCGGCCATGATACAGAACGGGGTGCAGGAAGCCATAGACAAGTACTCGGCCATGGAGGGAGTGAAGGCCTGGAAGATGCCGGGAGCAGGTGGTGGAGGCTATCTGGCCCTGGTGGTGGACGATGCGGAGGAGTTCTGCAAGTCGCATCCGGAGGCTATAGAACTACACATCCGTCGATAGACCCGGCTGCCTTGGAAAAGCGCTGGCGGAAGTCGGCTATGTGTTTTTCCCACGACTCGTAGGAGAGCTGAGGCCAACGACGGCAGTTGAGCGGCATTTCGGGACGTATGGCGGAAACGAGGCGGTCGAATACCCGTGTGGCATTCTGCTCTGAGAATGTGTGGGCGAGGTGGTAGTCGATGCGCTGCTGCATGAGGGCACGGAAATCGGGGTTGGCGAGCAGTCGGGCGATGAGACGGTTGTGGAGTCCGAGATTGCCCATGATGGGATCGTGGCCAGTGGCAGTGAGATATTTCTGGGCAGGGATATAGGCCACCCAGGTGGCATCGAGGTCGTAGAAGACGAAATGCCATTTGCGGTCGCCCTGGGGGTCGGGAGAATAGACCATACGATAGTTGCCGATGTCGGTGTTGCAGGAATATATTTCGCCCAGTTTGTAGTCGATGAGACCCTGGAGGTCGATGTGTTCACGCACATAGCTGTAGTGGAGCGAGTCGCGCATGTCGTGGGTGTTGACGTAGCGCATAAGTTGGCGGAATTCTGCCATGGAACCCTCTTCGGTGTAGAGACCCGAGGTGATAATGGTGACAGAGTCGGGACTGACTCCGAGATGGCGTGCCACGAAACGGCGGTCGATTTTCTCGCGGAGGTAGTAGAGGCCGAAGTATTCGGCATTGACGTATAGTGCCACGGGTCGGTAGGCCTGGGTGAGGAGAGTGGGGCAGTGGGGAGCCATGAGACTGGTGAAGAACTCATCGCGCAGCATGGCACGGTTCCAGTCTTGTCCACCGGCACGCAGGACCAGGTCCTTCAGTTTTATTTTATGTCCTGTGGCGAAGAAATCGTAGGTCACCCTTGAAGAGCCGTACTGCTTCTTGAATTTCAGACAGAAAGACTTTTTTGCTTCGGCACGCGAAGTGCCACCAAAGATTTTCAGTCCGCAGCAGGACTGGAATCCACCCAGCGAGTCGTTGAACAGTTCGGCGTGAGCTTGTCGGATCCAGTGTTTCCAGTAGTTGGCACCCGTATGTGGAAAGGCCGCCGTGTAGCCAGGTCCGTCGGCATAGATACCCGAGTGGTGGGAGTAGAAATCGGAGGGGTCGAGGGAGAGAGAGAGTACGGGAATGGAGTGGGGTGTGTCGAGTATGTATGTGGCCGTGACGGTATCGGTGTGGAAGTCGGTGCTGTCGTCGTGGGCATATGCACGTATGACGGTATTGTGTGTAATAAGGATAGGTGCGGAGTACAGGGCGGAATTAGGACCTGGAAGGCTTCCGTCGAGGGTGTAGCGGATGCGGAGTCCACCGGCATCGATGGCGACGGAGAGAGAGTCGGAGGAATGGTATATGCCCGAAGGCAGACTGAACCGCAGCTGTGGGAGAGACGGGAGAGAGTCGGAGTCCGTGACGGAAACCTCCAGCGAATCGGCAGGAGGCAGAGTCTCGCTGTCGGAAGCAGAATTGCCGCACGAAGTCAGGGTGAACAGCACGACGGCGGTGAAGGTAAGGAAGAAATGTCTCATTATGGCTACGAAGTGCAAATTTACGATTTTTTTTGCAATTGTACAAAAAAAATTGTATCTTTGCATTCAAATGGCAGTCGGACGGTCTGTCGCTGGGGCAAGACCATGGTGCTGAGCCCGAGAGGAAAGTCCGGGCAATACAGAGCATCCTGCTTCCGAAAACAGAAGGGGTCCGTGAGGGTCGGGGCAATGCAGAAGAAAACAACCGCCGCTTTTGGCTTAGGGCTTAGAGCTTAGGGCTTAGAGCTTGGAGCTGAGAGAGGGTAAGGGTGAGAAGGTGGGGTAAGAGCCCACCAGCGGTGTGGTGACACACTGGCTGTGCATCCCAGGAATTGCAAGTTCATGTATAGTAGTGTTTGAGGGCTGCTCGTCCGAGCTACAGGGTAGAACGCTGGAGACATCTGGTGACAGGTGTAGTAGATAAATGACAGACACCGCCCTTGGTGGCGGTACAGAACCCGGCTTACAGTCCGACTGCTTTTTTTTAGTTTTTTGCGGAGCAAAAAAGGTTGATAGGTTGATAGGTTTATAGGTTTATAGGTTGATAGGTTGATAGGTTGATGTGTTGATAGGTTTATAGGTTGATGGGTTTACGAATGAAACAGATATTTCAGAAATACGACAAGTCATTGATAGATGAACTGCCACGGACGGTGTTCGAAGGGAGGATATTCGTGGTAGATAGTGAGAGTGAGGCAGAGCGGGCCGTGAGGTATCTGCTGTCGCAGCCGATACTGGGGTTTGACACAGAGACTCGTCCGAATTTTCAGAAATGGCAGCACCACAAGGTTGCCCTGTTGCAGGTGGCTTCGGATGATGTGTGTTTTCTGTTCAGGCTGTGCAATATAGGTGTGCCGGACTGTGTTGTGAGGTTGCTCGATGACAGGCAGGTGTTGAAGGTGGGACTGTCGTGGCACGACGACATGCGAATGCTGAGACAGCGCAGGGCGATACAGGGAGGAGAGTTCGTGGAATTGCAGCAGGAGATAAAGAAACTGGGAGTGGACGACATGAGCCTGCAGAAGATATATGCCAATCTGTTTGGCGAGAAAATATCCAAGGGAGAGCAGCTGTCGAACTGGGAAGCCGATATACTGTCGGAAGCCCAGAAACGCTATGCCGCCACCGATGCATGGGCGTGTGTAAATATATATAAGGAGATAGAGAGACTTACGAAAGAAAAAAACTATACGTTGATAAGACATGAAGAAACTGTATCTGAAGCGCCACAAGGATGAGTCGCTGCGAAGGTTTCATCCGTGGGTGTTTTCGGGGGCGATAAGTCATGTGAGTGACGAACCCGAAGACGGCGAAGTGGTGGAAGTGCGCAGTGAAGACGACGAGTATATAGCCACGGGCCATTATCAGAATGGCAGTATCATGGTGAGAGTACTGACGTTTGAAGGCGAGGCGATAGACAGGGATTTTTATGAGCACAGGATTGCCGTGGCACTGGATGTGCGCCGAACTGCAGGATTGACAGGGAGGGAAGACAATGACACTTTTCGTCTTGTACACGGCGAAGGCGACAACCTGCCTGGACTGGTGGTGGACGTGTATGGGACGACAGCCGTGATGCAGGCCCATTCGGTGGGGATGCACTGCGACAGGAGTATCATCAGCGAAGCCCTGCGCCTGGTGATGCCAGATTTGACGGCAGTGTTCTACAAGAGTGAGACCACCCTGCCGCCACGTATGCAGGAAAGGGGAGAGACAATGGCATGTTTCCTGTATGGAGGCAGCGGAGACGATGTGGCAGTGGAGAACGGACTGAAATTTCATGTGGACTGGCTTAGGGGTCAGAAGACGGGTTTTTTTGTAGATCAGCGCGAGAACCGCAGTCTGCTGGAGCGGTATGCCAAGGGAAGGAGAGTGCTGAATATGTTTTGCTACACAGGAGGTTTTTCGTTTTATGCCATGAGAGGAGGAGCCGAATTGGTACATTCAGTTGACAGTTCGCAGAAAGCCATAGACTTGACCAACAGGAATGTGCAGCTCAATTTTCCAAACGATCCGCGTCATCAAGCCTTTTGCGAAGATGCATTCAAGTTTCTCGAAAGCATGAAAAGTTACGACCTTGTCATTCTCGATCCACCGGCATTTGCCAAGCACAAGGACTCGCTGCGCAATGCACTGAAGGGCTATACGCGGTTGAATCAGAAAGCCATGGAGAAGATGCCGGAAAGGAGTGTGCTGTTTACGTTCAGCTGCAGTCAGGTGGTGAGTAAGGACGCATTCCGCACGGCAGTATTTACCGCTGCGGCTCAGGCAGGAAGGAAGGTGAGGATACTGCACCAGTTGCATCAGCCGGCAGACCATCCAATCAATATCTACCATCCAGAAGGGGAGTACCTTAAGGGACTGGTGCTATATGTAGAGTAGAATTAGAAGAGGAGCTCAAGAGTTCAAGGGTTCAAGAGTTCAAGAGTTCAAGGGTTCAAGAGTTGTTCGATATAAAAAAAAGCCTGTCATCACGACAGACTTTTTCCATTTACTAACCTTAAAATAAATCTAATACCATGAAAAACACGGTGCAAAGTTACAAAAAGTTAGTCGTTATTTTCAATTGTTCTTAGAAATCTTTTTCAAAATTTTGCGATTTATTGACATTTGTCAATTTTGGTGCGTGAAAACACGGATATAAGTGCCGACCCGAGAATTCCTGCACTGAGCGAGCCCATAAGTACGGCAATCTTTCCACGAGCCTGGAGTTGCGCTGCAATTTCAGGGAAGTCGTTGAACGAGAGTGTGTCAACGAATATGCTCATGGTGAAACCGATACCACCAAGGCATGCCACGGCAAAGAGCATTTTCCATGTGGCACCCGTAGGCATGACTCCCACTTTGAGTTTGATGGCGAGGAGGCTGGCCAGGGTGATGCCGATGGGTTTGCCGAGCAGCAGACCGAAGTAGATGCCCATGCCCACCGAACCGATTTCAGGCAAGTATTCAAAGATGTTGCAATATTCCAGGCTAGGAATCTGTACACCGGCATTTGCCAGTGCAAAGATAGGCATGATGATGAAATTGACCCAAGGATTGAGAACCTTGTCGAGGGTCTTGCCCATATCCATAGGGATGAGGAATGCCATCACCACACCCGACATAGTGGAGTGGATGCCAGAGTAGTAGAACAGGAACCACACAGCTGCAGCCGGTATGAGATAGAACATCATGCGCTTTTCGCCCAGGAGGTTCATAAGGTATATGACAGCCAGTATGATCAGGGATATGGCCAATAGCGGCAGGTTGATGGTGCCACCATAGAACAGAGCCACCACGAGGATGGCCCCCAGATCATCGGCTATGGCCAGGGCAACGAGAAATACCTTCAGCGACACGGGCACTTTGTTGCCCATGATTGACATTATTCCCACGGCGAAGGCAATGTCGGTCGCGGTAGGGATGCCCCATCCGCTGGCAGCCATTGTGCCATGGTTGAAGATGGTGAAGATGAGAGCCGGGACCATCATACCGCCAAGAGCCGAGATGACAGGCATCATGGCCTTCTTAGGCGATGAGAGTTCGCCCCCTGCTACTTCGCCCTTGATTTCCAGACCCACGGTGAAGAAGAATATCACCATAAGGAAGTCGTTGATGAACTTCTCTATGTTCATATCCTTCGGGAAACACCAGTCAATGACCCTCGTACCATCGTGCTGCAGCGGGCTTTGAATGGAGGCTGTGACGTTGGTCTCGAGGAAGCTGCTATAGACATCGCGAGTCCAAGGCAGGTTTGCCAAGAGCATGGCTATTACCACACAAACAAGCAGAGTCACACCTGAGGCCCAAGGCTGTTCGGTGAAACTCTGAATTTGTTGGTTGAGTTTTTGATTGCTCTCTTTGAGCTTATCTATCGATATGATGCTCATTTTGTAGGGTTATTGTGCACAGATGCTTATTGTGCAGGAGTCTCCTGTGCCGGAGCAGCCGGAGCAGCTGGGGTAGGAGCAGACTGTTGTTGTGTTGGCAGTACAGGAGCTGCAATCTCGATAGGAGTGTCTTTCTGAGCCTTAGGAGTGAAAGACGAAGAGAACACGCTCAGGACGACCATGGCAATGGCAAGTCCCCAAGTTGCTTTTTCGAGGAAGTCTGTAGTCTTACGAACGCCCATGATTTGGTTGGAAGAAGAGAATCCTGAAGCCAGACCGCCACCTTTGGATTCCTGAATAAGTACGATTCCGATCATCAGAAGTGATGCCAGAATGATGAGAATGATAATAAGTGTGTACATAATGTTTTATTAATTTTGTTTGTAATGTTTTATTAATTAGGAATACATAATAAGTACTTCGAACTGCAAAGATACAAAAAAAAAATGACATTACCAAAAATAATATAAATAATTTTAGACTAAGTGGTGTGTGAAGAGATGGGTGTGTTAAAAAAAATATAAAAAGTGTATTTTATTTTGTTTTGTACTCACTTTTTCGTAAATTTGCATGACAATTTATTTAAAAACATAAAATAACAATGAAAAAATCAGTATTTGCGATTGCAGCAATCGGGATGATGCTGCTTTCGGGCTGCGGTCTTGGAACCGTACAACAGCTGGCTTCGGGTTTAACAACAGGCACAACAACAAGCACAACAAGCACAACAACAACGTCAACGACGTCGTCTTCAAGCTCTATCCTTGACGACTTGCTTGGACACGTGATAGGTGAAATTACGGGAACGAACAGTTCGGTGGTTGGTACATGGGTGTATGAACAACCAGCAGTGGAATTTACGAGCAGCAACGTGCTTGCACAGGTGGGCGGAAAGGTGGCAGCCCAGGCCGCAGTGGATAAGCTGGCTCCGTATTATCAGAAGCTTGGCATCACAGCAGGTGCTATGACAATTACATTCTCGGAGGACAACACATGTACCGTTACGGCACTGGGAAAGACGAACTCGGGCAAATACAGCTATGACAGCAGCAACAACAAGCTGACCATCACACTGCTTACAGGCAAGAACGTGGAACTGCCAGGCAGCTGCAGCGTGAGCGGAAACTACATGCTCTATACATTCAATGCCGACAAGATTCTCTCGGTAGCTACCAACCTGGCATCGTCTTCGAGCAGCAGCAGCCTGAGCACGATAGCAAGTCTTGCCAAGAGCTTCGACGGCATGCAGGCCGGTTTCACTTTTGTAAAGAAATGAGAATAGACATAATAACGGCCGTACCAGAGTTGCTGGAGGGTTTTTTTGACAAGAGCATTCTCGGCAGAGCCCAGAAGAAAGGCCTTGCAGAAATACACGTACACAACCTGCGCGACTACACGGAAGACAAGCACAAACGGATAGATGACTATCCGTTTGGCGGTTTTCCGGGTATGGTGATGCAGTGCCAGCCGATAGATGCATGCATCTCGGCACTGAAGGCGGAGAGGGTGTATGACGAGGTGGTGTTCGTGACACCCGACGGAGAGCAGTTTGACCAGCCAATGGCCAATGAACTGTCGCTGAAGGAGAACATAATAATACTCTGCGGTCACTACAAAGGGATAGACTACAGAATAAGGGAACACCTGGTGACGAAGGAAGTGAGTCTGGGCGATTTCGTGCTTACAGGAGGAGAACTGGTGGCGGCTTGTATGGCAGATGCCATAGTGAGAGTGATTCCAGGAGCCATAGGCGACGAACAGAGTGCGTTGAGCGATTCGTTTCAGGACGGATTGCTTGCAGCACCAATATATACCAGGCCCGCTGACTATAAGGGTTGGAAGGTGCCGGAGATATTGCTCTCGGGCGATCAGGCAAAGGTGGCCGAGTGGGAGTTGCAGCAGTCGATGGAGCGTACACGAAGGCTGAGACCCGATTTGATGGATTGAAGGGGCTATGCGGTTCTGCGGTTTTTCGGTTATGGGGCTTGTCATCTGCCTTGTGGGGTGCGCAGGGACAGAGACGGATGTTCGGTTGCAAGAGGCAGTCGAACAGATGAACATATGCCACCTGACATCGCAGAACAAGGAGTTTTATGACTGGAAGCTGAAGGCTGAGAATATGCTGGAAGAAGGCAAGGGGTGGGGTGAGTATCATTTTGTGTGTGCCGAGTTCTACAGAGACATGCAGCAGGAAGATGAAGCCAGGAGAATGCTGTATGAGGTGACACAGAAGAAGGAACTGATAGAGAACGACACGATGCAGCTGGTGCGCTATTATCTGTTGGAGAGTGGCATAGGCAGGGGACGGGACGATGTACACCTGAAGATGCAGGACCTGGCAGAAGCATATGCGCTGGCCCATAGTGCCCGACTGGTGAGAATGGAGGCCAGGGCACTGTATCAGATAGCAGATTATTTTGCAGTGCACAAGGAAGACTTGAGTGTGCTGGAAGCGTATGCCAAGGTGCTTGGCGAACTTCGTTCGCAGGGAGCAGGGAGCAGGGAGCAGGTAGTAGGGAGCAGGGAGCAGGGCGAGCTTTGCTCGCAGGGAGCAGGGAGCAGGGAGCAGGTAACCTTGATAAGGGAGCAAGGAGCAGGGAGCTCCTTCGGCAAGCTCAGGAACCGGGAAATGGAGATATTGGATCTGGCTGAGGTGGCATTGGATAAGTTTGTGGAGTGTGGAGACAGGTATGGCGAAGCACTTGCCGACCTGACCATTGCGAAGTATTATATGGGTCAGGACAACCAAGACAGTGCGCTTGTGGCTGCTGATAAGGCACTGGATATTGCAGCGGCATATGAGATAGACGGCCGGCGGGCACTGACGTGGGAAGCGAAAATACACGAAGTGCTGAGCATCGTGTATAGTCAGATAGGTGACAAGGCAAAGAGCGACGAGCATAGAAACATGTATCTTGACATACTGGAAACCACACGTCAGGACAAGATGTATGAACAGCGGAAAGAAATTCTGGAACACGAGCGGGAAGAATGGAAACAGGCGAAAACGCTGGTAATTGTATTGGCACTGGCACTGGCACTGGCCATGGTGGCGGTATTGACCGTCGGTGTGGTGATGTATAGGAGAAGAGAAAGGGAACGCAGGGAGACTGCAGAGAAAGAGCAGTATATACTGCAACGCAAGTTGGAGAAGAACAAACGCGACTATATAGACAAAGCGACGTGCCTGTCGATTATAAACGGCATTACCCCATTGCTCAGCAGAGCAATAAGAGCATTGGAAAACGGAGACAGGGAATATGCGGGAGAATTGTTTGAAAAGATATGCGAATATAATGACGACGTGGCCAATTGGGTGAAGGTGACCCAGGGAGCGGTGAAACTTAATGTAGAAGACTTTGAATTGCAGGCTCTGTTTGACGTGATAGAAAAGAAGCGGGAGATTTTCAGCCAGGCAGGAATAGAACTTGTGGTGGAGACGGCAACGGTTGGAGTCAGGGCAGACAGAGTTCTGACGATGTTTATGATAAACACTCTGGTAGATAATGCCAGAAAATTTACACCGACAGGAGGCAGGGTGGTGGTTAGCTGCAAAGCAGCTAAGGTAGCAGGGAGCAGGGTGCAGGGCGAGCTTTGCTCGCAGGTAGCAGGGAGCAAGGAGCAGGTAGCAGGTAGTAGGGAGCAGGGTGATTATGTGGAGATTTCGGTTGAGGACACTGGGGTGGGAATGACTGAAGAAGAGTTGGAACGGGCCATGAGCATAGGGCTGAGAGCCAAGAGTCAGCAGTCGGTGACTGATGGAGAGCATGGCTTCGGGTTGATGAACTGCAAGGGTATAATAGAGAAATACAAGAAGACAAGCAAGATATTCAGTGTCTGCAGCTTTGATGCAGAAAGCGAGAAAGGCAAAGGCAGCAGATTCTCGTTCAGACTACCGATGGTATGGTCAGGCCGCGAGACGGTCAGGCGGTTAGGCGTTTTGGCGATTGTGGGACTATGGATTGTGGGTTATGGATGCGGAACCCTTTCGGCCCAACCTCAGAACTATAGACAAATGGCACTGGACTATTACACCGACAGTGTGTTTTTTGCCAATGTGGACCGGCACTATGACGAGGCGATGGCGATGGCAGACTCGGTGATAGAGACGCTCAACGAGATGTATCTGGAACAGCATCCAGGAGGAGTGCTGCTGCTGATGAAAAACGGAGGTCGGTATATGCCTGAACTGCAATGGGTGAAGGACAGTGTAGAGGCCGACTATGAAGCAATACTCGACGTGAGAAACGAGATTGCCATTGCAGCACTGGCAAAGCGGGACATGCCGCTGTATGTGTATAATAATGAAATATATACACGGCTATATAGGATACTGACCCAGGACAATACGTTGGAAGAATACTGTAAGACGCTGGACGAGAACAACCATCACCATAGGACTATGCTGGGCGTTTCGGTGGTGTTGGCTTTGGCCTTGGCATTGGCTTTGGCATTGGCATTGGCTTTGGCAGTCAGACGGCGTCGAAATGCCACAGACACCACTCCGGAGGATACGAACCGCAGACTTGCCTATGAAGACAACAACCTGCACATACACAATATGGTGTTGGACAATTGTCTGTCGGCAATAAAGCACGAGACGGCATATTATCCCAGCAGGCTGGTTGCCGGTAGCATGGAGCTGATGGAGATGGCGAGGTATTATCAGGAGATATTCACGATGTTGGTAGGTCAGGCTCAGCGGCAAATGGATTGCGGAATGTTTAAGAGACAAAAGGTAGGTGTGAATGACTTGATGGCATATGCAAAGAAACAGGCGGCAAAGTGCGAAGGCATGGAACTGATGGTGAAGGATGCCGGAGAGGTTGCTGTGGTGGGAGATGAAGAAATGCTGAAGTACTTGATAGACTGTTTGATAACTTGTGGTAAGGAACAACTGGCAGGTTGTGCGGAAAGGAAAAAGGTGAAATTTGATTTTGATATGTCGGGAGAATTTGTTAACTTTGTATTCTCGAACGAGGGTTGGGCTTGGACAGAAGAGGAGGCCGCACGATTGTTTTACGCCGACAACTTGAGATATGAAAGAGACAGAGACCGATTGTCGGGGAAGGAGTTTCTGGTGATGAAACAGATTGTGAGAGAGCATGATGACAACTGTGGACGGAGAGGATGCAGCATAGGTGCAGAGGGAAATAGGATTTTTTTCAGTTTGGTGAGATATTATGGAAAAATTTAAGGTTATAATTGTAGAGGACGTACAGCTGGAACTGAAGGGTACGGAAGGTATTTTTAGGCAGGAGATACCAGAGGCCGAGATTATAGGTACGGCACAGAATGAGAAAGAGTTTTGGGCGTTGATGGAAACGGAAGAACCGGACCTGGTGTTGTTAGACCTGGGATTGTGCGGTTCTACGACAGCCGGTGTGGAAATATGCAGGAAGCTGAAGGTCGCTGCAAAGCAGCGCAGGGAGCAGGTAGCAGGTAGCAGGGAGCAGGGAGCAGGGAGCAGGGTCGCTAACGCGACAGGTAGCAGGGAGCAGGTAGCAGGGACCAGGGTGCAGGTAGGTGGTAGGAGTGTCGCTAAGGCGACGGCTAGGAGGGATCTGGGAGCAGCTTGCAGGGACGCGAT
>R03__coassemble_456_pt1 | contig 23870 bp, 18 predicted proteins | sample R03__metabat2_high_PE_038 | metagenome-assembled genome bin R03 | reverse complement strand
TGGTGATAAGGAACAGGTGAACAATCTTGCTAAGCAACTGATTGATTTGGCGTTGCTGCAGAATGGCATGCTGAAGGGAGAAGCCCTGAGCCAGTTTGTAGCCCGGTCGATAGAATTGCTCTAACGGTTAGCGTTTAGTGGTTAGCGGTTAGCGATTGACTGAAAAAAGCGCGGAAGAGATTCTACGCTTTTTTTGTTAAAAATTTGGTGGTGTCGTAAATTTTTTGTATATTTGTGAGATAATTCGCAAACGGGGTGAAACTACTTATTATATATATGGCAATGTTGATGGCGTTCATTTCAGAACCAGACCATACTCCATATACCAGCAAAGCGTTGCCCGACAGTCCCGGAGCGGATGTGAGAAAACCACGGCTGTCGAGGTTCGTGAGCGGCAGGGACGGAGGATCAAGGAGTGGAGAACTGGGACTGCACGGCATAGACGTGAGTCATCATCAGGGCGATATAGACTGGTCGGTGGTGGCACGCCAGGCAGCGGCAGGATTTGTGTACATCAAGGCTACAGAAGGGCAGAACCACATAGACACACGCTATGCACGCAACGTGAGTGAGGCAAGGCGCTATGGACTGAAGGTGGGGAGCTATCACTTCTTCCGACCGAATGTGCCGGCAGGGGCTCAGTATAAGAACTTTATGCAAAACATATCGCTGAAGGACCAGGACCTTGTGCCGCTGATAGATGTGGAAGACGATGGAGGGCTGACCATTGCTGCGTTGCAGTCGAGAGTGCTAGACTTTGCACGGATGCTGACCAAGGCTCTCGACGGAAGAGTTCCGATGATATACACAGGGATGAACTTCTACAACAAGTTTTTCGCAGGAAACAGTCAGTTTGTGCAATATCCGTTTATGATAGCACAGTACAACGGAGTGGAACCGCAGTTGGACCACGGCGACGACTATCTGATATGGCAATATACCAGCAAGAGTTATGTGCCAGGCATCAAGGGACGTGTGGACCAGAGCTGTTTTCGCGGCGGACACACACTGGGGGAGATAATGAGATAGGAGGTAGCAGGTAGGAGGTAGCAGGTAGGAGGTAGCAGGTAATAAGGATTTGGATTATGAATTATAACAACATACCACAAAGGACGAACGATTTGGTGAGGGTGTCGTGTGCAGCATTGTTCTGCTTGTTTTCGTTTGTGTATCTGTATATGATACAAGGCGACTTGCTGGCCAATGCCCAGTATGCACTATCGGGAGGGGTGACCCACTATTCGCAGTTTTTCGGAGCAGTGATGATTACATTCATCCTGTGGCTTGTGCAGTTTCTGACGGCACGGTTTACGGGGCTTAATGGTCGAACATATGCACTGACATATTTCCCATCGTTTCTGCTTCTGACATTCATCACCAGCGTGAACAAGGCCGTATTCACCGACTTCACCATAGGAGCCTGGGCATGGGTGTTGCCAGTGTGTGTGGTGGTGTATGCCATGGTGGTGTTTGTGGTGAAAAACATAAGTGAGCAGATGTATGTGGACTACGACAATCATGCCAGTGCATCGTTGTGGCCCAACTATGTGGTGATGCTCGTGATGATGCTCGTGACGGGAGGCATACACAATACCCCGGATGTGGAACTCTACGAGATGAAAGCCGAGACGAAGATATTGGCTGAAGACTATAACGATGCATACGCGACAGGCGAAGAGGCACTGGAAACATCGCAGCGGCTTACTATGCTGCGCAACTTTGCCCTGGCCCAGGATGGTCAGTTGGGAGAACGGCTCTTCGACTACCCTCAGCCATATGGCATCGGTGGATTGATAGACATGGACGACACCCTGACGTATGAGGAATTCAATGTGCGCCATCTCACTGCCCAGCTCGGACTCTGCTGTGACTCTACGGAGTGGAGCAGTGTAGAGGACTATCTGGCCAGGCTCTTCGAACGCGACACCATGAAGACAAACAGGGTGATAGGCGACTACGTGATATGTGCCAACCTGCTCAGACGCGACATGGCAGGATTTCTGGGAAAACTGCGTGTGTACTATCCTAAGGATTCGGTAAGCACCATAGACCTGCCGAGAGCATATCGCGAAGCCCTAATCGTCGAAGCCGACAGTATCGGCGACGACTCGCTCAACAGCTTTGCCGATACGCTGATGTTGCAGAACTACAGGGATTACCTGGATATGAGAGACGGACGAACCGAGATAGGCGACGGGAGGGTTGACGCAGGAGATGAGACAGCAAGGGCAAACTACCTGAGAAGGAAATTTGGCAAGACACTGTTCTGGTATTTCGATGGAAAAGAGTGAACGAATAATAATGGGTATTGACCCGGGAACGAATGTGATGGGCTATGGCATCCTGAAGGCCACCGGCAACAAGGCCGAGATGGTGGTGATGGGAGTCATAGAACTGAAGAGATACGACACCCAGTATCTGCGACTTGGCAAGATATTCGAGCGCGTGACCAGCATCATCGACAGCTATCATCCCGACGAGATAGCCATCGAGGCTCCGTTTTTTGGGAAGAACGTGCAGAGCATGCTGAAACTGGGCAGGGCACAGGGCGTGGCCATTGCAGCGGCAATACAGAGGGAGATACCTATAACGGAATACGAACCTACGAAGATAAAAGTATCAATCACAGGCAACGGAGGTGCTTCGAAAGAACAGGTATCGGGCATGTTGCAGAGGATGCTGAACCTACCCGACGAGGAGATGAAAGTGAAACTCGATGCTACGGATGCCCTGGGAGCAGCCTACTGCCATTTCCTTAAGACCACAAGTGTATTGGGACGTCAGACCAAGACCGCTGCAAAGTCGTGGGCCGCATTTGTAAGTAACAACTCGGATAGGGTGGTTGGAAAATAGTAAATAGTAAATGACCAAATTGTAAATGATATGTTGGATATAAGTGTAATAGTTCCTTTGTTTAATGAGGAAGAATCCCTGCCCGAACTCCACGAGTGGATAAAAAGGGTCATGGATGAGCATCAGTTCACGTACGAAGTGATATTTGTGAACGATGGTTCTACGGACGGCTCGTGGAATGTGATAGAACGTCTTGCGCAGCAGTATCCTGAGGTACACGGCATTAAGTTCCGCCGCAACTATGGCAAGAGTCCGGCTCTTTACCACGGATTCGAGAAGGCTCAGGGCGAAGTGGTGATCACTATGGATGCCGACCTTCAGGACAGTCCAGACGAGATTCCGGAACTCTATCGGATGATAACAGAAGACGGCTACGACCTCGTGAGTGGATATAAGCAGAATCGCAAAGCCGGTGACCCGCTGTCGAAGACCATCCCTACGAAACTCTTCAACGCAACGGCTCGCAAGGTGTCGGGCATCCACAATTTGCACGACTTCAATTGCGGACTTAAGGCATACCGCCGTGATGTGGTGAAGAACATTGAGGTCTATGGTGAAATGCATCGCTACATGCCTTATCTGGCAAAGAATGCAGGATTCGACAAGATAGGTGAAAAACCTGTGCATCACCAGGCCCGCAAACATGGTAAGTCGAAATTCATGGGATGGAATAGGTTTGTCAATGGGTATCTGGACTTGATGACACTGTGGTTCCTGAGTACTTTCGGCAAGAAACCTATGCATGTGTTCGGATTCCTGGGATCGATAATGTTCTTCATAGGTTTTGTGGCAGCAATAGTCGTGGGAGCATATAAACTGATAGCCATGTATGGCGGAGCAAACCCTGGACTGGTGACAGATTCGCCGTATTTCTACATATCACTCACCACTATGTTGCTCGGAACCCAGTTGTTCCTTGCGGGTTTCCTGGGCGATATGATAAACCGCAACTCACAGGAGCGCAACACCTATCAGGTGGAGAAGGAAATATAATAGGTAGCAGGTAGGAGGTAGAAGGTAGTAGGTATGAAAAAAATATTAGTTTTCGTTATCGTTATCGTCATCGTCATTTCCGGTTGCAGTGGTAATAACTGTCCTCTGGAGAGTACGGTTACGTGCAACTATTATTTCTACGACATGGACGGCACTCAGGTGTCGTATGGCGATGCCATAACCATTTCCGCACTGCGTGGGGCAGAAAACCGTAAGGATACCGTAATCAACCAGATTACAGGTAAGGCAATGGTGAAACTGCCGATGGCCTTCTACCAGAAGACGGATACACTGGTGTTTGACTATGCCGAACTGATAAAGAACGACACCATAATAGTGACTCACGACAGTTATGTGCATGTGGACCTCCCGGAATGTGGCAACTTGTATTTCCACCATATAAGCGATATCCAACTGCGGGGCGAGGCTGCTATAGACCATATAGAACTCGTGGAACCTATGGTGAACTACGAGGGTAAGGAAAATGTCCGAATATACTTTAATGGAACTGTAGAATAGGTAGCAGGTTGTAGGTAGCAGGTAATAGGTATGAGAAGGGTTCTTATTTTTGTTTTTGTCTTCGTCTTTGTGCAAGGTTTTGTGCGGAGTTTTGCTCAAGAGAAGCAGAGTGTCTTCAACGGAATTACCATAGGGGTAGACCTTGTGGGCCCTGTGCAGCGTCTTGCCAGCGACTATGGCACACTCGAAGGGGCATTGAAGGTAAACCTGAAGAACACCTACTTCCCCGTGGTAGAGGCTGGCCTGGGAATGGCAGATACTGAAGACGACAACACAAATATCAAATACAAGACATCGGCTCCGTTTCTGCGTATAGGACTCGATTGGAATGTGCTGAAAAACAAGGAGCAAGCCAACCGACTGTTCGTTGGAGCCAGGTATGGTATAAGTATGTTTAACTATGATATCAGTGGTCCGGCAATCACCGACCCTGTGTGGGGAGGACAAGGGGACTTCGATATCTCGGGTATATCGTCTACAAGTCACTGGGCCGAACTGGTGTTGGGAGTGCAGGTAAAGATACTGAAGAACTTCCACATGGGATGGTCGGCCAGGTATAAGGCGAAGATAAATTTCGGCGGCAGTGACTACTGTAATCCTTACTATGTGCCCGGTTATGGCACTACGGAGAGTTCCACCACTTGGGGTGCAACATATCACCTGATATGGGACTTGAAATGGTAGGTAGCAGGTTGCAGGTAATTATGGAAAAGAGAAAACTGAAATGGTGGCATTGGGTGTTTCTGCTGATATTGATAGCAGGAACGGTGATTGTTGTACGTGAGAATCACCACAAGGGCAGCAGCGGCAGCGAAGAATATCAACGTTGTGAGGGTGGAGTGTTTGGCACTGTGTATCATATCACTTATCGTCATCCTGTTGATCTTCACGACAGCATACGCTGTGTTATGCAGCAGGTGGATGAGACCCTGTCTATGTTCAACCCTAAGTCCACTCTCTCCGCCATCAATCAAAACCTCGATGCAGACCTCTCGCCGATGTTTGTGGATGTGTTCCAGACAGCAGTCAGTGTCAACCGAGAGACAGCAGGGGCTTTCGATATCACGGTGGCTCCGCTGGTGAATTTTTGGGGATTTGGGTTTACGGCCAACAACACCGTGGAAACATCCGACTCGCTGAGCACCAAGGCATCTGTCGATTCTATTCGGCAGCACATCGGTATGCATCTCGTATCGCTCCAGGACAATCATATCGTGAAGGCTGATACGGCTGTGACTCTCGATTGCAGTGCCATTGCCAAGGGCTATGGCGTGGATGCTGTGGGCAGGTATCTGGAGTCTGTGGGTGTGCACGACTATATGGTGGAGATTGGCGGCGAGGTTCGCCTGCGTGGGTGCAATCCTAAGGGCGAGCAGTGGAATATAGGCATCAACCGTCCAGAGGCTGATGACTCTGAAATACAGGAAGTGCTCCGCATCTCAGACATCTCGATGGCTACATCGGGAAACTACCGCAATTTCTATCGTAAAGGCGAGAAAATCTATGCCCACACCATTGATCCTCACACTGGCTATCCTGTGCAACATAGTCTGCTCTCAGCCACAGTGCTGGCCGAAGACTGTGCTGTGGCCGATGCCTATGCCACATCGTTTATGGTACTTGGTCTGGAAGGAGCCAAGAACGTGCTGTCGCAGCATCCGGAACTAAGGGCATACCTCATATATGCAGGTGCCGAAGGAGATTTTCAGGTATGGAACAATATAGAATCCTTGATATCGAAAAAATAGAACCATGAACCGTATATTTATATTATTCTGTCTTCTTGCTGCCACAGTGGAGGGCATGAATGCCCAAACGGCGGATATTGTACTGTCGGATGGAAGGACGCTGAAGGTAGATTTCTATAGTGTCAATATAGTGCGGCTGTTTTGTGACCCACAGGGTGGAGAAATGCGTGATCCGGTGGCAGAACCTCCGGCAGATATACTGGTGACCAATCCGCGACGCGGGGTGGGGGATATAAAGACGGAAGACCATATGGTGAGTTCGTCGCAGATGTCGCTTGTGGCAGGAGAGAACGGTTCGCTGTGCATAAAACATGGTGATGAGATCCGCATTTCAAACTTGCGCTTCAAAACCGAAAACGGCAAGACGACTGTGACTTTTGTCGCAAACGAAAAAGACTATTTCTATGGTGGAGGAGTTCAGAACGGTCGTTTCTCCCATCGTGGCGAAGTGATTGATATTGTCAACACCAACAACTGGGTAGATGGCGGGGTGGCAAGTCCGGCTCCGTTCTTCTGGAGTACGGGAGGCTATGGAATGATGTTCTACACCTTTGCTCCTGGCAAGTATGACTTTGGCAAGACCACGATAGGCGAGGTTGTGCTGTCGCATGACACTGACTACCTCGACCTATTCATCATGATAAATGATGGTGCCGTGGCACTTCTCAACGACTTTTACCAACTTACAGGCAATCCGGTATTGTTGCCTAAATTCGGATTCTACGAAGGCCATTTGAATGCATACAACCGCGACTATTGGAAGGAATCGGAGGACGGAATTCTATACGAAGACGGCAAACGCTACACCGAGAGCCAGAAGGACAACGGCGGAGTGCGTGAGACGCTGAATGGTGAAGAAAACTATCAGTTCTCAGCCCGTGCCGTGGTGGACAGATATCTTGACAACGACTTCCCTCTAGGTTGGGTACTGCCAAATGATGGCTATGGTGCAGGCTATGGCCAGACAGGGTCGCTGGATGGCAATATACAGAATTTGAAACAGTTTGGCGACTATGCCCGTTCGCGTGGGGTGGAGATAGGTCTCTGGACTCAGAGCGACTTGCATCCCAAGGATGGCATAGAACCACTGCTTCAGCGCGACATAGTGAAGGAGGTGCGCGATGCTGGTGTGCGTGTGCTCAAGACGGATGTTGCATGGGTGGGGGCTGGATATAGTTTCGGTCTCAATGGTGTGGCCGACGTGGCACAGATTATGCCTCTTGAAGGCCAGGGTGCCCGACCTTTCATCATCAGTCTCGACGGATGGGCTGGAACTCAGCGCTATGCTGGTATTTGGACTGGTGACCAGACTGGTGGCGAGTGGGAATACATCCGTTTCCATATCCCTACATACATCGGCAGTGGACTTTCGGGTCAACCTAATATAACAAGCGACATGGACGGCATCTTCGGAGGTCGAAATCTCGCTGTCAACATTCGTGATTTCCAGTGGAAGACGTTCACTCCGATGCAACTAAATATGGACGGATGGGGGAGCAACCCTAAATATCCTCAGGCCTTGGGAGATACGGCGGCAGTGATAAACCGCTGGTATCTGAAACTGAAAAGCCGTCTGTTGCCTTATTCCTACAGCATAGCGAGGGAAGCTACCAACGGCATGCCTATGATAAGGGCTATGTTCCTTGAAGAGGAAAATCCGTTTACTCTCTCTGCCAAGACTAAATATCAGTATATGTATGGTCCGTGGTTCCTTGTTGCTCCGGTGTATGAGGAATCTGAAACACATGGAGTGCAGAGGTCTGAAATCTATCTTCCCCATGGCGAATGGGTGGACTTCTTTTCGGGCGAGATATATAAAGGAGACAGACTCATAAATGACTTTGATGCCCCGCTGTGGAAGTTGCCGTTGTTTGTGAAACGCGGTGCCATAGTGCCAATACACAAGGCTACGAATACTCCGAGAGAGATAGATCCTTCGCTGCGTCAGTATGCCATATGGCCGTGTGGAACGACAGAATTCACTGAATACGACGATGACGGCGTCACCGAACGATATCTCTATGGCAACTGCGTGAGAACCAGTATTCGTAGCGAATTGAAAGGCAAGAATCTTTGCATCGCCATATCTAAGGCAGACAAGACTGGCGATACCAGTTTCTTCGAGGACAACAAAGCGACCCAGATTTTTGTTTTTTGTTCTCGAGTTGGCAATGTAAAGGGCTTGAAGCATGTGAACTCTTTCGAAGAGTGTACAAATACCGACAATTCCTATTATTTCGGTCAACCGGCCGATAGTTACATCTCGGCTCCTGTGCTTATGGTCAATATAGGCCGCATGAATGTGGCTGCTGAGGATTTGCTGGTTGAGGTCACTGGCGTTGAGGTTGACTCATCCGATCATCTGCTTTCTTCTTCTGGTTCCCTCGCCGCACCGTTGGTGTCTTACGACGAATCGGCGTCTACTGCATATACCATCACTCTAAGTTGGAAAGCAGTGGAGAATGCTGACTACTACGAACTTGAGTTCGATGGTCAGCTCTATTCCACCATACGCAGAACCAATTTTACACTTTCAGAACTCTCTCCTGCTACAGACTATAGGTTCCGTATCCGTGCTGTGAACCATGAAGGAGCGAGCCGATGGACTGAGTGTAGTGCTTCTACCATCGAAGATCCACTCAAGGATGCTATCCGTGGGATTACGGCTACGACTACGTGTCACAATCAACCTGGTCAGGGTGTGAAATGTCTCTTCGACTTCGACGAGGCTTCCACATGGCATACGGAGTGGGGCAAGGGTGCTGTACCGTTTACTCTTGACATCGACCTCCACAGTGTGAACTTGCTCGACCACCTGCAGTATATCCCTCGCCACGATGCAGGTAACGGCACTCTGCTCGAAGGTTCCGTTGAGACTAGTATGGATCGCCGTACTTGGACTCCTCAGGGCGAGTTCCACTGGCAGCGTAGTGGTCAGGTCAAGGAGTTGCAGCTCTCGGGCGAGGCTCGCTACATGAGGATTTCAGTGACCAAGGCCGTGGGCAATTTCGGTAGTGGTCAGCAACTGTATATCTTCCGCCAACCTGACAGCGAATGGTACGTACAGGGCGATATCAACCAGGATGGAAAACTTGACGACAACGATCTTACCAGTTATCTTAACTACACTGGTCTGCGCCGTGGCGACAGCGATTTCGAGGGCTATGTCAGCAAGGGTGATGTCAATGGTAACGGACTCATCGATGCAGAGGATATCTTCGAGGTTGTCCGTGACGAACGGCCTATCGTGAGATCAGTGACAGAACTCAACTGCTATCAGCCTGTGGTGAACTACCACAGGGGCGATACCATAGTCATTACGGTTTATGGTAACAAGATGACCGACGTGGCTGCTCTCAGTTTCTGTCTGCCTTACAATCCTGAGGAGATGAAATACCTGAGCGAAAGTCCTACGGCTCTTGCCTCTATGTACGATATGACTCGCGATCGCCTGCATACCAACGGGCAGAAAGCATTGTATCCTACATTCATAAGCCGTGATGCTGACACTCTCGTCAATGGTGATGGCGAACTGATGCGCATATCTTTCGTGGCAAAGAAAGACATAAAATTTGTAGCCCGAATAACTGACGAGATGACAGTCTCGCAACAACCAAAGAATCCATAGAAACTATTGAAACTATAAATATGAAAAAAATCTTTATCCTGCTGAGCATTTTGTTGTGTGCACCCCTTGCAGAAATGCGTGCTCAGGTAGATTTTACACAGCGTGTTGAAAAAAACGAAGGCATCCTGGTGTTGTCTTTCACAGGTCGTATTGCCGACGGATGGCATCTCTATTCCACAGAGGTAGTGGAAGATGGTCCTACCCGTGCTTCGCTGAATGTTGAGACCATAGAAGGTCTGGAGTATATGGGCAGCCTGAAGGCCAGTCCTATTCCTAAGAAACAGTTCGACGAGATGTTTGGCACCGATCTCTATTTCCATGAGAAGAATGTAACTTTCACTCAGATGTTTCGCATCACTGCCAAGTCCTACCATCTTGCTGGTTATCTCGAATATGGTGCTTGCAACGATGAGATGTGCCTTCCGCCTACACCCGTAGAGTTTGACTACAGTGGCGATGCAGAAGCACCAAAGGCTGAAGAAACTCCGGAAACTCCGGAAACCCCGGAGTCTCTGGAATCTCCGGAAGTTCCGGAAACCCTGGACGACACAACCGCCGTGGACACTCTAACCTCTAACCTCTCAACTCTAAACTCAGACGTAGACCTCTGGGCTCCCACAAAGACCATACCATACGAGGAAGTTGTCAGTGGCTCCAAATCGGGCGTAGGTGCTGGTAACGGTTCGCTTTGGAGCATCTTCTTGATGGGTATTATAGGTGGTTTGCTTGCTTTGGTAACACCATGTGTGTGGCCTATCATTCCGATGACAGTGAGCTATTTTCTCAAGCGTGGTGGTGGTGTGAAGGATGCTGTGGTCTATGGTATTTCCATAATTGTCATCTATCTGCTTCTGGGACTTATCGTAACAGCCGTCTTTGGTGCCAGTGCCTTGAATGCCTTGTCCACCAATGCAGTGTTCAACATATTCTTCTTCCTCCTGCTTGTGGTATTTGCTCTGTCGTTCTTCGGACTTTTCGAGATAAAACTCCCTGAGTCATGGGGCAATAAGGTAGACCAACAGGCCGACAAGGCTGGTGGTATGTTGGGCATCTTTCTTATGGCATTCACCCTCACCCTTGTGAGTTTCTCTTGTACAGGACCTATCATCGGTTTCCTGCTCGTCGAGGTGGCTACCATGGGTAGCATCGTAGGTCCTGCCGTGGGCATGTTTGGTTTCGCCTTGGCTCTGGCTTTGCCGTTTGCTCTCTTTGCCATGTTCCCTAGTTGGCTGAAGCAGATGCCTAAGAGTGGCAGTTGGATGGACACCGTGAAGGTGGTGCTTGGATTCATCGAACTGTTCTTCTCGCTAAAATTCCTCAGTGTGGCCGATATGGCCTATGGTTGGCATATACTCGACCGTGACTGGTTCGTGCTCATTTGGATACTGCTTGCCATGGCTCTCGGACTCTACCTTATAGGCCTTAAAGTCAAGTGGTCTAAAGTCCACATTATCAGGTGGGTTCTCGGTTTGGCATCTTTTTTGTTTGCACTTTATATGATACCTGGTATCTGGGGAGCTCCGCTGAAAGAGATCAGCGCATTTACCCCACCGATGAGTACTCAACATATCAAACTCATCAAGACAGAGGTCGAACCGCAGTTCCACGACTATGAGGAAGGCATGAAAGCCGCTAAGGAGCAAGGCAAACCGGCGTTTATCGATTTCACGGGCTATGGCTGTGTCAATTGTCGCAAGATGGAAGCTGCTGTGTGGACCGATTCTGAGGTGGCAAAGAAACTCAACGAAGACTTCGTTCTGATACAGCTATTTGTCGACGACAAGACTCCGTTGCCTGAAAAACTGAAGATCGATGGTCGTACTCTGCGTACCGTGGGCGATAAGTGGAGCTATCTGCAGAGCAGTAAGTTTGGTGCCAATGCTCAGCCGTTCTATGTCATTCTCGATGCTGAAGGCAATGTTATGGATGGCAGTTATGGCTACGACGAAGACATTCTGCAGTTCAAGCGCTTCCTTAACGACGGACTCAACAGTTTCTACCCACCCAAAGACGAAACACATTAAATCCATGGGATTATAGCAACTATTGAAACCATAAAAATAAAAAGAAAATGAACAACGAAAATCAAAAACAACTCCAGATTGAACTCAAGCCAGAAGTGGCCAATGGAGTTTACAGCAATTTTGCTATTGTAGCCAATACGGCTACGGAATTTGTTATAGACCTTGCTTCCATCCTTCCTGGTACTCCAGGCAAGGCTGTGGTACAGTCGCGTGTCATTATGACCCCAGAACATGCCAAACGTCTTATGTTTGCTCTCACCGAGCGTGTCAAGGGCTACGAACAGCAGTTTGGTACCATCAACCTTCAGCAGCAACCGCAGAAGGGAAGTACTATAGCTCCGTTTGGTGTTCCGCAGGCCGAGGCGTAAATCCAAGGTCTCTCACAACGAAAAAAATAGGCGCAAATCAATTTGCGCCTATTTTTTTGTATGCCTTGAGGGTGTTGCTCATCAGCGAACAGATTGTCATTGGCCCTACACCGCCAGGTACTGGAGTGATGTATGAGCATTTCGGGGCTACCTCATCAAACTTCACATCTCCTGAAAGCCTGAAGCCTTTCTTCTTAGTGGCATCGGGAACTCTGGTGGTACCTACGTCAATCACCACGGCTCCTTCCTTAACCATGTCGGCTTCCACAAAGCCTGGCTGACCTATGGCTGCTATGATGATATCGGCTTGGCGGCATTCTTCTTTCAGTTGTTTCGAATGACTGTGACACACCGTCACCGTGGCGTCGCCGAGGTGCTTCTGAACCATAAGTTGCGACATAGGTTTGCCAACGATATTACTACGGCCCAAGATGACGCATTTCTTGCCGCTTGTCTCGATGTTATAGTAGCGCAACAGCTGTAGGATGCCAAACGGAGTGGCTGAAATGAAACTTGGAAGTCCCAGCGACATGCGACCTACGTTTACTGGATGGAATCCGTCTACGTCTTTCTTCCAGTCGATGGCTTCGGTCACTTTCTGCTCGGAAATATGTCGTGGCAATGGCAACTGCACGATAAATCCGTCAACTTCAGGATTGCCGTTCAACTTGTCTATCTCGCTGAGCAGTTCGGCTTCTGTGATGTCGTCTTCAAAGCGCAGCAGGGTAGAGGTGAAACCACATTCTTCACAGGCTTTTACTTTGTTTGCCACATATGTCTCGCTGCCTCCGTCGTGGCCTACGAGAATGGCTGCCAAATGTGGAGCTCTACCTCCGTTTTTCACTATCTCTGCAACTTCCTTTGCAATGTCTGCCTTGATGGCGGCAGCAACCATTTTACCGTCTATAATTTCCATATATTTTCTTTGAAGAGTAGTTCAAGGGGGTATGAAGCACTGAATGTGCTTCTGCTTGCGACGAAGAGAGGTTTATCTCTCCAGAGGAGTTTCTTATTACTTCATCCCTGGAATGCCGGGGAAGGATATGTTTTTGCCTGCAAGACTTTTCATCATCTTGCGCATCTGTTCAAACTGCTTCGTCACACGGTTCACTTCGTCGATACTCACTCCGCTGCCTTTGGCAATACGGTTCTTGCGACTTGGATTGAAACAGTCGGGATGTGCGCGCTCATATGGCGTCATACTGCTGATCATAGCCTCTACCGACTTAAATGCATTGTCGTCGATGTCGATGTCCTTCAGAGCCTTGCCCATGCCTGGAATCATACCGAGCAGGTCCTTCATGTTGCCCATCTTCTTTATTTGCTGTATCTGGTGTACAAAGTCGTTGTAGTCGAACTTATTCCTCTTGAGCTTGCGTTCCAGCTCCTGGGCTTCTTTCTCGTCGTATTGCTGTTGGGCACGTTCCACAAACGAAATGATATCGCCCATTCCGAGTATGCGGTCGGCCATGCGGTCGGGGTGGAACACGTCGAGGGCTTCCATCTTCTCGCCTGTACCTACAAACATTATAGGTCGGTCGACCACTGTGCGTATGGACAGTGCAGCACCTCCGCGTGTGTCGCCGTCGAGTTTGGTGAGTATCACTCCGTCGATAGAGAGACGCTCGTTGAACTCTTTGGCGGTGTTTACGGCATCCTGACCTGTCATGGCGTCTACCACGAGCAGTGTGTTGTCGGGCGATACAGCATCTTTGATTTGCCTGATTTGCTGCATCAGCTCTTCATCGATGGACTGACGACCTGCTGTATCGACAATCACGGTGTCGTAACTCTTGGCCTTGGCCTCTCTGATGGCTGCCTGGGCTACAGCAACTGGGTCGGTGGCTCCTGCTTCCATGTAGATTGGTACTTCCACTTGCTCAGCCAGAACCTTCAGCTGTTCCATGGCTGCTGGACGGAATGTGTCGCAGGCTGCAAGCAGTGGCCTGCGGTGATACCTGGTCTTGAGCATAAGGGCCAACTTGCCGCTCATGGTGGTCTTACCGGCACCGTTGAGTCCGGCCATGAGTATCACCGACGGTCTGGTGGTAAATTCCAGTTCCCTGGCTCCGCCTCCCATCAGCAGGGACAGTTCGTCGTGGACAATCTTCACCATCATTTGCCCAGGTTTCACGGCTGTGAGCACATTCTGTCCCAGGGCTTTCTGCTTTACGGTGTCGGTAAATGTCTTGGCTACTTTATAGTTTACGTCGGCCTCGAGCAGGGCCTTGCGAACGTCTTTAAGGGTTTCTGCAACGTTTATTTCGGTGATTCGTCCTTCACCTTTTAAAATCTTAAACGATCTCTCTAACCGCTCTGACAGGTTTTCAAACATAGTGCATCATTGTTTTGACTGCAAAGATACAAAAAAATTTTGACTTAACAAAAAATTTTCGTATATTTGCAAATTGAAAATTTATCTGCTTATGACAAAGCGTGTTCTATGTCTGCTGGCTATTGCCATTGCGATAATCGGTTGCACGGAGTCTATCGATGAGTCGAATATGTACACTTTCACCGGAGAGACCCTTGCCGACCATCTGCGCAACAACCCTGAGACTTTCAGCAGTTACTATGCATTGGTGTCTAAGGTGAAATCGTCCGACCGCAATGCCAATGCGTCTTCCGTAGAGGCCTTGCTCAGTGCACGTGGCAACTATACGTGCTTTGCACCCAACAACCATGCCATTGCCGACTATCTCGACACCCTTATGGCCCGTGGCGAGATTGAGGACACCGTGTTGGCCGACCTGCCTGACTCCATTGCCAGGGTAATAGTCTTCAATTCGCTCATCGACAACGGCGAGACACAGGCCTATGCCAGCACTGGATTTGGCTCGGGAGCGTTGGTGCTTACCAATATGAACGACCGCTACATCAACATTTCGTATGGCAACGACACAGATGGTTCCACCGTCATATATGTGAATGCCGACTCACGCATAGTCACCAAGGACATAGAGGTGGAAAACGGCTATATCCACGAGGTGGACCATGTCATTTCGCCTAATTCGTCCACCATCTCCGACCTCATCATGGCTACCGACAACCTCAGTCTTTTCGGCGAACTGATCCGGCTCACTCGCATGGACCGCAACACCATAGCTTATGTTGACCGTTCCTATGAGGACAAGGAGGAGGCTGGCGCAGCTGGTCCTATGAGCAACAACGGCACGGCATGCTTCATTGGCACATATCCCGAAAAGCGTTTCTTTGGCTACACTGCATTTGTCGAGACCGATTCGGTCTTTGCTTCCATACTCCAACTGGGCGATTCACCATCGACGGCAGACTTCCTCGCTGCGTTGAAAACCTATGTGCAGACCTATGCTGCCTATGGCGACGACACCAGTTGGGGCGATGACTTCGAAAACGAAAACAACTGGCTCTATCAGTTTGTGGCCTATCACATTGTGCCTGAACGCCTCATATGGCAGAAGATTGTGATTTTTGCCAACGAAAGTGGTTTCAATACAGGTGCGCCTAACGATGGTACGCGATTCCAGACCAACGTATGGGACTACTACGAAACTCTCGACCCTAACCGCCGCTTGATCAAGGTCACCGGCATCCGGGGTGGCAAACGCCTCAATCGTATCTCCATCTACGACAGCAAATACAAGGAGATAGAGTCCGAGGTCATTGCTGCCAATGCCTATCCTTCGCTCGACATCACAATCAACAGCGACAACGGCCGCTTCGATAACCAGGCTCTCAATGGCTACTACTACCCTATAGAGAACATCCTTCTCTGGACCGAAAAACTGCCTGCCACGGTGCTCAACGAACGTATCCGCATCGACATCTGTGCCATGCTGCCCGAACTGATGACCAACAACCACCGACGCATCGGCGATTCTTCACATCAGGCCTGGTACTACACTGCCGACTATTTCGAGGCTCTTAACGGTGGCTCGGGTGCAATGCTCAATGTGTCGAAGGAGACCTACCTGTGCTATCTCACCAACTATCTCAACACTGGCAGCTGGGTGAACTATCAGTCCGACGAATTCAACATCCAGGGCAAGTACGACTTCGTCCTGCGCTTGCCTCCTGTGCCTTACACTGGTACCTACGAAGTGCGCTATGGCATCACGGCCAACTCTACTCGAGGTATGGCTCAGATCTACATGGGCACCAACCCTAACAACCTCGCTGCCGTTGGTGTGCCTATCGACCTGCGACTCCTTGGCGAGGATCCTGCGGTGGGGTGGAAGTCGGACAACTCGCTCACTGAAGACGAAATAGAGGAACTCGACAAACAACTGCGCAACATCGACTATATGAAGGGCCCTAAATACTTCGTTCGCGAGGGTGGACAGACTGGTCGTATGTATGCTAATACGCTGCGCAAAATCATCTATCGCGGACAGATGGAGGCCGGACGTACCTACTACCTTCGTTTCAAGTCTGTGCTTGAGAGCACTACCACCCAGTTCTATTTCGACTACCTCGAATTCGTGCCTAAGACCATCTGGGCCGGCGATGAACCTGAAGACAAGTGGTAGGCAAATTGTACATTGTACACGACCAAATTGTACGTATATGATTATTTCCAATATTGATAAATCTGATTTGTTCTTTCCGCAGGATGCGGACATAGAATTCGAACCTCGGGGACATCGCTATATATATAAAGGTGTCGAGGATTTCATCCCTGTAAGTCATCTCTATAGACAGTTTTTCGAGGAATTCGACAGCGTTGGCATTGCTCGCCGAAAGGCTGCCGAAACTGGTATTCCTGCCGAACAGTTTCTCGAAGAGTGGGAATGCAACGGCAATATGGCGAGCTGTGTGGGTACTTTCATGCATAAGCAGATTGAGGAGTACTTTGACGGCCAGGAAATGCAGAACACTGTACATTTCGACTACAATGGCAAATATGTCTCTTGCAGCCGTGATGTCGACATTTCGCGCGAATTGCAGCATTTCCTGCGCTTCCGCAGGACCCTCGAGGCTGTGCCGTTCCGCTCTGAGTGGACCGTTTTCGATCCTATCCACAAGGTTGCCGGTACCATCGACCTCGTGTGTCGCACTCCTGATGGCAAATTCGAAATCTTCGACTGGAAACGCAGTAAAAAACTCGAACCGTCGGAGGCCCAGAAGCGCTGGGTGCACAATGGCGCAGGACCGCTCGCTACCGTGCAGGACACGGCTTTCGGTCATTATTGCGTTCAGCAGAATGTATATCGCTATATGCTCGAAACTTTCTATGGCATCGAGGTCAAGGCCATGCACCTCGTGGTGCTCCATCCCGACTACGACAACTTCATCATCAAGGATGTCCCTGTCCTCCAGAAGGAAATAGTAGCAATGCTCAGCCACCACTCCGCCACCCACCTCACCACCCCATAACTTCCATAGAATCCATAACTTCCTTAGTTTCCATAGTTTCCATAGAAACCATAGAAACCATCGCTTCCATAAAAAAACAAAACTATAATGAAAAAATTCCTCTTTTTAGCTCTGGTCGCAGCGATGACTGCTGCCACTGCATTCGCTCAAAACGAAGAGATGACAAACGAGACTATTCTTGAACTTTTGGCCGAGGGCTTCGACTCTGATGAAATCATCGGTGCCATTGAGAGCAGTTCAACACGTACCATCACCTACAGCATCGACTATATGCGCAAACTCAAGGCTGCTGGTGCTGACTCCAAACTGACTACCTACATCCAGAAGATAGCCAAGCAGGACTTCGGCTACGAGGGTGTGATGTGGTGGAATACTGGCGACAAACCTCAGAAGATTCTTCGCTCAAACTTCGAGAAAGAGGCCAAAGGCTTCAACCTCGGTGCCATCGGTGCTGCGGCTCTCGTGGGTACTGCCGTGGCTGCGGGTGTGAGTGGCAGTGTTTCCAGCGGTGTGGCTGGTGCCGTAACTGGTGGCTCGGTACTCCTTATGAGTTCTGGCAAGGACATCGAAAAACTCTGCATCATGGGACTCACGTCCAAGAATGTCATCACCACTCGCCGTCCTGTATTCCGCTTCTACCTGCCTAAGCAGGATCCAGAAAGCTTTGCCAAGGAGGGCGCAAACTGGTATGCACTGGTCATGAATGAGGTTCAGAGCCCTAACGAATTCCAGATCGTGAAGATGAAACAGAAGAAAAACCGCCGTATCTTCACCGACAATGCGTCCTATAGCGTGGCTGGATTCACTGGTACCAACAACAAGGACCGTGTGGTATTCGATTTCAATATCAACGAAATCAACAACAACACCTTCGAAATCACCCTGCCTGAGGATCTGGAACCGGGCGAATATGTCTTCTTCTGGAAAAACGGTCTCAGCAACGAAACATTCCAGCAGCATGTCTTTGGCTTCGATTTCTCTATAGCAGAGTAGGGCGTGGGCAATTTATGATGCATGGCTCATAATGCATCATGCATAATCAAAAAAAGGGAAGTTGAACCAGTTCAGCTTCCTTTTTTTGGATTGTACATACAATTACTTTCTTTTTTTTGCGTCTAAGCTGTTTCTCCCCACTATTTGAGTATTGAAACATTGCTCAGCAGGCCTGCAATAACAACTATTGCCAAGGCGATGATAGTCATTGTTTCCATAATAACAATCTTTTTTACCTTAAAAAAATTAATACTTATAAATTACATTATGCAGGGGGACACTTCCCTATGCACCTTGCGGAATTTGCCTGGTCTTCTGATGGATTTTTTTCAGTCTGTGACCTGACTTTTTCCTGACTTTTGCGGGGACACTTCCCCGTCTTCTTATCCTAAAAACATTGCAAAGTTACGATTTTTTCGCGAAATGTGTATCAAAAACGGGTGAAAAAATCAAAAAACACACGAAATAATTGACAAATATCAATTCGTGTGTTCGCAAACGACCACAAAAATTGTGTTTTTATATCGCCTCTGCCTTGCTCCCTGCTCCCTTCTACCTGCTCCCTTCTATGAAGCAGTCATCTGGATAGGTGATGTCGGTAAGAAACAGCGCCTCGCCTGGCACACTCATCCCGGCACTGCAGCGGTCTTTGCGTTCTATGATATGGCAGAATTCATCAACACTGATCTGTCCTCGGCCTACGTCGATGAGCGTACCGACGATGGCTCTCACCATATTCCTCAGAAACCTGTCGGCGGTAATCGTGAAGGTAGCAGGGTTCGGAGAGGAGGTAGCAGGTAGCAGGGAGGTAGCAGGTAGCAGGGAGGTAGCAGCTAGCAGGGTGGAGGGGGATGGTTCCCAGTGGGCGTGGGTGATGTGGCAGTTGTTGGTCTTGACGTCGGTATGGAGTTTTGAGAACGATGTGAAGTCCGTGTAGTCCATCAGTCGCTGTGCTGCCTGGTTCATCTTGTCGATGTCGAGGGGGTAGGGAATGTGGAACGAATACTGGCGGTTGAATGGATTGCGGTCGAAGTGTATGTGGTACTGGTATGTGCGCGACAGTGCACTGAAGCGTGCGTGTGCATCGTCTCTCACGCGTACCACTCTATATACGCCTATGTCCTGGGGCAGTATGCGGTTCAATTTCTCTGCCACGTTGGCGTCCAGTTCTCTGTCGGCGTCGAAATGGGCCACCATCATCGAGGCATTCACTCCGGTGTCGGTGCGTCCTGCACCTACCACTTCTGTCTCCCGGCCGTTGATGATGCTCACGGCGCGGTTCATTTCGGCCTGAATGCTGCTGGCATTGGGCTGCACCTGCCAACCATGGTAGTTGGCTCCGTCGTATCTCAGGTATATAAAGTATCTCATGGTCTGTTCACGCTATACTTGTAGTATTATTTCCCACGCTATGCCTATAACATTATTTTCCACACCATGCCTATGAGGTAGCGGTTCTTCATAAAGTCGGAGAATGCATGCTGATAGTCCAGGTTGATGCCTATGGCATAGTTTTCTTTGTTCATATAGTCGATGAAGCATCCGCAGCCCACTTCGGCGACATTGTCGTCTATGTCAAGACTCTGTATGCCAGACCCTGCACCCTGCACCTTGCATTCTGCACCTTGCACCTTGCACTCTGCACCCTGCAACGCCTTTGCGAACCGTTCTCCTGCATGGGTTCGGAGTCCTATGCGAAAGCCTGGCAGTATGGGGTACGAGAACTTCACTCCTGCCCCTAAGTGGTATTGCGACAGGTTGTCCTGTGCTTCGTTGATTTTTGTGGTCGAGAGCCGTCCCATAGCTTCTATAGCCCAGCAGCGGTTGAGGAAATACGACATTTCTGCCCCTACGGTATAGGTGGCTTCTGCCGCAATGCCTTCGCCTACGTTGCCATATTCTATGCCAGATATCAGACTCACGCTGGTGGGTCTGTCGCCAAACCTGAGTGCGCGCTCTATGTCCTGCATCGTAACTTTGGGTTTTGTGAGCAGTCCGTCTTTGCCAAGAAAGCAGTCGGTGATGTAGTATGCGAAGTTGGTCGATATGCTGCCTATGCCGGCTCCAATGAACAGGTCGTTGGCCCAGTGGGCGTGGTGGCGCAGTCGCAGATAGCGTGTTACCGTGGCTGTCGTATAGCCGCCTATGCTTATCCACGGACTTATGTATCCGTATTCCCTGTGCAGTATCGTAGCACTCATAAATGCCAGCGACGTATGTCCCGATGGCATGCTCTTCGTGTCTGTACCGTCCGGACGCCGTTCGTCGGTGGTGAGTTTCAGTCCCTGGGTCAGGGCCACCGACAGTGCCAGTGCTCCGGCATTGGCGAATATCATTCGCCGTGTGGTGCTGCGCGACGGCACTCCGCAGAGTTTTGCCACATAGGTCGATGCCAGTGGCAGCAGGGCCACTCCGTAGTCCACGGCTCCGTGTGAGCGTTCCGGAAAAATTGGGGCCGACTTCCTATAGTCGCGGTCTTTGTAGTTTAGGACGAGTCCGCGTATTATGTTGTTCCAGCCTTCGGGGTGGTACGACAGTTCGTGGCGCAGCATGGTCTGCTCGTAGTCGGCAATCAATTTCTTGGCCTTCTCCTGCTTCTCGGCCTTGACCATATACTCTTCGAGCTCGGCCAGATAGGCAGAATCAACAGGGGCGTACGAAACCTGGGCGCAAAGAAGCCCCCCTCCAGCTCCCCCCTGAAGGGTGGAGAGGAATGTAAATATGTATAGATGTAAAGATGTAAGTATTATTTTTCTCATAAACGAAAAGAAGAAGTCATTAATTTGACTTCTTCTTTGTTACTGCGTAGCGGCTCAAGAACTTATCTACGCGTCCTGCTGTGTCTACCAGCTTAGCCTTTCCAGTGTAGAATGGGTGAGAAGTCGAAGAGATTTCCAACTTAACCAGCGGATATTCCTTGCCTTCAAATTCTACTGTCTCGTTGCTCTTGCAAGTTGACTGTGAAAGAAACATATCGCCGTTCGACATATCCTTGAATACTACAGGACGATAGTTCTCTGGGTGAATACCTTTTTTCATGTCTTTTTTACTTTTTATTGTTGTTATACAGTTCAATTATTTGTTCTGGTGAACAATAAAGCGACTGCAAAGTTACGAAAAGTTTTTGACATGACCAAATTTTTTTGTGTTTTTTTTGTAGTGTATACACTGTGCAATCATTCGTCCCTTCAACTCCCCTTCAACTCCCTTTGAACTCCCCTTCTTACAACAAATCCTGCACCCCTATAGGCAAATACCAGCTGACCGTGGAAAGCCTTCATCGTAGGCTGCTTCATCGATTCCAGCGATGTGGCATCGCCGTTGCAGATGCCGAGAAACTCTCCGTCCACAATCTCTACGTCGATTCTGTTGTCGGCATCGGGACACAGGTTGCCGTCCTTGTCCACTATGCTTACGGTCACGAAGGTCACGTCGTCATATTTCACACTTTCGGTCTTTGTGTGCATCGGCTCGCCTGCGGTTCTCACCACTTCCTCTCCTGCACGGTTGCCGTCTTTGTCATACACCACCACCTTGACCTCGCCTGGTTCGTACTTCACTTCGTTCCACATCAGGCGGTAGCGTTCCATGTCGGCATTCTTGGTGTCCTTGAAGTCTTCGGGCTTCGATGGTGTGGTGTCCTTCGTACGGCGGCCATGACTCTTGCCGTTTACGAACAGTTCGGCCGATGGGTAGTCGGTGTAGCAGAACACCGGTGTCACCTCTCCCTCGCGTCCTGGCCATGTCCAGTGGGGCAGCAGGTGTATGGTGTGCTCCTCGCAGTTCCAGCGACTGCGATACAGATAGTAGCGGTCCTTTGGCAGACCTGCCAGGTCTATGATGCCGAAATAGCTGCTGCGCGACATGCCGTTGCCGTCGTATGGGGTGGGTTCGCCGAGGTAGTCAAAACCTGTCCACACAAATTCGCCTATCACCCACGGATAGTCGTCCTGCAGGGCCCAGTCCACGTCGGGCAGGTTGCTCCACCAGCAGGCTTCGGTGTCGTAGCCGTTGCACTGTCCGTCAGGATACTGCTTGCCGTTTTCCTGTACTACGGGGAACTTATACACTCCCCTCGAACTCACCGTACTGGCCGTCTCGCTGCCGAGCACGAATCCCTGCGGCAGGGCATCGTAGGCGTAGTGGTAGTAGTGTGTGCGGTAGTTGAGTCCAGGTATGTCGATGGTCTGTGCAAATCCCGATTTCACGCATGCGTCCCAGCGGTCCATGCCCGTGGTGCAGAGGCGCGAAGGGTCGAGCCTGTGCATCAGGTCCTGCATCTCGCGGCACATGCGTGCTCCGTCCTTGCTGCCCTGTTCGGGTATTTCGTTGCCTATGCTCCACATCACTATGCTCGGGTGCAGTCTGTTGGCCATCACCAGGTTGGTCAGGTCGCGTTCCCACCACTCGTCGAAGAACAAGGCATAGCCGTTTTTGCACTTAGGATATTTCCACATGTCGAAACTCTCGGCCATCACCATCATGCCCAGTGAGTCGCACAGGTCCATCTGCATCTGCGAAGGCATGTTGTGTGAGGTCCTTATGGCGTCGCAGCCCATGCTCTTCAGCATCATTATCTGGCGTGTCAGCGCACCCTTGTTGACCGCTGCGCCAAACATTCCCAGGTCGTGGTGCAGGCATACTCCCTTTATCTTGCGTGTCTCGCCGTTGAGGCAGAACCCCACTTCTTTGTTGATTGTGACGGTGCGGATACCTATTTTCTTCTTCACTTCGTCGAGCAGTATGCGTTTCTTGCCCTTCACCTCGTAGAGCGAGGCGGTGAGGGTGTACAGGTCGGGGTGCTCCGGCGACCACAGCTGTGGGTTGTCCACCATGGTCTCTACGACCACCCGTCCGTCCTTCACTTCGGCCTTGGCCTGTTGGCGTGAGTTGTCTATGCGGGTCTGAAGGGTGCTGTGGCGTACGTCGGTAATCACTTCCAGCCGTCTCCCTTCCCATCCTGTGACATCAGCCGTAATCTCCAAGGTAGCCCTTCGGTTTCCACCGTTTTCAACGTTTTCAACGTTTTCAACGTTCTTTGTCACGCAATTGATTCCCCAGTCGGCAAAGGCGGTCTGCTGGGTCTTGATCAGGGTCACCGGACGGTAGAGTCCTGCTCCCGGATACCAGCGGCTGCTCTCGGGCCGGTTGTTGAGTGCTACGCGGATCTCGTTAGTGCCTTCTTTTATATAAGGTGTGATATCTACGTTGAAGGCGCTGTAGCCATATTTCCATTCTCCTGCCTTCTCGCCGTTGACGTACACCTCTGGTTCCGACATGGCTCCGTCGAAGTTGAGCACATACCGGCTTGCCCTCTTTGAACCTTTTGAACCACTTGAACTCCCCTTGAACTCCCCTTCCACTTCGATCTCCGTTCGATATTCCCCTC
>R03__coassemble_455_pt1 | contig 23918 bp, 16 predicted proteins | sample R03__metabat2_high_PE_038 | metagenome-assembled genome bin R03 | reverse complement strand
CTATTTGACAATTTACTATTTACTATTTATTTTTATTTAAATATTTACTATTTATTTTTATTTACTATTTGACAATTTACTATTTACTATTTATTTTTATTTAAATATTTACTATTTATCATTCGCCCCTTTGAACTCCCCTTCCAAAAAATCGCTCAACGATTTTTAATAAGTACTATCATTTTCAGGGCAAAGTCGAAGAACACAATCTTGCCGTTGGCATTCTGGGCGATGTCGCGCGCGGCCAGGGAGAGTTCGTTCATGATGCCTATAACATTACGTTCGTTGATGTAAGGAGCAAATTTCACAGCAAACTGCTGTTCACGATCATCCATATGAACAATATCAGAAATGCGGAAATTGTGTATGAAATTTTCCCGCACCATACGCTGACAATACGCCAGAAAGCGTTTCTGGCATTCACGACCCATAGCTGCCACGGTATCGCTCCAATGTTTCATTTCCTTCACCTTTCGCACATAGGCAAGGCGCATCAACTCTACGAAGAGGTTGAAAAATTCCTCCTGTTCGCTACCGGCGTTGATGCTCCGTAAGGCAGCAGTGAGATTGCCATAGCTGCTTCGGCTGATGACCAAGGCATCGGCATGGTTTATGCCATATCTGGAAGTCAGTACATCGTAGATGTCGTCGTTGGACATACGAGGCACGGAAATGGTCTGAGTGCGGCTGCGGATTGTGGGGAGCAGCAGTTCGGGATGCTCCGAAACCAGAAGAAATACAGTACCCCCAGGAGGTTCCTCGAGCAGTTTCAGCATTTTGTTGGCACACTCGGCATTCATTTTCTCGGGCAGCCAAATGATGGACACCTTATATCCCCCCTGGCTCGACTTCAGCGAGAGTTTCTTTATCAGGCTGTCGCTCTCATCCACATAGATGACAAGCTGTTCCTTATCCGCATCGATGGCATTCATCCACTCCACATAACCGAAGTAGGGATCAGCAAGTGCCAGGGTGCGAAACTGTGTGATATATTTGTCGCAGGGGCAAGGTTTTCCAGACTCTTTCCTGTATACCGGAAACGAGAAGTGGAGGTCCGGATGCTGCAGTTTTTCGAGCATGGCCCGGCTGTTGGCACCAGTTCCAAGCAATCTGTCGGCAATGGCAAGAGCAATGGCAAATCCACCATTACCCTCAGGTCCACACAGCAGCAATGCATGCGGCAGTCTCCCGGAGTCTATCTCGTCGATGATGCGAGCCGTCACCCCCTTTTGTCCTATGATATCGTCAAAATTCATTATAGTCGTGATGTAACATGAAAACAAGCCTGTTTCACTTCGTATTTCACATAGCATCGTCCCTCCCTGCGCAGCCGTTCGAGAACGGTGCCCAGAATGTCCTTGAGATGTGCCGTGTTGATGGGCAGTCCTTCGTCGCCGATGCAGTCGAAGCGCTTGTAAGTGATGTCGAAAGTCGTGGCATACTGGTGAGCAGAGTTTTCGGAAGCATTGCCATTCACCCATCGCAGCCGGCGCACATCCTCTGAAGTACGCAACACAGAAGTGATGATGAACCGATGCATGCGAAATCCACCTGCAGAAAGGGAATCCTGAAACGCATCTGCGATTGCACACAGGGCCTCCTTTGTGTGCGGTGTGAGATAGGGAACAGAGTGCGTAAGTTCATCCAATTTGTAGCGATCGCACGTACCGATGCCTATGATGTTGCGGCGGGTAGTCTCCAGGGCTTTGCGATTGGGTACAGGACTTATCCCCACACGCTGGGCCACAGCCAACTGCACATCGTTGACATCACAAAGCGTTTTGCGGAAGTCGTGACACTCCACATACTCATCCACCATCTCCTCGTCCGTGGTTTCCGTTTCGCCGCCAGTCCACCTGCAGGTTCTGAAGAAGATGATACCAACACAAAAGATGAAGAGCAGAACACAGATTCCCCTGACCCCCTTGAACCACTTGAACCACTTAGGAAGAAACTCCTCTTGAACTCCCCTTCCCATCCTATTTCACGTATTTGTGCAGAGTATTTCTTACCGCCCCCTTGCCAGCAAACAGTTCACGAACCATCTGTTCGATACGAGGCATAAGAGAAGTTTCACACAGGTTGACACCAAAGATATCGCTGCGACTGTAAAGCTTGCGCAGCCTGCTGAAGTCTTGACTGTCCTCTGACGGCGACAGTGGAGCCACCAAAGCCTGCAGTGAGGCAAGCATAGGATCCGGCGAAGGAGTAAAAGAGTTCCCCTGGTCGTCGATACCACAAAGATATCGGGCATATACAGCCAAGGTGAGAGGAATCAAGGTGAGACGTGACATGTCCATACCCCGCAACAGATATTTCTTTATTGTCTCGCCAAAGCGTATAGGCAGTTTCTGACTGGTATCCATGGCTATGCGCTGAGGCGTATCGGGCATAAACGGATTCGGAAGGCGTTTGTAGACCACATCGCCTATGAATTCGTAAGGATTTATCACGCCAGGATCCGTAACCACCGGCATGGCTTCCATGTAGCCCAGTTTCAGCACCAGATTGCGGATGTCGTCGTCCGCCATCTCTTCGCTTATGGAGGTATACCCCAGCAGGCATCCAAACAAAGCCATCGACGTGTGCAGCGGATTGAGACACGTGGTGACCTTCATGGTCTCTACCTTGTCAACAGTTTCGCGCGATGTGTAAAGCACACCACCCAGATCGAGCGGAGGGCGGCCATTCGTGTAGTTGTCCTCACAAACAAGGTACTGTACCTCTTCTGCATTAACAAACGGAGCAGTGAATGTGTGTTTGTCGGTTTCTATGATGATGTTATCCTCAAATCCGTCCTCAGTAAGCATTTGAGCCACCAATGGATGGGGGCGAGGGGTGATTTTGTCGATCATGGACCAAGGATACGAAATCAGCGTTACGTCGGAAAGATAGTCCAAGAATTCACGTCCATGCATATTCTCAGCCCCGGAGAGCAGGCTTTCTTTCAGTACATCGCCATTATGGGAGCAGTTGTCCATGCTCTGCAAAGTAAGAGGCAACCGGCCGGCAAGAAAACGTTCATAGAGCAGTTCGCAGAGTTTGTCCATAGCAGGACCTCTGTATCCCTTTTCTGTGATAGTAAAACTTACCATTTGGAGCGAAGGACTGCGGAATATGGTTTTCAGACGGTCCCAATCGTCGGAGAACTGAGGATCAGCCTTTAGACTTTCTGTGACAGAGGCAATAACTTTCTTCTCGATTGTGCCAGATGATTTCAGGCTTACGTTCAGCGAGAGATTGTCATAGGGCTGATAGATTTGGTCGATGATATCATAGTCGTAGGTTTCAGCAACAATCACTCCCTTGTTGTATTTGCCTGTATTGAGAGCATCGTTAAGAATAGTGGCAGGGAAGGCACGAAAAATATTTCCAGCACCAAAATGCACCCAGGTAGGAGAATCGTAGGTGTTTTTTCTAATATGTTTTATATCAAATTCAGGCAGCAGATATCCTTTGGATTCCCACTGCGAACGGAGTTGATTCGTTCCAAGTATGTCCTGTAGTTTCATAATTTTGTTACAAAGATAGTAAAAATATGTGAAATCACAAAATTATTAACAATAATTTGCAAGTTTCAAAAAAAATTCTTATCTTTGTACCGTGGTTTAGTGGGTGAGTAGTCAGTAGGTGAGTAGTCAGTAGTTAAGTAGTTAAGTAGTTAAGTAGTTAAGTAGTCAGTAGGTCAGTAGGTAAGTAGGTAAGTAGTTAAGTAGGTAGAATTTATACAATGGAAAGTTTGGAAAAATACGGGCTTGATCTTCATTGCACGATGATTTTGGAAGAGTATCGTGAGATGCAACCTGTATTTGAGAAGATGAATTCGGTGATTCTTAAGTCGCTGAAGGATTGCCTCAAACAAAATGGTGTATTGGTCACAGCAGTAGAGAGCAGAATAAAAACAGAACAGAGTCTGGCTGGGAAACTGGAACTGAAAGGTGCGAAATATCACACACTTTCAGATTTGACAGATATTCTTGGAGCACGTATCATTACCTTCTATAACGACGATGTTGACAAGATTTCTGCCTTGATTGACAGATTGTTTGATGTAGATTGGCAGAATTCCGTCGACAAGCGCAAGATGCATCAGTTGGACAGTTTCGGTTATATGTCACTGCATTACATATGCCGCATTCCAAAGTCACTCTGCTATGATGAATCCATGCCAGAACTGAATGAGTTTCGGTTTGAAGTCCAGATGCGCACAGCCCTACAGCACGTGTGGGCCAACATGTATCATGACATAGGATATAAATCAGGGTTAGAGGTTCCGGTGGAGTATCTTCGTACACTCAACCGTCTGGCAGGAATGCTGGAACTGGCAGATGATGAATTCAGTCGTATCCGTACCAGCATCAATGAATATCGCTACAAGGTGAGCAACCTCGTGCAGGACGGAAAATTTGAAGAAGTGGACCTTGATGGAGATTCGTTTCAGCGTTATCTTGAACTTCAGCCGTTCAAACGTCTTACAGACCGCATAGCAGCCATCAATCAGGCAGAGATACATCCAGCATCGATGAAACCTTTCCTTAAGGTGCTCATCAAGATGGGAATGAAGACTTTGGGAGATGTGGAAAAAGTGCTCAAGGAATATAGTGAGGATGCCTATAAATTGGCCCTTCACCATCTGGGCGGTACAGATATAGATATAGTAACATCTACAATCGGAATACAGAACCTCTGCTTGGTATATCTGCTGAAAAACAAAGTGGGGCGTGAAAGCCTTAAGAAATTTTTCGACACCATCAGTGGCGAATCGCCATATAACGATGGTCGAGTAGAACGTCTTCTTGAAAGTACCAAAGACTTACCATTCTTAAAATCCTAACAACAATATGGCAAATAAGTATTTAGATTCCAGCTTGCTCGACAGAGCAATCATCTTTGCAGTAAAGTCTCACGCAAATCAGGAACGCCGAGGCAAGGGCTTTCCGTATATTGTTCACCCTATGGAGGCGGTGGAGATAGTGGCTTCCATCACCCCAGACCAGGAATTGCTTGCTGCTGCGGCACTGCACGACGTGGTGGAGGACTGCGATGTGAGCGTGGATGAAATCCGCCGGGAATTTGGTGAGCGTGTCGCATCTCTCGTGGCTTACGAAAGCGAGAACACTATCTCTGGCCTTTCCGAAACTGACAGTTGGCGCATGCGCAAGCAGGCTGCTGCCGACCGCCTGGCTTCAGCAAGCCGCGATGTGAAGATTGTGGCTATGGGTGACAAACTGAGCAACATGCGTGCCATCTATCGTGACTATCGTGTGCAGAGGGATGAACTCTGGAACCTATTCCATGCTCCAAACGGAAAGGCAGACCACGAATGGCGCTACCGTGAACTGGCCACGGCTCTCAGCGACCTTGCGGGGACATTTGCCTACAGGGAGTTTGTGGACCTCATAGGCAAGGTGTTTGGCGATCCAAAGCCCGAACTCATCAATATGGACGACTACGAGGAGAGTGGTGACGGATACACTGCCATCAGCTACAATCACAAGGATGGCGACCGCATGATGAAGCTCTATGCTGAGTTCATACCACGTGAGACTCCGCTCACCGAACTTACTACCAGTTGGCAGATAGAGGGACTCGGTCTGCAGATTCCGAAGGCCTATCGCATGGTTACTGACGGAAAACGTATCGGTGTGGAGTTCCAGCGCATACATCCAAAGGAGTCGTTTGCCAGAGCCATGAGCAACCACCCTGACCAGTTGGAGTTTTATGCCCACGAGTTTGCCAGGGAAACAGCATTGCTTCACAGCAAATCGTGTCCTACGCATATTTTCCCAAATATCAAGAATCACTTCGTTTCTGAGGTGGAACAGAACCGGCACCTCACTGCAGAACAAAAGCAGAGGGCTCTTGATTTCATAGCCGCTGTACCCGACACAGGCACCTGCATCCATGGCGACCTGCATTTTGGCAACATCATAACCAGCAAGGGGAAGAACTACTGGATAGACCTTGCAGATTTCTCGCATGGTCATCCTTATTTCGACCTGGGTTGTTTGCACCTGCAGTGCAGGGTACTTCCCGATTGGCTTATACAAAAACTCTACCACATCACCCTCGACCAGATGAGAGAGGCGGGAGATATAGTGATGCGGCACTTCTTCCCTGAGGCAAAGGACTATAAAGACATACAGCGTGCACTCGATCCGTTTGCTGCGCTCTATATCATTGGCTACGACAACCGCAGTGAGATATTCCCAGGCATGTGGGAGATTGTTGAAGAGTCGTTCAAGGGACAATAGTTCGTATGATTCTTAAGTTTGAAGGCATTCCAAATGTACGTGATCTGGGTGGATACGTGATGCAGGATGGACGCAGGGTCCGTCCTGGACATCTCATACGTGGGGGCTATCTTGTGAATGCTACGGATGAGGATATCCGTCGTATGAAAGACGAACTGCACGTTGTACATGTCTTCGATTTCCGTACAGAGGCTGAGGTGAGACATGCTCCGGACCGTCATATCGAAGGGGCCCGCAACACATGGCTGCCTACGCTCGATGTATCTACGGACCAAAAGGTGGAACAATTTCCCGAAGAGGCCTATCGCGATTTGCCTAACTACCTGATGAAGATTGCCTTCACCGACAGGGGTAAGCGTGTGGCACGGACTCTTTATCCCAGCATGGTGGAAAATGAATATACCCAGTTGCAGTATGCGTCATTCATCCAGCAGGTCATAAATACGGGTGACGGGGCTGTATATTGGCATTGTTCGCAGGGCAAGGACCGCACTGGCATAGGGGCTGCTTTCCTTCTGGCTGCGCTTGGGGCTTCGCGTGAAATGATAGTACAGGATTTTGATCTGTCGAACGATGGTTGGAGAGAAGAACTCAACCGATGCATGGCAGGCATTGAGCAGCGTGGTGGTGGTGAGGAAGAAAAAGCCGTGATACAGGCTATGATAGGGGTGAGTACCAAGAACTTCTGCGATACGCTCGCCATGATAGACAGGGAATATGGTTCACTGATGAATTATGTGCGTGATGCGTTGATGCTATCGGACGAGGATATAGAGAGGTTGCGCGACAGATATCTTGAATAGGTTAGAGACTGGAGGTTAGAGATTAGAGGTTAGAGATATGAAACTACATTTAGATTCCATCAAGGGTCGTACTGCAGACATTATAGAAGCGGTGATGGCTGCACCTGAGATTCCTCAGGATGATGGACTGCAATTTAAAATTCGACTTGCTGTTGAGGAGGTTGCGGAGAACATAGTAAACTATGCCTACTCCGAGGGAGATGGTTGGATTGAGGTGAATTTAGAGCAGAGAGAAGAGAACTTAGAGATAGTCTTTCGTGATGGTGGTTTTCCCTTTAATCCTCTGCAGAAAGACGATCCAGACATCACTCTGTCGGCAGAAAAGCGTCAGATAGGTGGACTTGGCATCTTTCTTTGCAAGCAACTTATGGACAGCATCACCTATGAATACACAGACGGATGCAATGTGCTGAAGTTAGGAATCTGTAAATAGTAAATAGTTAAATAGTAAATAGTTAAATAGTAAATAAAATAGTAAATAGTAAATAGTTAAATAGTAAATAAGATCATGGACGTACAAATTACAAACGAAAACGGCAAGTCATTGGTAGTGCTCAATGGCCGCCTCGACACAACCAATGCTGGACAATTCCAGCAAGACATTCAACCACTTATGGAAGGTGAAAACCCACAGATTGAAATTGACTGCACTGGCATGGAATATACCAGCAGTCAGGGTTTGCGTATGTTTCTCATGCTGCAGAAGAGTGTAAACTCCCGTAAAGGTACACTCGTTATGCAGAATATGCAACCTCAGGTAAGAGAGGTTTTCGACATCACAGGATTCTCGAATATCATTAAAATAGTATAATGAAATTAGGAATTGCGGCTTTTGGCTCTTGGCTCTTGGCTCTTGGCTTTTTTGTTATTTCATGTAAGGATACTTATTCTCAGTCTTTCGACGATTTTTTCGAGGATAACACTTTGCGCGTGGACTATATCTTCGGTGGCGACAGTGCCAAGCAGTATATCCAGATGACTCAGCTCTATAAGCAACCTCATTGGGCTGGACGCAGAGCACGACTTTCCGAACAATTCCTTCAAGGTAATGGACAAATCAGGATGACAGACCATGCCACTGGGCAACTGTTGTATGTCCATACCTTCTCCACATTGTTTCAGGAATGGATTCTTGAGGAAGAGGCTACTCGTATGATGCGAGGTTTCGAGGCCACATACTTGTTGCCTTACCCAAAAAGGCCAGTGGATGTGTGTATGACCCTAACCGACAACCACCACCGCGTCACCACCAGTATGTCCCACATCGTGGATCCGAATGATATTCTTATTAGGAGTTTAAGTGGTTTAAGTGGTTCAAGTGGTTCAAGGTACTTGGTTCAGAGTGGGGATATCAAGGATTGTGTTGACTTGGCTCTGGTGGCTGAGGGATATACGGCAGAGGAGCAGGACAAGTTCTGGATCGATGCTCAGCGGGCTGTGGATGCACTGTTCTCTCACGAACCGTTTGCCACACTCAAATCCAGGTTCAATGTCGTGGCCGTACCTACCATCTCCGAGCAGAGTGGACCATCCGAACCAGGAAAGGGGATTTGGCACGACACCACCTTCGGCAGCCACTACGACACATTCTATACCGAGCGCTACCTCACCACATCATGTGTACACCGTCTCTACGACGTGCTGAGCAGCGTACCAGTTGAACATGTCATCATACTGGTCAACACACCGCGCTATGGTGGTGGAGGAATCTACAACCAATGGATGACATGTTCCACGGACCATCCTACCTTCAAGCAGGTACTGGTACACGAGTTTGGTCATTCATACGCAGGACTGGCTGACGAATATGACTATGGCGACAGTCACACAGAGTGGTATCCGCGCGACACGGAGCCATGGGAACCAAATATCACCACTATGAAGGATTTCTCTCTGAAGTGGCAGGATATGATTGACGCCAAGGTGCCTGGGGTGGGACTCTTCGAGGGTGCTGGATACCAGAAGAAAGACACTTTCCGCCCTGTGGATGAATGCCGCATGAAGGTGAACCAGGTGGAGAACTTCTGTCCTGTATGCACCAGGGCCATAGAGCGTATCACGGACTTCTATACGGCCAAGTAATTCTTCAGGGTTTGTCCGGTGTGGCTTTTGCTGCATCGGGCAACTTTTTCCGGCGTTCCTTCGCACACTATTTCTCCTCCGTTTTTGCCGCCTTCGGGACCGAGATCGATGATGTGGTCGGCACATTTTATTATCTCCATGTTGTGCTCGATGATGAGCACGGTATGGCCTCGGGAGATGAGTGCGTGGAAGGCTGCGAGCAGTCGCTTGATGTCGTGGAAATGGAGTCCGGTGGTAGGTTCGTCGAAGATGAACATGGTGGGCACGATCTTCTCCTGCGACAGATAGTAGGCGAGTTTCACTCGCTGGTTTTCTCCACCGGAGAGCGAGGAGGAGTTCTGACCGAGTTTGATATAGCCCAGTCCCACATCCTGCAGGGGTCCCAGCAGTTTGGTTATCTTACTGCAAAGCTTTGCGCTTTCGTCCCGGTTCCCTGCTCCCTGCTCCCTACTACCTGTAAAAAACTCCATGGCCTGGTTGACTGTCATATTGAGGATGTCGTTCACGTTTCGGCCCTGGTAGGTCACCTCCAGCACGTCGTCCTTGAAACGCTTGCCGTGACAGGCTTCGCACACCAGGGTGAGGTCGTTCATAAACTGCATCTCGACTTTCACCACTCCCTCGCCCTTGCATTCCTCGCAACGGCCGCCTTCGGCATTGAACGAGAAATGCTGTGGCCGGAAACCCATCTGTCGGGCCAGTTGCTGCCCAGCCAGGAGTTTGCGTATTTCGTCGTAGGCACCGATATATGTCACAGGATTGCTGCGGGTGGAGGTGCCAATAGGGTTTTGGTCTATAAATTCCACGGCTTCGATGCGGTCAACATCGCCTTCGAGTCCGGCGAACTGTGCAGGTCGCTCACCCGTGTCGTTTATCCTGCGCTGCAAGGCTCGGTAGAGAATGTCGCGTACGAGCGACGACTTGCCACTGCCGCTTACGCCTGTGATCACGGTCATGATGTTGAGAGGTATCCTGACGTCTATCCCTTTCAGGTTGTTGGCCCTGGCACCTTTGATTAATATATAGCTCCCAATCCGTCTGCGCGACCTAGGCACCTCTATCACGTCCTTCCCACTGAGGAAGTCCAGCGTGTGGGAACTCCTTGAACCATTTGAACCACTTGAACCACTTGAACCCTTCAACTCCCCTTCATATACCACCTCTCCACCAAGTCGGCCTGCGTCGGGACCTATATCTATGATATAGTCGGCAGCACGGATTATCTCTTCGTCGTGTTCTACCACCACCACCGTATTGCCAAGTTCCTGAAGTCGGCGCAACACACTGATAAGCCTCTGTGTGTCGCGCGAATGGAGTCCTATGCTTGGTTCGTCGAGAATGTAGAGCGAACCTACCAATGAACTGCCAAGACTTGTCGTAAGATTGATTCTTTGGCTTTCACCTCCGGACAATGTGTTGGAGAGTCTTGACAATGTGAGATAGTGAAGCCCCACATCCATCAGAAAACCAAGTCGGCTTTTTATTTCTACAAGCAGATTTTTTGCTACCAGACCATCGTGATCCGACAGTTTCAGGTTCTGGAAGAAATCATACAGTTCGTCGATAGGCATTTCGCACAGCTGGGTGATGCTTCGTCCGCCGACCTTCACATATTCTGCCTCTTTCCTGAGTCGCCTGCCATGACACAGGGGGCATTCTGCCTTACCTCTGTATCGGGCCAGCATCACACGGTTCTGGATCTTATATTGTTTCTCACCAAGCATATCAAAAAACCTGTCAATACACACGTTCCACTTCTCTCTGTTGGCTGTTGGCTGTTGGCTGTTGGCTGTTGGACTGCCCAGGCTGTTGGCTGTTGGCGAGCAAAGCTCGCCGTGCCACAGCAGGTCTTTCTGCTCCTGAGTGAGCCTGTAATATGGAGTGAAAATAGGGAACACATTGCTGTAACGGCGTATGAATTCGTCTTTCCACTGACTCATTATCGCTCCTCGCCAACACATCACGGCTCCGTCGTACAGGCTTAGTTCCTGATCGGGTATTACAAGTGCTTCATCAATGCCGACAACCCTGCCAAAGCCTTCGCATTCGGGACATGCTCCTGCTGGAGAATTAAAAGAGAACATCTGTTCTGATGGTTCCTCAAACTCCATTCCATCGGCCTCAAACTTCAGGGAGTAGTGGAATGTATCCCACTTCTCACCTGCTCGTGGTTCCTGAGCATGTCGAAGGAGTTCCCTGCTGATTGCGAGCAAAACTCGCCCATGACTCTCGTAAAGTGCCGTTTCGCACGAATCTACCAAATGACTTATCGTACTGCTGTCGTTCTTGCTTTTGATACGTGCTATCACCAGATATGTCTCTCCGTCAATATGTTCGGTAAGGGTCAGTCCCTGTTTGGCATAAACATCAAGTTGTTCCGCTTCTGACCTGCCATGGTGACATACAAGCGGACACAGCACCTTCATTTTAGTACCTTCGGGCAGGCTGAGCATTTTTTGTACCACATCTTCGGTGGTGTCTCTTTTTACTTCTTTGCCGGAAACAGGCGAGAACGTGTGACCTATCCGGGCATAGAGCATTCTCAGATAGTCATATATTTCAGTGGATGTACCTACTGTGCTTCTTGGATTACGGCTCGAAACTTTCTGCTCAATGGCAATAGCCGGTGGAATGCCTTCTATAAAATCGCATTCCGGTTTTGCCAGCCTGCCCATAAACTGACGGGCATAGGTCGACAGACTTTCAACATACCGTCGCTGACCTTCAGCATACAAGGTGTCGAAAGCCAGCGACGACTTGCCACTGCCGCTGACTCCGGTGATGACAATGAACTTATCACGCGGAATGTCAAGTGTGATATTTTTCAGGTTGTTTACTCGTGCCCCTTTAATGCTAATGACATCTGATTTCATAGTTCTTCACATACCTTAAGTACATCTTCTGGTAACATACCTATAATTTCAGTTCCTGTGACCAGCAGTCCACGATTCTCTGCTACACGCGACACCGTCTCAAATGCTTTTTGAAGTGGAGTTGCCACAGGGTCAGTAATATTCATCGAAACTTGTGCAATGCCATATTCTTCTATATACCAGCCTATTGCCTTACAACCCTTCAGAGAATGCGGTGTGTGAGTTTTTTCCCTGACTTCACGGGCAATGGCTTTGGCCTCGGGAACTGATGTGGTGTTAAGATTAAAGTTTACTGCTATCAGAAAATTTCTCGCGCCTATGTTGATGGCTCCACTCTTTCGGATGATATCGTTATACACATCAGGACTATAGTCTGGACGCAGCTGTGGGTCTGCTATCTTCTCTGGCAAGGCTTCGTATTCTCCTTGGCGACACACGGCAAGATTCTGCCTTTCTGGTTTCAGTGCTGCGGCTTCATACAGATAACTGGCAATACCGAGTTCTTCGTATATACGCTGTGCCAACTTACGGGCCAATTCTGCACATTCTTCGAGGGTAATTCCCGAAATAGGTACCAACGGCAATACGTCTGTGGCTCCTGAACGTGGGTGTTCGCCATGATGCTGACTCATGTCAATCAGTTCTGCGGCTTTCTTCACTCCTCGATATGCTGCTTCAACAACATTTTCCGGACTTCCTGCAAAGGTTACTACAGTACGGTTTGTAGCCTCCCCTGAATCCACTTTCAAAACCTTGACACTGGCGCTTGCAATGGCACTGACAATGGCGTCTATAACCACTTTGTTACGCCCTTCACTGAAATTTGGTACACACTCTACTATGCGATTCATAGTCTTATTTACTATTGGACAATTTATTTTTATTTACTATTTGACAATTTACTATTTACTATTTATTTTTATTTAAATATTTACTATTTATCATTCGTCCCTTCAACTCCCCTTTGAACTCCCCTTCCAAAAACTCTATCTCCACTATCCTAAGAGCCTTTGGTGATTTGCCGCTGCTGATTTGATCGAGTTCGCTGGCCTTGCCGCCGCCGAGTTCTTCCTGGACTTTGGTTCCGGCATTTCCGGATTGTCCGGAAGTTCCGGAGATTCGTACCGTGTAATTTTTAGCTTTGACGGGCTTTTCTATTTCAAGATGCACATAGCCAAGACTCATTGGAGTCAGTCCTTTCCACACCAGGGTGGTGTCGGCATAGACCTCAAGTGGATAGCGGTTGTTTCGCCAACCGGTGAGTTTCAGACAGATATCCTCTACGGCAGTTGGCTCGGCAAGAGTATATGTGATTTCGCTGCCAGCCTTCCATTCCGAGAGTTCGTTGTCGTCGTATGACATCCACTCTGTGCCATCACCCGTAGGCGATGATGCAGAGATAATCTCAACACCAGTGCGAGTTTGCTGGTAGGAAGGACCTTGAGGTGTGGCGAGTTTGCGATAACCGGATATTCCGGGATTTCCAGATATTCCGGGAGTTCCGGACTTTAGCGTGATGCTTACAGGTTGCATATCCTCCGCAGAGGCTGTGACAACAATCTTTCCTGGTTTCTCCGTAGAACGGATAAATGCACGGTTTATACCGCATTCCACTGGCAGGTCCCTGGATAGGATATAGTTGTCTTCACGTCCTGTGGCAATGCCTCCGCGCCACTCGGCAGGTCCCTTTACATCGAAATGTATCATCCTGCCATCAAGAGGACAGCGACGACCCTCGGCATCGACAACCTCAACCTGAATGATGGCAAGGTCCTTGCCATCGGCCTGCATGGTAGCCTCTCCCTGGCTCTCCACATTAGGAAGGGAGTTATGAATAGCTGAGAGCACGAGATGATGCGGTTCGCCCGTAGTTTCAATCTTGTAGCGGCTTTGTTCGTTGCCATGTCTGTCGTAACTTACAGCCTCGAGTGTACTAGGCTCCCAGCGTACATTATTAAACGTATAGAGGAAATGATACTGACGCTGACCTTGACCCTGACGCCTGCCATTGACAAAGAGTGCCACAGAGTCCGAATTGCTCACTACATATACTGGTTTTTCGAAGTCTTCCTTGCCGTTCCGAGTCAGAGATGTGGCATCGTCGGAGGCTTCGTAGTAATTCCAGTGACCGATGATGTAGGTCTGGTAACGGTTTTCGGGGTCACCATCGTCAAACTCACTCTTGCCTGAGTTCACCCAACCATTCCACATCACCTGATGGGCATAGAATCCATCCTTAGGAATACGCATGGCATCGGTGACACCGCTGGTACGATAGTTCACACTTCCTCGTTCGTGGGTGTTGGTGTCGCTGAAGATAATCTTCACACCACCGCTGCTCACTCTGGTACCTGTACCAGGACGCTCACGGTAGTAGTCGTACCAACGCCGAACCCATTCCACAGCCAACTGGTCCTGGTTGTGGTGCCATGCCTCGGAAGGCTGGTTTCGGTATAGAGGACCTGTGCCTTCTTTGTGGTAAGGATAACTCCAATTGTCCCAGTTCTTGCGCAGTCCCTCGTCGCGGCAGTATTCCATGGCCCACATAGGGTGCTTCTTGCTCTTGTTGATATAAAGCATCTCTCCACCATATTCAGCCTCGTTGATGTCGAGCATCTCACGGCTGCCAATAGCACGGCCGCCATGAGGATCGTACTGGTCACGGATGGCTTTCAGTTCAAGCATGTGTTCGCGGCTGATGCTCTCGTTGCCACCCTCATAGAAAAGTATACTCGGATTGTTGCGGTTGTAGATGATGGCATCGCGCATTAGTTCGGTTCGCTGTTCCCACTGACGGCCAATTATGTCCTTTTCTGCATCCCCAGCCGGCATGGCTTCGATAAGGCCTACGCGGTCACAACTCTCAATGTCCTGCTTGGATGGTGTGACATGCATCCATCGAACCAGATTTGCCCCACTTTCAATCATAAGGTCGTTACTATAGTCGCTGAGCCATTCTGGGATATTGGTTCCCACAGCAGGCCACTCGTTGCTGGTACGCTGGGCATAGCCCTTCATCATCAGCACACGGTCGTTGAGCCATATCTTGCCATCGGCAAACTTGGTCTTTCGGAAACCAGTTCTGATAGTGACACTGTCAAAAACCTGTCCCTCGTCATCCACGAGCAGAGACTGGATGTCGTAGAGCGAACCATGTCCCCAACTCCACCAATCGATGCCAGAGACAGGGATAGAGGTTTTGAGGATTTTGGTTGAGCCAGGGAGGATAGTTTCTATGGTTTCTATAGTTTCTATGGATTCCAGACTATCGTCCCTTGAACTCCCCTTGAACTCCCCTTGAAAGAAACTCCTCTGGAGAGATAAACCTCTCTTCGTCGCAAGCAGAAGCACATTCAGTGCTTCATGCCCCTTTGAACTCCCTTTCAAAAAGGTTTCTATGGATTTTGGGAGCATTACCTTCAGTCGCAGGTTCTTGGCTACATCGCTCTCATTCTTTACCTCTGTCTCAACATTCAGCGTGGCTGTTCCAGCCTTGATATCCATATTGGTGGCATAGACATAGGTTCCGGTAGTACCCAAGTTGCTGTAGAGAGGCAGGGTCTGATAGACCTCTGGGGTGATATGGAGCCACACACGCTTGTTGAGGCCTCCGTAGTTGGCATTGAAGTTGTTGCTGTTCCACTGAAATCCGCTGCCTGTGGCCTGTTCTTTGTAACGCCAGTCGTTGTCTGTGCGTACTTCTATAAGATTTTTGCCTGCCTTGACGAATGGAGTAAGGTCCCAACCGACGGCCATAACACCATTCTCGTGCAACCCGAGTCGGTGACCATTGATAAAGAACTCTCCAGCCTGGCGTACACCCTCAAACTCCACAAACACCTTCTTCCCGCGAATTTGGTCTTTTGTCAGTTTGAATTCTTTTCTGTACCACATCACACTGTCGGGCAACTGCTTTATCTGTACCTTGAAGGCATAGTCCTCGTTCCATGCATGAGGCAAGGTTACAGCCTTTTTATGGCCCTCGATATGCCAATCATGATTGAAGTCGATATGACGCTGGGCGAGGGCAGAACTCACGCATAATGTAAATATTAAAAGATGTAACGATGTAAATATTAATTTTTTCATTGCTACTTAACCAAAACTTTTTTGCCGTCAATGATATAAACTCCAGGGGCGCCGGTGAAGCCAGAGATTCCAGTTATTCCGGTGACTTTGGAAGTTCCGGGTTCCCCGGATTTTCCAGTGATGCCGGATATTCCGGTTGGATCGGCCACAACGGCTATTATTCCATCGCTGACGAGTTTGCTGGTATCCCAGAGATAACCGTCTTTTGGCTGGGCTGGCTCGAAGGTAACATCGCCGCTGAGAGTGATCTTGCCGGCTCCGTTGAACACCTGATATTCGCCCTCAATCCATTCGCCACTGATACGCTCCATCACGAATACAGGACTTGTGAGTCTGGTTGTCCCGGCCACTTTCAGGTGGTCGTAACTGCTGGCGGTGATTGAATTACCTCTTGCTCGTACACGAACCTGGCCACCACTCTGAACTGTCAGTGTACCATTCACGGTCATTGTTCCTGCCGTCATTGTTCCCTTTCCTGCACCAATGGTTCCACCACTTTGGATGGTAACGTTCTGTACCTGTCCCACTCCGAGAAGTATTGCTCCGCTCTTCACCGTGATGACACCGGTGGTTATCGAGGCACTGGTGTTCTCGGCATCGAGAGTACCTTCGTTCACGGTTATTGCTCCAGTGCCGGCTCCTGTGAGGGTCTGCTTGCCTTCGCCGTATTTGTTGAGAGCAACGGAATAGGTTCCTGCGTATGTGGCATCAGTACCCTTGTAACCGATATTCCATGTACCCGATGTGATACTTGCTGCAGCGTTACTGCCTTCGAGTGCACCAATCTTGTGGGTACCGGTATTGTTATATACATATCCGTCACCCGTGAGTTTCAGCGTGCCGTTTGGCATATTCAGTGTTCCGGCCAAACGAACCTCACCGCTTGTTGCCTCGAGCACACCCTCGAAGTTGGTGCAGTTTGGTGCAAAGTCTCCGCGTACATAAGGGAAGTTGAACTTCATCGTACCCTTGCCAAGCAAGGTAGGTTTCAAACTGCAACGCTGACCTCCATTGAGTGTCACAGTCTTGCCTTCAGCAATGTTTATCTTGTTTGGAAGGGTTGGGATGGTGCTGGTTGAGTTACAGTTAAACACGGTGATGGTGGAGTTTCCTGTCACGTCTATCTGTCCCGAGCCGAAACTTGATCGCCATGTACCATGGGCAATGGTTCCTGCTGCGAGTTCCAGTCCACCAGTAAAGGTATTGGCTCCGTCGTAAGTGAAATTGAGTTGGCCGCTGCCTTTCTTCACCAGTCGGCCCTTGCCCTTGATGATACCCTTCAGGGCACTTGTCCCACTGGCAATCTGTATTGTAGCCGTATCGGTGAGGGTGATGGTCTTGTTGGTCGATGTACTGGCATTGTTGATGACGAGTGTTCCCTTGCCTATTTCAAGCGTAGTTCCTGCTCCCAGCGAACAAGCCGTGCCGCTGTCCATAAGGTCGCTCACGGTGACGGTTCCGGCATTGATTGTGGTCTTGCCGGTATAGTTGCTCTTGGCGGTTTTCATATTGACCTTTCCATTGCCGCTGAATGTCACACTGCCCTTTCCTGATATACCACCTTCGCCCTGTATAATGAAAGATGTACCGTCATTTTTGAACTCAACACCACCTACCGGCATCAGTTCGTTCAAGGTGATGGTTGATTCGATGGCATTGTCATCGAATACTATCGTATCCCCTGCCACAAAGGTTGTAGGTTCACCATTGATGGCAAAGTTGCTTGTTTGATAGCCCCACACACCACTCTCTGAACCTGTCCAAACCACACCGCTCTGTGGGTTGCGCTGCTTGGCAATGACCAGATAGATGGCTCCGTTCTTATTCACGAACGAATAGGCATACCCCGTCATTCCACGAGCCTTGAGATTGCTCACATCGCCTGTGAAGGTGCCGGTGTATTCAATCAGTTTGTATTCTCCTGGTTCGCGTTCCGAGAAGGCGATGGTCATTGTCAGGTCCTTGGTAGCGATATTGAGATCGCCTTCCACCTTCACGAGGTCTGTTACATTGGTATATTCAATAAACAACCTTTGGTCTATCTTCAGTCCACCTTGGAATGTCATCGTTCCTTCAGGCAGCAGAATTCCCTCAGCATAGTTGAGTGCACCTTCGAGGGTGATTCCTCCACTGAGTGTAGGACTTCCGGAGAGCACACCCCTTGCACGGAGTTCTACCGGAGCACTGATGGTGCTGGTAGATTTCAGTGTACCTTCGGTGATATATACCTTCCCAGTAGTAGTGATTGGTGTAGTAACCTCCAGCGTACCATGCTGTGCTTTCCAAAGATTGAACCCTTGCACACTTGAACCCTTGAATTCTTTTATCGTAAGCGTTTGCTTTACTACCGGCATGGCATAGATATTCTTCATCCCGGCATCGGGAGCAATCACGGCATCGCCAAGCGTGAGGTCAAATACCTGATTCTCTGCATCTGCTCTCATTACCGGAGGAAGCTGAGGCCGAGGCATGTCGTAACCCAGATAGAAGAATGGCATCGGAGTTTGGTAGTAGCCCTTACACAGCATCTGACCATGATATGCTGGGTCTTCCATCAGACAGTAGATGCGGTCTTCTGTAGTGGCATAGTCGGTGCTGTAGCCAGTGAATCCATCTACCACACCGTTGGTCAAATGTTTCAGTATCACTTCCTCTCTCCAGTCGCCGATGATATCGCCCCAGAAAGCTGCCCTGGCTCCGTATTCGCCGTTTACCTGCCAACTGTTTTCCTTGGCAAACTCTATTAGTCGGCCACTGCCATATTTTGCCACGTACATATTTGCTCCGTTTCCGTCGGATGCGGCTTCGTATTCACGCCCCAGGTCGCCGTCCCACCACAAGGCCTCAGTAGGGAAATAGCCCGTTTGACCTGTAGCATCTCCATTGGCATCATAGATGGCATAACCATTCATGGTCGAAAACATCTCCCAACCTTTTCTGCTGGCATCGAGGTCGTAGCAGTCTCCACGACCTACGTCTCCAACACCGCTTAGGTACCATTTCTTCAGTGCCTTTCCATTCTCGGCCTGATAAAGAATCTGTCCGAGCATATCTCCGGCATTCTGCTGGATGGCGAAGGTCTCAAGTCCCGGTACTTCAGGATTTATGTCGGTGGTACGGAATCGGTCTCCGTGGGCAATTCCTGCATTGAACAGCACCTTCCCCGTGTGGTCCATGGTCCAACCGCCTTCTATCATCTCATCCTTGCCATCGAAGTCCACGTCGCCTACACGGATGCTGTGGAACGACCCACTGCCGCAACCATATTGGAAAATGTCCTTCAGTTCTCCTGCCTTACCGCCAGAGTAGTCGTACTGGAATCCTTCGCTGTAGTAGTGGTGACTGCCGTCGGTGGTACGTGTATGCCACTCCATAGCCACTCCTGGGTGCACTCCGTCGAAATAGCAGATGCCGAACTTTCCTACGTGCTTATTATATTCGTCACCCATAAGGGTAGATTTGTTTGTGCGGTTGTAGTAGGTGTTGTAGGTCATCTCTACACTGGCCTTCTCGGCTCCGGTCATTCCGTCTATCACGGTGAAATAGCGTGGAGGATTCTTCGACGACTGTGTTTCGTAGTCGATGATTCCGTCGCCGTCGATATCGCCTGTGGTCTTGCCGAAGACGTATTTACCCCAGGTATTATTCTCCTTGTCCCAGAAGCGTGTACCATCGCTCGATTGTATCATCACCTCTCCCTTTCCGTCGCAGTCGAAGTCCCAGGCTACTACCTGGTCGTCCTGACCATTGCCGATACTTTCGTTTGGTCCCATATCTACGGTCCACAGATAGGTTCCGTCACGAAGGTAGGCTTCAACTTTGTGAGTTCCTCCGTTCAGCGGATTCCTGTCCACCACATAGTCCATCTCTCCGTCACCATCAAGGTCGCAAGGCCAGATGTATTTTGTGGCATAGTCGGAATTGGTCAGCGGTCCACCTTTGTAGCGAATATCCACGAATATACACCGAGGAGTATATGTCTTGAAAGTGAATGCCTCACTCTGAGCACTCTCTATACCCTCTGTCCCCTCTTTACTTTCCGTCACAGTAGTAACTGTAATCTTACTCCCACTTGCCACCTTCGAGGTAGTGGTTTGCATATTTGTGAGTTTGAGCGGTGAAGCGTTGAGCTTTTTGCCGTTCACATACACATTGTACATCACATCCTCCGGTTCCTGAGCCAGTTTTCGCCAGGTGATGTTCACTGCTGTACCATTGTTCACAGCCACTACGCCACGGCCCAGTTGCTGGGTCATACGCTGGGCGTGGGCGTTTTGCGCCACGTTGAAAACGCTGATAACAAATAATGCAAAAATTACTTTTTTCATATCTCTTAATAACTAATAACTTCCGTTCCTGTTTCGGTGATAAGCACCGTTTTTTCCCACTGGGCACTGTCGAGTTCGTCTTCGTTCACCACAGTCCAATCGTCTTCTTCATCCACAAACACCTTCCATGTACCTTCGTTTATCATCGGTTCCACGGTCAGCACCATTCCTGGTTCCAATAGCAGTCCCCGACCTGGTTTCTTGGCATAGTGGTCCACATCTGGGTCTTCGTGAAATTTCAGTCCCACTCCGTGGCCAGTGAGGTCTCTTACCACATAATATCCTTGCTCGTGTGCATACTGGGTTATGGCATAGCCGATGTCGCTGAGACGTGCTCCTGGTTTGATGGCAGCTATTCCGAGTTCCATGCACCGCTTTGCCACTTTCACCAGCCGCTCTCTCTCTGGAGTGGTCTTCCCGATGATAAACATCCTCGAAGCATCGGCGAAATAACCATCGAGGATGGTGGTGACATCCACATTCACTATATCTCCTTCCACCAACATCTCCTCCTTCGACGGAATGCCGTGGCATACCACCTCGTTCACACTGGTACACACCGACTTAGGAAATCCCTCATAGTTCAGCGGAGCAGGAATTCCGCCGTGTTTTATGGTGTATTCGTGTACAATGGTGTTTATGTCCTCAGTTGTCATTCCGCCGTGAATGCGCTTTGCCACCTCGTCCAGCACAGCCGTATTCAGTTTCCCGGCACGGCGTATGCCCTCTATCTGCTCAGGAGTCTTTATCATCTTCCTGCGCTTCCTGTTCGTCAGTTTATCCATAATGGTTAGGTACAATTCTGTCATGTTTTGGCATGTACAATTCAGTCATGTACAATGTACAATTTATAGTTATATTATATATTTATTCGTTTGTCATTTGATTCACAAATTCGCGGAAGTGGAGAATCCGTTCAGCCGACGATGGGTTAAACAGCAGATGCTCAAAATCGTGTTTTTTCTGCATTAAATCTACGCTATCCATACATTTATTAAGTGCGACCTTCAAAGTTTGTATGTCTCCGATACCAGTTCTGCTTCTCAGAAAATCAAAATCTGGCTGAGTCTGCTGCCATAGAAACATAGTATCATAGAAATCCCTACCCTTTGCCCTTGAAAGTAATGCCGATAGTTTCATTGACAGCAGGACGTTATCAGTAGGTACCTGTATAGGGAAAAAGTACCCACATCCCCTGATGTTGACAGATTTCTGCTGGTATCTGACGCCTTGATCCTGCGCCTCGATTTTCACAAGAAACCGTTCTTCCTGATGGCCGGTAAGTCCCAATTCAAACAACAGTCGGGGAAAGTACAGATTTCTGCGATAGGCTGTCAACCTGGGATTTTCTCTGTCGCGCGTTTCCACTTCCAGTCCTTGATGTTTCAAAAATATCAACACATCGTCTGTCATCCTCATGAATTCGTCTTTCGACAAGTTCTTGCAGTCAAAGTCCAAGTCCTCGGAAAAACGGTCAATTCCCTTTACAAGCCTAAGATTGGTTCCGCCAATGAAAACCAGTTTGCTGACATATCCTCTCGTGGACAGAAAATCCAATATGCTGAGTTGAATATACTCTTTCAGCATATACTTCTCTCTCCCGCCTTGTGCTCGTATTTGCTGTGGAAAGAATGCCTTTATGTAATTCAGATCTATCATCCGTATGCCTGCTTTAGTGCTTCCGTGCGTTTTTGCAATATCTTGCTGCCAGTTCGTATGGCATATTTATCCAATGTGTCCCAGCAGAATTCATTCAGCATATAGTCTTCGTCAAGTCTCAAGTTCAGCATATCATCAACGGTGTTATAGGTGGAGTTGAGGTATAGTAAGTCCACTAATGCCTTTTCGGGTTCGGCCACCAGATAAACCTTTCCATTTGTGGTCTGTGTTTGTCTGTAGCCCCACATTAGAGATGGTTTGATGGTCTGGTAGTCAAATTCTCCAAATGGGTTGCTGAAATGCGAGGTTTTCAGTGTAGTAACACTCGTGAGTTCAGTCACTGCCTCTGGAATAATTCCATAAAAGGCTAAAGCCCAATGCAGGCTCAGATACGAAGGGCGGTAAATGCGCTCAGCAATATGCCGGTTGAAATCTGGTATATCATTCATCTCGTGGAATGCATACCAGTTCTGCCGCAGATGAACCAAATAACCTTTACCAGTCCAACGGGTCAGATTGGAGTAATCCATATTTGGAAACACTCCTCTTGCCTGTCCCAAAGAGAAGCATCCAAATGGTATCATCTGAGCTCTGAAATCAAAATAGGTCATAATTTAATTTCCAAAACTATGCAAATATACATAATTTTAGAAATAAAAACAAATATATCCCTGACATTTCCTACATACAAGTTATATCCACTTCAGTAGATGTGCATTTTATTGCACATTTTTGTCCAATATGTTTCGTAGAATAGTAAAGTTTACCATAAGCCATATGAAGAATAACGTTGTGTTTGGCCATATCAGACGATGAACTCTTGATAGAATAGGGATTGAATCAGGGAAGGATACTATAGGTGTGCAATTCAAAACATTCACAAAAACAGATTGTTCTGCGTAATTAATAAAATAGTGTGCAATAAATTTTTCGCACAAAGATCGTAAAGTGTGCAATTTTGGCAGATAAATGGTGGTTTGTATATCACGATTGCCTCAATTGTTGTAACTTTGCGCTTGGAAATCATGACAAAAACGGAAAAAATCAAGATTTCAGCTGTTGACTGTTGACTGGGAAAAGCCAAAAGCTAATAGCCAAAAGCTAAGTTGTATGGATAAGATTATTGCATTTGGAGACTCCGTGATGAAGGGAGTGGTGTTTGATGGTGAGACCTACCACACCATCAAGGAGTCGTTTGCCTCGATGCTTGCGGCTGAGCTGGGACTCGGGTTGCTGAATTTTGCCAAGATGGGACATACCATCAAGGAAGGTTTGAAAGTTTTTGAGCGGATGAAAACCCGTATCGAGCCCGATGACTTGGTGTTGCTGGAATATGGCGGCAACGACTGCGACTTCGATTGGCCCAGCATAGGTAAGCACCCAGAGTCGGTACATCGACCGAAGACCGACATTGCACAATTCCGTGAATCGTATTGCCATCTGATAGATATGATAAAGGCCAGAGGTGCCAAACCACTCCTATTCTCACTGCCTCCGTTGGAAGCTGCGTGGTACTACCATTTCTTTACCAAACCGCTCGACCGGCAAAGTACGTCAAATATACTGGGATGGTTGAATGGGGTAGTCGAACATATAGCCAACTGGCACGAACAATACAACCTGGCCGTATTCCAGGTTGCAATAGAGACAAGTACCCCGATAGTGGATATCTCCAGCCCTCTGTTATCACGTAAGGACTACGCCAAATACATCTGTCTCGATGGAATCCACCCCAACCAGGACGGGCACAGGATGAATTATGAATTCTCCCACCATTCAGCCACCATTCTCCAACCAATCCCCCACACTTCTACCATTTCGAATTGGACT
>R03__coassemble_410_pt1 | contig 25404 bp, 21 predicted proteins | sample R03__metabat2_high_PE_038 | metagenome-assembled genome bin R03 | reverse complement strand
CGACGCACCAAACCACCACGAAGGACGCACCAAACGACCCCGAAGGACGCACCAAAATGGTCCAAGAGACATACCAAAAAAAAACTGAAAAAGAAATTTGGTGGAATGCGGATTTTTTTGTAACTTTGCAGTATGAGATGTGTAATACAGCGTGTGAGCGAGGCTGAGTGCATGATCGTAGGTGATGATGGCACACAGCGGAGTTCGGGCAGGATTGGCCAGGGATTCGTGGTACTGGTGGCTACGTCGGAGGAGGACTCGGTGGATGACATAGACTGGCTGACGGGCAAGATAGTGAACCTGAGAGTGATGCCTGACGACAGCGGGGTGATGAATCGATCCATCATGGATACGGAGGGGGAGATTCTGGTGGTGAGCCAGTTTACGCTTTGGGCTTCGTACAAGAAGGGCAACAGACCGTCGTATCTGAGGGCAGGAAATCCAGTGGTGACAAGGGGACTGTATGAGCAGTTTTGTGCAACTCTGGAGACAAAACTGGGCAAGGCAATCCACACGGGTGAGTTCGGGGCAGACATGAAGGTGAGTCTCACCAACGACGGACCGGTGACAATATGCATGGACACTAAAAATAGGGAATAACAATGGACGAGAACAAAATTTTACAGGCTTTCAAGAAGTATAACTTGGAACTTGACGATCGGCAGGTGGCTGCCGAAGTGGAGGACATCATAGGCCGCAGGGCGGAGAACGACACGGTGGAGGTGAAGAAATTCCTGCTCAACTGCGTGGACCTGACTACGCTGAAGACCGACGACAGCGAGGACAGCGTGATGGCATTCACGGAGAGGGTGAACAAATTTGCTGATGCCTATCCGGAACTGGGGCATGTGGCCAGCATATGTGTGTATCCTTGCTTTGCAAAGACCGTGTATGAAACCTTGGAGAGCGAGGAGGTGGGCATCACCTGTGTGTCGGCTTGTTTCCCTTCGTCGCAGTCGTTTATAGAGGTGAAGATTGCGGAGACGGCACTGGCCCTGAAGGACGGGGCTACGGAGATAGACATAGTGGAGAGCGTGGGCAAGTTCCTGGTGGAGGACTACGACACGGTGGCTAACGAGATTTGCGAACTGAAAGACGTAGTGGGCGAGGACAAGACCCTGAAGGTGATTCTGGAGACAGGAGCCCTGAAGACGGCGAGCAACATAAAGCGTGCCAGCATACTGGCTATGTACAGTGGGGCTGACTTCATAAAGACTTCCACCGGCAAGATGGAACCTGCTGCCACTCCGGAGGCTGCATACGTGATGTGCCAGGCCATAAAGGACTACTTCCTGGAGACAGGCCGGCGGGTTGGTTTCAAACCAGCTGGGGGCATGAAGACGGTTGACGATGCCTTGATATATTTCACCATAGTGAAGGAGGTGCTTGGTGAGGAATGGCTCACGCCGAAGTATTTCCGTCTTGGTACCAGCAGCCTGGCCAACAAACTGCTGAGCGACATCACAGGAAAAGAAGTAAAGTTCTTCTAAGCGCTTTGCGCTACGTTGGAAACGGCGAAAACGGAGAAAACGAAGGAAACGGAGGACCTAAAAAAACCTTCCCAAGCAGGGGAAGGTTTTTCGTGGTTTTAAAAACAATATTTGTTGTTAACAATTTAGTCTTTCAGCGGTTCGGCACTCACTGTGTCGACAGGGACCTGGGCCAGTGCTGCGTCGGAGCGGTTGCGGTCGATGACCTTGATTTTGGCAGCTATGTCTTCCTGGAGTATGTAGGAGTCGGCAGCCTCGCCGGTGGCGGCATGCTGCTGGTCGATGATGCGCTCGGTGACATTGCCCACGGTGAGAACCACGGCAACCACAGCAGCGGCCTTGACGAGCGGCATGAGCAGCATTTTCAGGCTATGGCCCTTGCTCTGGCTGGCAGCAGTCTGCTGCGATGCTGCCTGCTCGTAGGCAAACAGCGGAGCATACTGCTCAAACTGGGCAGGTATGCTGTCCTGGCTGAAGAAGGAACGCAGTATCTGTTCTTCCTCGAGTGTGGTCTCACACTGCCAGTAGCGCTCCAAAAGTTGATCGATATATTCGAAATTCATTGTTCAGTAGTTAAGTAGTGCAGTAGTTAAGTAGTTAAGTAGTTATCGCCTCCCGAATGGCATTTCGTGCACGGAAGAGGGTTACCTTCACATCGGCTTCGCTGATGCCCATACGGGTTGCAATGTCCTTGTAACTGAGTCCTTCGACATCGCGGAGATGGAAGACCTGCCGCTGCTTTTCGGGGAGGCTCCCTACGATGGCTTCTACGGCCTGTATGCGTTCATCGCGTGTCATCCGGTCGACCACCGAGGGACTGTTGTCTGCCCTGTCGTGGCGGGCCTCATCGAGCGATACGACACGGCGTTCCGCCTTGCGACGATGGTCGAGAGCGAGGTTGCGGCACACGGTGGTGGCATAGGCTTCCAGGTTGCTGACCTCTGCGAGCTGACTCCGCTGAGTCAGAAGCCTGAGCAGTGTTTCCTGGACGATATCTTCTGCTTCCTGCCTGTTGCCAGTGATGCGCAGAGCGACACCAAGGAGCATATCCTTCAGCGCCAAAACATCTCCATCGGAACTGCTGTCTTTCATTGCTCTCTATCTATACGACGAATGGGAAGTGGAAAAGTTACAAAAAAAGTGATATTTTTTTTGCGACATCGGTGATTTGTTCTTTTGTACGGAGCGTAGGCACCTCGAGAGTGTGCCTGGCACGGGAGTAGAACGGCATACGCATGTCGAGATTCTGGCCGATGAAGGTACGGAGTTCGTCGTCGGTCTTGCCTTCGAGCAGTGGCCGGCGACTGTGGCTGATATGGAGGTGCTCAATGATGGTATCGACTGTGCAGGAAAGAAACACGGTCTCGGCCCGCGAGTTCATATAGTCCATATTGTCGAAGAAGCACGGAGTGCCACCACCTACGGCAAGAATGACATCTTCGAATTCGGCAAGTTCGTGGAGCAGGGCTCGTTCTCTTTCGCGGAACACAGGTTCTCCTTCCTCGGCAAAGATATCGGAGACGGACTTGCGGAAGCGCTGCTCGATGTACCAATCCAGGTCGTAGAACTCACGCGAAGTCAAACGGGAAAGAGCCCTCCCGATGGTGGTCTTTCCCGCTCCCATATATCCAAGTAGAATGATGTTCATAACCGTCTTACCATCTAACCGCCTAACCATTAACAATCTTCACGCACTCTTCGTAAGTGAGATCCTGCGGCGCAGCGAGGGCAGCCTTTGGCAGTTTGTAGTTCTTGCCCTTGTAGCAGATGTATGCTCCCCAACGGCCGTTGAGAACCTGCAGGTCGGCATCCTGGTCGAAAGTCTTTATCACCTTATTGGCCTCGGTCTTACGGCGTTCCTCGATGAGGGCGATACTCTCTTCGAGAGTGACAGAGAGCGGGTCGTACTGCTTTGGCAGGGAGGTATAGACCTTCTTGTGGAGTATGTAGGGACCGAAGCGACCTGCTCCGATTTTCACAGGTTCGCCTTCGAAATCGCCCAATGTACGCGGCAGGCGGAAGAGTTCCATGGCCTCGTCGAAGGTGATGGACGACATGGTTTGGTCTTTAGGCAGTTGTGCAAACAGCGGCTTCTCGTCGTCGTCGATGGACCCAATCTGCACCACCGGACCGAAGCGTCCTATCTTCACTATGACAGGCTTGCCCGACTTAGGATCGGTGCCAAGCACACGCGAACCGGCCTTGAGGTCGGACTTGTCGCTGAGGGTCTTCTTGATGAGCGGTGAGAATTCGCCGTCGAAGGCGGAAATCATCTTCTTCCACTCGGTCTTGCCCTCGGCAATGTTGTCGAAATCGCGCTCAACGTTGGCCGTGAAGTTGTAGTCCATGATGGCTGGAAAGTACTTCATGAGAAAGTCGTTGACGATGATTCCCATATCGGTAGGAATGAGTTTGCCACGGTCGTTGCCTACGAGTTCGCTCTTGACAACCGACTTGATCTTGCCTTTCTTCAAGGTGATGACATTGTAGTTGCGGCGCATTCCGGGTTTGTTGCCCTTGACCACATACTCACGCTGCTGGATGGTGGAGATGGTAGGGGCGTAGGTTGAAGGACGGCCTATGCCGGTCTCCTCGAGTTTCTTGGTGAGTGCTCCTTCGGTGTAGCGTGGCGGAGCTTGGGTGTAGTGCTCGGTGGCTGTCATCTCGGAGAAGGTGAGAACCTGGCCTGCCACGAGTGATGGCAGCATCTTTGATGTCTCTTCAGAGCCGGTGTCGCTGTCGCCACGACTCTCCTCATAGACCCTGAGGAAGCCATCGAACTTCACCACTTCGCCTTCGGCCGTATAGGTGTTGCCACAGTTGTCAGCAATGGTGATGACGGTACGTTCGAGCACAGCATCGGCCATCTGACAGGCAAGGGTACGCTTGCGGATGAGTTCGTAGAGCTTCTTCTCCTGCACAGAGCCTTTTATGGTCTGACGGTCGATATACGCAGGACGGATTGCCTCGTGGGCTTCCTGGGCGCCCTTGGAATTGGTATGATAGCGGCGTGGACGCGAATAGGACGGACCATAGAGCGAGGTAATCTCGCTGCGGCTGGTGTTGATGCAGAGATCGGAGAGGTTTACGGAGTCGGTACGCATGTATGTGATGTAACCCATTTCGTAGAGATGCTGGGCCACCATCATGGTCTGTGAGACAGTGAAACCGAGTTTGCGGGCTGCTTCCTGCTGGAGGGTAGAGGTGGTGAACGGAGGAGCAGGAGTGCGGTTTACAGGCTTGAGCTGCACATCGGATACAGAGAACGAAGCATCTTTCACACTCTCGAGGAAGGCCTCGGCCTCGGCAGCAGTGTCGAAACGCTGTGAGAGGTCGGCACGGAACTCATCGGTGCCATCGGAGAAGAGAGCTACGACCTTGTAGCTGGACTCGGCCTTGAAATTTTCGATTTCACGCTCGCGTTCCACAATGAGACGCACACACACCGACTGCACACGGCCTGCGGAGAGCTGGGGTTTGATTTTCTTCCAGAGCACAGGCGAGAGCTTGAACCCCACCAGACGGTCGAGCACACGGCGTGCCTGCTGGGCATTGACAAGATTGAGATCGACATGGCGCGGATGCTCAATGGCCTCGAGAATGGCAGTCTTGGTGATTTCGTGGAACACGATACGCCTGGTGGTGGCCAGGTCGAGTCCCAGCACCTGTGCCAAATGCCAAGAAATGGCCTCACCCTCGCGGTCTTCATCGGAAGCCAACCACACAACAGAAGCCTCGCTGGCAGCCTTTCGGAGATTGTTTACTACCTGAACCTTATCGTCAGGAATTTCGTATTCCGGTTCTACTCCATTCTCAAGACTCAGACTGTTTTTCTTCAGATCGCGAATGTGACCATAACTTGACATCACCTTGAAGTCCTTGCCCAAGAACTGTTCGAGAGTCTTGATCTTTCCAGGAGACTCTACTATAACCAGATTATTTATTTTTTTCATTTATATATTTTTTATGGAAACAATGGATACCATGGAAGCAATAGATACCATGGAAACAGTGGACAACTACCCTACCACACTGCCAGGAGCCACATCACGGGAAACGGTGGTGAGAACAAGACTCTCGTCGAAATCTACAGCACTCAGGATCATTCCTTCGCTTACGAGACCATTCTTGAACTCCTTAGGGGCGAAATTGGCAACGAAGAGAATCTGACGGCCTACGAGAGCCTCGGGTTCGGTGTAGTACTGTGCAATGCCACTTACGATGGTGCGTCGTTCGAGTCCGTCGTCGATGAGGAAGCGCAGGAGTTTCTTCATCTTAGGCACTTTCTCGCACTCGATGATGGTGCCGACACGGATATCGAGTTTTTCGAAGTCGTCGAAACTGCATACAGGCTTGACAGGAGCAGCTCCTGCATTGGCCTTGGCATTGGCTTGCTTTATTGCCTCGAGCTTGTCGAGCTGCGCCTGGATGACATCGTCGTCAATCTTCTCGAAGAGCAGAGACGGTTCGCCAAGCTGCTTGCCGGCAGGGAGGATGTCCATACTGCCGAGCTGGGTCCACTGGAAAGTGTCGAGATTTATCATCTCGCGCAGTTTCTTGCTGGAAGCAGGCAAGAATGGTTCGAAAGCAATGGAGAGGTTGGCTGTGAGCTGGAGCGAGAGGAAGATGACCGTCTTTACACGCTCAGGGTCGGTCTTGATGACTTTCCACGGTTCGCTGTCAGCTATATACTTATTACCTATACGCGCGAGGTTCATGGCCTCTTTCTGGGCATCGCGGAACTTATACTGATCGAGCAGAGACTCCATATGGGCCCTGGTTTCGCGGAATTCGGCTATGGTCTGGAGGTCGTAGTCGGTGAACTGGCCACACGAAGGCACGCAGCCATCGTAGTACTTCTTGGTGAGTTGGAGGGCACGGTTGACAAAATTGCCATAGACGGCTACCAGTTCGTTGTTGTTGCGGGCTTGGAAATCGTGCCAGGTGAAGTCGTTGTCCTTGGTCTCGGGAGCATTGGCCGTGAGCACATAGCGCAGCACATCCTGTTTGCCTGGCATCTCGACGAGATATTCGTTGAGCCATACAGCCCAGTTGCGCGAGGTGCTGATCTTGTCGCCTTCGAGATTGAGGAATTCGTTGGCCGGCACGTTGTCGGGCAGAATAAAGTTGCCATGGGCCTTGAGCATGGAAGGGAAGACTATGCAGTGGAACACTATATTGTCCTTGCCAATGAAATGGACGAGTTTGGTTTCAGGATCCTGCCACCACTGCTGCCAAGAACCATAGCGGTCGGGGTTGGCATCGCAGAGTTCCTTGGTGTTGCTGATATAGCCTATAGGAGCATCGAACCACACATAGAGCACCTTGCCATCAGCACCCTCGACAGGTACGGGGATGCCCCAATTAAGGTCGCGGGTCACGGCACGAGGATGGAGTCCGCCATCGAGCCAACTCTTGCACTGGCCATAGACATTAGGCCGCCACTCTGGATGTTCGCGGAGAATCCACTGCTCGAGCCAAGACTGATACTGCTCAAGAGGCAGATACCAGTGTTTGGTCTCTTTCTTAACCAAAGGATTGCCTGTAACAGCATTGTATGGATTGATGAGTTCTTCGGGAGAGAGATCGCGTCCACATTTCTCACACTGATCGCCATAGGCCTCAGCATTGTGACAATAAGGACATTCGCCACGGATGTTGCGATCGGTGAGGAACTCACCCTCTTTCTCATCGTAGTACTGCTCGCTGGTTTGTTCCACAAACTTGCCTTCATCGTAGAGTTTGCGGAAGAAATCGCTTGCGAACTTATGATGCACAGAGGAAGTGGTGCGCGAATAGACATCGAACGATATGCCAAAGTCCTCGAAACTCTTCTTTATGATGCCATGGTAGCGATCCACGACATCCTGAGGAGTGCACCCTTCTTTCCTGGCACGAATGGTGACAGGTACTCCGTGTTCGTCGCTGCCGCCCACAAACAGCACCTCCTCGCCCTTAAGGCGAAGATACCTGGCATAGATGTCGGCTGGGATATACACTCCAGCCATGTGGCCAATATGTACAGGACCATTTGCATAAGGCAAAGCCGACGTGATTAATGTTCTTTTGTAGCTCATATTTTTACACCTTTTATATAATAGCAAATCAAAAAGCGGGGACAAAGTTAAGAAAATTTTTGGTTATCCGCAAATTTATTTGTATATTTGTATAAAATTTTTCAAAATCATGAATACGAAGCAACTCATTTCTGTGATGACAGGACTTGCCACCGGGCTTTCAGCTTGTGCACAGCAATCATCAGAAGTTGATGGCCAAAAGCCAACAGATGGTGGTCAAGACAAGCCGCTCAACATACTCTACATAATGTGTGACGACCACTCGTATCAGACTATAAGTGCTTATGATCAGCGTTTTATCTCAACCCCTAACATCGATAGGATAGGCAGCGAAGGAGTGAGATTTACCAACAGTTTCGTGGCCAATTCTCTGAGCGGACCAAGTCGCGCATGTATGATTACGGGGAAGCACAGTCACAAAAATGGGTTTACAAACAACGAACACGGCATTTTCGACGGTAGTCAGCAGACCTTCCCAAAATTGCTGCAAAAGGCTGGATATGAAACAGCTATGATAGGCAAGTGGCATCTGGTGAGTGAACCTACAGGCTTTGATTATTGGGACATTCTCGTGGGTCAGGGCGTGTATTATAACCCAGAATTCATATGCAACGGAGAGTCGGTGACACGCCAGGGATATGCCACAAACATAACCACTGATCTGGCACTGGATTGGCTTGAAAATAAGCACGATAGGAGCAAACCTTTCTGTCTGTTGCTGCATCATAAGGCACCACACCGCACATGGATGCCAGATACCTGTGATTTGGAACTGTTTAAAGACGTGAACTACCCTCTGCCGGACAATTTCTTCGACAATTACGAAGGACGCGAAGCAGCCAAGACTCAGGAGATGAATATCCTAAAGGATATGGATGTCGTCTACGACCTGAAAATGGCCGATCAGGAGGAAGAAATACACACCGCTCGCGGACTTGAGACGTGGGGACGCAGTCTTTACACACAAATGGACTCAAACGTGCAAAAGCGATGGGACGAACACTACCTGCCGCTGATAAAAGATTTCAAAGCGAAATTTGACATCACCCAACTACCGGAAATAGAGAAGATGGCAGCCAACAGCCAACAGCCAACAGCAAAGGCAAAAGACCTGGCTCAGTGGAAATATAACCAGTATATGCGCGACTACCTGAGGGTGATTACATCTATAGACAGAAACGTAGGCCGTGTGCTCGACTATCTGGAACAGAACGGACTGATGGACAACACACTCGTGGTATATACTTCAGATCAGGGATTCTATATGGGAGAACACGGGTGGTTTGACAAGAGATTCATGTATGAAGAGTCGTTCCGCACCCCACTGCTTATGAGGCTGCCAGGTGGAAGAAAAGGCAATGTAAGTGAACTGGTTCAGAACATTGACTACGCACCGACTTTCCTGGAACTTGCCGGTGTGGATATACCGCAGGACATTCAGGGCGTGTCGCTCATGCCACTGCTCTCAGCAGATGAAAAAGTCAATGCCAAAGCAAAAGCCCATTGGCGCAAAGGACTCTACTACCACTTCTATGAATACCCAGCAGAACACGCAGTAAAACGTCACTATGGAGTGAGAGACTATCGTTATAAGCTGATACATTTCTATAACGACATAGACACATGGGAACTGTTTGACATAGAGAACGACCCAACAGAGATGCACAACATATATGGCAAGCCTGGCACTGAGAAGACTACAAAGCGGCTGATGAAGATGCTGAGAAAGCTGGAGAAAGAATATGATGCAGAGATAAAGGATTAGGCGGTCAGACGGTTAGGCGAACAGTATGGAAAGAACATTGACGTTCAGTGCGGCAAAGAAGGCTAAGAACTCGGGGATATTCTCGACGATGGTGAAGCCTGTGGGATCGACATGTAACCTTCGATGTGCATACTGCTATTATCTCGAGAAGGCCGAGCTCTATGGTGGTCATCAACCGGTGATGAGCATAGAACTGCTTGAGGAATACATACGTCAATACATAGCAGCAGTGGAAACGCCTGTGGTGTCATTCTGCTGGCATGGAGGAGAACCACTCATAGCGGGGCTGCCATTTTTCAGAAAGGCAGTGGAACTGCAACGGAAATACGCCAACGGCAAACGAATAGAAAACTCGCTGCAGACCAATGGCACGCTGGTGAACGAAGAATGGTGCCAGTTCTTCTATGAGAACCAGTTTCTGATAGGACTCTCGCTGGACGGCACGCCACCAGTTCACGACACCTACCGCAAAGATGCCGGAGGGCATCCTACCTTCGAAAAAGTGCTGAGAGCAGCGGCTATGATGCAGCATTTCCATGTGGACTTCAACATACTGGCAACAGTGAACCACCAGAGCGTGGGCAGAGGCAAGGAAGTATATCAGTTTCTCAGGCAGCTGAGCCCTTTCATACAATTTCTGCCCGTAGTGGAAGAAGGACTCGGAGTGACGGGACAGGAATACGGAGACTTCATGTGTGATGTTTACGATGAATGGAGAAAAACAGACATCGGCAGGGTGTATGTACAACTCTTTGACGTGACATTGGAACAATGGTGTGGGCATGCAGCCTCACTCTGTGCATTGGGAGAAACCTGTGGAGACAGCATGGTGGTAGAGCATAATGGAGATGTGTATTGCTGTGATCACTTTGTGGCACCTGAATACAAGATGGGGAACATACTCCACCCTGGAGAGAGCCTGTCGGAACTCAAGAAATCGCAGATACGTTTCGATTTCTCGGCACGCAAGTTTGCTGAACTCCCAGGACAATGCCGCAAATGTCAGTGGTTGTTTCTGTGTCACGGCGGATGCATGGAACACCGACTTTTGAACACGCGCAAAGGCGAAGACCATCTCAACAGTTTCTGCAAAGGATATAAGAGATTTTTTGAACATACGGAATCGGACATGCGCCAGATGCGCTCTCTACTGGAAAGAGGATTGCCTCCGGCTATGATTATGCAAGAATAGAGATTAAAACAATAGATATGAAACGTTCATTAATCATCGCACTGTGTATTAGTGTATGGAACCTTACTTGTGCTGCTCAAACAGGATGGGTGCGCAAAGAGGTATCACAATTGGGAATTTTAGGTAAGGCTTTTGATACGCCAAACCCTTATCACAGAATCGACACTACAGCCTATAAGGGGTTTACACCTGGTGAGAACTCCATGTGCCGCCAGAGTGCTGGACTTGCTGTAGTATTTAAGACTGATGCAGACCGAATAGGAGTAAGCTGCGAGTTTGGAGAGAGGAGTTGGGAATCGTTTAATTCGTATCGTGGATTCGACCTCTACATAAAAAAGGACGGACAATGGACATGGGCTGGATGCACTTCGTTTGACAGAGACCATAATGATGCAAACAGGGTGCAACAGATAGTTACCAACATGGCTCCGGGCGATAAGGAATGCATACTGTATCTGCCACTGATGTCGGAACTGAACAGGTGTCAGGTATGTGTGCCTGAAGGTTATTCGCTGGATGGCATGGAATCTCCGTTTCGCAACAGGATTGTGTTCCACGGCAGCAGTTTCACTCACGGAGTGAGTTGCACACGCTCTGGAATGAGTTATCCTATGCAGTTTATGCGCAGGACAGGTATGCAGGTGATTCCTCTTGGATTCAGCGGCAGATGTATGATGCAATCGTATTTTGCTGATGTCATCGACGACATAGAAGCAGATGCATATGTGTTCGACCCTTTCTCGAATCCAAACATACCTTTGATACGCGAGCGCTTGATGCCTTTCATAGAAAGAATGGTGAAAGCACATCCAGGAAAGCCGATGATATTCCAGCGCACCATATACTGGGAACGTGAGAATTTCAACACAGAGCAGCAGAAGGAATTTCAGGGCCGCCGTGCTCTCTCTGACAGTCTGATGGCTATTGCATGCAAGATGTATAAAGATGTGTACTACATAAAGCCAGACGCCGCACTCCACAACGGAGAATCTTCGACAGCAGATGGAATACATCCAAACGATAACGGATATTCACTGTGGGAAGCATCTATAGAGAAACCCGTGCTCAAAATCTTGCGTAAATACGGAATAAAATAAGAAATATGTTAATAGATCAAATTATACAAAGAGCGAAAGCTGACAAACAGCGAATAGTTCTACCCGAGAGTCTCGAAGAGAGAACTCTCATCGCTGCAGACAAGGCACTGCAGGATGATTTGGCAGAGATCATTCTCATCGGAAACAAAGATGAGATTATGACCCTTGCAAGTAAACTGAACCTCACTAATGTAGACAAGGCTACGATAATAGACCCTGCTACATCGGAAAAGACTGAAGAGTATGCCCAACTGCTCTACGAACTTCGTAAGAATAAAGGCATGACCATCGAAGAAGCACACCGGCTGACTCAGAATCCACTGTATTTCGGTTGTCTCATCATCAAGAGCGGTGATGCCGATGGACAGATAAGCGGCGCGCTGAGCACTACGGGCGAAACACTTCGACCTGCATTGCAGATTATCAAATGTAAGCCAGGCATTACATGTGTGAGCGGTGCGATGCTGATGATCACTCCTGCCACTGAGTATGGTGAGGAAGGTGTATTGGTTGTAGGCGACGTGGCCGTGACACCTATGCCTGATGCAAGTCAGCTGGCACAAATTGCTGTATGCACGGCAGAGACTGCCAAGAGTGTAGCCGGTTTCGACGACCCTAGAGTGGCTATGCTGAGTTTCTCTACCAAGGGCAGTGCCAAGCACGAAGTTGTGGACAAAGTGGTAGAAGCTACTCGCCTGGCCAAAGAGCTCAACCCAACACTCAAGATTGACGGCGAACTCCAGGCCGATGCCGCACTGGTTCCAAGTGTAGGACAGAAGAAAGCCCCAGGCAGCGACATTGCCGGAAAGGCCAATGTGCTGGTATTCCCTTGCCTTGAGGTGGGCAACATTGCCTACAAACTGGTTCAGCGCCTCGGCGGAGCAGATGCCATCGGTCCTATCCTTCAGGGTATAGCCCGCCCAGTAAACGACCTCAGCCGCGGATGCAGTGTGGATGATATATACAAGATGATAGCGATAACAGCATGTCAGGCACAATAAGAAGTTCAAGGAGTTCAATAAGTTCAAAGAGATAAAAAGATGAAAATACTTGTATTAAACTGTGGCAGCAGTTCTATTAAATATGCACTTTACAACATGGATGACCAAAGTGTCATCACCAGTGGTGGAATTGAGAAAATAGGTCTTCCAGACTCGTTCATCAAGTTTAAGGTTTCAGGTGAGAAGTTTCAGGTGGACAGGGAAATACCTGAACACACTGCGGGTGTGCAGTTCATCTTCGAGACACTGACCCAGGGTGAGTATGCCGTGCTGGGCAGTCTCGACGAGATTGATGCCGTAGGCCACAGAATGGTCCATGGAGGAGAGAAGTTCAACAAGAGTGTGCTGCTCACAGACGAAGTAATGAAGGAATTTGCCAAGTGTAATGACCTGGCCCCTCTGCACAACCCTGCCAACATCAAGGGTGTGAATGCCGTGAAGACCTGTCTGCCGGGGGTCCCACAGGTGGGTGTGTTCGACACAGCCTTCCATCAGACCATGCCCGACTATGCCTATATGTATGCCTTGCCATACGAACTCTATGAAAAATATGGTGTGCGCCGCTATGGTTTCCACGGCACCAGCCACCGTTACGTGAGTCAGAGAGTAGTCGAATTCCTCAAGGAACAACATTCGTCCCTTCAACTCCCTTTCAACTCCACTTCAACTCCACTTCAACTCCCTCGTATTATCACCTGCCATATCGGCAACGGTGCCAGCATCGCAGCCATCAAGGATGGCAAGTGTGTGGATACCAGTATGGGACTTACCCCACTCGAGGGACTCATCATGGGTACCCGCAGCGGCGATATCGATGCAGGGGCTGTGACTTTCCTTATGGACAAACTCGGACTCGATACCGCAGGTATCAGTAACCTGCTGAACAAGAAATCGGGTCTTGCAGGAGTGAGCGGTGGTTCGAGCGACTTCCGCGACATCCTTGCTGCCATTGCTGGCGGCAACGACAAGGCACGCTTAGCAAAAGAGATGTACACATACCGCATCAAGAAATACATAGGCCAGTATGCCGCTGCCATGGGTGGAGTTGACGTAATTGTCTTCACTGGAGGTGCGGGAGAAAACCAGTGGGAAGTACGCGAAGGTGCCACCAAGGGACTGGAGTTTCTCGGTGTGAAGATGGACCGCGAAAAGAACCACGCCATCCGTGCCACAGAGGCCATAATCTCCACCGATGACAGTCCGGTAACCGTATGCGTCATCCCAACCGACGAAGAATTGATGATAGCCCAGGATACTCTGGAATTAGCAAAATAACATGATTTGGAACCTACCTAAAGAAACGATGTCTCGGGACGAGATGCGGGCTCTGCAAGGGAAACGTCTGCAGAAGTTGGTGGACTATGTATATTTCCATGTACCGTTCTACCGGCAGAAGATGCAGGAACTGGACCTTAGACCCGATGACATCAAGTCGATAGAAGACGTCAGGTTGCTGCCGTTCACCACGAAGCAGGACCTGCGCGACAACTATCCCCTCGGACTCCAGGCAGCCCCTCAGAGCGAGATTGTACGCACCCATGCCTCGAGTGGTACTACAGGCAAACCTACCATCATGTCGTACACCAAGAAAGATATAGGTGTGTGGGCCGAATCGTGTGCCAGGGCACTGACAGCTTTTGGTGTGACTCGCGAAGACATATTCTCGGTGGCCTACGGCTATGGATTGTTTACCGGAGGATTGGGTGTACACTATGGTGTGGAGCGTCTTGGTGCAACTGTTATCCCTGCCTCTACAGGCAATACGGAAAAACACATCACGCTGCTTCAGGACCTCGGTATCACAGGAATTGCCTGTACTCCTTCATATGCGCTGCATCTGGCAGAGACTATGGAGAAAATGGGTATCACTCGTGACAAGCTTAGGCTCCGTGTAGGTGCTTTCGGTGCAGAACCATGGAGCGAGAGCATGCGTGAAGAGATTGAAGAGAGACTTGGCATCAAGGCATACAACATCTACGGACTGAGTGAGATTTCAGGTCCGGGTGTAAGCTACGAATGCCAGCAGCAGAATGGTTCACACATCAGCGATGACCATTTCTACCCGGAGCTCATCAACCCCGATACACTGGAGCCGGTGCCCGACGGAGAAGTGGGCGAGTTGGTGTTCACCACCCTATCTAAGGAGGGAATGCCTCTGCTGCGCTACCGTACCAAGGACCTTACCACCCTCGACCACACGCCATGCCCATGCGGCAGAACCAGCGTGAGGATGGGCCGCATTCTGGGTCGCAGCGACGATATGATGATTGTTCGCGGTATCAACATCTTCCCTTCACAGGTAGAGGCAGTGATACTCAGTCTTGCGGAATTTGCTCCGCAGTATATGATTATCCTAGACCGCAAGGGCAATCTCGACACTATGAAGGTGCAGGTAGAACTGCGACCTGAGTACTTCGTCGACGATTTCCCTGCCATGGAGCAGAAAAAGAAGGTGCTTGTGCAGAAACTGCGCAGCGTACTCAGCATCACGGCTCAGGTCGACCTCCTGCCACCAGGCAGCATCACCCGCAGCGAAGGGAAAGCATCGCACGTGATTGATCGTCGGCTTTGCTGAAATTAAAAATTCAAAATCGAAAATTCAAAATTGTACATTGTACACGACAAAATTGCACATAACAACACTATGACAGAATGTCTTCACCCACAGTTCGAACTGCTTTCGCGCAGTGAGATCAAGGCCTTGCAGCTCGAACGTCTGCAGGCCACGGTAAAACATTGTATGAACTCTCCGTTCTACAAGAAACGATTCGAAGAAAACGGCATCAGTCCCGAGGACATCAAGACCCTTGACGACCTCCGTCGCATTCCGTTTACCACCAAGCAGGACCTGCGCGATACATATCCTTTCGGCATGGCCAGCGTACCGCTCGACAAGTGTGTGCGCCTGCATTCATCCAGCGGAACCACAGGCAATCCTACGGTAATCCTCCACACTCAGCGCGACCTTGACGAATGGGCCAACGCCGTGGCTAGGTGCCTGTACATGGTAGGACTGCGTCCAACTGATGTTTTCCAAAACTCATCAGGTTATGGCATGTTCACCGGAGGACTTGGATTCCAATATGGTGCCGAGCGCCTTGGCATGCTCACCGTTCCGGCTGCAGCAGGCAATTCACTGCGCCAGATAAAATTCATCAAGGACTTTGGTACTACTGCCGTTCATGCCATCCCAAGCTATGCTTCACGCCTCTACGAGGTGATGCAACAGGAGGGTATTGACCCAAAACACGACACCAAACTCACCACTCTTATAATAGGTGCCGAACCTCACAGCGAGGAGCAGCGCCGTAAGATTGAGGAGATGTTCGGAGTCAAGGCCTACAACTCCTTCGGAATGTCGGAGATGTGCGGACCTGGTGTGGCTTTCGAATGCCAGGAACAGAACGGACTCCACATCTGGGAGGACTACTACATCGTAGAGATTGTAGACCCTGACACCCTGGAACCAGTGCCAGAGGGCGAATACGGAGAAATGGTGCTCACCACCATCAACCGCGAGGCTATGCCTCTGCTCCGCTACCGTACACGCGACCTCACCCGCATTCTGCCGGGAGACTGTCCTTGTGGCAGAAAGCACATCCGTCTCGACCGCATGAGAGGCCGCAGCGACGACATGATCATCTTGCACGGAGTGAACATCTTCCCTATCCAGATAGAGACCATCCTGATGCAGTTCCCTGAGCTCGGTACAAACTACCTCATCACCCTCGAGAACGAAGGTCACGACAGCATGACCGTGGAAGTGGAGGTGAACCCTACCGTTGCCACCGACGACTATGCCCTGCTCGAAAAACTGAAGAAAGAAATCACACGCCAGCTGCGTGACGAAATACTTATCACACCGAAGGTACGCCTCGTTCCGAACGGCAACCTCCCAAAGAGCGAAGGCAAGGCCGTGAGAGTGGTTGACAAACGAATAAAACACTAAATACTATGACAATTCAACAACTTTCTGTATTTATTGAGAACAAGCCAGGCACAATGCTGCAGATTCTCAACCTGCTCACCAAGGAGGGAATACAACTCCTTGCAGTGAACATTGCCGACACAGTGGAATACGGTATTTTCCGCATCATCTGCAGTGACCCGGCCAAGGCACATCAGGTGCTGAAAGAAAACCAAATCTCCGTGACACTCACCGAAGTATTTGCCGTACAACTCAACGACGAGGTGGGCGCAATGGCCAGAACGCTCGACATCTTCAACAAGGAGCAAATCAGCATCACATATCTATATTCGTTCCTCTTCGAAGGCAAGGGAATCATGATTTTCCGTACCAGCGACACAGAAAAAACCCGCACTGTCATAGGGCAGTACGGGATTAAGACAATTTCTGCTCGCTAAAATGAGAATTTCTTTCCAGCCCTTATCACAAAGCCTCGGTAGCCTGAGATGACTTTCCGACCTGTGAGGTCGTAGCAGTTTCCAACGTTTTCAGCGTTTCCAGCGTCTTCAACGTGTGAAACTCCCGTTTCACTCTCCACTTCGGTGAACCGCCACAGGTTGGAATAACCCGAAGTATAGGCTTCACCACTGCTCCAGCCGTCAAACACACCGGTTGAGAGCAGAATGAGGCAGCCACTGGTGGTGCCATTGCCACGCACACTCTGGATCACGTAGCAATCGCTCACGTTCGAGCTCTGTGTGAGGGTCCAGTCGCAGTAGGGTGACACATAGTCGGTGGCTGTACCTTTGTGGTTGTTGTAGCCATCATTGCTGAGGTTGCGCCATACGAGGTAGCAATCGTATTTCCTGTTGCGGAACGAATATTTCCCATCCACATTGCTCTCGCATTCCCATTCAGCCGATTCGCCGTATGACGAGGCATCCTTGTTCTTGGTTCCCACGGTGAGGGTCTTGGAGGAATTGACATAAATGGGATAGGTACACGTCTGCTGCACATTGGTCATGGTGTAGGTTTTGCCTACTTCAGGGAGTCCTTCCTGCTTCTCAGGTTCGGGCTCCTTACCTTGAAAAGGGTCGTAGACGAGTCCTTCTATTTCTTTTTTTCCATCAAGAGTGGTCAGGACAAAGGTGTATTGCCACTTAGCAGGGCGTTGCTGACCGGCATTTACCCATGGCAGTTTGATAAGAACCTTGTTCCATCCTGCCTTGAGGTTGACCTGTAGCGGTGTTCTGGCTGGAAAATTGACATTGCCAAGCGTGGTCTCACTGCTCGATACACTCTTTCCTGCATTGGTCCACTGCCACTCAGGGAGGAGTTCCTCGCCGTTGAGCCACACCTGACTGCCCATAAGGTCCCACTTGCCGTTTTGCTGCACCTTCCCCTGGTCGGAGCGGCTGTAGTTGTAGAACTCAATCTGTGCTCCCACGGTCTGGGCTGTCTCGCTATAGACGTAGGTCCATGCATAGCGGGTTTGGTTGGTAGGTGAGCCTGTACCTGTACCCAGTGCTCCGCGGATGACAGTGCCCCAGATATGGTTGAGCCAGATACCCGCTCCCGTGACCTTGGTGGCACCGCTGATGGTGGTGAGGTCGTCTACATCCTCAATTTCACTGAAGTTCTTGGTGCCGTCGCCTCCGTTGCTGAGTGGTTTGGTGATACCCCAGCACACGTTCGACTGACGTACGTATGGGATAGGTTCGTCCTGCAGCCATTTGTCCTTGAAGTAGAGGAAACGGTTTTCCCAATCGGCGAATTCGTCGTATTCCTCGCCCTCGTTAGGGATATAGGCCCCACCCTGCTCAATGTATTGTTTTCCTCCACCTCTCCATGCACGCTCGCAGGTGGCAAGGACTGTGGCGTAGAGGTTGTTCTGGGCGATGATCTGTTCTTCGGAGTCAATGAGGCGGTCATTCCAGATGCCAGTGATGGCTCCGGCAACGTCGTCTGTTCCTTGCTCTACGCCGAAAACGGTGCTGCGGTATATTCCTGCCACATCGGCAAAGACGTCGAAATGGTTCACATAGTTGTAGCGCATATCTATGTTCGGCAGACCCTTAATGAGCGTTCCATTCGAGGCCCAGTTGGTTACCATATCCACACTCATACCGGTATCTACCAAGGTTCGTGGACTCTCACTGTAGCGGTTCCAACACACGGCTTTTTTGCCAAGACTGTGAACATAGTCACCCATCTCGTTGATAAAGGCACGTGTGGCTTCGGAAGTTTCGTCGCCACCTATATGTATATACGGACTCTCGGCAAACACTTCCACAAGTTCGCTCAGGATGGCCTTGAGGGCGGCCTTGCCCTGGTCGCTGCTCATCTTGTAGCCCATGGCCGAGGTAAAACTGGTGCTGTGGCCCGGCATGTCAATTTCGGGAATGATTGTCATGCCACGTTCTGCGGCATACTGGCAGATTTCGCGGCACTCCTGCTGGGTGTAATATTTCCCAGGCCAGCGGGTGGCGGTGAAACAGGTATTTACCTTCGGATAGAGTTTGCTTTCGAAACGGAAGGCGTGATGGTCGGTGAGGTGCCAGTAGAACACATTCACCTTGAACCTTGAGAGCAGGTCAATCTCTTTCTTGAGTTCGGCCACCGAGATATACGAGCGACCTACATCGTGCATGAATCCTCGTACCTTGAACGCCGGCCAGTCTTCGATATATACTGAAGGATAGGTGCCGTCATCTCCCTTGAGTTGTTCCAATGTTTGGTGGGCTCGGATTTCGCCCATCTGGCTTGCACAGGTGATGGTGATGCCCTCTGGGGTGATGCTGAGTTTGTAGCCTTCGTTAGGGAATCCTTCTACGTTATGGTTGAAGAGTCCAAGTTCGGAGTCGGAAACAAGGTTGACGTTAACGTTGACGTTAATGTTGACTTTATCGTTGCTGAGCAGGTTTACGTTTTTCGGCAGAGGGAGGAGGCGAAAAGGCACATTCTCGGCATGAAGTCTAATGTTCATAGAAAACACTGAGACAATACAAAAAACAGAGAAAACATGGAAAAATTTTTTCATTGTACTTTATTTTATTGTGTGACTATAGATGATTTCTGCAAAATTACTAAAAATTTCCGACATTACCAAATTTATTTCCAAAAATCCCGCACTGTCATCGAACAGCACGGGATTAAGTCGCAAGCCACTAATCGCTAACCGATTATTGGAATAGTTTGTTAAACTCTTCTACAGTTACGCCCTTTTCAACGAGAGTGACTTTTTCTTTTATCTCTGCACCGAGTTTCAGTTCGATAGCGCGATCAATGAGATTATCCACTGTCTGGCGGTTCTTCAGCATTTCGGCCACACTGCCTTCGAGATATTCCTCTGGGATATTAAGCATTCCATACTGAGCGAACTGCTGACGTGTTACTTCCTTTGCCATATTCTTCACATCGCTGTCGTCAATCTTGATGCCGTATTCTCCGACCAGTTGTTCCTTGATGAGATGCCAGGTAAGTTCTTCAAGACTCTTCTCGAAGTTATCGTCTACCTTCTTTTGGTCTCCATCCACATTGTTGAGCATAATCTTGCGAAGCTTCTCCTCTGGGTATTCCAATTTACCTACCTTTGCAGTGAGATATTTCTTCACGTCGAGCAGGAAGCGGAAGTCGGATTCCTTCTCATACTGAGCCTCGAGACCTTCCTTGATCTTTGCCTTAAACTCCTCCTCAGTTTTGATTCCCTGACCAGGATATACTTCCTCAAACAATTCCTCTGTGAGAGGTCCAGGTACGTAGCGTGAAATCTCCTTCACTTCGTAGTTGAAGTCACCCTTGTGGTTCAGTGCATCGTCCTTTGCCACACCGAGCAGGGATGTGAGTTCGGCTTCGTTGTCGTGATAAGCCTTTGCAGGATTGAAGCGTACCGTTTCGCCGACCTTTACTCCTTCAAAGAGTTTTTTCTGATCTTCGTCACGGAAGTACTTCGGAAGGGTCGTGCCGCTTTCTGCTGTTACACCACCATCCTTAACTGTTCCATCTTCGTTAAGTTCGGTAAGAGAACCCTTGATCATGTCATTGTCTTGATACGAGTCTACCTTCTCATAGCTGCCACCTCTCTGACGATACATATCCATCTGCGCCTTTATCATTTCATCTTGAACAAGTACCTTGTTGTACTCTATCTTATTTCTCTTTGAGAGGCTAACCTTGATCTCTGGTGCCAGAGCCAGTTCAAATCCGAATGTGAAAGTATTACCGTCAACAAGTTCTATGTCATTGTTCTCCTCTTTCGAGATAGGATCGCCGAGCATATTGATTTTGTTCTCTTTGATGTGATCGAACAGACCCTGCTGCATAATTTTGTTTACTTCTTCAGCAAGGATTGATACTCCATACTGCTTTTTGATAAGTCCCTGAGGCACCATACCTGGACGGAATCCAGGCATCTTTGCCTTCTTTGCATACTCCTTGATTGATTTCTGTACTTTTTCCTGATAGTCAGTTGGTTCAATCACAACTGTCAGTTCACCATTGACTTTGTCAATTTCTTTGAATTCTACTTTCATTGTGTTGTTTTTATTTTTGTTTGTTTTCTTTTATTTGCCTAAGTATATCCGATGCAAAGATGAAGTCATCAAGTTTTCTGTTGTCCACATCCATTATTTCCTTATTAGATCCCTGCCATTCAGCCTTTCCTTCACAGATAAAGATGATGTTCTCACCAATTCCCATCACCGAGTTCATATCGTGAGTATTCACAATCGTCGTAGTCTTAAACTCGTGAGTAATGCCCTGAATCAGTTCGTCAATCACCAATGATGTCTTTGGATCAAGACCAGAGTTAGGTTCATCACAAAACAGATATTTCGGATTCAGCGCAATCGCCCTTGCTATTGCCACGCGCTTCTGCATACCACCACTCAGTTCACTTGGCAGTTTGTCCTCAGTTCCAGCGAGGTTGACACGTGCCAAGCATTTCTTTGCTTGTTTCACGCGGTCTTCATAGCACATCTCCGAGAACATATTAAGCGGAAACATCACATTATCCAGCACCGACATCGAGTCAAACAGAGCCGCATTCTGAAATATCATTCCCATCTCTATGCGCAATCGTTTCTTCTCACGGTTCGACATCTGGGCAAAATCACGACCATCGTACATTATGCTGCCTTTGTCAGGAATCAACAATCCTACAATATCTTTCATCAGCACCGTCTTTCCGCTACCACTCTGACCTATGATAAGGTTTACCTTACCATTCTCAAATGTCGCATTGATATCATGCAGCACCTCGACGCCGTCAAACGATTTACAAAGACCCGAAACCTCAATCATGTCAGCATATTTGTAAGGAAGATATCTGCAAACAATATCATTATACTACTCGTCACCACCGCATCCGTACTCGACTTTCCAACTTCTACCGATCCACCTTCCACCGTATAGCCCTTAAATGCCGAGATGCTGGTTATGATAAAAGCATAAACCACACCCTTTATCATTCCACACCAGAAGAACCACTGATTGAATGAATAACGGAAGCCCTCTGTCAATTCCGGTACATTGGTAATACCCGTGAGTGTCGTTGCATATGACCCAAGGATACCTGATGCCACACTGAAAGTCACCAATATCGGCATTATTGTCATCAATCCTGCAATTTTGGGTAATATAAGATAATTCGCCGAATTCACACCCATGATATCTAACGCATCTATCTGTTGTGTTATGCGCATCGTACCCAGTTCAGATGCAATGTTAGATCCACACTTTCCAGCCAGAATCAGGCAGATAATACTCGATGAATATTCCAAAAGGATAATCTCTCTTGAAGTATACCCCACCACCATACGTGGCATCCACGGACTCTGTATATTCAGCTTTATCTGCAAGCATATCACCATCCCTATAAAGAATGAGATAATCAGCACAATACCAATGGAATTGTACCCCAGTTGGAACATCTCCGTAACATATTGTTTCAGAAACATACGCATCCTATCAGGCCGTGTAAGAACACGTCCCATCAACTGCACATACTGCCCCGTATCTGCCAAAGCCCCACTGAGTGTAAGCATCTTATTTCGTTTCTGCCAAATTCAAAATACAAATATACAAAAAAAAGTTGATATTGCCAAATTTTTTTAGATAATCAACTTAGCCTCCTTGCTGATATTTAAGTATATTTCATTGCATATTTGCTTAAGCCAAAACTCATCCGCATCATCAAACGTTGCATATTCCCGACTGTCAATATCGAGAACTGCTACTATCCTTCCATCATCCCACACAGGTACAACAATCTCACTTCTCGACTCGCTGCTGCAAGCTATATGTCCTGGAAACTTTTCCACATCGGGCACAACAACAGCACGGCGTTCCTTCCATGCAGTACCACACACGCCTTTGCCAAAAGCAATCTCCATACAAGCCAGAGGCCCCTGGAATGGTCCTAGTATCAGTTTTTCTCCCGACACGCGATAGAATCCAGTCCACCAAAATCCAAAGGTATGATGCAGCAAAGCTGCTACGTTGGCCATCCTTGCTATCACGTCATCACATCCTGAAGTCAGTTCTTTTACCTGATTCAACACGATTTCATATCTTTCCTTTTTATCCATTACTCAAGATTCTCTGTTTCGTTTGTTTCACCTATCTTTCTCATATTCATCGATATGCTTACGACATGTTTCTGCGACAGATTCACTGTGACCCGACAATGCAGCAAACGGAGCGAACTGTGCAGCTCGCTGATACATTGTCATCCTCTGATGTCGTTCCGACACATGGTGCGGCATATCTATAATATCTTCATAACTCATAGCTCAAAATTATAATTACAACCCGATAACCTTTCACTCACCTATGCTTTATGTCCCCCTATCTGCAGGTTACGTTCAAATGCTGTGGCTCCATCCTCATAACTTGTCCCTTTCAGTATTACGTTCTTGCCGAAACGGTTCTTGAGCTTCAACAAAGTCTTCTGCAACCTTCGTTCCTTGTGCAACTCCCTTTTTTCGTTTTCCTTTTTACGTTTCACCTCTTCGTAGTCGGTGAATATCTCCAACTGGATCGGGGCCGATTTATTCTCAATCTCGCATTCAAGCGCCAGATGTTCTGCACATATATTCAGCCGTCGTATCAACAAGTTCTGGTTAACTATACGATCAAACAAACGCATTGCAGCACCTGTTATAAGCCTTGACGAGGCAGTAAACCCTTCTACTTTTTCCGTTCCGTGTGCATGTTTAGGCACTTCCCTTCCATAATAGTCTTTGGTTGTCTTACCATCATAACCAGCACTGATTGCTGCATCATCCAGATTCACTCTGTCATAGCCCACAGTCATCACAATCTGATCCGTAAGCAGGCCCTTTTCTACTAACTCCAGCGACAGGGCATCTGCCATTTCCAACATCACGACACGTGCTTTCTTAGCCGTATAGGGGCACTTCAGCACCTGACCGCTACTCAAAGAGTTGGTTTCGGGTTTATACTGCTTAATATACTCCATCGTACATGGTTCCCATCCCCACGCATGATCTATGAGAAGTTCCGCATTCACGCCAAAAAGTCTATAGAACAATTCTTCGTTTTTCACCGACTGACGTGCTATTTTGCCCATCGTATCTATGCCATACATCATCAACTTCTCAGCAATACCATGGCCGACACGCCAGAAATCAGTCAATGGTCGGTGATCCCAGAGTTGCTCACGATAACTCCGTTCGTTGAGTTCTGCGATTCTCACTCCATCTTTATCTGCAGGAATATGCTTTGCCACTATATCCATTGCCACCTTACATAGATATAGATTCGTACCTATACCAGCAGTTGCTGTAATACCCGTCTTGCCAAACACATCGCGTATCATGGTCATAGCAAGTTCCCTACCAGATTTCCGATACAGTTTCAGATACTGTGTCGCATCAATAAAGACCTCGTCACACGAATATACATGGATATCCTCCGGAGCAATGTAGTTAAGGTATATGTCGTATATTCTGTTACTATATTCTATATAACGAGCCATACGAGGCATCGCCGTGATATAAGTCAGGAGCGGTTCAGCATTCAGACGTCTCTGTGCATTAATTTCGCTCACTCTTTGAACAACCTCAAACAATCGAGCCCTTCCACCGATGCCAAAAGCCTTGAGCGATGGAGACACTGCCAGGCATATGGTTTTCTCTGTACGGCTTTCATCGGCTACGACAAGGTTGGTTGTCAGAGGATCCAATCCTCTGTCAACGCACTCCACCGAAGCATAAAACGATTTCAGGTCAATTGCTATATATGTTCTCTCCTCTGCCATTGTCATAATTACAGCAAACCCTCGCTTCTCGGATTGAAGTGAGGGTTCGTGTTATAAAAAAGGCGGCGACCTACTCTCCCGCGTTGTAGTGCAGTACCATCGGCGCGCTCGGGCTTAACTTCTCTGTTCGGGATGGGAAGAGGTGGAACACCGAGGCTATAGCCACCCAATTGTTTCGTTACGTTCGCAAGAACGCTATGGGATTAACATAGTGGAAGAAAAAGAGACAGTTGATTCGTTTCAATCAAGCTAAAGCCAGAGATATGTGCTTTGTGTGACAAAGCTGACGGGCAATTAGTAATGCTCGGCTTTGACATTGCTGCCTTTACACCTGCATCCTATCAACGTTGTAGTCTTCAACGACCCTAAGAGATCTAATCTTGCGGCTAGCTTCGCGCTTAGATGCTTTCAGCGCTTATCCAATCCCGACGTAGATACTCTGCCATGCACCTGGCGGCACAACAGATAAACCAGAGGTCAGTCCGGGACGGTCCTCTCGTACTAGTCCCAGCACCGCGCAAATCTCATACGCCCACGATAGATAGAGACCGAACTGTCTCACGACGTTCTGAACCCAGCTCGCGTGCCACTTTA
>R03__coassemble_402_pt1 | contig 25689 bp, 17 predicted proteins | sample R03__metabat2_high_PE_038 | metagenome-assembled genome bin R03 | reverse complement strand
ACGTGTTGTGGCACCGCTGAAAAGAAAAGACGTTTTCGACGTTATCTTCTGTGCTCAAACTTCGCAACTTTGACATTACCAAAGAAGATACTGCACGAGACGTCCACGCTGGGTATATTGTACCTGTACACCGCTATTGGTGTGCACCTCAATATACAAACTGCGTGGGCTAACTAAGTGCTTATCCTTTGGTAAGGGCAATGCGAAGGCCTGAGTGCGGGATAAGCAAAGAAAGTCACCCACGCTCTTTTCATATACAGAGGCCCCCTCTAAATCTCCCCCTATAGGGGCGACTTCAAGGAACAGTCTCTGTCACAGCACAATAATTACAAACGATTAATTGTTCTGCACATCAGGGTGAGTGTGTGGGCAAAAAAAATTATGTATTAATATGAAAAAAATCATGTTAATGGTCGCTGTTGCCTTTATGACAGCAATGTGTTTCACGTCTTGCGGTGATGATGACAGCAACAATTCTTCATCAGATCCGACTCCAGATCCGACTCCAGATCCGACTCCAACAGCTTTGACACCTGCTGAAGAGAAAGAGTATCTTGAAACTACCGCTAAAGAATTTATAGGTTATTTCAAAGCTGCTGATTTCGATAACATCAACAATATCGTTCGTGACTTGGAAAAGGTAGATGATGCCGATGTGATTGAAGATTGGTTGGAGGATGTCATTAACGATATCAAAGAATATCTGGGACAGACTCAGGAAGGATATGGCTATTGGACAAACGTGTATACTGACTACAAACTTCTACTTCAGGTATCTCAGTTCAAGGGCACATTCGACGGCACTTCGGGCGAGTGGGAAAGGAAAACAAATACCGGCAACCTTACCTTTAAATTCAAATCTGGAGGTGAAACCTGCACAGCCATGGTTCAAGGCAGTGGACAGACTGCCAAATTTAAGGTGGGTGTTGAAGAAGATTGGACTGGTTATTACTCAAACACAGAATATTACGACCAAAACACCATCATCATAGTTGTTCCACAGACCCTTACCTTCACTCTGACAAAAGGCAGCAATACTGTTGTCAGTTCAACATTCAATTTCAACATTTCTGGCGCTGACTCCGAAGATTATCCTTCCCTTTCTACTATTGCCGACATAACTGGAAATGTCAAGGTCAACGACTATGAATTTGTCTTGGATAAAATACATGCTCAGAATAACAGCGAATCAACTATAAGCATGACAGTAAAGAAGAGTGGCAAAATGCTTATAGAGACAAGCGCAAGTGCAACCGTGAAAGCATCTGGCGCTGTTGACTCTGAGGTGAAAGTCCGCAATGTTGTCGATGGAGCGGTACAGGTAAATATTCTCAACAAGGTGCAGGTTAAGGGCACTATCTCTGATGTTATGGCTCTGTCTGACTATATCAACGAAGCGGAAGAAAATGAAGATGATAGGTCGGAGGTTAAAAATTGTATTGCGAAAGCTAACAGACTTTTGGATATCTGGCTCTATAACGACAGTTATGGTTCCAAGGTAGCAAAGACTTATCTGGATTATTACAAGAAGGAGAGGTATTACGGAACGATCTATCAGGTGTGCCCAATACTCGAATTTACGGATGGTACGACTTATACATTTGATGAATACTTCGACGAAGTAACATTCAGTCAGGTTAAGCGCAATTTCGAAAATCTTGTGGAAGATTTTGAGGATTTGTTTGATTTCTAACAAAACATATTCAGACTATCACGCTAAGGAGACAAGATTGCTTCTTGTCTCCTTGTTGTTATCTACCAGCGTGGCACCGCTTCGCCTCTTGGCTCAGGTAGCAGACAGACTCCTCGACTCGGTTACGGTCACGGCCCAGCGTATTACTTCTCCGCTCAGAGCCTCAACGGAAGAGGTGGTTTTCAACATGAGTGGACTTGATGACCTTCCGAAAATACTTGGCAACGCCGATCCACTGCATTATTCGCAGTTGATGCCAGGGATACAGACCAGTTCGGAATTTGATGCTGGAATCCATATTCAGGGATGTGAGAATATGCACAACCTGATATCCATCAACGATGTGCCTATATACAACCCATCCCACATGCTGGGATTCTTTTCCGTATTCAACGGCTCACACTATAAGTCCATGACCCTGAACCGCTACGGAGCCGATGCCTCGACAGAGAACAGGTTGGGTGGTAAACTGGATATGAATACGTTTGCAGAGCCTCTTGACTCCACGAGCGGAGAATTTGCCGTAGGACTGATCTCGTCTCAGGGAACACTGAAACTGCCAATAAGCAAAAAGACCTCGATCGTTGCCTCGCTGCGGGGATCATATCTGAACCTGCTGTATTCCAAGTGGCTGGAACTTAACGGCAATCCGTTGGGATACAGTTTCTTCGACTCAAACCTGAGCCTTATTCACAGGGCCGACAGCAGGAATACCCTATACCTTGACTATTTCGGGGGATGGGACAATCTGAAAGTAAGCGAGGATGTGCTGCTTTCTGACATAAAACTGAAATGGGGGAACATCATGGTTTCCGGCAGATGGCAGCATAAAGGCACTGACTTCAGCAGCAACACCACGGCTTATTATACACGGTATCATAACAACCTGTCTATCATCTCATCATTGTTTGGGTGCAAGGGACCATCTGATATTTCTGATATAGGCATCAAGCACAGTACCAATTGGAAACGCTTCAACCTGGGGACGGATATAATCTTCCACGATATTCAGCCACAGAGCCCAGAAATAACCAACGACGCAGTAAACATATCACAGACCGAGCCTCGCCTGAGAAGCCAGGAGATATCCATTTACGCCAAATACACACAGTCCCTGTCTGAGAAATGGTCTTTCGACGTAGGCTTGCGTGGAAATGCTTTCTTTGAGGACAACAGTTGGTTCTCGGTCGACCCATCTGCAAATATTAAGTTTCAGCCCACATCCACCTGGAACCTGCAGCTCAATTACGGATGGAAACACCAGTATCTTGTACAAACGGGTCTTTCGCATGCCGGACTTCCTTGCGAATTCTGGTTCCCAACGGGATATGCCGGTCAGCGGCCTCAGTATATGCAGAATGTCAGTCTGATTTCGGTGAATAGTTTCCGTGGCGGTCAGTACAAACTCAGTGCGGATGTTTACTATCGCAGACTGTATAACCAGTCCGACTTTGAAGGCACGATTTTCACTATTCTCAACCAGGGGTATAATCTGGAAAATATGTTGCTGCGCGGCCACGGATACAACTGCGGTTTCAACATTATTCTCAGCAAACAGACAGGACGGCTCACAGGGTGGGTAGGATATTCATTCACTCACTCACAGCGAAAAATCCCCGCTATCAGTCAAAGCCGATATTTTCCATCCCGCCACGAACGACAGCACGAACTAGATGCCGTTGCCACATACTCGCTTAATCGCAGATGGAGTTTTGGAGCCAACCTTGTGGCCGCATCTGGACTTCCATACACTGGGGTTGAAAGTTTTTACATCATTGAACGCAATCTATATATGTGCTACTCCGACTATAATTCCAAAACCATGGCTCCATACATCCGTCTCGACCTTTCGGCAAACTATAAACTGACTCCCAGGCACTGCAAGGAACACGGCATAAACTTTTCTCTGTACAATGCTACAGCTACGGAAAACGACTTGTTTGTCACGCTGAAATACAACCGTAAACGACAGTATAAATATGGTGCCACGAGTTTTATTAAATGGCCATTGCCTTCTGTCAGTTATTACATAAAATTCTAACAGACTCACGGATGATGAAAAAAGGCATTATACTACTCTTTGCCATCTTGCAAATTTTTATCAGTTGTAGCAGTGACTATGAAGAGGACTACACTCCAACAATAGTAGTTGAAGGGTGGATTGACGAAGGAGAACCTCCGTATGTAATTCTTTCAAGGAATGTCCCAACCTCACAAGACTGGCAGGATGTTGACAATCTGACTGACTACATTGTGAGATGGGCCAAGGTGACAATCAGTGACGGCACTCAGGAGGTCATCCTAACCGGAATGACAGATCAAGACTATTTCCCGCCATACATCTACACTACCAACAAGATGGTTGGAGAAAGCGGCAAGACATATACTTTGACCGTGGAGTACGATGATTTCCACGCCACAGCCGAAACAACTGTTCCAACCTCTGTTCCAATAGACTCTGTTTCAGTGGAGCGTATCAGTGGGGATGACAGGTATGTCAGCATAAAACTCCATTTCACAGATCCAGACCCATCACAGACCAACTACTATAAAGTATCAACAATACGGAACTGTGAATCCACACAATATACAGCATCGTATTTCAGTCTTTTTTCGGATCAGACGATGACATTCTACGGTCCTCAGCACAATCATGGCATCATACCTGTTACACAGAATCAAAATTACAGGCATGCTAACTCAGAATATACTTCATACTTTGAGATAAGCGATACGGTACAGATAAAATTTGCACACCTTAGCCAAAGCGAGTATAACTTTTGGGAAGAAGCCGAAAATATGAACAATTTTTCCAGAAATATGTTCTTCTCTTACTTCAAAAACCTTCCATCCAATATCAACGGAGGTATGGGGTATTTTCATGGTTATGGAGCAAGCAAGACCTCTTTCATTATCGCTGAAAAAATTTCCCAATAGCTTTCATCGTTTCCAATGTTTTTCTGAGTGTTCCCAACGTGGGGCCAAAGCCCCCCTCAGAATGCCTTGTAGAAGACCTATCTTCGGCAAGGGGTTCACAGGGCATTGTGAAGGGGTTTTGGGCAATTTGGCACAGAGTTTGTAGTGGGGTTAGCAGAAAGACAAACAAAAAAAACGGAAAACTATGAACAGTAATCAGAACAACAACTCGGGAAATGAGAAGAACTTCCTGGAGAGATTTGCCATCGACTTGGTGGAAATGGCAAAGAATGGTAAGCTGGACCCTGTAGTGGGCCGGGATGAGGAAATAAGGCGCGTGCTGCAAATTCTGTCACGACGTACGAAGAACAACCCAATACTGATTGGCGAACCGGGTACGGGTAAGACAGCCATAGTAGAAGGTCTGGCAGGAAGAATTGTGGCCGGTGACGTGCCAGACAACCTGAAGGACAAACGACTCTTCTGCCTGGATATGGGAGCCCTGATTGCAGGGGCGAAGTATCAAGGTGAGTTCGAAGAGAGATTGAAGGGAGTGATAAACGAAGTGGTGGAAAGCGACGGAGGAGTGATACTCTTCATCGACGAGATACACACCCTTGTGGGGGCAGGACAGAGTCAGGGAGCCATGGATGCAGCCAACATACTGAAACCCGCCCTGGCACGAGGAGAGTTGAGAAGCATAGGTGCCACGACCCTGGACGAATATCAGAAATACTTCGAGAAGGACAAAGCCCTGGAGAGGAGATTTCAGACGGTGATGGTGGACGAGCCTGACGTGGAGAGCAGCATAAGCATACTGCGCGGACTGAAAGAGAGGTATGAGAACCACCACAGGGTGAAGATAGAAGACGACGCCATCATAGCCGCCGTGGAACTCTCGAACAGGTACATCACAGAGAGGTTCCTGCCAGACAAGGCCATAGACCTGATGGACGAGGCCGCAGCCAAGCTGAGGATGGAGCACGACAGTCTGCCGGAAGAGCTGGACGAAATAACGAGAAGGCTGAAGCAGGCTGAGATAAACAGGGCGAGCGTTGCTCGCAGGGAGCAGGTAGCAGAGGCGAACGGTGCTCGCAGGGAGCAGGTAGCAGGTAGCAAGGAGCAGGGGGATTCAAAACTGAAGGTTTTGGAGGCAGAGATTGAGGAACTCCGTAAGCAGGAGAAGGTGCTGAGAGAGAAATGGGAGAAAGAGAGAGAGTTGGCGGGAAGGATTCAGCAGAAGAAGGTGGAGATGGAGCACCTGAAGTTCATGGCCGAGAAGGCCGAGAGAGAAGGCGACTATGGGCGAGTGGCCGAGATACGCTACGGCAAGATGAAAGAACTGGAAGACAGCATGGCAGAGACAGAGAAGGAATTGGAGAGAGTGCAAGGCGGAAATGCCATGATAAGGGAAGAAGTGGGCAGCGACGACATAGCCGACGTGGTGAGCCGCTGGACCGGGATACCGGTGAGCAAGATGATGCAGAGCGAAAGAGACAAACTGCTGAGACTGGAAGACGAACTGCACAAGAGGGTTGTGGGTCAGGACGAAGCCATAGAGGCAGTGAGCGACGCCGTGAGACGCAGCCGAGCCGGACTGCAAGACCCCAAGAGGCCTATAGGCAGTTTTATATTCCTGGGACCTACGGGAGTAGGCAAGACCGAACTGGCCAAGGCGCTGGCCGACTATCTGTTTGACAACGAGAACCTGATGACCAGGATAGACATGAGCGAATATCAGGAGAAATACAGCGTGAGCCGACTGGTGGGAGCCCCTCCGGGATATGTAGGGTATGACGAAGGAGGACAGCTGACCGAAGCCGTGAGAAGGAAGCCATACAGCGTGGTGCTGTTTGACGAGATAGAGAAAGCCCACCCAGACGTGTTCAACACCCTGCTGCAAGTGCTCGACGACGGCAGGTTGACCGACAACAAAGGCAGGACGGTGAACTTCAAGAACACCATAGTGATAATGACCAGCAACCTGAAGGAAGACGAGCTGCACGAAGTGATGAGGCCAGAGTTCCTGAACAGAGTGGACGACATAATAAGGTTTGAGCCGCTCGACAAGTCGCAGATAAGGAAGATCGTGGAAATGCAGATGGAGGCTGTGAAGAAGATGGTGGAGAGCCAGATGGGCATACGGCTCGAGCTGAGCGAAGCCACCATAGAGAGACTGGCCGAAGACAGCTACGACCCAGAATATGGTGCAAGACCAGTGAAGAGGGTGATACAGAAAGAGGTGCTGAACGAACTCAGCAAGAGGATGCTGAAGGGGGAAAAAGAAAAGGTGCTCACGTTGTGAGCACCTTTTATATAAATAAGAGTTAGCGGAGGAAGACTTTTTTGCCGTGGAGGATGTATAGGCCGGATGGGGCTGATAAGCCTAATGGGGCTAATGGGGCGGATGAGATGCGGCGGCCGGTGAGGTCATAGATGGCACTACTCTCACTCCTAAGTGGGATTGAGGATTCCTCGATTGCAGTTGGATCTTCCGGGGCATAGACACGGACGGCATCGATGAAGCAACGACCCGCCTGGGAAGTAGAGATGTCGAGAGTAGGATGGTCGTAGGAGCCAGCGAAAGAGAGAGAAAGAGTCTCGAAGTCGTCGGTCATAGTGGCAGAATAGACAGCAGACTGCTTGTCGCCACCAAGATCGACACTGAGGTTTACCTCCACGGTTTGCCAGCCCTTGACATCGATTTCGACACAAGCCCCACGGCCAGTGTAGTCGATAGGCACGGAGATGATCTGTCCCACCTTCTTGCCAGTGCCCAGACGAACGGCATAGCCAGCCTGGTAGACATTCTTGACATAAGGGAAGAACTCATCGCCATCGGTCCAGACCATGCTGGAACCTGAAGCAGAAGAGTGGCTGCCCTCCTCCACACAGTCGAAACGATCCTCGAAGAGGAGTTCGCCAGGGAGATACTGAGCAGTGTCAACCACAGTGGTGTCAGGGTCGACAGGATCAGGGTCGGGATCAGGATCAGGGTCAGGAACAGGAATATCGCCAGAATAGTGAGCATGAGCCACGACGCTGTCGAGATAGAAAGTCCGAGTCTGGAGTTCACCCCAGATGTAGTCGGCCAAGACAGGATAGTCGATGAAAGGATTGCGGTTGCCCTGGATTTGCTGGACAGCATCGTTGATCTTTATCTCCTTCTCCGACACAGGATCGTCGTTGTGCCAGCGCATCAGCATCTTGTAGAGCCATGGGCGGAGAGTAGGCCAAGTGTTCTTCTCAATCTCGCTCTTGCTGGTAGATTTCGATCCCCAGGCGATGTTGTCGTAGCACGTAGCCACATAGAAGAAGATACGCGCAAAGTCGCCCTTGAACTCATCGTAAGGTTCCCAGCAACGCGAGTAGTTGCCCCCAAGACCGCTGGCAGGACTGCCGATGAGGATACGGCCAGTGTCGTAGTCAACATCAGAGAGTTCGGCAGGAGGATAGTTGCTCTTGCGGCTATTGGCCGAAGACTCAGAAGGGATGACACTGAAGAGATCGGAATAGGCAGCATTTTTGGTGCCGCCCCACCAGCTGTTGGGCACGGTATGCTCACGGTTCCATCCACCAGAAGAGTAGTTGTATTTCTCACCAGAATAGAGGTCGTAGACCTGCTGTGTGGTGCCATCGACAACATAGACACTCTTGTAGTCAGTCTTGAGCTGATCGTAGGAACGCACAGTGTGGTCCTTGATGATAGTGCCCAAGGCGATTTTAAGAGCCTCCTTCGTAGTTTTGTCAGCAGAGCGGTAGTACTCCTTGAAGGTCTGACCCCAGCCCGCGAGGGCCAAGGTCAGAACAAAGAGAAGTATGGATATGCGTTTCATTACTTGTTGATGTACTTCCTGCCACCAATGATGATGATGCCCTTGTAAGAAGCATCAATCTTCTGGCCAGCCAAGTTATAACGCTGAGAGCTGAGAGCCTGGAGCTGAGAGTTTTCAACATTTTCAATAGCAAGCTGAATGTTGCCATCGAAACTTGCATCCTTCACGTTCTTCAGACCACATACACCCATGTACTTGATGATATCACCAAAGAGCCAAACCTGCTTGCCAAAGTTGTCTGGGTTGTCGTGGAGGTTGAGCTGAGCACGCATAGCCTTGCAGGCTGCCGGAGAATTGGCGAGGTTTACAGGAAGAGTGTTCTCCCAATCGGTCTCACCCTGAGCATCGGCAACGAGCAGGTTGGTTACATATACAGAATCGGTGTCGAGAGTGAATACAGCAGTTTCGGCCTTGAGAGAAGAACCGGCGATGAAACCAACGATATTGGCCTTCATCCAAACATTCTTAACGGTGTCGCCCTCAGTGTACATGGCACGGATGTCGCCCACGGTGAACGGATCCTCGAAAGTACCCAGAGCACCAGATTTTACGTTAACGGTGAGAGTAGCCTTGCCCTCGAGGTAGCTGGCTGTAGCAGCAACAGTGACGGTGATGGTAGTCTTGCCAGCAGCAACGGCTGTAAGCAGAGAAGCAGTATCGCCAGAAGGAGCAAGGAACGCAGCTATGTCAGGGTCTGCAGAAGCGTAGGAAAGAGCACCATCGGACTTGGTAGAAACGAGGTCCTCGAGTTCGAACACATCACCAACGGTGAGAGTGATTTCGTCATCAGAGAGAGCGAGTTCGGCATCAGCCTTATCGGAGAGAACCTCCACGTCGTCTGCAGAGACAGCATAGTACTGGATAGTCTCCTTGTAAGGAATGACGAATACGTTGAGATTGTACTTGCAGTCAGTGCTCCAAGTGATGTCACCCAGGTTGCTGAAGTTATCGCGCAGGGTAACCACGGTACCAGCATCGGAGAGATAGTAGTTGGTCTTGTTGCTCGACACAGCGAGAGAGTCGAATGAGAGGTTCTGCAGGCGCACATAGCGGTTGGCATCGGCTGCAGTGACAGAAGAAGCAAGAATGACAACAGGTTCAGGTTCGCTGCCATCGGAAGTGTGAGTAACGGAAGCCCACTTGTCCGTAACGTTGAACTCAGGCAGGCCATTCCATGCGTAAGGCTTACCCTCGACAATGCCAGAGAGTTTGTCGCCACGAGAGAGACCAGAGCCGGAGCCATAGAGAAGGAAAGAGCCAGTGGCATCCTGAACGAATACGTTGCTGGCATTGACACCTGTTACGACAACGCTATCGAGCTTCAGGGTAACTGTAGGAGCATCGCTTGAAGTATATCCAGCAGCTGCAGCAGCTATGGAAGCGAGGTCGGTGTAGTCAGCACTTCCTGCAACCTTGCATACGAGAGTGGTGGCAGCACTCTTCTGGTCGTTTTCGTCGTAGTTGACAGCCTTTACGGTAGTGGTCTTGTCGATAGTGAACGGAGCCTCGTAAACAGCAGAAGCATCGGTAGGTTCAGAGCCATCGAGAGTGTAGAAGGTAGTGTAGAGGTCGTCGTCGGCAGTGATGGTGACGGTGCTGGTAGCCTCGTCGTAAGAGATAGACGGAGCAGGAACAGTGCCCACCACATTGATGCCATCCCAGCTGAGAAGGCTGATTTCCCACTGGCCATTGTAGTCCTGGTATACACCCTTAGCCGTACCCTCGAGTTTGTCACCTACCTCCCATGCATCAGGCACACCACTCTTGTAGAGTTCGAAGTTCTTGCCACCTGCCTGGCGAGTGAGATAGACACCATTCTTGTACTGAGTGGTGCCAGCTGTAGAGTAGTAGAAACTTGCAATTTCCTCGTCAGCGATAGGTACAACTACAGGCCAACCAGTGGAAGTAGGAGTCTCCTGAAGCAGAACATCGAGAGAAGCATAGGACTGAGCCATTACGTAGGCTGCGCTCTTAACCGAGCTCTTGTCCTCGCCAACCTGAGCGTAGGCATAGAGAGTGGTAGAATGGTCGATGGTGAGAGGAGCAGTATATTTGGTGTATGAGCCCTCATCGAAAGCATAGTAGATATCGCCTTCAGGAGCAGTGATTTCGACCTGAGTGGTCTCGTAGAGGTTGCCCCCGAGAACAGAAATCGTAGGAGCTGTGATGCTTACTTCGCCATCCTTTATGTAGTTGATGAGGATGGAACTGAAGCGTACCTGACCAGTGCTGGCAGTGAACTTGAAAGTTTCAGCAGCACTGGTGAGAGTGAAGGTAGCAACCTTGGAATTGGTGGACCAAGAGCCTGCTGTTTCGGCAGTGCACTTGCCCATGGTAGTTGCATAGTCCTCGGTGTCGCAAGTAAACTCGACAGAAGTGATTTTTACGCCACTTTCAACTGCAGAGATTTCGAAAGTGTGGTTCTTGTAGAGACGCAGAGTAGCATAGGTGGTGTTGATGTCGGTGTTGCCCCCCTTAGTCTGAACAATCTTGAAAGGAGTGGCGAGATAGGTCCAAGTGGAACCATCGCCAGAACCTGTGCCAGTAGAATAAGAGAAGGTGTAGTCACCTGCGAGAGCACTCAGAGAGCAAAGCACGAGTGCGAAGAAAGAAAGTAAAAGTTTTTTCATTTGTTTTGTTTTTTTTATGGTTTTTTATAGATAATCTAGATATTTTAGAGTTTTCTAGATCTTTCTAGAATTTTCTAGAGTTTTCTAGTTTTTTTAGAGTTGCCATTCGGAGAGACTGTAGGAGGACTCGACGGTGGTTTCGATGTCGTCGCGGAGGTTGGGGAAGAAGTCGATGCGGGTGAGTTCCTCGAGTTTGTCGATTTTTACAGCAGCGGCACGTACATCAGAGGATGTTCCGTCGCGGCCATAGTCCTTGTGCTCTATCCAGAAGCCGATGGACTTGTATTGCCCAGCCTTGACCTTGAGCAAGGCGATGAAGTAGTAGGCAGGGATAGGCATGGCCTTTCCTGCGCTGCTCCAGGCAGTGCCCTTGGTGTTGAGGAGAGTGCCACCCTTGACCACATAGAGAGTATCGGCAAACGACGTGTTGCGGCCCAGAGACTGGACATGACTCTCGAAGGCAGTCCAATAGTCGCCATTGAAGTCGTAGTTCATAGGAGTCATATTGGTCATGTAGAACGTCTGCATATTGGCCTGCTGGCTATAGCGACGGTCGTGGGAAGCACAGATATGTCCACGCACTCCTCCGGTGAAAGTTCCTGCACCGATGTGGTATTGGCTGTTGAGTTCAGGGTCGTCAGCCCAAGTATCAGAACGCTGCGAGTCGATTTTGCGAGTGAGGCCATCGAAGCGGAAAGCCACCCAGCGAGAGTGGTTGCGAGTGAGATCGTATTCGAGGCAGTAGGTCATGACGGTGTCGCCGTTGATGACAGTGGAGTGAGAAATAAACTGTGTGGTGCCATTAGACAGCAAGGCAGGAACCTCGAGACGCTTGGCATATTCGGTGGAAGGGATGTAGTGACGGATTTCGACATCGTCGCCATCGTCCTTGCTACACGCAGCAGCAAGGATGATGAGAGACGACAGGAGAAGATGGCGGAGTTTCATCAGATGTTATTTAGTACGGATGAGCGAAGCATCGTCGATGACGATTTGTTTTTTCTTAGCGTTTTGGATGATGAAACATACGGTTGATTTTTCGTCGAGAGAGAAAGATCCCTCAACGAGAGTCCATTCGTCCGGAACAACGTCGATGGTCTGGTCGTAATTGGCATTACCCATGACATCGTCAGAGACTTTGGCATATCCAGCCTGGAGTTTGCCTCCTTCAGCACCTTCAGTAATGTTCTTCACATAGAAACTGTATTTGTACTCACCCTTAGGTAGTGTGGTCTCTTCGTAGGCAATACGGCGGCTTGTTGCCTCTTGACCCACACTAATGGCGCTGCCACCTGAATGGGCTTCACTGGTCTGGGCAAAGGTCTTTGCCGTGAAGGCATTGGAAGCAGAAGTCCAATGATCAGCAACTCCATCGGTCCAGAGTTCGAAACTGCCATTTTCGAAGACCTCATCACCCACGTTGATCTTGCGTTGAGGAGTAGGTTTGGTGCCACCAAGACGGCTGGAGTAGTAGAGAGAGTTGCCCTGGGTGTATTCGCGAGTCTTGTTGTTGTAGTATACCACAGAACCAGTAACGATGACCTCGTCGCCAATCTGGAGTTGGTCTTCGGAAGTGAACTTATTGCCATTAAGGGCATAGCCGCGATATATCAGGAACTGATTGTCGGTAGAACCATCATCCGAAATATAGTATGTGGCATTGCCGAAGCTTGTGCTGATTTCTGTCACCTGGCTTACGATGCCAAGAGTATAGACAGTACCAGAAGGAATGCTGCCAGAATCGAAGAGAGCCTGAAGCTGAGCAACGGTGAAAGGATTGTCCTCTGTGCCACCCTGCTCTGATGGATCAGGAGTCTCTGGCACTTCACCATCGCGCAGAGATACGCTCTTCACTTCCCATGTGCTGCCACTGGTAGAGTTGGTGTTGTAGTAGAACGCAATGCGGACCTTCTTGCCAGTGAACTGAGAAGGCACCTGAACTAAAGTATTGGCAAACGTAGCCCAGTCGCTGCCCTCCGTGTGAGAGTTGTTGAGAATGGTCCAACCAGCAGAAGGATTAGCCTCGTCGAAAGAATCGGTGATGAGGAGTTGCTGATTTTCGTCATCCTTGTTGTAGCGCAGGATGTAGGTGTAGTCCACATACACTGTGTCGTGGCCAGTGAGGTTGATTTCAGGAGACACGAGATAGTATGTACCCGCTGTGGTAGATGAGCCATCCCAGCCTGTTGCCTTGGCAGTGCTATAGTCGATAACCCACTCGCCAGAGCCGCTGGTGGTGTAGTTAACGAACGGACTGAGACTGCTTGAGAAAGTCTGAGTGAAGATAGAAGGAGTATCAGGATCATCAGGATCGTCGCCAGACTCCTCAGCAAGGCCATGGATGACCTTGAAGTTCTTCACCTCCCAAGTACTTCCGCTGGCAGGGCAGTTGTAGTAGAGAGCGAAGCGCACCTGTCGGCCGAGGAGAGTATCGGGGAGGTTGATGGATACATTATAAAATGTGGTGTAGTCAGAACCCTCGGTATGGGTTTGGTTGAGACAGATCCACGGAGCCGTGGTGATGTCGCCAGAGAGCAGAGCCGCATCGTAGTCGTCGGCAGCCACGGCAAGCAGTTGTTGGTTGTCATCGCCCTTGTTGTAGCGCAGGACATAGTCGTAGGAGACATAAGCCGAGTCGATCTCCACAAGCGAGACGGCAGGAGAGACGAGATAGGCAGTGACCTCGGTAGTGGTCTGTGTGGTGTTGTCGTAGCCAGTGGCACAAGCCGTGCTGTAGGAAGCCTTCCATCCACCCTCGCCACGAGTAATGGTGTTTACCCACTTGCCAAGCGAACTGGAGAAAGTCTCGCTGTAGATGGTAGAAGAGGAACCACCCGTGGAGTTGATCTCGTAAGGCATAGGGATGTCCTCGCAGGATGTCAGGGCCACAAGAGCAACGGCTGTAACCAGTAACCCGTAACCCGTAACCTTTTTTGCAACAGTGTCGCAAAAACTAAATAACTTTTTCATTGTGTATTATGTTTTGTTTTGTTTGTTATCAATCGATTTTCTCAAAGCACGAAGCATCGCAAAGTTGGAGTTGCCAGCCGCTGTAGTAAGTGAGAATACCAGTGAGGCGGCAGCGCTGGGACCGAGGAGGGATGTTGATGTAGGAAACCTCGTTCTGGGTGCTGGTACGCACTGTGATGGTGGTGGAGCCCACTTTGAAGTCGCGGTTTACACCATAGCCATCGTCGTGTTCATAATAGTAGCCCAGGTGTATGGTTGTGTCATTCAAATGGAAATAGGCCTCACAATTGACGAGCATAGGGCAGTTGCGGTAGTTATGGTAGCGAGAGTTGGACCAGAGTTCATCGTTATCGTCAAGTTCCGCAGCAAAGAGCTGAGCTGTAGGTTTTACGAAAGTCCCTGTGCCATCGGGATAGGTGACAGGGTCGCCATCGAGATAGACATGAGTCTGAGCCAGTTCCATGAGAACAGGACCGAGGCGCAGGTTGCCTGCGCTGGTGTAGTATGGCTGACCGATTTTAGGCACATAGCTGTAGCAGCCGACATAGAGGTCGCGCACATTGACCTTCACACGCTGACCCAGTTGAAAGAATGGGTGAAGGCAGGTGTTTTTGAGAGCCAGCTGCAGCACATTGCCAGGATTGGGAACGAGAGCCCACTCGTGGATGGAATCAGAATATACGCTGTCGTACTCAGCGAGATACACGGCCTGGTAGAGATTGCCACTCTTGTCGTTGGCGATGACCATGCCCTCGAGAATGATTGTGGTATCTTCGACGAGAGCAAAGGAATTGCTCTGAGTGAAGAGGTTGCTATAGGCATCCTTGAAATCACTGATAGACATGGTGACAGGTCCGAGGTCGGTAGGACAGGTTATCTGCTCCTTGGCAAAGTTCTCGGTATTTGGAGTACTCCAGTCGTCCATGCAACTGATGAAGGCGATGGAAGCTATGGAAACTATAGACGCTATGGACGCTATGGATGCTATGGAAGCTATAGAAAATATTTTATTTTTCATAACGTTAAACTTTTTTAGAACCTGTAGTTGATATTAAGGAACACATTGAATGGGTTGGCGTAGTAATACTTCGAATTCTTTGAGAACTTATAGGTCTTGTCCCTACCCTTCTCATCGCCATCGGCATAGAAGTCGCTGCGGTTTTGCTCGTAGCCACCTGTCTGGATTTTGGTGTTGTTGTTGATATTCTGGAGCGAGAGATTGACCGACACAGCCTTGCCTCCATTGAGCCGGATGAATCGGCCTATGGAAGCATCGATCATGATGCCGCCACGGAGTTTTTCCTGCTTAGGGCTGTAGACCTTAGCCACGCTACCATCGACATGATAGAGAACGCCCCCATCCTCACGGAACGAAGCAAGTTCGGCATCGGTCATGTCGTAGTATTCCTTGCCTGTAAACTGGTCGATGCTTGCTGTCTTGCTATTGGTCTGCGACAGGACATAGCCCATACGGCGATAGGTGGAAAAACCGATGTAGGCATTGTCGTAGTAGTTGGCATTGAGTTCGAGGAACCAGCTGTTGACATTGTAGTTGACGCCAATGGAGAGAGCCGTGAGCGGAGTGCCGCTGACCTTCATACCTTCAGCATAGATACGGTCCTGCAGTTGGTCGCCAGTGACAGGGTTGAGCCACTGCTTGTATTCCGAGCTGTTGTTCTCAGAGAAAAGCTGGGCATAAGGGTTGTTGGTATATTCAGCATTGCCAACCGAAGCAAGTGCATTGAAAGAGAGAGCACTGTTGACATTGTAGGTAAGTGCCGCCTCGAGGCCATAGTGCTGTTTGTTGAGTTTTGACATCGATACATAGTAGAAACGCGAGTCGAGATCGTTGTAGAAAGCAGTTTGTTCGACTACATCCTTAAAATAGGTGTAGTAGCCGCTGACTTTACCCGATAGATTGCCGAAGCGGAACGCATAGGCGAGGTCGACGGTAGATATTTTCTCAAGAGTGAGATGGTCGACAAAGTTGTTCTGAATACGCGGAGCCACGAAAGCATTCTTAGCCAGAGGCGCCTTGGCATCGACAGCAGCACTGACGATGATGCGATGGTTGGCAAATGGACGGAAAGTGAGTTGGGTTTTCAGTCCACTACCAAAGAATTTCGACATGCCGCTCTTGCCATAGGAATAGTCCTTGGCACGGCCGTTCTGCATTTTGCCATCGCGCTCAATGGTAGTAGCCTCGACGTTGCCACCGATGTTGATGGTTGCACCTGGACCATTGTACTGATATACAGACCAGAGCTGAGCCTTGTTGACATCGATGTTGTAGTCGTAGCCAAATTTGTCTCCCTCATGGATTTCGCGGTTAGGATTGCGGAGATCGTTCTGCACCTCAGAGCTATTCTTTCCATAGTCACGCTCGGCATAGGTGTCGATATCAACAAACTTGTTTGCTCCGAGGAGGTCCTGCATGGTCTTGTAGTGCATGCCACGAGTGGTGCTGAGTTGCAGACCAATGGACAATCGGCGCTGAGAGTCGAGCATCTTGTTCCAAGTGGAATTGAGCCCGATCATCATCTGGTCGTTGTGGCGGCGTTCCTGGTAGTAGGAAGCAGTACCGCCGTTCTGATTCTGGATTTCGTTGACATAGTAGAGGCGGTCCCAGTTGATCTGACGATTGGCCTTGTCGGAAGTCCAATAGTCGTAGAGGTCGGCATACTGAGAGAGATAGAACGGATGGTCGGCCAGATATTCTGGATTGTTGATAGAAGCATCGTAGACATTAAAGATGCTGCTAGGCAGGTTTTTATAGTAGTCAGGAGCCGGATTGTAGGCATTGTTGCAATAGCTGAGAGCCGTGTTGCTGTACATAGAGTATTTGAATCCAGCCGAAGTTGTAAGTTTGCTGGTGTCGTCTATCTTCCAGTCCCAAGTGGCAATGACGGTAGGCTGGAAATCGCGAACTACACGAGAGTTGCGCTTCTGGCCATTCTGGTAGCCCCAGTAAGGGTTGTAGTAGTGAGTACCAGCAAGACTGTAAGCCTCCTCGGTGGAAGCACCCTGCTGACCACGTTCGGTAGGACTGCCAAAAGTGACGAGAGCAAGGCTATGCTGGTCATTGAATTTCTTCTCGGCACTGAGGATATAGCTGAAGGAATTGTAGAAAGTGCCTTCGATGACACCCTCCTTGGCCCAGCGATAGCCCACAGTCCCAGCGAAAGCCCAACCGCTTGGCAGCCAACCTGTGGCATGGGTGTACATACCGCGAAGCACGTAATTGCGGTTGGTGGCCGACATGGTGAACTTATCACCCTGGGCAAAAGCACTGGCACGAGTGTTGACATTGGTAGCCCCACCTATCTCGGCATAGGTGAAGTTATTGAATTCGTAGCCATCCGCGCTTTCCTGGTTGCGTGTGGCATCGTTCATGCCGCCGATCATGCTGTAGCTGAAATTACCACGCTCAGCATCGTTCAGGAGCAGGCCATTCATATATTCCTGGGCATACATGTTGTCGTAAGCCCTGACCCTGAAGCGAGAAGGGCTGAAGCGATAGCCCACCTCGGAGAGGAATGGGTCGTTGCTTGCCGATACGATTGACGACACAGTCTGAGCAGCATCAGCATCATCATCGAGCTGACTCTCCGTGAAGGTAAAGTCAGAGTTGTCGTCCTGGCTTCGTCTGATGGAATCGAGGTTTTCGGTCTGAGCCCACAGTCCAACGGCTGCAGGAGAGCATAGGAAGGCCCCGATCATCATCAGTTTTAAACATTTTTTCATAATTTAATTTTTATACTATTATTAGATTTCGCACGAATAGCATGCAAATTTACTAAAAAATTTGGAAACGACAAAATTTTTTTGTAACTTTGCATCCGAAAACAAGGTTTTAAAATAACAACACTTATGAAATTCAACGATTTCAACTTTGCCGGTAAAAAGGCAATTGTTCGCGTGGACTTCAATGTACCACTCGACGAAAACGGTAACATCACTGACGACACTCGTATCCGTGGTGCCATGCCAACTCTCAAGGCCATCCTTGCTCAGGGTGGAAGTCTTATTATCATGTCGCACATGGGCAAGCCAAAAGGCAAGATAAACCCTGCAATGTCGCTCAGTCAGATTGTAGGCGCAGTCGGCACACAACTGGGTGTCAGTGTGAAATTCGCTGACGACTGTGCAAAGGCTAAGGAAGCAGCCGATGCGCTCAAACCAGGCGAAGCTCTTTTGCTCGAGAACCTGCGTTTCTATCCTGAAGAAGAAGGCAAGCCAGTGGGTATAGACAAGGAAGACCCTGCATACGACGAAGCCAAGAAGGAAATGAAGGCACGTCAGAAGGAATTTGCAAAGACCTTGGCAAGTTACGCAGACTGCTATGTGAACGACGCATTTGGTACGGCTCACCGCAAGCACGCCTCGACAGCTGTGATTGCAGACTATTTCGATGCCGACAACAAGATGCTCGGACTCCTGATGGAGAAGGAAGTGCAGGCCGTTGAAAACGTGCTCAACAACATCAAGCGCCCATTCGTAGCCATCATGGGAGGCAGCAAGGTATCAAGCAAGATTGGTATCATCGAAAACCTGCTGGGCAAGGTAGACAAGCTCATTCTCTGTGGCGGTATGACATACACATTCTCGAAGGCACACGGCGGCGAGATTGGTGATTCGATTGTAGAACTCGACAAACTGGACGTTGCTCTTGGAGTGGAAGAGACAGCAAAGAAGAACGGTGTGGAACTCGTGCTCGGCGTAGACTCTGTATGCTGCACAGGATATGACTTCAAGACATTCTCAGTGAAGCCAGGTGCCCAGATCAAGACCTTCCCTTCATCAGCCATCGAGGCAGGTTGGGACGGACTCGATGCAGGCGAAGAGAGCCGCAAACTTTTCCGCGAGGCCATCAAGGGTGCAAAGACCATACTTTGGAACGGTCCTGCAGGATGTTTCGAATGTGATGATTTCTGTGCCGGAAGCCGTGCCGTTGGCGAGGCTGTTGCCGAAGCCACTGCAGAGGGAGCCTTCTCTCTCATTGGCGGTGGTGACTCCGTAGCCTGTGTTCACAAGTTTGGTCTGGAAGACAAGGTAAGCTACATCTCTACAGGTGGCGGTGCCCTACTCGAAGCTATCGAAGGCAAGGTGCTCCCAGGCGTAGCAGCTGTGCAATAGCAGTTTTTTTTGCTGGCAGCAAAAAATTTCAAACATTGTGAAACTATTCAGACTAGTATCTGTTCTCTATATTATGCTCGCAGCAGTTTGTGGCTGCGAGCATAAAGTTGATACACCTTTGTCTCAATCCGACTACGACTCTACGGCATTCCACATAGCCACACTCCCCATAAGGGAATGCGACATTTTCTGCCGAGCCGATTCGATGGGACTTTTTGATTCACTTGGAGTGAAAGTGCAGATACACAGGTTTGGTTCGGTGCTTGATGCCGATACGGCGCTTGACAGTCATTTCGTACAGATGCGAGCCGGCATCAGCAAGGCAAAGTTTTCGGTACTTGTGTACAGCGACTCCACCATGGAGAATGCCACCAACCTGAAAAACAAGATTGTTGCCATTCCGCGCATTCCACGGGTTCGCTGCGTGGCCGAACAGGCAGCAAAGCGCCAGGGACTCACACCTAAAGACCTTAATTTCGTTCTGATAAACAATCCCGAAACCCGTGCCCTGATGCTACGTCAGCACCAGTATGATGCTGCGGTACTGTCAGAACCATGGGCCACTGAATGTGAAAAAGCCGGAGCCATACGCATATACGCCACCGGCGACAGTACTCTGACCCTTGCCATGAAACAGAGCACAAAAAAAACCGACTCAGACAAAGTCAGCCTCGTAAAAAGAGCCATTGCGTCAGCCCTTAATTCCAAGTAAAGTTGCGTCGTAAAGCAATTTCACTGTTTTTTTCTCTACCCCCACCCTGTCAAGATATTGTCCCAGGTTCCAGAATCTCTGGGCAAACTCAGCAGAAGAGTTTGAACCATTTGAACTACTTGAACCATTTGAACTACTTGAGCCCCTTAAACACTCCTCATAAGCCAGTCGGTAGTGGTTGAGAGCTTCACGCCTATTGCCCTGTGCAAGGGCCGTGTGGCCAAGCAATATGTCGTCTTCCAATTCCTCGTAAAGCGCCTGGGCCCGCTCGAACTTGCGTGTCATGAGCAACCCCCATGCCAGCATCTCACGGCCAAGTCGCGAGTCCTCATCGAGATAGTTCACCTTATATAAATATGGTACCGACTCCTCGTAGCGTTCAAGGGCAAACAGGCATTCGGCCTTTTTGAGAACGAACTTCAGGTTTTCGGAGTCGTCTTCCATCAGCCTGTCGAGATATGCTATGGCAGTCTCGTATTTTCTCTGTTCGAATGCCACCTGAACGATGTGCTGATGGTTCCAGCGCGACTCAGGCGACAGGCTGTCGGCCACGAGCAGTGTGTCAAGAGCCTCCGGCATTGCGAGTTTCTGTTCACAGAAGCCGATTTTCTGCCACAGGTCGGCATCATCCTCGCATTCCTTCGGGTCGAGAAAGAGAAACAGTTCGCGCGATTCGGTGTAGCAGCCTTTCCGCATGAAAAATTCTGCCAGAGCTATCAGTTCGTCTCTCTCGCCCATCAGGCACTGCATGCTGTAGCGATGGAGTGGCGTAAAACCCGAGAGTTTCGGGTCGAACGGATTGAAGAACTGGCTCCTTCCCGGATAGAGAGTGAAGAAGCGATAGAGGTCGTATATGTAAAGTCGGCTTATTTCCGTTCTCGCAGCCGATTCTTCGCTTGTAAAACCTGGTTTGTCGCCGAATACGTCTTCCATCTGTTCGGCATCCAGCTGTGCTGCAATTTGTTCGGAGATGGAGTCCTGGCCCTTGCTTACCACCTTGTCGAGCGAATAATAGAACGAGTATTTGTCAGAATCGCAGAACGGGGCAACACGTATCAACTTGGAGAAGAGACCGGGACGGTCAAGCTGGCTGTCGGAGTCGAGATTGATGTCGAATGGTTTGAACCAATTGGGCAGTTCGCGAAAGAAATCAAAGTTTTTCAGCATCGAGAAGGTGGTCATATACACATCGGCTCCTTCGGTCTGCATCTTTGCCATTTTGTTTATTTTCTTCTCGAACTCCCGGTCGAAGCCCTCGCTTTGTATCCAGTCAGGGTTCTCGCCATTGCCTGTCAATATGTCGTTTATTTGCTCGGCATCGAGTTTTTCCTTTCCCTCTTCACTGTCCTTGCCGTCTTTGCCCTTAAACCCTTTCATCATGTTGTGCAAGAGCGATGGCATGATGTCGTTGCGCATTTTGTCGGTGACGGAATCGGTGAGTTTGCTGTATTGCAGTTGGGTGAGACAGGCAAAAAACTCTCTCACGAACCGTTCTCCCTCGGTCAGGAGCGAAAGGCGCGACGTGATGTCGGGGTAGAATTTCAGTCTGCCATCGTAGCGTATGAGAATGATGATGAGTCCCACAAGGGCTCGCATGCTTACAGTGTTGTCGTCACTCTCGTAGGCATCGAAGAGTGCCATCACTTTTCTCTCGTCGAAGAGTTCGAGCAGGGAGAGTGTCAGTGCGGAGACGGCCTGAGGTGATTGAAGCGTTTGAAATGCTTCACACTCATACTCTGTCCACAAGTCGGATGTCCATATGCGGTAGAACTCGCCATCCTGGCTCATGGCCTTGGCGTACTCCGAGTAAGAGTTTTTCTGTATGCGTATAGTCCGGTTTGCCCTGTCGTTTACGGCATAGGTCCTGCGGAGGAAGTTTTCAGCGTTTTCAACGCTGCCATCGTTTCCAACGTAGAGCCGCAGGCTCTCTTCGTAGTCCCGTCTCAACATGGCCAATGCCTCGTTCAGTCCCTCATTGCCGAGGGGTTGCAGCTTCGTGACGAGCAGGTCAAGTGCCTCTGCCAGTCTGCCTTCGGAAAGAATGCCGTAGATATTGGTCATCGCTTGAGTTTCTTCTTAAACCAACCCTTCACCTTGTCTCTGTTGCCAAACCGGAACCCGGCATACAGGCGCCAGTTCCAGAACATATTGTCTGTACGGAGTGTCTCGTCGCCCCGATGGTAGTTGAAGTAGTTGTAAACAAACCTTGTGCCGGCAAACCATTTACCGTTGTTGTACTGCACCGATCCGCGGCCCACGAAGTTGAAGTCAAACATGTGGGTGTTGATCTCTGACAAGAGTTTTGACTGATATCCCAAGTCCTCCAGCACACCTGGTTCCGACATCATTGATCCACTGTTATCGGCCTTCTGGGTCTTGTAGCCCAGGCCCACTGTTGCCGACAGCGACACAAGCATATTCCTCATCGGCACCCAGTTGTAGGCATATCCTCCCCACAGGGTGAAATCCTTGTACTGCAGTTTATTAAACAGCCTGCTCTCGCTTGGATTGAAACGATATTCATGCAGTTCGTCGGCACGCTCCGGATCTTCTGCACGTATCCATTCCTCAAATACTGCCAGTACGGTCTCAGTGAGAAACAGATAGTCGTTGAATTCCGTCTTTATCTCGCAGTTGGAATAGCCTATGCCGGCCAATGCACTTCCTGCCGAGCGTCGCTGCACACAGGCGCTGGTCATGGCTGCAGGATATGAGAATTTTCGGTGGTTGAACACATAGAAGGCATTGCCGCCTATGCGCTTCACCGATGTCAGTCCCTGTACGTTAGAGAAACTCTCCATTATGGGGTCGTTGATATACGACGCAAATGGCATGTTGCATCTGACCATCTGGAAGTCGTCGCCCGTCTCTCTGTAGAACAGGTCGATATTGAGCATAGGGGTGTAGAGATTCAGTCCTATCTCGGTCTTCTTGGCATCTACCGCCTGCCCCTCGCAGTCCGACACCTGTGTGGCACCTAGGCTGAAACCGAAGCTACCGCTCAGGCACTCCACTCCCAGGGCAGGTCCCAACTTGTGGGATATGTGCGACCTGTATTTCAGTTCCTGACCATTGTCGCTCTTCATGCGGAGCTCTTCCTGAGTCTGGGTGTAGTTGGCCTGAACCTTGAAGGAGTACTTCTTGGGCTCCACATACATGGTGTCGATTTCGTTGGCTCTCTTGTAGAATTCCACCGCTCCTTCAAACAATGACTGAGCATGGATCTCGCCAGCGACAAGGCACAGCAACAGCAGTGTCAATGCAGATTTTCCCATAACACGTCCTTCAGTTCCTCCAGCCCCTTTCCGCTGACTGCAGAGATAAACACCACCGGCACATCGTCTGGTATATTCTGCTTCTGCATCTCGATCAACTCGTCGTCCACTATGTCGCACTTCGACACGGCGAGTACTCTCTGCTTGTCAAGCAGTTCGGGATTGTATGTGGTGAGTTCTCGGAGCAGTATCTCGTAGTCGCGCCTGATGTCGTCGCTGTCGGCCGGAATCATAAACAAGAGCAGCGAGTTGCGCTCTATATGTCGGAGAAATCTGAGTCCAAGGCCCTTGCCCTGGCTGGCTCCTTCGATGATGCCTGGTATGTCGGCAATCACGAACGACTTTCCGTCGCGATACGACACGATGCCCAGCGACGGTTCGAGTGTGGTGAAAGGATAGTTGGCAATCTTGGGCTTTGCTGCCGATACCGACGACACCAGAGTCGATTTGCCTGCATTGGGAAATCCCACGAGTCCTACGTCGGCAAGGAGTTTCAGTTCCAGCACCACCTCGCGTTCCAGTGCCGGTTCGCCTGGCTGTGCATAGCGTGGAGCCTGATTGGTGGCTGTGGCAAAGTTGAAATTGCCCAGTCCTCCCCTGCCGCCTTTCAGTAGCACCACCTCCTGACCGTCCTCGGTCACGTCGCACAGGAATTCCCTGGTCTCAGCATCGAAAGCCATGGTTCCGAGCGGCACTTCCACCACCTTGTCGGCACCTTTCTTGCCGGTGCTCTTGCATTCGTGGCCGTCGTCGCCGTTTTCGGCAAACACATGGCGGTCGTAGCGCAGGTGGAGCAGGGTCCAGTAGTTGCGGTTGCCACGCAGTATCACACTGCCGCCATTGCCGCCATTGCCGCCGTCGGGACCGCCCTTAGGCACATACTTAGCCCTGTGCATGTGGGTGGAACCCTTGCCGCCCTTGCCCGACTTGCAGTAGATCTTTACGTAGTCTATGAAATTACTTTCTGCCATATCTATCGTTCAAATTTTTTGCTGCAGCAAAAAACCCATACTTACTCAGCCTTGTCAAGGAAAGCGAATATTTCGCTCAGCATCAGGTCCTTGCTACCCTTCCAGGTGAAGACATTGCGGATGCCTTCCTTCTCAAACCATGCTGCCAGCGGTTCGGTCTGACGGTGATACACCTCAAAACGGGCCTTGATGGTCTCTTCATTGTCATCGGCACGACCCTGTTCCTTGGCTCGGTTGAGCAGGCGGGCCATAAGGGTCTCTTCATCGACCACGAGTTCTATCATGTTGCCCATCTCGTGACCACGCTCTGCCAGCATCTTCTTGAGTGCCTCGGCCTGCGGAATGGTACGAGGGAATCCGTCGAATATCACGCCACGGCCCGGCTCCTGCTTGTCATATACACTTGCCAGGATGCCTACCATCACGTCGTCGGGCACCAACTGACCCTTGTCAATGAGGCTCTTGGCCAACTGACCAAGTTCCGTACCAGCCTTTATCTCTGCACGCAGCACATCGCCCGTGGAGATATGTCCCATGCCATAACGAGCCACAATCTCGTCGCTGTAGGTGCCCTTTCCGCTTCCGGGAGCACCGAAGATAATTATATTTTTCATTCTACTACCTTGTATATGTCCTTGAAATTCCTTCCCATTCCGTTATAGTCCAGGCCATAGCCCACGATGAAGTCGTTTGGTATGTCCATGGCCACATAGTCCACATCCAGTTCCACCTGGAGCTTGTCAGGCTTCTGCAGGAAAGTACAGATCTTGATGCTGTCGGCACCACGGCCCTTGAACAGCGGCAGCACGTTCTTCATGGTGATGCCTGTGTCCACGATGTCCTCCACTATTATCACGTCGCGACCAGCCAAATTTGCACTCACACCTATCAGTTCGCGCACTGTGCCTGTGGTCTTCACTCCGTCGTAGGAAGCAAAGCGGGCAAAGAGAACCTCGGGTTGGAAATCAAGATAGCGCACCAGGTCGGCCGCAAAAACGAAGGCTCCGTTCAGGATGCAAACCATCACCGGATTCTTGCCAGCATAGTCTCTGTTGAGCTTTTCAGCCACACTGGCCACTTTCTGCTGAATGACATCAGCAGGGATAAACTTCTCGAAATCTCTGTCGAGAATATGAATAATTTCAGCCATAGATAAAAATTTAGAACAAAATATTTTGTGCAAATTTACGAAAATAATTTGACATTTCCAAATTTTGCTTCGAAAAGACGGGCAACTACAACCATCTCAGCGCGACAAATTGCCCTGTCCATGGCAGAAACTCAATTTTTAGTCCAATGCACAGCATCTGGAATTTTGTGCATAGTTTTCGAACCCTATGCACACCGACTGTTAAAATGTGCGTTAAATTTTCATTAAAAGACATTTTTTTCACTCGTCAAAGGTCCTGAAAATTTCTGAATATAGTCGATTTTTCGGAAAAATACAGCTATTTTTTTGAAAGAAAACAGCGTTAGCAAGTAGTGAAAAAAGGTAAAAAAGTAACTTGGTAACTTGGTAACTCGGGCTATTTTTGGCGGCGTTGCCGCAG